>Ga0214544_1003382_pt1 | contig 33021 bp, 19 predicted proteins | sample CNSS3metaG_FD_160074 | JGI IMG/M metagenome (GOLD analysis project Ga0214544, IMG submission 160074) | Root nodule microbial communities from cowpea collected in UCLA plant growth center, Los Angeles, California, USA - CNSS3 | ecosystem: Host-associated > Plants > Roots > Nodule | place: USA...
CATCCCGAAACTCTAAAGGGTCAGTGAGTCTCAGGTAGAGCAAACTGACCCAAGTGGTGAGAGTGGCGGGAGGCCTTAGTCTTTGGCAGGATAATGGCCTTAGATGCTTGAAGGTTAACCTTGTGCGCGGTAGGGTGAAACCCATTGGCAATGGCTCTGCAGAGCAGTAGAGGCTACCACGAGTGCAAGCGTCCAGTGAATCCGATCTTAGTATATGTATCCGGATAATTAAGTCATAGTGTCCTGTGTGTTTGCTATAATTTGATTCTCTGTGCCTACTGTGATGCATGATTGAACTGTTTAAATACTTGTCTGCTATACCCTGATAAAATCTATATTGCACTAGCTTACCCTTGCATTTCTGTTTATGTTCCTGTTACGTTTTCTCTTTTGCGATGATCACCCTTGTGGGAGCAGATGGAGGAAATTCCGGGAGTAGGCCTGGTGGGAGCAGTAGCGCAGCTTAGGGGATCTGTTTGTGTGCCTCTTAGGAGCATTCTATGGCCCTAGTGCCTTTGTAACTCCTAGCTCTAGGAGCTTTTCTTTTGCATAACTATGAACCTTGTTGTTTCTGTTTTGGCTATTACATGGTTGTATGCCTAAAACCCCTTTCAAGTACTCTTTTGGATGACTGTAAAAGTGAGTTCCCTGTCTATGGTTTTTCATCAGTTTGCTTTGCTCTTTATTATTATGATGATGTGATATATTATTCTATTTAAATGGGATGTCACACATATTATTATAGGTTAAATTATTAATTTGGTCCCAATTTTCGTAAGGAAATATGAATTTGGTCCCTTAATTTTTAAAAGTGTTATCCAAGTCCCTAATTTTGATATTTTGTATCAATTAAACCCCTTCCGTTTAAATGGAAGAAACGGCGTTAACAGCACAGTGACGTGGATATATTCATATATTATACTGAAACGTGTCATAGATTGATAAGAGAATTGATTGAAAGAGAAAATGAAACAGCAGGGTGTGACTTGAGAGACTACATTAGTTTTGTGAACGAAGATGAATGAATGCTTTGTTTAGAATCAACTAAAAAACAAAATATTTCTTAGGTTGTCTATTTCGAATTTGCAGTCACCAAATGTTGTGAGCCCCAATCAGGATAATCCCCAAATCTGATTCTCGAGGGTTTCGAAGAATCCTAAATCCCCAATTTCTTTAACCTTTCATCTCTCGCGTGGGTTTCAAACCCTTCTTCTTCATTAAGCACGACCAAATCACGATGAAGAAGACTGAACCCTTTCTTGAAGTTGCGTTCTCATCGACGATGGGTTGCTTCGCGGTGGTCTGTTTGGTCTGGTTTTTTGCAGGTACCGTGGTGGTTGTTGCAGTGGTGCGATTGACATCGGTTTTTGTCGTGGTGGCCTGCTGTTCTGTTTCGAACGGAGGTGGAGGATTCTCGCGATGTAGATGTGTTCGCATTGGTTTCGCGTCTTCTCCGAGAAATGTTGTTTGCATTTGGGTTTTGATTTCCCCCAACATTGCATGTGAAAGATGAACATTGCACAAACGAAAGTTTTTACTCCACACACAGAACTTGGGAGGGATGAACATCAACAATAGAGTATTTACATATGACAGATGACACGTTTCTATTAAAAATTTTACATCGTTTTCAAATGTATGTAAATATAAATGACATAATATATCCACGTCATTGGGTTATTAACGCCGTTTCTCTCATTTAAATGGAAGGGGTTTAATTGATACGAAATATCAAATATTGAGACCAAATGAATAATTTAACCTATATTATATTATATTATATACTTATTAGTTTGTTTACGTTTAATACTTAATCCATACTATTTTAATTAGTAAAATAATTTATGGTGTTACTCATAAAATTAAATATTATGTTTAAGACTGCACTATAATTACGTAAAAATGTAAACAGAAGAAAAATGAAATTTATTTTGGATTTAAAAGATTAATTATAAAGTAAAACTAAAACCATTAAAAATATGAATGCATTATTAAGCTTCTCTCACAATGATTACTAAAATATGTTTAACAAATGAATGATCTTATTTAAATATAATTTTTTAACTTAATTTAGTATTGTATATACATTTAGGGAATTATTATTCACTGTTTTTTTCATATTTATTCTGCATTTTATAAATTTAAGTAGTTTAGTGTTAAAATTCAAAGCACACCTGAGAAAAATAGAAGAGCAAACCAAAATCGTGAGACAAGTGCGGGAACGAGTCTAACTCGGTCTCCACACACTGATCTCAGAACACAACAGAACGCAAACAGGGTCGCGGCGAGGAAGAAAGAAGAAACATGGCGGTGCGGGCCACAGTGTCGCGTTTCCCGATGGATACGGACGCGCGCGAGGCCTCCGGCCTTCTCTGGGGAGTCACCGTCACGCCTTTCGCCGCCGCCGACGAGAACAATCGCGCTCCGTCGTACGGTTCCGGAGGAGACCTTTTGCCGCGCTGCGAGAATTGCTGGGCCTACTTCAACACCTACTGCGAGCTCGAGCAGTGGGCCTGGTCCTGCTCCCTCTGCGGCAACCTCAACGGCCTCTCCTCTGACGCCATCGACCGCTACTCTCGCCCTCAGTCATCCGCCGAGATGATGTCCTCCTTCGTAGATCTCGAATTGCCTACGCGTAATTATCGAATTTACCTATCGATTTTGTTTCCTCGCTGTTGAATTGGATTGCTCTTGTGCATTGTTTTCAGATTTGAATGTTTTGAATTGGAATTGTTGCAGAGGAATCGGCAGAGGAAGCGGCAATGCAGGCGTGTCCGGTATATGTTGCTGCTGTTGACTTGTCCTGTAAGGCTTCTCATATCTCATTGCTTATTGATGTGCTAATTGTGATAATTGGAACTTGATTTTGACAATTGGATGGTTCGGTGAGGTAATTGATTAGGAGTTCGTGGTATGCTGCTGATTGTGAGTTTTTGCGTTGGGTTCTCTGATTAGGACCTGGTTCCTGCCTAATAATTTTGTGTGTGAGAGAGCAGTGTGGCATTTTATTTATAATTCTGTGGGCTATGTTGCTTATGGCGATCATAACTTTTATATGTCTAGTTTCCATATGGTTTTAATATTATCAAATTTCCCCTTATTTAAGACTTGAGACCGTCGGTAATTTTTTTTTTCTGTATTAATTTTATCTTAACAGACTGGGGAATGAGACGCAGATTCGAAACACAGAATTTTGTGTCTGGATATGGGTGAATGATTATTACATTATGTGGCCATATTTTTTAAGTTGTACTGGCCATGATTGCTACATGATAGACTGATATAGGATTCGGAACTGTTATGAAGGCTGTGTTAATACCTTTGGTTTTGATACTTTTTCTCCTATTAAGTCATTTTACCCATTTCTGCCTATTTGTGGTCCTTTTGAATCTGTATAGAAGGATGCAATGATTAAGGTGAAGATAGATGTGCCTGGTTTGCATGTTTGTTATTCTACTCTGTCATTTGTTTCCTTCATTAGTCTTCTTCAAAACGTCATTGATTTCCTAAATATACAGATGTGTCTTCCTTATCATTGTCATTTTTGTGATCGAGAAAAATGTTTTTGGTTGTACTGCAGCTTCTGAGGAGTTTCTAGAACTTACCAAAAGTGCACTGCTGGCTGCTCTGGAAGGTATTATATTGACCTAACTATTTATTTCCTGCACAAGGGCGATATTTTGGATGTTGCTCTTATTTTTTTCGTTTTGAGTTCTATTTCAGCTCTTGCTCCTGGTTCACTTTTTGGGCTTGCTACCTTCAGCCATAAACTAGGATTGTATGATGTTCAAGGTCCAATACCTGTTGTGAAAAATGTTTTCATCCCTCCTGATGCAGAGGAAACCTTGCCTATTGAGCTGGAAGATGTCATGCCTTTGTTACAGTTTCTGGCTCCTGTATGTTCATCATAAGCATTGTTTTTAATATTTCAGAAATGAGTTTTCATGTTGAAGAACAGAGTTCACAGTATATGGAAAAATGTGTCATATCTAAATTCTGTATTTTTAATGGAAGGTGGACACTTGTAAGGACCGCATTGCATCTGCACTCGAAACACTTAGACCAACAACTTCATGGGAGAGAACCACGGCAGCAGGTCAAGGACTGGATGGTGTTCTGATAGGTGGACGTGGTTTTGGGATGGCAATGGAGGCTCTCTGCAATTACCTTGGATCTGAATATGGGAATACTTTTGCTTTAGGTTTGAATGGACAAATACAAAACTTGCCCTTTATGACTTTTGTTAGTGTGATTCTTTTGATGGTTAATCTTCTATATTTAAAAAACTTTAAGAAGATATTGTTTCTGCTGAGAACTGCAGCTAGAGTCTTTGCCTTCTTGTCTGGTCCCCCTGATTATGGAGCTGGACAATTGGACACAAGACGATATGGTGAGCAATATGCAAGCAAAGGAGAGGATGCTGATCGTGCTTTACTCCCAGAGCAGACACCCTTCTATAAAGATCTGGTATTTAACTTGTGTTATTGTTACTCCTGTCTCCCATTTTTTAGAAATAGAAGAATTGACATATGTATTACAGGCTGCTGTTGCTGTTCAAGCAGGTGTATGTGTTGACATATTTGCTGTAACAAATGAGTACACTGATTTGGCATCCCTAAAGTTTCTGAGTATTGAAAGTGGGGGTTCCTTATTTTTGTACACAAGTACTGAGGATTCAACATTGCCACAGGACATGTAAGTCTTGTGTGTTTACATAATATGCCAAGACGCGCTTCACCAGTAAATATAGATCAGTAAGAGATAGTTGTTCGGTATTTGCTGATTGGTTGTGTGACTGCGTCTCAATACAATCTCAACTTGAGTTGGTATTATGTACCACTTTTCTCCTTAATCTCATCAGATTTAAATTAGCCACATATGTTTTATGTTAACCATATCAAAGTAATGCTTATTATTTTGTTTAGCTTCTTATTACTTAAACTAATCAATTGCAATAGAATTTACCACATATTGTTTTATTAATCACTTAATTTAAGTGATAAGCATTAAATATAATTTGGTAACTGAATCCAAATGTAGTTGAAATTACAAGTGTTAGCAATAGCACCTTACCTATCAATATTTGTGTACACACTTTCACATATATCAGAATGGGTGACTATGGTGATCTGTCCTTTTTGCAGGTATCGAATGCTTAGTCGACCATATGCTTTTGGTTGTGTCCTGCGACTAAGAACCTCAACTGAATTTAAACCTGGCAATTCTGTATGTGTTGTTTGGAATGGATTTTTAATTCACAATTTTGCATGTACTTATTGTAGTATATAGAATAATTTGTTATTTTATTGCAGTATGGTCACTTCTTTCCAGATCCACAGTATGAAAATGTTCAACACATCATATGCTGTGATTCTTATGCTACATATGCTTACGACTTTGTATTTGAGAACAACATTGGATTTTCAAGGTATAAACTGCTACTGTTTACAACCAGGGCTTTCAAGCTTTAATGCTTATACATTTTTAATGTGTTTATTTAAGTGAAGTGAATTAAGATGCAAGTGTCATGTTAAGCCTTATACTTGTATTATTTAGATTTGATACTTTTTATCATGACATATCCCTTCTACTTCATTACTTACTCCACCAATTGCCATGTCTGTCATTTGTCGTCTTGTTTATTGTAAACATGGAAACTCTTCATTCTTTGTGCATAAGCTTTAACTCCAGTTTTTGGTGTCTTTTTTGGTGATTGGAGTTCTGGAGAAGTAATTTATAACATATCAAATACAATCTTATCTAGGCAGTTGAAATCATCTTTATATTAATCCATGCTGCTTTTGCCAGACAATTGTGATTTTCATTCCTTGTGATCTAAATTCCTAGGGTATCTTGTTGGCAAATGCTTAATTAATTGTCTGCTGCCTGCTTTAATTCTTCATGTGTTGAAGTGCTGAACTTGAATTACATAGTTCTTACTGGTGGAAAATAAATTGCTCTTCGTACTCTATCAAACAGAAATATTAATATTATCTCTATTAGAATATGCAAAAAATATTCAAAACTAACATAGGTTATCTTCTATACTTAGTTTCCTTTTTTAATTACTATATTTCCTTATCATAATTTACTCCATTAATTAGTTCCGATTAGAAATAAGGATTAGTAGTTCAGGGTTTATGAATATATCAAACATATCAACACTATATAATACATTGAAATTAATATCATTTATTATTTCATTCTGTTTCATCTCTCTGTCTGCCTCTTCTCCTAAATGGTAAAATCCCATAAGTCCACTATGACACACCTTGCCACTACTTCATTGCCAAGCTTCCTAAAATTTGGATTTGTGCTTTAATTTCCTAATTCATGCTTCAAATTAATCATCTCGTGTTGAATCAACCTTTTGTCATCTTTTTATGTTTCTCTCCCTTCTGCTATATATATTTCTTCTGAAGAATTGAGCCTTCTTCTGGCTGAGGTTCTTTCTTCCAATCTCCTCTTTCTCCATCTTAGCTTTTGTTGTGCAGCTTTTACCGACATGTTTGTAATACTTTTTGACTTATAAGGTGAAATTTGTACTTATATACTATAATTTGATCATATCTCTAGTCAGTATGTGATCTCCAATGCACTCGTCATGCCGGATTGGACATATCGAGCAAGATACTAGATATTTGTGAGTTGTCTGATGGAGGGTGACATAATATAATCAATAAATATTACTAGAATATACTTCGATACCATCTTAGAAAGTGGATTTCAGCCTCATTCAACCTTGTAAAATTAATTTGTAATGTGAGATTTATACTCACTTATATATTAAAATTTAACATTATTTCTAATTGACGTGATGTGATATCTCAACAAACCTGTGACTTCCTTGACTCAATTTTGCAAATTGGCTCAAATCATGCTATGCAACATAGTGACATCAGTTTCACCGCACAACTTTCCTAAATATGAGCCTCGCCTGTGGCTTTCTCATAGAACTCAGCTTGGTTTCTCAGCTTTACTGAAAGTCGATTTGGTCTCTTGACTTTGCTAGAGACATCAACTTGCCTCTGCTTTCCATGAGATATACTCTTGGCCGCTTATATCTCAGAGAATCTTTTTGATCCCTTTATTCCACTGACTCAACTCTAAATTATATGTTTGATTTTTCATATTACCATAACTTAGATTATCATATAGGATTAATGTCTCTAGTACTTTAGGTTTTAAAACGGCTACACATTGTAATACATCTCACTTGATACCAATTCAGAATTTCATTATATTTTATCTTTTCCTCTCTCTACACCTAGTCTCCCATAATTCCAACAATCAGAATGACAAAATTAAATTGTTAATAAGGTTATATGATGCAAGGATATGGTACATGTATTGAATGCAATGATATGCTCTTTTTGAAAATAACATGATACAATTCGTGATAAATGTACATTTAAATTGTATAAAAATTCTTAAAACATAATAATATATAATTGCAATTGTGCGGATTCAAATTAAAATCACATTTGTTAGGCATTTTCAAAATAAAAAAAATTATAAATTATTATCATCCTAAAGTATTAGTGTTTCATAGATTGGATACTTCATCCTAAACATGACACAAATTGAAGTACCACTGTGCAAAGAGATTTACTTTAGTTTTCTCTTAAACAAAGAAATCCTAGAGTATGACAGGCATGCAAAAGGCAGAAGGAGGAAAAGACTAAACCTCCAGATATTTGGCCTAGGACTACGGTGAATTCCTCAAATATCTAAATAAGCTTTTCTCTACATACCAAAGGAACTCTTCATCTTTGATTACGGGGTTTAGTTTAGACAGTATAAATATATATTGTTGTTAGTTTGAGTATGAATGCAAAACATAATTTTTGAAATTAAAGAGTAGCGGAATTAATTTTTATATTATATAACATAGCTTCTATAACTTGATATTATTTCTTTCACAAGGTAGCTGTGCCTTTTGTTCGATACATTTCCTGTTCTGATAATCTGATTATGGTTTACTGCTACTTCTTCGTTTTGGCAGAACTAAAGCAGATGTTCCTACAATTCAGATTGCATTTCAGTACTCAGTTGTAGTTCCTCCTCAGGAACTTTCTAATTCAGGAGGGGTTTCTACAAATAGGTATGGTAATAAGCAGAACATTACATTGATTGTACTCATGTTCTTCTGTTGTTGATGTATGTATGGATGTTTTGAATATTTTCTATGGCAGGTGAAGTCCAATTCATTCGTTTAAACAGGTTGATTATATTTTATTTAGTTTTATCTATTTTTCATGAATGGGCACACACAAAGTATGTCTCTTCCAAATTTGATAGCTTGTTCTTTGACCCTGGCTTTTCTTGTGCCACTGGAGTTTCTGTTTATTATCTGATTTCAAATTCCAAGACTATATCCATGCTGGTTTCTAAAATATTCCAAGACAATTAGTGCATGGAACATGTGTCCTGATGTCTAGCATCTCTAATAGCGGAACAGAAATTATTGATGGAGTTTTGTACCACTTTTTTCTGTCATCTAGTATAAGTGGCATTATCTGTTGGTTTTACCAGTCACGAAACATTTTTCATTATTTCTTGGTTTTATTGAGAATACATCCTCACTTTAGTCTCCAAAATTGTAATTTGTAACTTTTAAGCATCAGTTGCTTTGGTAGTTATTTTACAAAATTCTCAATTTATTCACTAATTTTACAAATGATATTCTCTTTAAATCTTTTGGTGCAAAACTAGTGGAAAAGCATTACACAATGAATGATATTTTTGACAAAGCTAGGGACTAAAGTAAATATTTTGTGAAGTTAGGGACTTGTGTGATTGATGCTTACAATTTCAGACTAGGATGGGAGTTTGCTTGTTTTGTTTAATGTGAACAAAATTATAATTTATCAATAAAAAGGTGAACGTGAGCATGTGTATGATGGTTTTCACATCCTCTTTGAGAAAAGCAAGTTTGAACCAATGCGTCAGCTCATTTCAAACACACCTCTTCAATGGAGTGTCCCTGTGCCAGACACGTATCAAACATATTGACACATGTACAACACTCATACAATATGTCAATATGTGATATCTTTAAATGAATTATATTTAAGTGAATTATATTTCTTTCCTTCTGCCTGGTACTCTGCTTAGGACTTGCTCCATAGTGATCTTTATCATTATGTGATATCTCTAGAGGTTGCATTGGTGCATAAGGAAATTTATAACTGGAGTAAAGAGTATCAGTGTTTCGGTCTTAAAATTACTGTTGTTAATCTGATAACTTTATGTGATCATGAAGTAACTTCTAATGCTCAATTTTGCAATAGTTACACTTGTTCTGCATTTTAAAAATATGGTTTGGGTTTGTTTTGTTCTGTAACAACTGCTTTTTGGAATAGTTTGTATTTCACTGTTGGAACTTCTAATGGATATAATCCTGAGTCCCTTGTTTTCTCGATGATTTTACTTAAAATTATTATTTCCTTCTAATATCCAAAAATTACTTAATTATGGAATGAAGGATTTTGGGGCTTAGTTTGTTGTGCTGACTATTGATACAGAACCAAGCATTCCCTTCAGCGTCGGCTAAGGATCCGAACATTGCAATTTGGTGTTGCTCAGAACATTCATGAACTTTATGATAGCTGTGATCCTGAAGTTGTTCTATCTCTGCTGGTTCACAAGGTGAATTATGAAATCAACCTATAACTTTGCCATTTGGATTGATGTTTGTTTTCAATCCCATTCTTCAAACTTAATTCTATATGCGGTATGCTTGCTCACTTTTTTTTTTTGGTTTTTTAGTTTTTTAAATCTTCCTACTGTTGTTACGAAAGGACCACAATAATATTAATGTCTTACCTTTGACCCTTTTTTTTTAATCTATTGTGTTTCTTCAACTTTTTTTTATTAGTATACTCTACTCTGCAGGTTATATTAGCCTCTTTGGAGGAAGGAGTTAGGGAGGGTAGAATTTTGCTTCAAGAATGGCTAGTGATCCTCACAGCTCAGTACAACGATGCATATAAGCTTATTCAGTATAGCAATGGAAGTTCCTTAAGATCTCAGATTGATGTTGCATTGTCTCAATGTCCTCAATTGCAGCCCCTACCACGCCTAATTTTTGCTCTCCTTCGGAATCCTCTTCTCCGCTTCCATGAAGAAGGGGTTCATCCTGACTATCGCATATATCTTCAATGCCTTTTCAGGTAATTACACCTCATGTTTATTTGTGCTATTTGTACTTTGCATAACCATGCCATCGGTGTCCTGTCAAAGGAATTAAACAGAATAAAGTAAAGCTTTATGAATTATTTTTGACCGGGTAAAGCTTAATGAATTTGAAGCCAAGATTTTTTCCATAAATAATGGGCAATATATTTTAGAATTGCTAACATTGTCCGAGCCTTAGCATTAAAAGTAATGTAGTAGCATTTAATAAAGAAAAATAATATGGCAAATCTTTTAGTCCGGTTACATTTTGTTACAAGAAAGCACATAGGACTTCGAATCATATTCAACATGGATTTTAGAAGCAAGCGAATGTATAAACAAAAGTTATATCTGGTTGTTTTCCCTGTTTGTAACGTATCATGCCCAATAAATCAACAGGTGTAGAATCTGTTTCCTAGGTTAAGCTATGAACTTAGGATGGGCGAAATTAGAATACTTTTCACAAAAAACTGACCGTGCAACACTTAGTACCTTCAATGAAGGATAAGGCAATGAGAATTGGGAGGTTAGTTGGGTAAGTGATTAATAAACATTTCAAGCTTCAACAACGTGGTCTGTATTGTATTTCTAGCTTTGAATTTATATTTTCAAGAATTGATTGTGTTCATTTTCATTTGTTTTGCAGCATGTTGGAACCCAGTTCTCTTCATCGTGCTGTGTATCCTGTGTTGACATCATATGCTACACCGGATAAACAAGCATATCCTCGTCATTCATTAAGTCGCGCCGCCCTGATTACCAGCGGCAGTCCGATATTTTTCCTTGATGCATTCACAATTCTTATTGTGTTTTACTCTTCGACTGCAGACAGGACAATTCCTTTTCCTCCACCCCATGATTGTAAGTCTTCTTTTTGTATCTTCTGATTGCATTAAGTATACCGTTTTTCTGCTTAAATTGTATGCAAAAAATACCCTGTCAGGTTTGTTAAGGACTACAATCAACAAATTGAAGCAAGATAGATGCATCACTCCCAAACTCCTTTTTATTCGAGGAGGGCAGGACGATGCGTCAATTTTTGAGAACTTTCTGATCGAAGAGCAGGATGTTGATGGAAGTGGTCTAACCAGTGTAATGGGTTTTGTTTCTTTCCTAGAAGATGTTACACAAAAAGTTTTGGAGTTCGTGAAATAGGGAATCCCTTTGGAGTTCACTTTCTACCTATAGATACAGGAGTTATATACATTGTAGGGGCTTCCATTTTGTAAGGATGGGTTCTAGTTCGTTAAGAACCAACCATGGAATCAAGTAGGTGGTTGGTTATCCTTGTTGTTATCATTTATACCCTTTTTTGAAGTGCTAGTTAATGTACATTATAATACTATCTTTTCATTTGTAACACCCTTTCTTCTTTGTGTATGGAGTTAACGCTGATTCAGCAAAAAAATAAAGTAGAGTTAGCGCTGATGTTAGTCTTTATTGGCACTAACTGATTTTCTAGATTTAAGTAAGTAAATTAATTGATTATATTAATGACCTAACGTGTTGGAATTTGGATGACAAAGTTATGTGTCGAGAATTCAATCTCTGCGAGTCGTTCTTTCAGACTAGTTCGCAGACAAATTGATTGTCTTTTGCAACTTATATTCGAGGTGACAATTTATTTGTGCATAATTATTCAGTAATTTTGTTTGTTTTTTAATGTTACACGATTTTGATAATCACCAGCACAAATGTCTAGCAAATAAACTAATAGGATATTCTAGTACGTCTTTATTTCGAAACCCTTCCTTTTTCGCTACTTTATACTAACTTTTAATTTATGTAAGAAATATATTTTTGATTGTTTGAAAAATATTACTGCATGAGAGGGGATGTTATAACAGTTTTCATTCTTGTTTGGTAGAATAGTTGATCTCAAACATGATTTTTGAATTTCAGATAAGGTAATAGCAATAGTGAAGTAGACGTTATGAAATTTGTAACCCTGTATTGTTATGGATTAAATATAAATATACATATTTTTAATGATCTTTCTCAATTATGTATCTATTTTTGGAAATTTGTTTCGGAATGTGTTAATAGGATTTTGGATTGTCTATTTTAGAAGGCTCCAAAATTAATTTAGTTGTAGATTGCCTAATACAAAAACTCCTAATACATTGGACACAAAATTTAAGCTTCTAGAAAAAACAATTCCATAATATATTATCGAATAGATCACCTTGGTGCTTATCTGGAACACGTAACCGGAAAGGAGGTGTTCGATGTGATTGAGATCCAACCAGAGTAACCAAGATCAGTGAAGAAAAATGGCTATATTTAATTCATCTGGTAAAATTGCATTATGAATATTTTAAGGGCATCTAGACACCCAAGTAGGGAATCGAGGTAGGAAGAGAAATCGACATAAGTAAGAGATCGATAAGTAAAATAGAAATAAAGAAGGTTCAAATAAACAAAAGATAGTAAAATATTTATAGATCAATGCGTCATGAAAGATAGTATTGAGAGAAATTCACTCTCGATAAGGTTGAGAAAGACTAAAGTTGAAACAAAAAGGAAGGAAGTCAGTTTATGATAACTACAAAAATACGTGAGAAAATAGACACAACTAATATAATATGAACGATTTTAAAGTCGTTATCACAAGTTATGTAATTTTTTTTAATTTTATTTTGGATTTAATTGTCAAAAAAAAGTTAAAGATATAATTAGGCTATTTAAATGTGGAATAGTGATGGAAAATTGTGGTTACAATTTAAAAATTTTGTGAATATAGTAAATATGAGAAATGACAAATTCAGTGATGAATATAACAATTTGGGTCATTGTTTCATATATTTTTTTATCAATTTATACTTTATCCTTGGTAATATAGTTTCTCGCAATTTATATTCTTGCAATATACATTTCTATATATTCTATTTCAAATCACTTTCATCTTGGTTTACATTTTCTTTATTTTCTTTAAAAAATAGTTATAATTGTTGAAAAAAAATGTATGAATTCTTCATTAAAATACACATTAAAAAGTAAGCTAATAAATTAAATATATTTTTGAAATTGATCCACAACATAAGTAATTTATATATTAATTTTGTCTTGTAAAATCTTAGACATCATCACACTTTAATTTAGATTGAAAATAATAGTTTGCTAGTCCAATCCTAAAAATACATATAGAGGTTTGATTTTTCCTATATTTGTCGTACCAAAATCTTCGAGTAACATAATAATTAATAACTAATAAATAAACAATTAATTACTCTTAAATGATTATTTTTGAGAAGCAAAAATTACATTCAGACAAGTCCATAGAATAATAAATAAAAGAGATGAAGTTTTAAAAAATGGTAGATAATTAAATGGTGAAAATGAATTGAATAAGACTAAATTATTAGGCTTAACCGCATGAGAGAAAAATAATAAAAATTTATAGAATAAATCTCTAACGAAAAAAGAAAGAGGTAATAGGAGATATAATTGTGACATAATATAAAAATCGAAAAAAATATTATCATCTAATATTATTAAATAATACAAAACCTTTAAAAATCTAAAAGTCGAATTCCCACAATTGTACTCAGACTGGTCCTCCGTTTCTTGATGTCTTTAGACGGAAAATCGGAAACGGCTTGTAGCATACCGTTATTTCGACAAACAAGAAAAATCCAAAACTTTAATTAACGGCGGCATCACAGTTCCCGTTTTGCAAACATCAGTGACACAGCACTCTCTAGGGTTCGTAATTCGTATCTATCTAATTTAAAAGCTCTTCTCCGAAGTTTGCAATAAATTCGTTTTCGCACCCTAAATTTTCGATCCTTTTGGACAACGTTGTGCTCCAATTTCGGCAACTTACCTTAAGGTACTCTCCTTCCTTTCTCGCTCTGAAACTCTGTGCAGAGGCAAGTTGGACAGAGATTTTGTAAAATATTTGTTATTATATTTCATTAGGGATTTACGTGAAATTTGATGTGTTGTGGTTTAGGTTGTATTAGTAATTAGCTGGTAGAAGTGTATAATTGAAACCCTATCTTAGTACGTATCTGTAAATTTGTGGCAGGAAGGGGCACAGATTGGTTTTGTTTGGAAACTGCTATTATTTTTCTGAGATTGGACACTTCATAATTCTCCTTTTTGTTCTGTTCTGCCTTCTCGTTCCTTTGATGCCTAATTGTTTGTTCATCACCTTGCATTTGAGTGGAAAATTTTCATATTTACATTTCATGTTGTTCCTGTAAATCTGGATTTTCATTGACCCTCGTTTGCCTTTGTGTAACATAAGAGCTTGTGCTCGCCAACATGCCTATTGTTCTCGTTTCCTTTCGCCGCCTTCGTTAGTCTCTTTTATTGTGATAATTATGTAGTCATTGACCCTTTAATAAAAGTCTATCGCGTTGCGGCCGTATAAGTCTTGTGACTCTTGTCTCATTGCACGGCTTCCACTGAGATTCATTCGCTGCGACCCCTTGTTTGGCCTTTCTTTTTGTTTCCTCCTTTCGATATGTGTATACTTCTTCCCAGGATTTCTTCTGGCCTCTGTGCCTTCTTCACAGTTGCCTCACGAGCTTCTTTCATTAGTTTCATAAGATGCCTCGGGGAAAAGCAAATTCTTCATCAGCTGCTAAGCCATCTGACCCTGAGAAGCCAGTTGAATCTGATGAGAAGGTTGATTTTGAGGAGGAAAATGATCCAGAAGAAGCTATGGAAGAAGAAATTGAGTATGAAGAAGTAGAAGAAGAAGTGGAAGTGGAAGAGATAGAAGAGGAGGTGGAAGAAGAGGAGGAGGATCCAGAGGAGGTAGAGGTAGAAGAAGAGGAAGAGGAGGAGGAAGAGGAGGAAGAAGAGGAAGAAGAGATTGAAGAAGTGGATGAAGAGGATGCCATGCAAAACCATAGCAGTGATGAAGCAAAGGTGGAAGATGAGGACGAGAAGAAAAAGCATGCCGAACTCCTTGCTCTTCCTCCTCATGGGTCTGAAGTATACATTGGTGGCATTCCTCATGATGTCTCAAACGAGGATTTGAAATCTTTTTGCGAGAGAATTGGGGAAGTTGCAGAGGTAAGTCTGTGCCATTGTTGCTGTATTGTGCTCATGTTTATAGATAATGTCATCCCCTAACTTGAATTTTGAGGAAAATAGGTTCGAGTAATGAAGGGAAAGCATTCCAGCGAGAACAAGGGATTCGGTTTTGTAACATTTAGAAGTGTGGACTTGGCTTCTAAAGCCATCGAAGAGCTGAATAATACTGAATTTAAGGTAAGATGTTAATCTCAGACATTAAGCATTCATAACTGATATTCCTTGTAAGTTCATTGCTTTGTTATTACTACTCTAGTATTATAAACATTGCAGATGCTTTATGCAAAAATTCTTAGCCACAATGCTTTATGCAGATTCTTTGTTGTTCCTAACTGTGTTAATGATCAATTCTTTAAGGGTAAAAAAATAAAATGTTCTACATCTCAAGCCAAACACCGTCTTTTTATTGGCAATGTTCCTAGAAGCTGGGGTGTGGAAGATCTGAGGAAGATTGTTTCTGAGGTTGGACCTGGAGTTACTGGTGTGGAACTAGTCAAGGTATGTACTTTTCTGTTGTGCTATGCTTTCCATTTCCACATTAAATTATAAGTGTTGTCTAGGGATTTTTGTTCTAGTCATTCCTAAATCATCATGATAGTCATGCCTTGCAAGCTTTATTATACTGCTTTGGCATTATGCCCAGCTACATGTACACAAGAGTTAGCAATGTGTTTTTTTTATTTAATTGCTCTTATATTTCTGTTTGTTCAATCCTTTATTTCAGGATATGAAGAACACCAATAACAATCGTGGCTTTGCTTTTATTGACTATTATAATAATGCGTGTGCTGAGTATTCTAAGCTAAAGATGATGAGCCCAACATTTAAGCTAGGTGAGAATGCTCCAACAGTGAGCTGGGCTGATCCTAAAAATGCCGATTCCTCTGCTGCATCTCAGGTTTTGACTCACATGTCTTCCTTCTCTTAAGCTTGGTTGATAATTGATAGTTATGGTTAAAGTTATGAGAAACTTTTTAGCTGACTTATGTGGTACACAAGCTAGATTTTTTGGTTTATCGTACAATAGGATAAACCCTTGAAGGAAATTTGTTATATTGTGAATTTCAGATTTCCATTTATTTTTAGTGAAAAGTAGTTTGTATTGCTGGAGAGAAGGAAGTTAAGGTTTGCTTATTGGGAAAGAAATAGAGGATAAAGTGGTGTTTTTAAAGGTGACAGCGATCGAGGACAACAACCACCTTTTAATAGGAACTGATAATAACTGGTATGAGCAGTCATGTACTGTTAGATGCTAGTATAATAATATCAGTCATGTTGGCAGTTATGGGTAGAATATGTGCTAGAAAATAACTCGCATTGCGTCAGCAGTTCTTTATTAGAATTAGATACTACTGTAATGACAGTTATTCGTAGAGAATAACTGAGGGCAGTTATTTAGAAGTTGTAGAGTGTGTAATTAGGCAAAGGGGATTGCTATTTGCAGTTTTTTTGCCGAGAATAATACTGTGTAGGATGTCTGTCGGACAGCAAGTGCATTGCTACATTGTTTTTGATTTCATGTTCAGCGTGCTGGTTCACCTATTGGTGCTTTATCACTTTTAGATTCTAAAGTTTTGAAGATCAAGGAGGGTTGTTGGCAAGATTGTCAAACTTGAAAGTTTACGTAAACTTGTGAAAACTGGGTAAACACGAGTCGTAAATTCATAAGAGTTTACTTTGACATGAAAAAATTATATAAACAATAAAATCCTAATTCAAATCAGTCCACAAAATTATATAACTTAAAACATAAAGAAGTTCATACAAATATTATAAAACTAATTCAAATGTTTAGTGTCTATGCATAATCATCTAATCCTCTAATATCTAATGACATCATCACCCATTAATATCTATCCCATGTTTCCATCTAATATCTGACCTGTTCTCTAGAGCATTTTTACTTTTATTTTTAATAGATGAAGATGCACGTGGATTGCTCTCAATTAAATTAGAACCATTCCTAGACATCCTGTTTTAATTTCAATTCACTTCAAAATTCCAAAATAAAAAGTAATCTAAGTGCAGGCAGAGGGAAAAAGGGTTATAAAATAGCTTATAAAAAAAATTTCACTATGGTAATAAAAAATAATCCTAATTGCTGATAAAAAATTTTCACAGTGATGACAAAAGGGACATAAGGGTTTGCAGAAGGGACAAAAGGATTTAGTGCTGCAAAATGAAAAATGCAAATGTGAACAGGCACGAAACACGAATAACTGAGAACGAAAACCAGATGCGAAGGGCGAGGTGGAAAACGCAGACTCAACCACTGCAAGAAGCGACGACCCACAGCAAGCGACGACGACCCACGATGAGCGACAATGACCTTGGGTAACGGTGACCACGACTGTGATAATGGCTGACGGAAATTGCGAGTGATGACGCCAAATCGAGAGCAGATTGTTGCATTAATGGAATCGCAGAAGACAAAGGAAGAAGATGGGCTTCGTGAGTGACCCTAAATTAGAAACTCCTAATCTGGTGAGCCCTAAAAACGACTTTGTTTCACATTAAAATAAAATCTCGTCGAACTCGCCAAATTGGAAGCAAGCTTGAGAGTTCGATCGAGACTCTTGATTCTACCACCAATCCCATGATCCTACACCAAAACTGAGTTTGCTTCCGAGTTAACTCGAAAGTACTGAGTGAACACGCAAATTCGTCCGAGTTAAGGAATTAACTCACGAGTTTGATAACCATGGTTGTTGGAATTCAAGAAATTATTACAGCCAAATAACAAAAATAAAGAATAAGGTTGAATGATCACGATCCACACCCATTGTTGTGGGGAGAGACAAAAAATGAACCAAAATTAGTGAGAGAAACAGATACTGAAATAGTCAAGATCAAGATGTTGGTCAGCCATTTGAAAGAGTGGAAATTTTGGGGTAAAGAGACCATCTTCAACAGAAAAGAAAATTGAAATGCTGAATCAGACGGGATGGAACAAGTGACAGCAATGGAGGTTTGTGTTTCATGCTGTCTGGTCAACCCTTCACTGTCAACCCCCAGGCTGACTTGGATTGACCATGCAGGCCAACAGATCATCAATGTCGGGTGATCTTTGGATCTCATGGAAGCTGCTGAATCAGCCACTGCCAGATCTACCAGAATTGGTGCACAGCCAACTGGAAGAGAGTAATGGGACTGAGACATAATGGGAGATGCGTTTCAGGTTTTAGGAACTTGGTAGCAGAATAGTGACAGATTACGGTCATGGAGAATCTTACTGCTTTGATACTTTGATGAAAAAGAGTAATTTTGTTTGGGCTAAATTTTTTTTTTTTTTTTTTTTTGGCTCAGTGCATCTTTCTTTATATCATGGGGGGATTGAATAATACGTACAATAACTCGTCAAGGACTAATTACCGCTACTCACTACTTTTGAAACTATAGGACTAATATCCTAACATGAGCTAATTGTGCCAATGGATGTTGAGACGGTGTATTTAGCTTTACAGGAGCTGTCAAATAGTCTATATTATAACTTAGTACATTGAGTGCAAGAGTTAATTAATAGTAATTAAGTATTAATAGCATTACTACATTAATTGTTATAACTTACAAGTGACTAATATTCTGTCATACGCTATATGCTACTGAATGTAGACTACTATGCTGTTGAATATGGACTATATTTCAACCGTTTATATCCTATGTGCATTACTCTGTAAACAAAGAATTTAATAAAGTTGCACATGGGTGAACAGGTGAAGGCAGTATATGTGAAGAACCTGCCGAAGAATGTAACTCAAGAGCAGTTGAAGAAGCTTTTTGAACGTCATGGGAAGATAACTAAGGTGGTTCTTCCACCAGCAAAATCTGGACAAGAAAAGAACAGAATTGGCTTTGTACATTTTGCAGAGAGGTCCAATGCTATGAAAGCACTGAAAAACACTGAAAGATATGAATTAGAAGGTAGCACATTGTCTAACCTTTTGTGATTGTTTTTGTGAATGCTTGTCAATATTCATTAGCTTTGTTCTATGTTTCAGGTCAAGTTTTAGAGTGCTCTTTGGCAAAGCCACAGTCTGATCAAAAGTCTGGAGGGTCAAACACACAGAAGCCGGGACCAGGATTGCTTCCAAGTTATCCACAACATGTCGGTTATGGTTTGGTTGGCGGTGCCTATGGTGCACTAGGTGCGGGATATCATGCTCCAGGTCTTGCACAGGTGACATGTTTTTCATTTGTTTTTCCATTAGATGCTTGTTTCCAGATCTAACATCACTATATTATGGTCTTTATTTTTGTGTTAACAGAAATCACTATATTGATGCTAAATAATGGAATTATAGAGCTACTAACTTCTACAGAATCTAATCCTTATCGCATTGCATTTAAAGATGTTCAATAATATATTTTAAATTACATTAGAAATCATGCATATGCTTCACGAAGTGTATTTACACACAAGGTGATCTATGTACTATATATGTGCTATTGATAATCACATCTGCTATCTATTAATCTGAGATTCTGATGGCTGGAGTTGTATCTGCTGCAGCCATTGCTATATGGAGGAGGTCAAGCTCCCGCCGGAATGGCCATGATGCCCATGCTTTTGGCTGATGGACGAATTGGATATGTCTTGTAAGTAGAATTGTTGCTCTAAATGTATTTAGCTCGTTATATCATTATGATGTTTTGTATGAAGTTCCAATGGAAGAGTGCGACACCTAATTGCCTGAATCCAATGCCTGAGAATTTGTTTCATCATGCAGGCAACAACCAGGAATGCAACCACAAGCCCCATCTTCACATCATAGAGGTGGCCGGAGCGGTGGCAGTGGGGGTGGCAATAGGAATGCTGGCAGTTCTAGTAAGGGAAGGCACAACAATGATGGCGGTCAAGGCCGCAGATACCGCCCATATTAGCGGTCTTGATATAGATAGTAGCACTTCCTTCTCTCAAATGTACTTGGGCTTTTATAAAGCTTATTTATTGCATTAAAATGTGCTACATATTTTTTAATTAAAAATTTATTCAGTGTAGATTAAATCTCGATGTCAAGGCGTTTAACGCGTAAGTTGAATGAATTTGGATTCTTCCTGTGTTGATAAATTAAAGACTTTTTTGAACGGAAAAAGAAAAAAAACTGATGCAGTCCTTTCTGTGTATTATTATCGAGAATAAAACCCAATGGTATTCCATCAACTGCCATAATCACTGGTAACAGCCCACTGATTTAATTTTTCATGGATTTATTCTTTGATATACGCTTGTATGGACCCATTATATTTCAAATACAAAATTGTTACAATTAAAATTATCTACAAAGCTTCGTGATTGGTGCCACCGTCAAGAATTTATATTAGAACTCCGGTAGTGGCATTCCAATATAATGACCCTTGAACTATCTTACATAAACTTACCCTAACTTTGATCCAAAACAAATATTATTAATTAAAATTTATTAAAGATCACAAAAACTATACGTCTTCTCTTTTTCAAAGATTCTCATTTATGATTTAGGTTTTCAAAACATTGTAAATAATGATAAAATGCACGCGCTAAAGACTTAAAAGGTAAGCTTTTCTGAGATCATCCTGCAACTTCTTTGTTACACCCATTGTGAAAGAATGTAACTCATAAATATAAATATTTAGTATCCTTTCTTACCTAAAATGTTTCTATCATCAAGGATGTAGGGGGGGTGTTTTACCGAGAAAAATAAAAAAGCTATATTAATAATACTAAGTAGCATCCAATTGATAAGGGGTCATGCACATTAATTATCAACATACAAAATTAAAGAACTTGTTCAGTCACAACATAATGCAGTTGCCTTCATCGCAGTAAATAATTGGTCTTATTCATCGTCTTCGCCCTCACCTTTATCAGAACCCTCCGCTTTATCAGATGACTCGTCGTTAATGGAAGCCTCACCTTTGTCAGATGACTCAGCTTCCAATTTCCTTTTCTTTCTCTGCTCTTCTTCTTTTCCCTTTCCCACAGCCGCTTTCTTTCCAACATTCTTCTTCCTAAACTCTGCTAAGCAACGAAGATAAAGTATTAGGCTACAATACATAAGCACAGAAAATTACCTCTTCCAAAACTAACTGTCTGTGAAGTGCATTCGCTAGTAAAATCAATACAAACATACAACTACATATATCAGGCATTTCCAATATGAAAAATAAATGGCATAAAATCTTTGGACATTACTAATGCAAAACATTACAAAGTATTGTCTTGTATGCTTCAAATGTACAATCCTTCTTCTAGTCTCCCACTACTGTATATATGTACTTATTTATGAATAAAATAACAGATCCTCCTAATATCTTTGAACCAAAGATTTTCCTCTACACTTCATATCAATAATGGCGTTTGGTTTGGCATTAGGAGTCCTGGACCCACGTTTCAAATGCGAAAAAAACTAAAACTATTTAGAGGAGCTTCAACTTGACAGTGAATCATGTATCCGCAGTTAACTAGGCAATACACGACCAACCATGCACTAACTAATCCTCAGGTTCCACTTCATATCTTCGAACCTATTACTTTCCACTAGACTAACTAATCATGCTTTTAGCAGAACAACAGAGAACAAACTTATTAACAAGCCAGGATCATATGTTAAAGCTGATAAAATAAAACAAACTTAATCTCAATAAAAGAGTCAAACAAATTAGAATAAGAAGAATGTCCAAGATGGACATATAATTGAGATTAACTTATATATCTCTCATGTGGCTCCTCTCTCCCCATAGAGAGAGAGAGAGAGAGAGAGAACATATCAAGTGAGAGGATTTTCATTATGAGTGACTGAAAGAAGTGAATATTGGCCATTGAATCAGATCACAAAAACTTAAGATTATATGATCTTCATACAACTTCTAGTCCTCTCAGTATCTCGATATGTCACAATGTTCTGACTTTCAGAACAAGGTAATTTCACAAGAACTTGACAAGTTCCAAAAAAAATGAATCAGAGCTAGTAGACCCTGATCTGTGGTGCTAACCAACCAAAACATTTTAAGTGATTAAAAGTAATCTACCTTCAAGGGAAGCTTTTAGAGGACGAATAAACTCAGAGAACTCGGTTTCTTCAAGAGCTTTGAAAACATCTTCAGCATTGACAATTTGTCTCTTTGACTCCTTACATATGTCATTAGCCCTACATCACACCCATCACATCAGCTAAGGTCACACACATTCATACCATATCATTCCATAAAAATACCCATCACTGTTCTGTTTTTTCTATCTATTTTTTTTTTTCTTCCATTTTTACTTTCTTCCACTGTTCAAACCATCTATTTATCAATCACCCAATTCGAATCCTAAGTTTTCTAAGTAGGGGAAAAGGGATTCGATCATCAAAATTGACAATTTTCAGTGAAATTAATTAGGGGGAAGGGGTTCGAGGGCTTACGTGGCGGAAAGGTAGTGGATGAAGATCCTACCGCTTTCTGAGAATGCGAGAAGACCATCTTTGCTGACGGAAATTTCTCCTTCTTCAGAGCATCGGGACAGTTTATCCTTCACAACACGGCGCACGATAGACCGGGGCAGCTCATCCGCCTCAGCCATTCTGTTCTTCGAATCGGAATTGGGAATTGGAATGAATTTAGGGTTAGGGTTTTCTACTTACACATCTTTTCCCGCCATTTTCAATTTCTTTTTTCCCATGCAATGATTATTAAAATTAACATTTATATTTAATGGACACGACAAGTAAGATAAAATATCAGAAAATATATATTTTACACATGAATATAAAATAAACCAATAATTAAAAGTTTTTGATTTTGAGGAAAGTGATCTATGTATAGAATTAAGTCTGGTAAAAAAATATAGATAATAATGAATTTTATTAATAACAGAATATATATTACTTTAAATGTCAGAAACTTGTAGCATACATTGAACATCAAACTAAATAAATAATAATAAAAAATATTTGTAAAATAGCAGAAAAATGTTAAGAGATACTTCATTACGACAAAATATTTATAAATATTTGTATTATTATTGTAATGTTTTAAAACTTCTATATTAAAATAACATATTTCAAATACAAGTGCACATGTTTTAGTATTAGTATGGACACATATTTCTGAATGATTATAAATTGAAGACTTTTCGATTACTGAAATTAATAGACTTAAATAATTTAATATTTAAAATAAAAGACATTAAGTAAAATCATAAATTTATTCTTATTAAAAATTCTTATTTAGAAAACAGGATATTAAAAGTTTTAATGAAAATAAAATAAAGACAATAATGTTTCAAAATGGTTGCAATAGTAAATAATTTATTCTAAGGTAGAAAAAAACAAGTGTAAAACTAGCATATTAATACAAACAAGTGTCACTTATCTGCTTTTACTTTTTTTTATGACAATGAAACCTAAAAATACAATTAAAAAATTAATTAGTATAAGAAAATTAATTTTAAAATTATTAAAATTATAAATACATAAAAAAATATTTATAATTTTTATCATATTATAATTATTTGATAGAAACCTTCATAAATTATTGTTAAAATAAAATAAAACTAAATAATCCTACTTTTATAATTATTCAAGATATTTTCTAAAAATAAAAATTTGAGACACAAAACAGATAATTCATGGAATGTAATGATCGATTCTAATAATAATATCTCAAACATATTTAAAATCGAAACATTAACATTGTCTAAGATCAAAAGTAAAGTTTCAAAAACGATTTCTTGGTATACACGAGAATAAAATTTCAAAGATAAACTATTATTTCCTTAATTTTAAACATGAACTATTATTTCCTTAGTTCTCAAAAAAAAAAAAAAAAAACTCAAAATACTCTTTTCTTATATCTCGATTATACTCTCAATAATCTTATATCAGTTAAGAGTTCAAGATAATTTAAATATACATTTTTTTCAAAACTTTGAGATGAATTGGGAAAGAGTTATAAGTACTTAATAAAAAAATTATAAACTAATAAGATTAGATTATTTATTCCCAATAAATATATGGAAAGTGATTGGTAAAATTAAATTATCATTTCTGATAAAAAAAAAATGGAAACATGCTAATCAATTATTAATTATAAGATAGTAAGTCTCAATAATTTTAACAGCAATTTTAGAGAACTAATACAAATAGTTAAAATTGAATGTAACTAGTTAAATGAAATTAACTTTTACTCAGTTAATTGGTTAAAATATTTTTCTAAAAGGCTGTGCCCAAATTAGTTGAAACAAAAGAAGGAGTTGATAACAAAAAAAAGAAGTTTTTTTCTTTGTGTGTGTTGGGGGTTAAATTGTTGGTTCAAATATCTACCTCAAAATCCAATATTTTATTCAGTGGATCCAATATACATCATAGTTCTCTTATTTTCTGAAAATTAACAAATAAACTAATAGTTGTTACAAAAATCACTATACTCTTTTTTACACCCCAATTTCTGAGATTTATTTTGGTTTTTGATACAAGTGTATGAATGATTTTAACAATGATGCATCTTCCATTTTCACGTGAAGTGTAGGATTTTCCTTGGACAAATGAAGAGAAAGTTGAGCTGATTTAGTTTCCTTCTCTCTGCAATCAAAACCAATAACATGTAACCAAATGATTTGACTTAGAGATTTATATTCAATGCAGTAAAAAATCTGAAGAGGAAAAAGAAAAAGCATAAAGCTTTAACAATATTTAAGCACAGTTTGAAAGATCTCTCAGACTTATAATGCTTTAACAACTGCTAAATCCAATTACAAGACAAAAAGGTACACATTTTTTATTTTCACTTTTTGTTTGAAACGTGGTGCAACAATTTTCCTTTATCAATAATACTAATTCAGAAAAAAAAAAAAGAGCTCTTTTTAATGCACCAAAAAGTTCTGGTACACATGGAATTAGTGTTTGAGCTGGAAATTTTCCAGTGGATGCTTTTCTTTTACCTGTCAATTTATCTTATCAGGTTTGGAGCAATAAGGCTATAACCAATGCATGCAACAATTCACTTTAGGGTCAGAAACATGTCATGTTCATGTCCAAAAGCTATTAGCAGCTAGTGTTGTGAAATATTCCTAATGTTTTTTTTTTCCAGAAAAAGAAACAAGAATAATTCTTGATCAGGTTCCTTGAGTGAAAGTTTTAGTCACTAAAATGCTTTTAGTTGTTTAGTCATATCTGATACTCAAGCACATAATTATCCAACACTGTCTTTTGACATTGAAACAATCGACACAACACATGAGCATGAACATGACTTCACCAGTAGATATACGAAAAATTAACCACTCCAAGTCTGTTAGGTATTTTTCATTAGTCTATAATCTTTTTCAATATATTCTGATTTTTGTTTAGTTACCATACTACATCCTGCATCTGAAATTTTGAAAGAAAAATTGACTTTTTCTCACTCTGAAACCACACTCTTCCACATTCACTGTTTGTTTCATACTAAGTGGACTAAATGGTTTATATCTGATACATCAACCATTGAAAAGAGGTACATGGCATGGGAAAATGGCAGGTATATGATTAAGAAAAAATTATGGAAATTATTGGAGCAAAAGGGAGATATATGTGAGATAAGTTAACACTAATAAATCAGAGCCATGGATAAAACTTGTGGGGTTTGAAGTTCTAACTAGAGGTTCTGAGGGATTTTCTTTTTAATCTGATGCAACTGATTTGGACTTTTGTTCAGCTGAAGACAAGAAGAATTTCATTCACAGAAGGATTCATATGCATGATTGCAAGTGGGAGATAAGGAAGATGGAGACTCATTATCTTATTTTAATATTCAAAAGAGTAATGAAGGTTTTCTTGGGGTAGTTAAGGTCGGCACAAGAGTCCACTTGTGACATGCATGAATTTGATAGCATTTGACAGGTTCTACTTTAATTCATATTTTGACAGAACCTTTCTATAATAATGTTCCAAAAACTTCTACATTAAATTATTTTGTTCTAATTTGTACGTAACTAGAAGTGAAGATTAAAGTGATGACATCAACATAAATTTTCCTTTGAAGCCTTGGACTGAACTTTCTCACACAACCATATATTTTTTTCTTCTTCAGAAATTTAACCATATCATACTGAGAGAGTATCAATAACCTTGAAAATAAAATACAAGGAAAATTATTCAAATGGGAAAGAAAAATACTAGAAAAAATTAAACTTTTTTCTCACCTTAATAGTTTTGTATGACAAGATATGACGTATGGAAATTCCTCTGTTTTCTCATGATACTTCCCTTCTTCTGATCACCATCTTGAAAGCTCCAAAGCAAAGATGAAGCTTACAACTATGCATACAAAAAAATTGACTGACAAAATCTGCAGATTGGGAAGATGGAAGCATTAGATACATTAGAACTATTGAATCAAAATATCTAATCTATTAGCCATATATTAAAAAAGGGATGAAAATTTTTAGATGTAAGGTTAAAGTTCCATCATGTTTCTACTTACATTGGATTTAGCTGCCATAGGCATCTGTGGAAGATAACCCTTCAATCCAATGTTGTAAACTGGAGTACCATTAGGATAGTAAAGGCCATAGTTTCTCTCTGATGCTGGACCAGGCTTCAAATCCTCATTAAAAAGTGCAAAGACATATATATCAATAGGAACAGATGGTTTTGCAGGAGTGCCTTGTTTCTGCTCTATCCTTTTGAGCAAGTTACCATTGTACAGTTCTGCATTCTGTGGTGTAGCTCCAACCTCATCAGGGTCACCATTAGAAGGCCAACCAGTCTCAGAAATCCTCACTTGAATGTCATCATGCCCCATTTGTTTGATGGCAGCATAGACAGCATCAATTTGAGCATATAACATGTTGTCATATTGCAAATTGGTATTTGGATCAACCGTGCCTTGATTTGGCTGAAAAAGCACATAGTTTAAGGGAACCATATTTGGGTTGTCTTTGTATGTAAAGAAAGGGTATGCATTGATGAGGAAAGGTGAGTTGATTTGAGCATGAAAATCAAGAAGGGGTTGGATATATTGTGCAAGATCTTCCCTAAAAACCCCAGATGAAGGAGGGTAGGAATTGGATAATATGTTGAAGGAATGAGCAGTTGTGACAGTAACTTGCTGGTCCAGTCCAAGATTAACAAGGGCATCATGCACAGTTTGCATTGCTGGAAGGAGGTTCAACATTAGCTGAGTATCATTGCTGTTGAACACCTCATTTCCCACAGTGATGCAAGTGATTTTGGTCTGCGAGAAGTAAGGTTGGACATGCTGCTGAATCCAAGTTTGAGCTTTGGAAGGGTTTGTCATGTTCTCAAGGTACTCATTTCCAAGTCCTATAACGAATTCCACATTGGTTTCTGAGAAGGCCACTAGAACATTTGGATCAGCATCATACAGTTTGATCCTACTCACATTCAAAGATTTTATAAGAACAGCTACTTGAGATGGAAGAGGTAAATTGTTGGCTATCTGTCCGTAGTTGATTCCAAAACCAAGGCCATGGATTTTCACCAACAAATCTGCAACACATTTGGAAGAGAGAGGAAGAAAAAAAAAATCAGCTTACAATGCTTAATGCAGTTTCACTTGCACAAATGATCAAACATTGAATCGACAAAGCTCTCTAAGTCAGATTAAATATTGAACAATGTGGAGAATAGAAACTATTCCAAGTTGAGAGAATGAATTGGCTAAAACAATGGTTGATTCCTCATATAAAGCTATTCTGATCAGAATAACTCAATAAAAGTAGATAGAATGTTCCATTTCCAATGTGAGTATGAATAGAATAAGACTATCTTAGATAACAAAACTTTCTTTTCTTTTTCATCCACTTTTCTGGAATCAAATGGGATCAAGCACAAGTAGACAAAGCAGATAACAAACCAGAAATGGAGAGAAGAAACAAAATCGTTGATACAAAGAAGGAACAACTTGTTATTACTGATCTGATCATCATCATGGCCAAGGACCCCAGCTGAGAGCACCACAATTTTAGGCACAGAAACTGAGATAATGCTTTTCATTACATGTGAGAATCAGAGCTTTTCATATTGTATATACATACACACACATATATACACACATATATAAACATATATGTATACAGATATTAATCATTGTTAAATGAGAATCAGGGTTCTGTTTCCAAGAGCAATGCTATTATAGCTGTCAATTTAATTACATCATTCTCAGAATACTGTTACTGAGATAGATAATACAACAAAAAACAACATGCATTTTAATACAGTATCGCTTCTTTTTCTGTAAACAAGTATGAAATAGTGTAAAAAGTGAACAAAAAAAATGATGTTAACAGATATAACGTGAAGCAAGATAAGAAATGCAAAACAACAAAAAGTAAATAAAATAAAACAAAAATACAAACTCTGTAGATGAAGCCTGATTCTCATTGTAAGTGTGGGTCCCGCTCTTTCAAAATGTGGACCAGACATATAGTAATTAATTATGGTTCGTTTTAAAGAAGGGATGTCCCATTTTTTTCTTTCTATAATTGTAAAGTTAGATACAAAAATGATTTAATCAATCATTATTATTTTTTATTCAAATAAAGCTTAATTCAATTTTACCCTTCTTTGATATAAAGTAACAAGTACCCTAAAGAATGACATCTTTTACCAATTACAAAAAGCTTATATATTAAATTAACATCTAATTAGAAGGCTAGTGTTTATTTTTCTTTCTTTCTTTATAATATATATATTTTTTATAGCAACTTGCATCCTATGCTTTCTCGCATGGCTACAGCTATGATCAGAAAGTAACATGCATCACCTTGTCCTGAAGAACAGTGTATTAAAATTAACCTAAACACTATTTATAATCTATTCTCTCACAAACTGAGATATCAACACAATCTTAATAATCATTTATTTTCTTTTATGTATAGGGTATGATGCTATAACATTTTGTTTAGAAGTTATTCAATAATCAAATAGTTTTTAATATATCACACTTATATAACAAATTATTTTAAGTTTACTTTGTATCTATAGTTTACGTTTTTTGAAATAATTTTTTAACAACTAAATTTTGACAACTTTATCTTATATTCTGATATGACATATTTTAAGTGGTTATCAATTTTTTTATTTTCTCATTTCTCTATATTTCAAAATCACTTAAAAATATCACCTTAATTGATAAGAGTAAATTATCAAAATACTATTCTCTTTTGAACATATACATCTTTAATAAGAAATAACATAATAGACTTAAATAAATCTAATTAAGATAATATGTAATATCATTTTAGTGAGGGAATCTATACTTAACTCAACTTTACAAGACAAATTTATAAAATATTATCTTTACTTATATAATATAGATTAATTTTATCTTTAATTAGGATGAAATTTATATAATGAAATAAATCATGGTTCAACTCTTTATTTATTGAGGTTAATGATTTGCTTTAACTTTGAAGACAATTCCCTAAAACATAAACTGGGAAGAGAAGCAAAGCCTTAAAACTTTGAACGTTAAATCTGCCACTAAAATGGTCAGATGTTAATTAATTAATTAATTAATTGATTAATTGAGTAATATGATGAAATAATGTTAATGGTTTTTAAAATGAAAATGCTTAGATGGATCTTAGTGAACGCACGTGTTGAGCAAAAAGGGCTGCATGAAAACCGCTGATATACCTTCGAAGTCGCACGTGTTTGGTTTTTTTGTGAAAAACGATCTTTCGATCTACGTAATTGGATCTATTCATTCATTATAGAAAACCTAAAATTGTAAACACCAAGTTATTTTCTTTTATTAAAAAAAATATCCATTTTTAATTCTAAAGTACTACTTGTGCTAATGATGTAATTGAATTTGAATTTATTAGCCATTATAATGGATTATAATTTTCAAAGACGATATCAATGACACTATATTATTTAAATGTCATGATAATAACTGTGTTAGTCAGGACGAATCTTAAATTTAATAAAACTTGGTATTATTGAAAAAAAAATCTTAAACATAATAGGGCATGGTGTGACTCAGTTAAAATAAGATTAGATTTAATAAGTATTAAAAAATCTTTGAATTATAAATGTTTTAAAGTAAGAGTGCGGGTGAAAAAAATACTTTTACTTTAATTAAGGTTAAATCATTTCATAGGTCTCCATTTTTGTAGCGAAATCTCAAGTAGGTCCCCCCATTTTCATTTGACTCAATTGGGTTCCTATTTTTGAAAATTCGATGCAATTGGTTCCTTTCCGTTAGTTGACCGTTACTGGTGCTAATTATGTGCCACGTGTTAGCACGTGGTTTTTTTGACTTTTTTTAAATTTTTTTTTTTAATTTTTTTTTAATTTTTTTTTAATTTTATAATTTTTTTTAAAAAAAAATTTTAATTGCCACGTGTCAATCTGACATTGTGCCACGTGGCAGAGACAGTGTGATGTGGCAGTGGCAGTGCCACGTGTCAATATTGGATGTGAAAAATCTCAATATAGTCCCTGTATTTATTATTTTGTCTCAATTTGGTCCCAATTTTTTAAAAACTGAATCAATTTTATACCTATATCAGATTTAATTTTTATATAAATCTACAATGGTATTCTTATTATAATTGATATTTTTAACAAAATTAAGTTTATTTAAATGTATATTTTGCATTGAACTTTATTTAAATATTGTTTCAAATATTTATATATCCATAATTTATAGACAAATGTTAGAATTGTTATAATTTTTTTTTTTAATTTTATATTTGAATTTATAAAGTTTTTATTTTTAAAGCAACTCTAACATTTATCTATAAATTATGGATATATAAATATTTAAAATAAAATTTAAATAAATATTAGTACAAAATACACATTTAAATAAATTTAATTTTGTTAAAAATATCAATTATAATAAAAATACCATTGTAAATTTATATAAAAATTAAATCTGATATAGGAATAAAATTGATTCAGTTTTAAAAAAATTGGGACCAAATTAAGACAAAATAATAAATACAGGGACTATATTGAGACTTTTCATATTCAATATTGACACGTGTCACTGCCACTGCCACATCACACTGTCTCTGCCACGTGGCACAATGTCAGATTGACACGTAGCAATTTTAATTTTTTTAAAAAAAAATTATAAAAAAAAATAAAAATTATAAAAAAATTATAAAAAAATTATAAAAAAATTAAAAAAAAGTCAAAAAAACCACGTGCTGACACGTTGCACATAATTAGCACCAGTAACGGTCAACTAACGGAAAGGAACCAATTACATCGAATTTTCAAAAATAGGGACCCAATTGAGTCAAATAAAAATGGGGGGACCTACTTGAGATTTCACTACAAAAATGGGGACCTATGGAATGATTTAACCTTAATTAACTTGTTAAATATGACCAAAAATAAGTTTTTTTTGTACATAAAAATATTTTTACAATTTTTAATTTAATTATTTAAGCTAGCTAATAAATTTTTATTACTACCCTCGTATTATTTACTTGAAATCCACCTTTATAATCTCTCTTCTTTTTTATTTTAAAGTAAATGCCGGATTCAATTTTAACAATGACAAATGAAAATGAATTGAATATGTAATATGTAATACAGAAAATACGTTTTTTTTTCTTCACACTTTTAATTATTAAACCGAATTTACAGTTTAAAATGTATATATAGCAGGGATACATGTTCAAAACATGTCTTTTTATGTGGTTAGGCTTTTTAAGAAAAAAAAAAAAAAAAAGAAGTTGATTTGGACTGCTTTCAACGTCCTCATGATTTGTTTCTTTCTAAAAAGTTGGAAGATAAAATGTTCAACCTCGTGCTTGAATGGTTTATAAGAGATTCTCTCACGATCTACGGTGAGTTAATAGTTTTATATTAAATAAAAATAAAATTATTATATATATAAAAAATTATAAATATTTAATATTAATGTTTTGAATTAAAAGGTTATGTTATATTATTTTTTTATATTCCATAAACTTTTAATATACGGTAGTAAATCGGATCACTCTTGGTCCACCAAAAATAAGTAAGAATGGACTGATTTGCCATTGAAAAACAGGTCAGGAATTGCAATATGTCCTGTCATAGGATAGATCGACGAACTGGCAGACTGACCCGCTAATTTCTTTTTTCAATAATTTTATTTTTAGAGTTTTCTATTTATAAAATTTATTTGTATATATACTTATAAATGAATATTTAAAATATATTTAATCGTATAAATATTTTATAAATTTTTAATTGATCAGTTAATATTTATAATTGGACAAATTAAAATAATTATTACATGTTAAATTATTCTATTATAATTAATAATTTAAATTTAATTTATAAGTGTTAATGATTTAAATTATAACAGTATTACATATTTACATATTTTAAAAATTTTAATATAAAAAATTTAATCTTTTTAGTTATTTTTAATTAAAAAGATAAAATAAATAAATAAAAACAGACTAAAAATGGACTAGCCCAACAATTTGGCGGACTAGACAGGTCGGGCAAAAATGGATTGATACGTTGAAAATTTCAACTCGATCCATTCCATTTCGGCCAATTGGCCTGTTGGACCCAACCCACTTTGTCACCCATCAACATCTTACAAACTGATTTTTTAAATCAGGTTTAAATTTCACTTATCAAAATACTATTAGAGTCATCTAAAGCATATTATAATAAAACTTGTTCATTATACTTGTAGTATTATCAAAGGTTAAATATGTTTTTGATCCCTCAAGTTTTAGCGAAATTTGGAATTAGTCCCTCATCAAAACTTTTGACCAATTTAGTCCTTCATCTTTCAAAATGCGTGAATTTAGTCCTTTTAACCAAATTTTGTTAAGTTTATCTGACGTTTCGAGCGCATTTC
>Ga0214544_1003388_pt1 | contig 32996 bp, 12 predicted proteins | sample CNSS3metaG_FD_160074 | JGI IMG/M metagenome (GOLD analysis project Ga0214544, IMG submission 160074) | Root nodule microbial communities from cowpea collected in UCLA plant growth center, Los Angeles, California, USA - CNSS3 | ecosystem: Host-associated > Plants > Roots > Nodule | place: USA...
AAAGATAACTTGAAAGAGCTAAAATGAGAAGGATAACTTATTCTAAAGTAAAATCAGATCAATAATAATCTTTGTTATATTAATCTACTTTTAATGAGAAAGAAAATTTGAAAAATTAAAATTTAAACTCTAATTCATAGACTAATTATAACTTTTATGCATAATAAATATTATTTTAAATACCAATAAATTTTAATTTATAAAATAATATTAAACTTAATCAATATAATAACTATTTTTTTTTCTAAATAATTGATTATTATTTAATAATTTTTTTGTCTGTTTTATTAACAACTATAATGATAATAACTCACTATTAAGTTTTGTTATAATAATTAGGTTTCAAACCAAAATATATTTAATATTTACTATACCATTTTATTGAAATTTTAAAATGTTGTGAATATATAAATTCAATGATAATATTAATTATTATATTAATATTAATTATCACTTTTTTCTAATTTAAAATATATTTAAAGAAGAAGAATGGTTAAAAATAATGATTTCATAATTATGACTTAAAATTAAAACAACTCATTATATTTGGATTCGATTTATAAATTAATATAATATATTATATAATATTTCCATCTATTCAAAATTTAAATTGTTGTAAATATATAAATTCAATGATAATATTAAACGTTATATTAATATTTATAATTAACTTTGTATAATTTTTTAATTAGTTGCATTAAAATATTTTAAGAAAAAGAAGAATAGTTAAAACTAATGATTTCATAAACAGTGGTTAAAATTAAAACAATTCATTATATTTTTATTCAACTTATAATTGATAAAATACTGACCATTATTTCATCCTATTCAAAATGTAAAATGTAAAAATGTAAAAAAAAATGTAAAATGTTATAAATATTTAGTATTAAATGTTATATTGATATTATTTTCAACGTTGCATATTTTTTAAATTAGTTGCTTTAGAATATATTTAAAGAAGTAGAATAGTTAAAAATAATGATTTCATGAATATTGATTAAAATTAAAACAATTTATTATATTTTTATGACTTATAATTAATAATAAAATTAAGTCTCTAAAGAAAAAATGTGTCTAATCTTTAAATTACATTATAGAAGTATGTCGTATCTGTATTTTTATGAAAATTACGTAAAACATTTTCTCAACAAAAAATTATATTTTAGTTTATTATGAAACTCCATTTGTCATCTTATTCCATGTATCCTCTAGGTCAAGAATGATGTTTTACATTTACTGTCATAAAGTATAATAATTTAATTTAAAGGCAAAATACAATTTCTTATAATATTTTAATAAGAAAAACATCTTGAACTCTTAATAAAATAACGTTATAAATTATTTTTTAAATTTATTAGATAATCTTACAAATAATTAATAATAATAATAATAAATATAGTCCTATTAAGTTGATAGTAATCAATAGTTGTATACTTTTTTATTGTTATAAATTTTGTCCATCATAATGAAAAATAGTACAATGTTTTTATCTCTGTCATTATACCTCTTATTCTTAAAAGTGTAGACCTTAAGGAACAAAAATTGGAATGTACACATGCAACAAATGTATTAATAATTATTATATTTTCAAAAACTATATAACTAAAATTAATATTTTCAAAATAATTAAAAGATAGATATCTACAATAAACACATGTCCAATTATTAATAAGAAAGTAAAAATGTAGTACACGTCAACATAGAATCAGTGACGATAAAATTGAATATTTTAAATTATTACTCATGATAAAAAGAATTGGTGTGCTTTAATACTTTCAATAGTATTATAAGGTTACCATATAGAGTGCTCGAAGGTGAAGGTTTTATGGGCCAAAAGAAAAGGGGGAGTTAAGCACTTCGTTCACATACGATAGGAGATTCTTCATCATTCGTCTTGGGCATTCGATGGCGATGATTTTTTTTCATGAAAAAATATTAAATTTTATTCACCTAGTATATAGTGTTTCTTTTCTTCAAAGTCCAACTTTTTGTGCGAGTTAAAACTCTTCCTCAAACAAAATTACCATTTAATCCTGTGAGAAATATAAAAACAGGCATTAAGAAACTTTTGCCCCAAATTAGGTATCCAATCCGACTTATAGTTCGAACCAAAGGTTACTTTTAGATAACAGGAATATTAAATCCAAAATCCAAAGAAAATTGTCATATCATCCTAAAACATTTTACACTAAGTAAAAATTTGCTACCATGATTCACCTTGTCAACAATAGCTTTTCGGTCCTCATCGCCACCAGAGAGCTTTGAAGGTTTGTCATCATCAGCCGGTATCATTGACAAAACTACCTCATGGAATCATCTTTACGTCAACCACATTAAGTGTAAACCCATGTAGCTCGATTACACAACATTAGACGAGAAAATTTTCCTTAGAAACCATTCAGCTACTGCTATTACGGGAACCAAGACACTGACTAAAAAATAAAAAAAAAAAAAAAAAAAAACATCGAAAATACAACCGATGACCATCATTCACACCTTTAACTGTAAATAGAAAACGGAATCAAACGCATGTGTGCGAGCTTTAATCTATTATTATAACATGATTCACAGTGAAAGAGATACCAAAAATACGCCTGTCAACCTTTCTTCTGAATTCAATCATTTCACTGAAGCTGGACAACTTTAGCCACCCCCAGATTTGAGTGTGTTGCTCAACCTATATAACAAGCTCACATTAATATTGCCCAAAATTATAACTACGATTTGTAAAGAAGGTATGATGTATTATAGTTAGAGGCAGCGTAATATTTAAAAGAAGATATTATGTTAACATTGTGTACAATATTTGACATCTGCAGATAAGAACCACATAAGGAAATGATACAAATTCAGATTTTCGAAAAACCAATATAAGCAAAGTTACCATTCATATTTTCTAAACCTTGGTAGCTTCATATTTACAGGAATGACGAAAAATGAAAACCTCACGCCAGGTCAGTGATATTATATTATTATATAGGGTTCTCTGTCAGGAAACATATGTACTTTCAGCCTTACATATTTTGCTCATTAGAATATATCTATTCAGGTAAAATGACATAAGTAACTCGACAGTCATGTATTAGAAAATAACAATTATCTGCACTTTATTCTATGGAGATAAGAGATCCATACAAATTGTTATAGTTTTTCCTTTTGTCACAAAATAAGAGAGTAAAAGGAAAGGGGATATACGGAGAGAAAAAAATCCTAAAAATATAGAAAAGAAATGAAAACTAAAAAGCAATTATATAGCAAAGGTACCTAATATCTATGGACATTTCAAATCATAATTCCCTTGAAACAACCTTTAGTTTAGTTTGACTTACCAGTCCAGGCCCTCAAAAAGTCCTTCTCCTTTTATTGCAGAAGTTTTGAAAATAGACCATTGGCGATTTTTTATCTTGTGTAGCTCTAGAGCCTCCGTCACTGCAGCATCATCAAGTGCACCAGGAAGGTCCTGTGTACGGAGAAAAAAGACAATTTAAAACAAATTGATACATTTATTTTTCAAAATTTCAGTTTTCCACACAAGGTATATGGCATGCAATAGTAATTAGGCACAACTTAAAACTATCCTTTTGCATCACAAAATTGTAGTTTGCAATAAATTTCAGCCAATAAAGAATGTGTTGGAAAGTTTGTTGCTATCCATTTTCCTCCTACTGAGAATATCAGCTTCCTAACTTTTTTACATACTCATTATCTCCTTATTTCCCTAGGGAAATACGAGAATCCAAAAAAATATGGATCAAACTCTGACCTGTTTGTTTGCAAAAAGGAGAACAACAGCACCTTTTAGTTCTTCCTCCTGTAGCAACGGTTCAGAGACAATTTAGTATTAAGTATTATTTATGAAAACCTGAAATCACAATCACAGGCAATAACCAGGGCTACGGAAGAATAGAAAACAGAATCAATTAACGAGAGTACAACACATCTAAAACTCAAAATGATATGTCGAATAAAAAAAATCAATTATAGAATAACTAGAATGAAATTGAGAATCAATCTGTATATTGTATGAACTTTGAGTGGTGGAAACCACTTCAGAACCCTATTATAGTTACTAAACCTTGAACAACAACAAACTCTTTCCCAACTAGCTGTAAGCGGCTACATGGAATGATGCTCTCTACGCAGATATATTAAATCCCAATTCTTCACAAAAAAGCCATTTAGATATAAATAATTTGTATCGGTTTTATTCTAAGTTTGTCTAGGTGTTCCTCTAATTATGGTTCTATCCTATCTGATCATCCTGTCGAAGTGAAACTTCCATTAGTCTTTTTTTCATATATCCAAACCGTCTCTCAGGCTTGTTTGTACCCTCTGATCCACAATAGATTCAACTCCTACTTTCTCGAAACATTCATTCACGATGATCTTATCTTTTCTTGTATGATCATTTATTTATCCATGAATCAAACTCAACATTCTCATCTTTGCAAAATATTACGCTATGCTCTTGTTCACTTTAATGCTTAATATTCAATACCATATATCACTTGATGTTCTTATAGCTATAAAAAAATATATCCTATTTAGCTTATGGATAAATTTCTATTCCATATAATACATGAAACATTACTCTATTACATCCTAAGCCATTGTTGAAGGTTCACTAAACTAATAAAGCTTAGAAATGCAATTTAGTATCACCACTCTTCTACAATACCGATTACTTATGAGTACAGGAATATTATAAGTATGCGAACCAAGTTCTTAGATCAGTATTCAAAATGACAAGTAATTGTAGAAATGTAATGTTTTCTTTTATTATTTTTTATATATGTGAACCCAATTTTAAGGTTAGGGTTTTAGGAAGTGCCTTGCCTCTTCTATGTATCTTATAATTACAATTATCTCTAATGATAGTAAGTATCGTACAATACAGGATACAAACAGTACTATACAATACGAACCGATTGAAGACTCGTTTTGTTCCCTTATCATGTTAGTATCACACAATTCGATCTCTGAATTTCCCTGAATGGTAGCTTGAGTCGCAACATCCATGGGCAGAGAGATGTTACTCAGGTGGCAACTCTTGTTGCAACGACTCTTGCGACAATGCCTGTTGTAGTGGCACCTCCCAGCAATGATGGAAAAGAAGCCAACAGACCTCGGGACAACAAAGTCTCTCTCAGTGGCTACTCTCACGGCCTCAAAGTACCTGGCAGTGGCATGGCCTCGACGCTGCTTTGTGTGTGTTCGTGAGTAAAGATAGACAGCCCTAGGGCTTTTTAATGGGTTGGAATTGGGACCCATTTTTAACCTAAAATTTTAGCCCATTTCGTTTAAAACATTTTAAAGCCCAATTAGTAAATGGTGTCTCCCTCTAAAACTGCTACTGCACCCAAAAAAAAAGGTGACTCTGGAAACTCTCACTGCACTCAAAAGAATTGAAAAAGGTCACTCTCTGAAAACTACCACCGCACTGAAAACTGTCATCTTTCTTTCTTATTCTCTTAGGGTCAAATATTTATCAACCCATACATTTTTTTTTTTCATTTACCAAAGGAGTTGGGTCATACAATCATTATAATATTAACTTAATTTACCCACTATACAATCACTATACAAATGTGTCAATTGCATGCATCAATCAATCTATGGAAGATCATAGTCTATAGATTCTTGACACAGGTACCTCATACCATGTCTTTTGGTAATATTTCTTCATTTTCCTCCATTTACTCTCCAAAAATTCCCCATTTTATACTGTCGCTAATGGATCCAAAGTAACATCTCAAGGAATTGGCAAGGTTTCTTTATCTCCTTCACTAAATTTAAATTATTTTTTGTACATTCCCATTATCATTACAATTTCATATCCAAGTCATTGACTCGTTCTTTGAATTGTTGTGTGACCTTTATTACAAATTCCTTTGCTATACAGGAATGTGGTAAGGGTCTGATTGGAGAAGGATGGGGGTCTTTATTTACTGAAACCAAGTTCCTTGGTATCTTATTTTGCAATTTCAGTCCAAAAACTTTTGCATATTCATTTGGACCACCTTAGTTTGCCTAAGTTGAAGATGATAGCTTTAGATAGAAAATCTTGTCAATTAGGAAAGTGTTAGGTCTTCCTTTCTTAAAAAGTTTGAGACACAATGTAATTTTGTTTTTTCTACTATTAATTCTGATATCTGGATACTATTTGAATGAATTCTCTTGATGTATTTAATGAAAATATACACCGTTTTTATTTTCATCACATTTATCTAAGGATAATTAAACACTTTTACACTCCAAACCTAGATTTATTCTGAACAAGTTGTATGTGCCATGTTCACATGCACACTTTTCTCATCCTAATTCTTCTTAATACAAAGATCGTGATATGTGTGTGTTGTGAGTGTGTCAATATAAATATACACACGATAGAAATCAAGAATGACAAATACCTCCAGAATTGCATGGAATTCCTCCTTAGCAATCACAAGCCTATCAACGTCACTTGAATCAACAACATATATTATTGCCTGAGTATTTGGAAAGTAGCACCTCCAATATGGCCTATTTAAAAAAAATTAAAAATAATCAAATAACAAAAGGTTGGAGAAATAAATTGACATTTCAGCTATAGTATATATAAAGGCAATGCAACATGTCTGGGTATGGTTTCTTTTTTTCATAATTTTCCCCTTCAACTTCAAACTGCTACTGATCCAACTTTCCCATTTTTTATTCATCCTGCTCCTCCTATTAATAGCCTTACTCGATGAGATCAATCATATGGATGACACAAAAACCAATAAACTTAGCTAAATACCAAATTCTCAACAACATTAGTCAATGAGATTAAATTAATATTTTTCCTCCAATGCACTTAGCTTGTCTCAACCACTTTTCACAAGACACAGAACAATAACCGCTCTCCACACCAGTGTCCCCAATACCCTTATTTACACATCTAAACCATCTTACCCAATTTCATGTTATCTTTTGCACGATGGTTGTCTTATCAATAACTCATACAATCCATTGTTTCAAATCCCAAATAGCAGCGCTGAGCTGCTAAACCCTAAAACACTCTAGAGGGATAGCAACTACTTTCAAATTTTTATATAGGTTCCAATTTATACATATAAATTGTCAAAAATTATACAAGTGCTTCAAAATCAATGACTTTCACAATTAACAATAAAAAGTCATAGATGTTTCAAACAAAACATACAAATTAATACCCGCAAAAATCAAATACAAGTTTCCTATAGGAACCATCAATATTCATCAAAATCCAAGTCTTTTTTAGAATGTTAAGTATTCATCACTATTAGATTTCAATTTTTGATGAAATCCACAAATATATTCCTCCCTGTAGCAGAGGGTAGCTAGCCACTACAGCTCGCTATTTAAAAAACCTGATACAATCATTTGGTATCATGTGCCTTCTAGTGTGACAGCTTAACATACTCTGAAAGCACAGCAATGTCACAGTTACATTGTTTTCCCGTCAACTATGACTACTAAGTAACTCTGCCTACAGTTTCATGGTCAGTAAGCCCTAAGCCTAAGTAAAGGAGGAGGGTTATGTTAGGTGCTCAACAACCAATTAAAACCTGTAGTAACCTTGAATAGTTACACATGTCAATCAAGGTTATATTTCTTATCCCATTTTATGGTTTGACCCCTTTAGTTTTCAATATGCAGGTAGTTTTTGTCCATTATGATGGTATCTACACATACATTTTTTCATCCTATCATGTGACAAGTAATATAGGGAAAAAATGAGGTTGTCATTGGGTATAGAAACTCCTTGAAACAGAGAGCATTTTAAGATAACATGGACAGAAAAGACATGTAGATGGGCTATATGATTACAAAACAGCCCTTTAAAGAATAGAAAGTTCAAATTTCAATGGCAGATTATAATTGAGCCAAAGTGCAAAACTACAGTGGTGAAACTTCATATCATGTAGGAATTAGAGTGGTAAAATTTATAAACTAGTGACATTATAGGATATCAAAATTCACAGGTATGTACTAGGAGCTAAAAGTAAATATTAGCAGAAACAAAAAAAGATCATACACCTACACTCAGTCAAACGAAGTAAGAATGATGCCAGAGTGTTTACCTGATACTTGTTTGCCCACCTGTATAAACAAAAGTTTCACATTTGAATTAGCATTTAACATAATCCCTCCTATGCCATTGCATATTAAGTCTCAGGAAATAAATTCACTTGCTTGTAATTTATGAACAACAATGTAAACATGGAAGCCAAAGAGTAATCTTTAACCAACAACACATAAAAAGTAGATATGTATAGAAGGTTATAGTCTAGGTTTTTCTTTTATCTTCACTTGGACTGTATCAACATTCAAAAAAACTTATAGATAAAAATATCTATGGCCAAAGGAGGGCATAATTATGCAAACTAATTTGTAATGTATTGCACTCACTCAGTAATGAAACTAACAAAGTTCAAGTCTAAAACACGGCTATGCATGTTTGCTTGTATTTAGCATGACATAGAAGAATATCATGGAGAAAAAGACAGAAAACTTACACAGGGACTGTGGAAGGGGGAGACAGAGACTAGATACCACCGACATTTTAAAAGCAATGGGTCAAACGAAACTTATAGCATTTAGAAAGGCTAAATGAACATTTAAACACTTTAAATTAATATATGTTCAAACATATTCGTGCTTATTTGTTGAATTAGTAGTACACCATTTTTAATTAAAACTTATTGAGTATAAAAATTTGAACCTTGCTCATTGATCATGTTTGTAAATTCTAAAACTATACTCTGGTCATCTCTATGACTCTAATACTGGTCCTAGATTTTGTTTAGTTCAACATAGGCAGTGGTAAACGGAGAAAACATATTCATAACAAGTACCAAAATGTACAGAACTTGATGAATCAAGATGACAAAGGTCGTTACCTAAATCCCAAACTTGAAATTTGATGTTGTTATACTGCACAGTTTCGACATTAAACCCAATAGCTGCACCAAATAATATAATCAATCACTATACAATGCCATAAAAGCAGTGGAAACGTTTACCAGCAGCAAGCAATACATATAGAGATAAAATAACTAAAATAACAGAATTCAAAATTTTGTCTACATTTTTAGCATTTTAATATAGTATAACCAAACAACTATATTAAATAAGAAATGTGAGCGAGCTCATATAAATATAAAAGGAACCTAAAATTTAAACAAGACCGCTCATTACCGCTCATTAGTCAATAATTTCCAAAATCGAAATATTGCCAGCAACGAAACCAATAAAAAATTACAAAAATAAAACCAGATAGAAAAGACGGACGTTAAGATTTGGGTCAATATAAAGCAAGATCGAGTACGTACTTGGAATGGTGGAGACAACTTCGCCCATCTGAAGCCGATCTGAAAAGGAAGGTAACAATTCAAACGAATCAAATCGAGAAACAGCAGATTCAAATTGGACAGTGAGGGTGAGGGAGAAGCGAAGAGGTAAGAAGCATACAAAGGATGGTGGTTTTCCCGGCATTGTCGAGGCCGAGAACGAGGATTCGAGCTTCCTTGTTACCGAAGAGAGAGGAAAACAATTTTGTAAACACTAATCCCATCTTCCGATTCGGCAGAGGGACGCTCACACAGTGCAATTGCAACTACCACATCAATCAGTAACGGAATGAATTTTTCTTTCTGGAAAAAAAAAAGAATGAGAATGAGATCAGATCTCGAAGCAGAAAGGGTGAAGCTGAGGAGAAGTGCATGTGAGTGTGAATCTAAATGGCGTCCATGGTGGAAGGAAGGAAACGAGGACGATACATTGGAAACGCGAAGAAAGTAGAAGGATCGATTCGGTTGGGCGAGATTTCAGTGAGGGAGAAAGGAATGGAAAATAGAAAATGGGAAAAGAAGAAACGAAGACGAAGAAAATGAAGATAAATAGTAGATGGTTTCGATTCCCTCGCCCTCCACCTTTCGGTTTTGGGATCTCGCACCTATAGCAACCCGTTTTCAACTCAACTGTCATTTCCTGCATTTAGAATTAGAATTAGCCTGCCACGATGAAATTTGGGCCTCGGCCTTTCTGTTCCATTTCCAGAATTGATATTTGGGACAATTTCTTTGACAACCCACTCTTTTTTCTTTTTATATATATCTCGAAAAGAAAATTAAAATGCCCATGATTATAAATCATAAATAGTATAATTTAAAAGTTTATTTCGAATTATATAATTTTAAATAAATTTTTTGGAATCTAATTGTGAATAAACTTACATTACATAAAAATAAGAGACCAAACCACTATGTAAAGAAAAAAACCTAAAATATATTTTTTAAAATTTTTTATTCAAAGTGATGTCGATTTTTTATTTAAAATTTATTATTTAAAATTTATTGATTATAGAGTATAAATCTAAAAATATATTTTTCATTTTCTAATTCAAAAATAGGAAGGGTAGTTAATTAAACTTTTCCAAGACTCATGTAAAAACATATCAGGGGTTAAATAAAGAAATAGTGTCAAAGTGGTCTCAGTGTCAAAGTAGTCTCTTTCCTACCTCTCACAAATATGTTCCTGCAATTTTTTAATTTAAAAAAAAAAATCTAAAAATACTCTTGACAACTTTCATTCTTGAATGTATTTTTAATTTATACTAATATAGAAAGGAGATGCAATTTTTCTTAACATTTTTAGTGTACATAATTTTTGTACAACTTTCTATTTACTCTGACAGAATTTTAATATCTTTTATGAAAACTGTTGTACCAATTACTGTTTTTGTTTTAATAATTATAAAAACATAAAATAGTTATAAACGTATTTTTACTAATATATTAAAATTAGAATGTCCATTCTAAAATGTGTTTTTATATTTTGGAATTTAAATGATATATTTGCATTCAAAAATATAAATATTACACACCCAATTTAAAAATGACAATTTTGAATATATTGAAATAATGTTTAAAATGATTTGGGACAATAAATTAAAAAGTTGTATTTAAGATTGCGTAATCTAAATTTGAACATGTTTAACTTGAAAGAATAATTCAAAAAAATAATATATAGAATGAGGCTGGTGTAAATATGCAAGTAAGATATTAAGATAATTAAAAAAAATTACAAAATTCGTAAAGTTTGTACAAAGTAATATAAATTAATACAAAAATTATTAAATCATAAAAACAAAGTAGTTGAAATCATTTCCAATGAGAACAAATATCACTAAAGGGAAAATTGTGGTTATCAATCGAATATGTAATATCATCTAAATATTATAATGAGATGAATTGAAAAAACAAATTATTATTTCAACAGAAGTGTGACGTTATCTAAAAATTACTGAAAGAGAACGGAAAATCTAGAAAGAACCATCTTTAAAGTGACACAAAATTTCATCTAAAATTTGTGAGTTTCATGTATTTTTCTATAAATGGACGGACTTACAAGAACTTGGTGATGTTAATAGTCATGCGCTATCAATGAACAAGTAGGGAGAAAGAAGCGCTCCGTTTCTGTTAGTAAGAAGTAAAAAGTAATACGAGTGGGTGGATTGTGGAATACAACTAAGAATAATTTGAAGAATGTACTTACAGAGAGAAATTAGTAAATAAAGAAAAAACGTGAGACAAAATAGAAAGTAAAAATATGTACGCTTTGTATATAGTTGGAGATAATAAATAAAACATTAGTCACTCTGAAATTCCTTTTATTCGTAAACTTAACATGTTGAACTGTTCCTAATATAATAAAACGAAAATAGTCGTTGTAAAAGTCTAGATTCTGATTTCTACACAGCAGATTGGAAGATCATCTCGGCTAGCTCCTGTAACATACGGCAAAAGACCTTTATTAGAATCTATTTTGTCGACACGTAAATACTGAGAGAGCACTAATATGTTAACAAGTATAGAATAAAACAGCATGTGCTAAAGCAAATTGATTAGTCAATTAGCATGGATATACAGGAAATATTTTCATTCTTAAAACCAAAACTAGTAACATATCTGGAAAGAGAATTGTTCCATTTCATCGTGTGTGTGTGTGTGTACAGCAGAGGAGCAAATGCATTTCCTTAATCTCAGTTAGTTAGGCTCAAGGAAAACATGCATAAGGAAGGGTATGGTTTCATATAAAGCTCTTAATTGCTGAAATGGTGGTATAGGTGGCATTATCCTCAAAAGGATAATATTGTCTATTTCTCAAACAAAAGGAAGAGTGGAATTCAGGTTATTTGGGGTTTACAACTGGCTGCAGGGATGTCTTTCCTGATAATTCAGGTGTTTGAATCCTGGTGTTTACTACAAATTTGGGGTCTTGCTCTATTTTTCAAGCTGAATAATCAAATTTATATTTGTTCATTACACATTGGGGAATAAAATTACTCTCAAGCAAAAAATTTAATGCTTGCCCTTTTTAACAGAAAAACTATATTTGGAGTTACCTGTTTCGCAGAAGCAACCTTTGGTTCTCCCCATTCCTTGACTTTCTTCTCCAAATATTCAAAGTCAGCTTTACCAGCCTATGTTAACATCCATTTCGATAAAGTTAATCAAAAGGCACTATTAAAAGAGAAAATAAAAATGTTGGAAGAATTTTACCTCTATTTGAGCCCCAATTTCAGTGTCAAAACTCTGGTATCGTTTACGGACAAGCTCAGACAGAGAACCATCCTTCGAGCCAGCATAATGAGAAAAGTTCAGTTTGATTCTCAAAAGAGATTTAAAGGTTTTCATTGAATTTGCGCATTTGAATTATGAGGGCATAAATAGATGTAAATTGGTCCTGTGTTACCTCAATTAGCTTGACAGCATTTCTCAGTCCACGGGCCAGGGTATCCATTCCAGCAATGTGGGCTATGAACAAGTCTTCAACATCAGTGCTCTCTCTCCGCCTACATATTGTTCAGTAAAGAAAATGAGAGAAAAAAATAAAACCAACAAACAGGAATGTAAGTACATTAAGATAGAGAAGGACTGACAATTTCGCATCGAAGTTGAATCCACCTGGTGAAAGTCCTCCCTGGAAAAGACAAAAACAAAACAAAAAGAAACTGGTCGGATGAGATTGAATTTCTAGGTATGTAGCATTTCATGGTGCAAACTCACTGAAAAACATTTTCTTACATTTCTGATCACACTGAGCATAATCAGGGTTGCCTCTTGAATATCTACCAGAAACTGATCAGTGTCCCAGCCTGCAGTAATGATAACAGCTTCACGTTACAACATTCATTCATGTGACATGTTATTGTTCCTGTTTTGATGTTAAGAGTTACAAAATTTATTGAATGAAAAAATGCACACATACCAACTTGAGGATCGCCAGTGTTAGCATCAATATTACCCAGCAATCCGTTAATCCTTGCAGTTTCGAGCTCATGATGACAACTACATATTTCGGCAGAAATTGAAAGTACAAACATCATGTTCAGCTTCAGTTAAGATTTATGAATGTCAAATTTAAAAGTGAAAGTAAGATCAAGAACAGCCCATGTAAATAAACACAATATACAATGTTCAATTCACCTGTGGCCAGAGAGGGTGGCATGGTTGCACTCTATGTTGAGTTTGAATTCCCCTGCAGAAGGAAAAGAAATGACACAGAAATTTGTAAATTGTAATAACATTGTTCTTAACAAAGAAAATTAGAGCAAAATTTTAGGTGTGTATATATATGATGAAGATAGTCATCCTGCTTGGTTAGTTTGGCATTGGGTGAAAAGGACAGGTATATAATTTACCTTCAAGTCCATATTTTCGCAAGAAATTTGCTGAGGTTGCAGCATCCCAATCATACCTGTAGAAACATAAGTTTAGTATGGGTAACAGGTGCTGCAAAAGTATTGACTGAACAGGTAAGATTCTTACTGGTGTTTCGTAGGTTCCTGTGGCTTAGGCTCAATTAGCAATGTCCCTGAAATGGCACAAGGAAAAGGACTTACAAAAGGGAAAAAACCTTTATAAGTGAAAGAATAAATTTTTCATTCAAATTTTAGTGTAGTGACACAAAACAGAAATTTTTTTAAAACACTTATATAACCTTGTAAGCATCCATATTTCACAATTTAGTGCTATAAAATGATAAATAGTAGGCATTCTACAGAACGTTACCATTGAATCCAATCTTCTTTTTGTATGCTACCGCAGCTTCAAAAAACCTAGCCTGTAATAAGGTAATAAACCGCATTAAGAAAGTCGGAAGAGGCAAAAAAAACAAGCTTGATTCGGAGTAGGCAATGGATTGTCATAAGCTTGCGATTCATGTCTGTCACTATGTAGGATAGAAAAATTTACTTCATTCAAGACATACATCTCATAAGGTCAATTTTTGCCTTAAGGCTTTATGATGTGCCCTTGCTTGAATATATTTCTTTCTTATCCACATTAAAAAGTGGTTAGTTGTAGCATGCACATAGAACTATGTTTCATTAATTTCAAGGAGACTCCTTATATATTGTTCAGTAATACAAGAAATAAAAGAAGGCAGTAATGTAAAATTATTAATTCAAAGCAAGAATGATTCGCATACCATATGATTAAGCTCTCGCTCCATATCTGTGTTCAAAAGAGATTGATAACCCTCACGGCCACCCCAGAAAACATAATTTTCTCCTCCCAAATAATGAGTCACCTGCAATATATATATGTTTAAATCAGAAAAAGAAGAATGGTTCTTCAGATACAATGAACCTTACACGCACACAAAACCTTACCTCCATGGCTTTCTTCACTTGAGCAGCAGCATATGCATAGACCCCTAATTCAGAGCTGTAAAGCAGTTCATTTAGTCAGCAATGAACCCAACATGCATAAGGACCATAAAGACAATTCAGGAGGAAATTGTATTATATGTTACCTAGTAGCAGCTCCATGCATGTAACGAGGATGCATGAACAACTGAGCTGTTCCCCATAATACTCTCTTTTTAGCCTACAAAACCATTACATGTAGTATGGTTGTTTAACTCAAGACATAAAAACATGTGTGTAAAACACTGCTCTAGCAGAGTACTGAATAAAAAGGATGACAGGAATGTAAATAACAAAAAAGTACTTAGTGAACAAGACAGACAAAGGGGAAAAGAAAAAGAGACTCCATGTATCATTTCTTCCTTATTTACCAACTCTAAATATATTGATTGCATTGCACACTTGAAAAAACAACGGGGTATGGGTGCATGTTAAATGACTAACTGGAAATGTACACCATTCAATCATGTGAAATGGCTAACTGGAAATACAAGGAATTCAGCAATCATTTGGGCTTTGGTACAAATTGCTAGTGTTTTTTCCTACTTCCAAATAATGTAGGTGAAAAGTAATATACCTTGGTCTGGAGCTCTTGAGCCAGGGCAACCACTTCATCCAAGTTTGCATTAGATTCCTATGATAAAGACAACAATAGCGGTCTAACAGCTCAGAAAGCAGATTTATAAAATGTAGCAACAGGGTTTTAATAAAAAAAGCACATTCCACTAACTATGATCATGTCTGAATATTCTAGAAATAAAACATTAGTAAGCATATGCCACTGCATCTCCATTTTGATCATCTCTAATTAAGTGGAGAAACATTGACTCACCTCAAGAGTTTTTCCATCAGGGGCAATATCCCTGTCGTGGAAGCACCAAAAATCGACACCAAGCTTGCTTATGAACTCAAAGTTAGCTCTCACTGTTAATTAAGAGAATTTTATTGTCACAAACAAATCAGTGAATGTAAAGCATATCTGGAGAGCAAGAACTAACATACTTCTTCTTTTGGCCATGTTTAATGAGTTGGTACCATCCTCCCATGGCCAATACTTAGTAGGTGCCCCAAATGGATCACCACCTGTTCCACGGAATGTATGCCAAAATGCAACACTAAATCTGAACCAATCCTGAAGTTATTATAGAACAAATTCAAGTCAAAATCCTGTTGATGTCGGTGGACAACAAGGTATAAATAAAAATGGCAACTTCTTGGAATATAGATGAAAACCCACCTTCATTTTCTTTCCAAGAATTTCCTCCTCTGGATTATACCATTTAAAAGAAAGTGGATTCTTACTGGAAGGCCCCTGAAAATTAAATACAAACATGCACTAATGAGTATTCACACAACATATAATTCTAGAATACACATGAACATAAAAGAAGAAACAGCCCCCATAAAGAATTCCCAGATAATATTTTCACGCTAAGATATAGCTGCAAAACAAAATATAAAAACTAATTCAGTTGAGAAAGGTCAACCTCTTTTTCCAAAAGAGTAGTCTTTTTTGCAAAGGGTATGAGCATACAATAAACATATTATTTAGTTACCCAAAATCATCCCCTCTTTTAAAAATAGTCGTTAAACTATTGAAATTGTATAAGTAGTCCCTAAAGTACTGAATATCCACCAATGTAGTCCTTGAATTGATATATATATATTACTAGCATTGAAGGCCTAATTTGAAGAGTTCTTCAATACTTGCCGATGTGGCTCAATTTATAATACTTTGGAGACTCTGCATATAGTTCCAAACAAGTTAATAATCAAATAAACCCTTTCATTTCATTTCATTGATCTCTTTACTTTCCATTCAATTTAGAAAATATTATATGTCATGGTTATCTTGTATGGCATACATAGATAGATTGAAATAAACAAGTGTACCTCGTATTTAATCTTTGGAATTCCAGGGAAAAACTCCCCTTCCCATCCATCTGAATCGCCGCATTGATCCACATTGCTAGCAGGACAAGTCGGAGGAGTAGCAACCTGCTTGCAACATACAAAATAAATCATATTCACATATCATGATCCAGAATCCCAAATGATAATATACAAACGGAGTAAAACAGAAAAAGTACCGCTGCATAACAGAAGACTTTCAAACAAAGAAAAAGTAGTAATGTTCTCCCCAATTTCATTTTCATCTTGACGTCAATACCTGCGCAACAGAGAGAGAGATAGAGAGAATCGATCAGCAGATCAGGAAACGTCACCCAATCGCTGTATAAGAATTACTAAAGATAATAACGTCATAGATGATCTATAAACAGAGATCAGATAGCAACAACTTCAGATTACAGAGGGAAAAGCTGCAAACTTTGATCAAAAGACAAAACTCATGGACCAATAATAATGTAAAATAGGAAATAAAGGGTGAAGGTGTGAAAGAATGAGCTTACCGATCAAAACTTGTTCTTCACCGATTTCAATAGAATGAAGGGGAGGAGAAGAGTGTTTTGATTTTATAGAGAAGCTAGGAGAAGAGTGTTTTATATAAAGAAGTAAGAGATATCCGCAGTTCTGGAATTGTTGTTTATTTTCCAGTTTGGATAAGCATGCGGATCCATTTGAAAATACTTTATATTTTAACAGAATAGTATATAATATAATATATATTCTCCAAAATATTTAAAACTGTCTAGAGAATTGTTATGTGAATAATCCAACATAAATTTTATTAATTAAATTAAATTTATTAAAAATTCAAAAATTATGTTACTCAGCAATTTTAACCAACCAATAATAAAGATTGTTGCTAAGATATGGTTTACCATTTCAATTTAAAATTAATTTGTATCATAATTTAAATAGATTATTTTAAATTCAAAATATAATTTAAATAATTAAAACACACAAGTTAAATACATAGATTATATTTTATATTTGTAGCTGATCATTTAAATCGTTGTTAATGGTTGTCGATTATTATTTTTAAATCATTAAAATTCAGTTTAGAGAGGAGACGGAAAAAGTAAATTGATAATGATAGAAGGTTGAGAATATTAACCAGAAAGATAGAAAAAATGTAATTCGAAATTATTAATTAGTGGAACTTTTTTACCAACTACAAATATGAGATTTTTACCTGAATAATTCCACTCCCCACAAAATTTCTCCAAATAAAACTCAACTCAACATTATTTGGACAACTAAAACTAATCATTATTCACGTTGAAAGATACTAAATCGTATCAGAATTCGTTTCCTAAAAGCCAAATTCTTTTCTATGTCTTTTTTTAGAATATCATATTTATAGAAAAAAGATAAAATATCTTTTAAAATATTAAGGAAAAAGTATTAATATATTTAAAACAAAAGTTAAACATAAATTAAATTTTAATTCATAATTAGTTATCCAAATTGTAAATTAATTTTGTCTATATGTAGCTTTTAATGCTAAAATTAGAGTTTAGATTTTCTACTCAATTTGTGTGATGTCTTTCTATAGAACCCTTTAAAATAGTTGTGTATTAAAAAATTTAAATTTTAAATATATTTTAACATTAAAATCAGATGTTTTGACAAATAGAACAAAAAAATTAAATGGAGAATCAAAATTTTTAAAATTATAAGACATTTATTTTCCACAGCCATCTTCCATTTTCTTTTCTTTTTTTCTTCCTTCTTTCTGCCTTTTTGCTTTCCATCGTCATACTACAAAAACAGATTTTATCAATAAATAAGAGATGTTATTTTCAACACATAATTTACCTTCCAATAATCAAAACTTATGAAAATATCAAATTCTTATTATGAAAAAAAAAAAAACCTTAAACAACTCAGGAGTCCACACTCACATTTACATGCATTATTACTTAGGATACATATATATTATCACAACAATTGTACATTCAATCTCTAACTAATGTCGTATAAAGTAGATGTATAGTCAACTCCCCCCCTTAAAGGCACATACTTATCAGCGATTCTTCATTTCTATACTTAAAAAAATGCAAATAATTTATTAGTAAAATTTAATTATCAAATTCTACACCAAAATCTCCTTTTACAAAATATTCAAAAGAAGAAGAAATTAAATTCTTAGTAAAAAAAAATAACTACTTAATATTGAAAAAGAACCCGTGCGTAAGCACGGGTTAGAAGTAGGGATGTCAACAAAGTGAGTAGGGTACGGGTAGTAGCTCCCTCGTATCCTACTCGCCGGATAAATATATGTTTCGTACCCGTACCCATATCCATCGGGTATCCGTTATGCGGGTACCCATTTAATTTTTTCATATTTGCGAGAATCTACGAGTACACGCGGGTATTCACAAAATTATTTAAAAATTAAATATTTAATCATAAATTCAAATAAAATAAAATAAAATACATCACTGTCATAAATTTTAATTAAAATTCAAACAAACTCAAGTCTATACAAGTCCAAATAATTATAAAAAAAAAAATATATAAAATAACGTTCAACACAATGAAAATTCTTTAATTAGTGTTTTGATCAACAAATCCACTCCTCCGATTGATTCTTGAAAAATAATCAAATAATAAACCTCAACTGCTATGTGCCAAGTATTCTTATTTTGATTTCACTATTTGACAACAAGCATACCATAAAGATCACTGTCTATATAGAGTTTGATGTATATGTCAAATTTTAAAGAAGGAAAAGAGAAGAATGTCAAAGGGTGTATTTGAAAGAATACAATATACCAATACTTAAAGTTAGAAGAATGAAGACAAAAGACAAGACAAGATGTGCAGCTTAAAAAAATTAAATCATATATATATATATATAAGGGTATTTTTGTGAATTAAAGTTTAGTGGTATGGGTATCCACGGGTATGGATACTATGATACCCGTACCCGTCCCGTTAACATGCGGATATCAAAAATACTCGTACTCGCGAATAGCGTGTATCCATCTTTAATATATGTTTTCTACTCATTGCGAGTTTTATCTGCGGATACTGGATACGAATATTTTTGACATCCGTAGTCAGAAGACTAGTTTAAATAAAAAAATTTGACCAACTCAACTTAAATAATTATCTTATTACTACTCCTCATAAGTTTCGTGCCAATATAACAATATCTTGATTATCTTTATAATTTAATGATAATTAAAAAAATAAAATCTGAAAAGAAAAAGCTTCATTAAAATAAATAAATTGATGCAGTAATTTATTTATTTATTTAAAATTTATCTATGGTCTTATAGTTTTTAATTAAAATTGTTATTCAACATTCAACTTGAGTTGGATGTGGGAAGTAAGTCGTTAAGATATCAAAATTAAGTCACAAACTTTCAATCCATTTTATTTTTAATTTATGATATCATTGGCATATTAATTTTGGATCTGTGTCATGAACCGTTTGTCGAGTTATCATTTATTTTTAGCCTTCAATGTTCTCATAGTACACACTTAGTACACTACTGTTGTTTTGATATTTGTAATTTAAATTAGTATACTTTATAATATTTATAATACTAGACAAAATTATTCATTTTTTAATATTATTTTTAATCCAAATATTAATTATAATTGTAGAATCGGACTACTTTAAATATATATATATATATATATATATATATATATATATATATATATATATATATATATATATATACAATTTACACATTTTATTGGTTCTATGATCCACACATATTATTCGTGTGACGCAGGGGTTAATGACGCAAAGTAAATGCGTATGTGGTTTTAAAAAAATAAAGCTTTACGTAAAGTAAACATTTCAATTAAACTAAAATTACCATATTATCCGGAAGGCACAGGATCTATCGCTAAACCTAAAACACAGGTTGCTACTTTTGCACCCCTTTTTTTTCTTGCATCTCCTAATTTATAATATACCTGTTCTACCCTTGAGTCGATAATAAAGTGAACCCATAATTTTTTCCTCCCCGAACCTTAAGCTTGTGTCGCAGTTAGGAATGACAACGGGTCGGATCGGGTAAGATAGTGCCTACCCGCAAAAGAATATCCGTCTGTTATCTGTCTGTTTATCCGTCGGGTACCAATTTAAAAAATATTCATAGATTTTTTAAAATTCGTGGATACCCGTAGATACCTGCATACCCACAAATATTTAAATATATATATATATATATATATATATTATAAATTTTTTAATATAAAATTATAAAAATAAAATAAAGTATAATTAAATTAAATTAAATTTTAATTAAATTTAACCTAATAAAATATAATTTTAATTTTAATTTTAGTTAAATATAATTTAATAAAATATAAATTAAATTTTAATTTTAATATTTTATGGGTAACGAATACCCGCGAGTACGGATAGTGTGATACCCCGTACCCGACATGTTTATAAATATCCGCTACCCGCTATTTATAGATAATAAATATTCGTAGATATTAACTATCCGTCACGGATTTTATCAGTAAATATCTGCGAGCGCGAATATTTTTGCCATCGCAGCTCCTCCCTCACCTTATCACCTTATGCATCCCTGCACCTATGTCTTGCATCCCCTTTTTCCATCATATCGGATACTTCATTCTCCTTCTCACTCACCATTCACCATGTTTTGTAGCATCTCCAATGACTTTCATTTTTGTTAGAAGGGGACTCCACTAAAACATTGAGATAAAATGAAATGAAGTCTTAATCATGCATTATTGTATTCCAGAACAAGTCTTCCAAAAAATAGCTTTCAGAATTTTTATTTTTTATATTTTGGAAATTATTTTCAAATATGAAAATACATTAATATATTCCAGAATTCAAAAAAATAAATGTTGGAATGGGTAATCGGAATGTATTTATGAATTTATAAATGTTTTCTGGAATTTGGATTAGTTGTTTCAGAATTTATAATATATTTCGGAATAAATACTCTGAAAGGTAATTTCGAATTTAGAAATACTTTCCGGAATACTTAATTTATAAATTTCTTTTTTATATTTTAGATTAGATATTTTTCAAATTTAAAAATACCTTTTAACATTCAATTCAAAAAATATTAAAAATAATGAGGTGGAGGGATTGTTATTATATTTTTGACGAGGAGTAATTTAGAGAGTATCATTTCTAATGGGAGTGTAAAAGAAAAATATGGAGGTACATGAAAAAACTGTCTAAAACACATCATTAAAAGTTTAATATGAGACCAGGTAGGCTAAAGGCTCAAATAAGTAAAGTCTGAGAAAAAAATCTAAAAAAATTGTTTTAGATTTTTAAGAAAAAAAAATCTAAAAAAATTTTGTTAGTACTAATTGTTTTAGGTGTTTTAGGTCTAAACAAATCTCATTCTTAAATTTATTTAGTTTTTTCAAATCCTAGAGTAGTCCTTGTATGAAACTTAAGTTATCCTGTATTAATATTAGCACATAATAGAATTCAAATAATAATAAAAAGAGTGAAAAGACAATTTATTGAATCGATTAAAATAATAAAACAAACAGAAGATATTCATTAATTTTTGGGAAAATTGTATTTATTTCTTTTGATATAATGATAAATCACTCACACCATTTATATATTTACATGTTTTGTGTACACCCATCTTCTTCACATTCTTAATAAATAACATTCTCTTTTTTTTATTTGTATATTTTTAATCAATTGGCACTCCGTTCTCTTAATTTATTTGAAATAACATTCTTAAATTTAAAAAAACATTGTGAAATTAAAAAATAAAAGTTTGAAAATGTAAAATTAAAGATTCTTTTTGTAAAAAAGAAAACGAATGATTGAATGATGGATGAACTGCTATCATACTTATTAAGTTTTTCTTAAATAGGATTCATATATTATGGAAGGATTCAAGCACTGAAAAAATTGATCTCATCTTGTGTAAAATTAATCTTGTCAATCGACTCGAAAATCCTTACAAGATAAGAAAAATGTCATCATGCTAATTTAAAAATAAATATTAGCTGTCCTTGTGCTACTACTAAATTAACAATCACTTTTCTTATTTTATTTATACTTATATTTGCATTAAAATCATATCTAAATGTAATATATTTTGTATCAATTTATTTATTTTATATTAAAATAGTGTTTTCTAAAAAAATATAATACATATTGTCATATATAATAATTAGCTAATTAATTTTTATGCTGTTTATACTTTAAAACTTTAATTTTAAAGTTTTATAATTTTATTTAAATTTTATTCATTGATATTTTTAAATAAAATAAAAATGTGTGTTAGATATATATATATTTTTTTTTAATTTTAAGATGGTTAAGGTCTATCTCTTTATTAAGATACTAAGATATTATTAAGATATAATTAATTAAGATATCAAGATATTATTAAATGTAAAATAGATGTCATTTTTAATTATAACGGATTAAGGTCTATCTCTTGATATTTTTTTAGCTATAAATTGCAATTTTTCTTTATACTTATAATGAAAAACTAAAAGAAGAAAGTAATTAATTGATAACAAACTAATTTAATGAGGAACTAACAAAAAAAAGAGCATTTCATAAGTCAATAATTTATCGGTAGCGATATTGTCATGACTAAGAGGACGTCAACCTAAGGAAATGAATAATAATTCAATATCAGCACCTCTCCAAATATATGGTTCTTAATTTTTGAGGTCACTACCAAACTTAGAGGGACAATGTTTTTCTCTTGATTTTTTTTGTTTTCGGTATTTAACTACCATTCAAATCACGTTCGTTACTCTAAACAACTAGCCAACCTACTCCCGCGCACACTTCTACCTTCCTTTCCAAGTTTCTACGGAACCACAATTTTTCTGTAATTAACTTCTCCATTAAAACTCATATACTTCGCCATTTTTTGTGGTTCTACAAGAACCAGCTAATGGCGGAAGATATTTTTCAAACAATATCATTTTCCAATAAATTGGACTCAAGTCAGCAAAATGATATAGCAGGCATTCAGGGAGAAAAAAATTCAAAAGAACCAGTGTCCTTGGCAAGGGGAGCAATGGGGTTTGAAAAAAAAATTGGGAAGTATCAGCTTGTTAGGACCATTGGAGAAGGTAGCTTCTCTAAGGTTAAGCTAGCTGTCAATGGCAACAATGGTCAGAAGGTTGCGATCAAGGTCATTGATAAGCATATGATCTTAGAAAACAATCTTAAGACTCAGGCAAAGCCTCACCCTAGTACTTTCCCTTTATCAACTAACAACCGTTTATTTAACTTTCTTAATCAAGGATATGATATATGTTTCAGGTTAAAAGAGAGATCAGAACAATGAAACTTCTGCATCATCCCAATATAGTTAGCATTCACGAGGTGTATATCATGCATATATATATACAATCTGTCGACAGAAAATTTTAGTGAAGTTTATTTAATTAATCCCTTTATTTCCAATGAACTTCTTGAAACAGGTTATTGGCACGAAAACGAAGATATACATCGTGATGGAATATGTTACAGGAGGACAACTACTAGACAAGTTGGTGAGAATCAACATCCACAAATTGAAAAACTGATACTATATATATGTGTACTTTATTTTCTGCAATTTTCAACTGTGATAATTGATTTGCAGTCCTATGGAGAGAAGTTGGATGAACGTGAGGCAAGAAAACTGTTCCAGCAACTCATTGATGCCTTGGAGTACTGCCATAACAAAGGGGTTTATCATCGAGATCTCAAGGTAAGTTCGCATCAACCTGCATTTTTGTTTCTTTGAAATGGAGTGTTGAAACGTATAAATGAACGTTGACATGCTATTGTAGCCAGAAAATTTGCTTCTTGACAGCAAGGGAAATCTCAAAGTGTCTGATTTTGGATTAAGTGCATTACAAAAGGTAGCATTAATTGTTCCTTTGAATCTTATCCTTATTAGTTCCATCGCAAGTACTTTTTGACTGATTCCAATTTTGATACATGATCATTAGTGTAATGATGTCTTGACCACGCGGTGTGGATCCCCATGTTATGTAGCACCTGAGGTAAGGTTTAATCTCTTTCCTCGGAACATCAGAAGAAAAGGTCTGGCACGTGTGTATTGATTCTAGAACTCCTACACGTGCAGCTTCTACTGAGCAAGGGGTATAATGGAGCAGCTGCTGATGTCTGGTCGTGTGGGGTGATCCTTTTTGAATTACTTGCAGGCTATTTACCATTTAATGACCAGAACTTGATGAACTTATATGGAAAGGTATGGTAAACAGTCAAAGTAATAAAAATTACAGAACACCTTGTTTCTGATACAAACATTACACATTTTCTAATGACTTAATTTCTTTTGTGAAAAGATATGGAAGTCAGAATATAAATGTCCCACATGGTTTACTCGGAGTCAAAAGAAACTAATTGCCAAAATACTTGAACCACGTGCTGCAAAGGTAAAAATTCAGGAACTACTACGACACTGTACTTAAAAAGTGTAATTAGTAGATAATATGGTTTCTTACCATTCCTGTGTCTCATTCAGCGGATAACTATATCAGATATTATTGAAGATCCGTGGTTTCAAAAAGATTACAAGCCTGTTTGTGCATCTGAATTTGATCAGAACATTAACTTGGAGGATGTTGATGTGGCTTTCAATTCAATTCAGGTAATTTGTTGGCAACTAGCACGTTAGAAAATGTTGTAGAAAAACTCACTTGGAGTGACGCACCAAATTGTGTAATAATCTGTGCTACAGGAAAATGTCAGAGAGACGACGGTATCTAAGTCCTCAAGTTTCATTAATGCGTTTCAACTAATAGCTATGTCTCAGGATCTTGATCTATCGGGTCTTTTTGTAGAACAGGTAATCTGGAAGAGGATTCAACTTATTTGTAAAACTTATTATTAAGCCATTAAAAATGCTAATGTTGTGAGTTTCTGGTTTAGGAGGAAAAAAAGCAGACAAAAAGGATGGGATCCAAACACACTATCAATGAAACGATGGAAAAAATAGAAGCTGCTGCAACCGATGCAAGACTGTCGGTAGAGAAAATTAGCAACTTTAAGGTATAATATAAACGATGCTACTCGGATTCTTTAATGCATTCATGAAGTGTGGTACTTTGATTCTGAAATGAATGCTTGTTAAAGTGTTCCTTCTCTTTTGGAAATGTTACCAAACAAAACCAATTTTCAATCCTGATGCCAGATAAAATTGCAACCGAAACAGACAATGGCCACGACCAGGTGTTCCAGATCATACTTATCAGCTCAGGTAATTTATTCATAGATAATGATACGGTGATTACCATTTTTTTATTTTCATTATTTTTTTTTATGTATTTTAATAAAAATTATTGATTAACATATTATTATTTTTTTAGAAAGAATTTTGAAATCCGTTAAATTACGTCAGAAAATAAAAAATGATAATAAAAAAATAAAAATCATATTATAATTTTCTTTTATTTATTTTATGACTTCAATGGAAATAAGAGTATAAGAAAATTAGACTCGTATAAATCAAATTAAATTATGCATCTTAATTTTTTATATTTTTGTATGAGTTATTGCAAAAGAAGCTCAGAGCTCTCAAAATGGATCGAACCTGCGAGTCAACCCAACTTATTATGGATTCGGATCGTGTTGGGTTGAAATTTTTTTACAAATTTTAATATGGGTTAATTTTTGACCCGGCTCATTTAGAATCCGACTCACTTGGGTTGAACCCGTGGTGAGCCGGGTTGGCTCACCAACCTGTAGATAAAAGGGTCACACAAGTATTTTTTATTTGTTTTATTAAGTTGGGCTTTACAGTTGGGTCATGTTAGGTTGTTTTTTTTATCCAACACATAAATAATTTGTATTTTTTTATATTTTGGTTTGTATTTGGATGGTATTAAAGTTTATTTAGATTTTAATTAGAATTACAATTTAGTTTTGACTGAAAAAAATAAAAAAAAATTATACTTTTTTTTAATTAAGTGAACCCGTGAGCCAACCCGTTTAACTCGTCAATCCGTGATGGACCGGACCGGGTTCAAATTTGGTTGGTTCAATAAAAAGTGAGCCGGGTTGAGTTAGCTCACTAAATCATCAACCCGTAATAGGTCGAACTGAATTACCCGTTTTAACAGCTCTCAAGAAGCGAATCAATTTTAGCCTATCCTTTTGACAAAGGGTGGTCGAAGGATTGAAATGAATTCAGCCCAAATTTATATAAATGGATTAGAATTAAATCCAAATCTATATTTAAAAAATAAAGTAAAACTTTTATAAACCTAAATCTAAATAAATAAATTGAATTTTAAATTTAAATATATATATTTTTAAAATAAAATATTTCAGATATTTCAAAATTAATTTCAAATTTATAATAATTTAAAATTAATATATATATATATATATATATATATATATAATATTATATTATATTTTAATATATAGATGTATAAATAAATATAAAACTAACATGTGTTTCTTAAATATTAAGATATATTTAGTTAGGTTGATTCAACAACTTTTATGTATATGTTCCTCTAAAAAAACATGAAATAAAATATTATAATATCTCTATGTTAATGTATTTCTTATCTTTGCATTAAATTAAAGACATGAAACACGTGACGTGATATGAAACATAATATAATATATGAACATATTATCTTTAGAGTTAATAATTATGAAATTGAATCATCTTTGCTATAAAGATGTTTTACATTAAATATAATTATTATTATTTTTATATCTTCTTGTTGCTGTGTTGAATAAAGTTTGTAGTGTACTAATTTTAATACATAATTGATGTATAATATTCTTAATTCCTAATTTTTATATGTAATTTTAAATTGTTTTGAAAGGAAATACCAATTTTAAAATCTGTAAACATTCAAAGTATTGTCATTAAAAAAAAATATGAATTATAATTTAATTATTTAGAAAAAATGATTTTTCATCTAAATATAAGTTTGGATTAGTTTGTATCCAATTATTCAGATGTATGGGTACATACATCCCTAACATAGTTTGGTACACCATTAAATATAGGCCTGAAAAATTAGAGGAATGAGCAATTTTCCTTATTAAAATTTGTTACCACTAAAAAAATTAATAAATTTTGATGAATTTATTTTTATTTTTTCTAAATTCAAAGTCATCATAAAGAATTTAAAAAGTGAAAGCAACAATTAGTTGCTTTGAATTGAACAGAATACCGACGTGTTTTTTAAAAGAAAAATGAGTAAAAACTAATTTTATCAGAAATAGGTCATAATCTCCCTAATTTCCTTTCTTTTTTGTTCATTGTTAAAGAAAGCTCAATTGTTGTGTATATTTGTGAGAATTATCAGGTGATTGAAGTTGCTCCAACTCACTGTGTTGTAGAAATATCAAAATCTACTGGAGATATAAGAACGTACAACAAAGTAAGAAAATTTCTTCTTGGCTGAATATGCAAGCTCATGAATTTGGTTACTGATTTTAATTTTGATTATCAGTTTTGTGAAAGTTTATCAAATCTGGTGAAGCAAAAACCCGGTGTGCCATCACAGAGCGAAGATTCTGTAGATCAATGTGCCTCTGAGAGAAAAAAACACGACGCTGGATGGTAGTTATTAGCTTATAACTCAATGGTGATTATACTGTCCACTGCCACCATATGCTGATTATTGGCCATTTTCAATTATCAATTTCAGCTATGAAGAGCCAAAAAGTGAAGATAGAAAACTTTTTCGTGGCTACGAATCTTCTTGAAGGTGGAGTGAATCCATGTCTCCCTGTTTTGGTGAGTTCATGGAAGTTCAACAAGAAGGATGAAACAAAGTGTTTCATTTATAGATGGAAGCAATAAGTACTTTTTTTTCTTCTTTTCTCCTTTTCATCTATCTTCTTGTTGGAAGCAAATTTCCTTTTCGGTTTTCTTTTCTTTTGTTCTTCTTCATTCATCTTCATTATATAAAATAACGAAAAATGCATATTGGCATTTCCAGAGCACATCCTGTAAAACTAATTCACTTGCTATAATTAATTCAAAGAACTAAAACCAAAATGGCCACTTATGAAAATCACTTATGAAAATCATTAGTATACTTAACAATTTTTCATATAAAAATTATAACAAATATGACAATGTCACATTGCAACAGACACAGCATAAACAATGCCACATCGCTGTTCTGGTTTGTGAGCTGCTAGTTTTTTTACAGCAGAGAGAGATGTGGAGAACCGATTTAGGAGCTCACTCGTGACAAAAATTTCCTTGAAGAATGTAAAACTATCAGCTTTTTACATTAGACATGTGGAAGTGCTTTGGGGCTTGAGTTGTGACACGTGTCACGTGGTTAATTCTAGAACATACCATGGTGGGCACTAACGTCGTATAATAAGGACAAGAGAACTCACGGGCAGAACAGAAACCTGGCTCACGGGGGAACCTACAATCATCGATCACACAGCATAATCTTTGTCTACATTTCTCACTCCCACACTTCACTTGCGTTTAGCTAACGCTCGATATCTCAACAATCTACAGCATCTAGAAGTTGTAGTTAATAGTAAAATATTAAGCAATCACTTAAACAATCGGCGATTATTCCTCACGGCACCTAAATGGCAAGTGATATAATATAACCCCTTCCAACACTAGCTAAACTCCAACCACATTGTTAAACCAAGTTCACTCTATAAATTAAGCTGCATAGCTAAAAATTTGTGCCACACACCAACCCAAGTGATGATAATGAAAACCCGTTTGGTCCTGTTCTTGCTTCTAGCTCTTGTCACCTTCATCAGCAATGCTAACACTCTCCCAATCAGTCCTCAATTGAGCCAACAGAAAAGGCCTGATAATGAAACCATATACAGGGTGTCGAAGCAACTATGCTGGGGTTGCATGGCGGAGTCGGTAGAGTTCTTGTTCAGGCACAACTTGGTGAGAGCAAGCAAGTGGGAGCTTCCACTGACGTGGGACTTTGAGCTGGAGCAGTACGCGAGGTGGTGGGCCGGTGAAAGGAAAGCAGATTGTAAACTGGAACATTCTTTTCCGGAAAATGGTTTCAAGCTTGGAGAGAACATTTTCTGGGGTGGTGGCTCGGCGTGGACACCTTCTGATGCTGTGAGAGTGTGGGCTGATGAAGAGAAGTACTACACGTATGCCACTAATTCCTGTGTTCCGGGTCAGATGTGTGGCCATTACACTCAGATAGTGTGGAAGAGCACCAGAAGAATCGGATGTGCACGGGTTGTATGCGACGATGGAGATGTCTTCATGACTTGTAATTATGATCCCGTGGGCAATTATGTTGGAGAGCGACCCTATTAAATTATATAAACTATGTGTGCTTGTATATTAGATTTATATAAACTATGTGTGTGCATGATTATGCATGTAGCTAGAATGAAAAAACAGTGGTAGATTATGTATTGCTGAACTGCTTGCTATTGTGAGTGTGAATTGAGTATAAATTGTACTAGTATATATACATGAGTGGGATAATTTTGTGGAATTGATTAAATTAATCATTAAGCAGTACTTGGGGCAATAATAAATCAAAGTACAAAAGAAGTGAGTGTTGCTTCTTGTTAAATTTGGAGTAAAAAGTGACATAAAATATTTATCCTGCCATGTGATCTGCTTCTGATTTGTCAACTATGGCAGCTTGAGTTGTCTGATATGCATGGCTTACTTGACTGCATTTTCCAGTGCTTTTAGTTTATCGGGACACCCAACACACAACCCATTATTTATATAACCTTAACCGCTCACTTTATTAATACCAATTGAAGTTGTTAAAAGTTATTAATACCAATTTCATTTTAATTTTGTACGCAAGTTTATGTCCAACTCAATCAATCTTGGTTGTTAAACATTCTCTGTTCAATCACTGAGTTAATAAAAAGTTAATTATATAAGTGGAATCAGTGTTTGAGCAGCAAATGTGAGAAAATATGACACAGTAAAAGAAACACGCCATTTTAGTCGTAAAAGATCCACGCATCATTAGCAATGTCATCCACCGGTTAACAGGGGTGGGTAAACTCACCGGTACATTTTTTGTTTTTTAAATCGGTCTATATGCCATGGTTTTTGCATAAATCAAATATATCAAAATGCAGTAGTAATTTTACAATTTAAATGAACTTTTATGTTTCGATTGTCTTAATAACTTAATAACAGAGACAAAAAAAAGTTTAATGTTTCGATTTTTCGAGAACAAGTCTAATGACTCTCAAATTTATAAAAAAAAATTTAATATTTTATTTTTGTTTAATTTGAACTCAAAGGTTTAAATTTCAATTCTTTCAAAATCAAAGTATTCGAGAATAGTTTAAGTATGAGTCTAAAGTTTCACATTAGATATAGTAGACAAAGTTAAATACTATATAAAAATAAAAATCCATCACACAATTGTCTTAAAATTTTATGATAAAAATAGTATCAAATGTCTTATATGTGTAAGATTAATGTCATATATATATAAAACTACCAGAATGACTAATAACATAACTATAATTAAAAAGGATCACCATTCTCTTAAAGTTTTTGAATTAAAAATGATGTCAAATATTTTATATATATAAAACAAATGTTTTATATATATATATATATATATATATATATATATATATAAAACCCAACCGAATAAAACCTATTCTTATTCAATTTCTTTTTGCCCAAGACCTATAAATTGGTTTAATTTAGGTTTAATTATGTTTTTGTCCCCATTTTGGAGTCAAAATCTCAAAATGGTACCCAAAATTTTAAAAGTCTCAAAATGGTCTCCTTTTTTGTTGAAACGTCTCACATTTGCCCTTCCCGTTAAGTCAAGGTTGACGCCGTTAGAAGGAGTGTCACGTGTCAGTTCCTCAATTTTTTGAATTTTTTGATTAATTTTTTTTGAATTTTTTTTTTATTTTTAATTTTTTTTTGAATTTTTTTTAAAAAATCAAAAAAATTACCACGTGTCAAGCTGTCATCGTGCCACGTGGCAGTGACAGTGACATGTGTCAGTATTACGCCATGTGTCATTTTGTTAGTCTCAATTTGGTCCCTTTATTTTAATTTGTCTCAATTTAGTCTCAATTTTTGTAAAAATGAGCAATTTTGTCCTCCTTCAAATTGAAACAAAATTTAATTTTATATAAATGTTATACAAATATTTTTATTCAAATTGATATTTTTATTATATATTTTTAACATAGCTAAGTTTAGTTAAAATTATGTTTCACATTCAACTTTACTTAAAATTGTTTTCAAATTTTAGATTTATATGTGTTTTATTGTAACATGAACTAGGTAATTTATGATTTTTTTTCCATTAACATTATTTTCTATTAACAACTTTTAAACCATTTTAAATAAAGTTCAATGTAAAATATTAATTAAATGAACTTAATTTGGTTAAAAATATTTACTTGAAATATCAATTTTGATGAAAATATTTGTGTACATTTATACAGAAATTAAATTTGATTTCAATTTGGAGAGGGACAAAATTGCTGAATTTTTACAAAAATTGGGACTAAATTGAGACAAATTAAAATAAAGGGACCAAATTGAGACTAACAAAATGACACGTGGCGTAATACTGACACGTGTCACTATCACTGCCACGTGGCACGATGACAGCTTGACACGTGGTAATTTTTTGATTTTTTTAAAAAAATTAAAAAAAATTAAAAAAAAATAATAAAAAATTCAAAAAATCGAGGAACTGACACGTGGCATTCTCTCTAACGGCGTCAACCTTTGACTTAACGGGAAGGGTAAACGTGAGACATTTCAAAAAAAATGACCATTTTAAGACTTTTAAAAATTTAGATACCATTTTAAAATTTTGACTCCAAAATGAAGAACAAAAGCATAATTAAACCTTTAATTTACAAATGACATTTTTTTAATTATTTTATACGCTAAATTGTCTCGATTCACGTAGAATCGAGACATGACGAGAGCATATACTTTGATTTTATTAATAACCGAGATAGATTAGACTTTAGGTCCGATTTTCGAAGTAACTGAGGCCTAAAGAACGTTATTGGATAAAAATTTTCAAATTTGGTGCAGAGTTGACCACTCTTTTGCAGTTTTCTCTTGGACTTACTCCTTTTTCTTCTTCTTTGAGAAACAATGCCATCCACCACCACTTCTGCGTTGCCTCATTCCGCCACCACTTCCGCCAGTGTGGTCGCGCTGCGCTTATTGTCTGTCGCTGAACCCCGTGCCTTGGATGGTATTTTTTTTGCATTTTTCTTTCTTTTTGTTTTCATTTTGAGTACATTCTTCTTTTGCGTTTTTGTTGCAGTCTAACGAGGTGCATATATATATATATATATATATATATATATATATATATATATATATATATATATATATATATATATTTTTTTTTTTTTTTTTTTTATTTTAAAAATATTTATATATTTTTA
>Ga0214544_1003389_pt1 | contig 32991 bp, 15 predicted proteins | sample CNSS3metaG_FD_160074 | JGI IMG/M metagenome (GOLD analysis project Ga0214544, IMG submission 160074) | Root nodule microbial communities from cowpea collected in UCLA plant growth center, Los Angeles, California, USA - CNSS3 | ecosystem: Host-associated > Plants > Roots > Nodule | place: USA...
CCACTTTTCCTTTCTTTTATTTACTTTTTCAGTACCAGTTTCATTATAAAGAATTCTCTCATAGTTTTAAAACATGATTTTTATAATTTAATATATATATATATATATATATATTAAATAATATTTCTTAAAATAATAATAAATTTATTAATTCACCGGTTTAATTATAAAATATTCCTTTATATTTTTCAAAATAAAAAGAATATTATTAAAATAAAAGCAATCTCAAATATTTTGTTTAAAAAAGGAAAAAAAAACACAAGTATATGCGTAATGAAAAGTATAAAAAGAAAATGAAATTATTGTTTAAAAAGGAAAAAGAAATATTATTTTTTAAATAAAAATTATAATGCGTACATATTATTATATCCCCAATTTAGAAAAAAAATGGCGAGGGACGAATTTAAACTCCAACCAATGATAAAGAAAAGTAAAAGTTCCTGCCAGTATTAGATAAAATAATATTTAAAATATAAAGTAAATCCCAAAATTTGAAGTGTTCTAAAAGGACGAATGAAAATATTTAACCATTTTAACGCTCATTTAACATCCCTAAGAAAGTGATTATGAAAATGGCAGGCATTACGAGTTCAGTTTTTATGTGGAATCTTTTTTTTTCTTTAAAATATACTATTTTTTATATATTAAAAAAATTAATATATTTTTAAATACTAAAATCAGGAGAGATCAGTGTATTTTAAAAATATAATAGAAGATTATATAAAAAACATCAGTAAAAATCTAAATTCGAATCATTACTTTTAATTAGGTGAAATTAATTTAAAAGTGATAAGTAAGTGTAATGTAGGTTTAAGTTTGAATTATTTAGTTATCTATAACAACATATAAAAGAAATTCCCCTTTTTGTGTTCACATCTCAAAATACCAATTTTACCCTTTAAAACAATATATAAGAGGATTTCCTTTTTTGTGTCCACATTTCAAAATACCAATTTTACCCTTTAAATATAACAATTTATTACATTTTTAAAATTCACTATTACTTTTACCAACTTTTTATAAAATCGACTATCTTTCCTTCTTCTCTTCTTCTTTATTTATCAATAGTTATTCTTTCATCTGTTCTGATATATTTCACTTTATTTTTAATAAATATAATTTTAGTTTATATATTTACTTAATAACATTGCAATATTATTACCTACTACTATAATATCATACATATTTAAAAAATGCATACACACAGGCGCTATCGCACATGTGTTTATGTTAGTATATTTAAAATAAATACGTGATGTATGTGGTTGACTTTAAATTTAGGTATAATTATTGATTTGGTATCCCAAATTTTTTTGGTTAAGTTCAATTTGGTTCTCATACCATTGGTTTGTTCAATTTAGTACTCAAATTATCTAAAAAGAATAAATTTGGTCATCTCCGTTAGGTTAGAGTTAACACCGTGTTCGTACAGGACACGAGTCAAGCCGTGAAATTTTTAATTTTTTTTAATTTTTTAATTTTTTTTCAAAAAATGTAAAAGCTGTCACGTGTCAGTTTACCATCGTGCCACATGGCAACTTACAATCATGACACGTGACAGTGGTAATAGTTGTTTTCAATTTAGTCCTCTATTTAAATTTTGTATTCAATTTAGTACCCCAATTTTTTAAAATGATCTAATTTCGTCTTCTCCAATTTGAGACCAAATTAGTAAATAAGCTTAATTACAACTTATATATACATGTTACAATAACTTTTTATAATATACACATCAAATCATTTCACCTAAATACTTAAATTATTTTATTTTTTTACATTTTTTACCTTTGTAATTTTTTACACATGAAATTTTTTACACTTGTAAAAAATAAAATAATTTGAATATTTAGGTGTAGTGATTTGATGTATAAATTCAAAACAATTATTTTAACATGTATATATAAGTTATAATTAAATTTAGTTACTAATTTGGTCTCAAATTGGAAAGAACGAAATTGAAAACAACTATTTCAAAATGCCCAGATTCACATATATTTAACTGTACTAATGGTAAATTTAAAGCGAAAATAATAAAAACATGCTTCAAATAAGCAATTTTAATAGTCTGGTTCACACTATCTAATTTGAAGCCAAATTAGGAATAGTTAACAATATGTCTTGGGTTATGTGTATGCTTCTGTTCATGATAACTTATGTGCATGGGAAGATTTTAAATGATAGCTTAACAAAGGCCATACAAGAAAAGTGATACTATGTTTTAGTTTTGGTGTTTTTGCTAACCAATGCATATTGCCACCAATTAAGGAATTAAAAAACAAAAGTTTTCATTGGATATCATGAGAGCCCGTTAGCAAAAAATGGGATGAGAACACACTATTATTCCATTTTTTTTAATTCTTTAACTACTAATTAGAATTTCCTTTAGTTACTAGTTCCTACTGTTAAACGAACTAGATATTCCTAGAGAGTTGAATAGGGTAAACTTAGGTGTAAAATAATAAGGATAATGCTAGAATAATGAAATATCTATTGGATTATCGTTGAAGATTTACATCAATGAACCATTCATCACTATTTGCTTGACCAAATTGATTTTGGGTTTGTCATTATGAAGTTGGTTTACAAAAGGTACTTTTTGATAAAGCATAGTTGGTTTGTTGAACAATGATGTTGGTTTATATAAAATGTTGAGCATTTTTCTTGGTTTTTCATATAGAATAGTAGACCACAATATTGCAGATATTTCCTTGTGATTCATACCACCGCTACAAGGTACTTTCTTTCTTATAATTTTGAACTTAGAAATCTAGTTTTAGAGGAATTTCCTTAGCTTTTTGAGATTTTATTTCATCTAGATTGATGATTTTTCTTTTTTGAAAGTAATTTTTTCCAGGGGATGGGGCAATGATGAAGGATATTGGATTCAATGCCTATAATTTCTCCATCTTTTGGTCAAGAATACTACCTGTGAGAAACTATAATCATCTTTTTATTGTTTTGGTATAGCAAGTGTAAATTTATTTAAAGAACCAAATGAAAGACATGACCCTGCTAAAGAATTCTCAAGAAAGTGTCATTTCAGTGGACATTGAATGCTTCAAAGAAGCCCCTTTCCAAAGCAGAAATTACATATGAGAAAGTGGTGCTCCGTTACCGAATGATGGAAGAGGATCAAGCGAGGAAGACAATATTAGTTAGGAAGATAACTATAGGAAAATATATTATAATAGCGTATGATTTTTTTGTCTTTTTGTTTTCATCGTGTAATCCTTTGGATGGTGCTGGATAATGTGAATTATGTTTTATATGAATTATGAATGAAAATATTTGTGATGAAAATTTATATATTTAATAATTTTCTTTTACTTTATCTAATTTTATAAAAGGCAACTTAATTAAATAATATGAAAGTAATGATGCTTTTAGCTGTTATATTTTGCATTAGATTTTTTTTTCAAAATAAAAAAATTATCACAGTTTTAACTGCCATTATTTGCGTTGAGAATACAGCGGTTTTAACTGCCATTATTTGCATAGTGCATTAAATGGCGAGTGTGGCGGCGTTTCGCATAAGACAACCATATTATACTTTGTGGTGACAGAATATATAGCGGTATGTGGACCCGCCAGACATGCAAAATATGGTGGTCATAAGCATCATTTTATACAACATTTAACTATCATATTTAACACAATTGTTTGTAGTGTAGAGTTTCCAGTTTCCTAAAATTTCACAGAATTATTCACTACATTGATTTGCCATTCATTCCTCGGGAAAACAATCACAATGTCGGCGAAGAAGGGATCAGACATGTTGGGAGCAACCATCTATGATAAGGTTATAAAATTTTGTTTTTCACACACAATTATAAAATAGGAAAGTGAGATAAATATCACATAAAAAAATATACAACATATCATAATAAGATAAAATGAAATGAAAATTCTTCCAAATCCATAAAACTGGATTTTATCATACTTTATAAAGATATTGATTAAGTTTGTAGTGACTAGTAAGGATAAATGAACTCATAGCCAACAAAGTAACTCAAAAACATCTCATCTTAAGTAATATTAACTCGTTTAAATCCCCAAGGTCATACCTCCAACTACAATAATCAAATATTTATTTATCATAAATTTTATTTCAATATTAAACCATATAATTAAATAAATAAATAAATAAATAGGATCAATGAATAATTAAAATAAATATAAATAAATAAAAAGGATCAGTCCGTTACTGGAGATAAATATAAATAAGTAAATGAGAGTAATATAAATTGAATAAATATGACTAGTGCACAACTGGAGATGAATATAAATAAATAAATAGGAACGAGAACTAAATATAAATTAGAATGAGGTTAGGGACACCTCACTTAAGGTAAATATAGAGATAAAAATAATTAAAGTAAGGCTTAAATAATGGTTTGGTCCTAGTTTTCGTTCAATTTTTTCAATATGGTCCTACTTTTGTTTTCTTTTTCAATTTGGTCCTAATATTCGTCAATTTTAGTCAATTTGGTCTTTTTTGTTAACACCATTAAAATAGTTAACAAAAGAAGAATAGTAACTGCCACATGTCATTTTGTAATTTTTGTAATTATTTTGTAATTATTTTTATTTTAAAAAATGTACACTTGTCAAGCTCATATCATGCCACTAGTCTTCAAGACTATGTTCCTTACCTTTTTCTCACTTGACTCAAGCTCATTAAGCCTTTGCATCTCAATCTCATGTTCCCTAAGCTTACCAAACAATGCAGTTGTAGTCAAAGTGGATAGATCTCTTATTTCTAAGATAGTCGTGACCTTTGGTTGCTAAGATCTATCAAGACACTTCAGCACCTTGATGTTTAACTTTTCTTTGTCGAATTCCTTACCCAAACCTATGAGATGGTTAACTATGTGAGTGAATCTCTTTAGTACATCTGCTATAGATTCTCATTGTTTCATCTTGAATAGCTCATACTCTTGAATCAAGGCATGCTTCCTTGCTCTCTTAACATAATTGGTTCCTTCATGAGTCACTTCAAGAACCTCCCACATTTCCTTGGCACTCTTGCATTGTGAAACATGAAAAAACTCATCCATGTTGAGAGATGAAGTGAGGATATTCTTTGCATTGCAATCATATTGAGCCACGTGTCATTTTGTAATTTTTTTAATTTTTTTAACTTTTTTTTAATTATATTGAGCACTCCTCCTTTCTTCCTTAGTCCATTTAGTCCATGGCTTATCAACCTGCACATTTTCAACAGTATGCTTAGGAGTATATGGTCTATTTATGATTGCATCTCATATCCCTTGATCTATTGACTCAATAAAGATTTTCATCCTTATTTTCCAAAATTGGTAATTAACGCCACTAAACATAGGGGGTCTATGAAAGGATAACTTGTTTTTAGCCATTTCAAGTAGTTCAAAAATAGATTTAGGACCTTACTTGAGCAAATTTCAAGTACCTAGCTCTAGATACCAATTGTTAGTTTTGACATGGTTGAAATGCCAAGAAAGGGGGTTGAATTGGCTAGTTAAAAATTTAAGCTATCTTTGAAAGCTAAATACCACCTTTAAATGAATCAATTAGATCACCAAGTTAGGATACAATACTACTTAACTGTATACTTTCAATCGGTCAAACACAAAGTTAATCGATTGATTTTACTAAAACAGATTCTGTTCTAGTATAATCAACCGATTGAAACAGAAAAACAGTTGACTGAAATACTGGGAAAAATGCAGACATGCAATTTTGAGTTTTAAACCAGGAACAATGCATAAGAATGATCAAGACAGGTTCTAAATGATTATGCAAACATGCTCAATGCTGCAAATGTCATGAAAACATGCAAGAACACGAAAAGATGATTGAAACACAAGTTCTTTAAACTTTAAATGATTATGCAAGAGAGAAGGGTTAGAGAAAAGATGAGATCACAAGATTTTTATACTGGTTCAGTCAAACCTGAGCTACATCCAGTTTGTCAAGACAACTTGAGCTTGACTTTGCACTATTTAAAAAGATTTACAAAGTATCCACCCTTACACTTTCAAAATATACAAAAACCACACAAAAGACTCTTGAATCACACAAGAATCACACCAGCACAGCAAGAACCCTCTTGCAGACCTGGAAAACCACCAGGCACACACACAAAGCTTGAGAAAGATCAAACCTCAGTGGTAGCATAACCCATTCTACCACAAACCACTTTCTCTAAGCTTTAAACCAAGTCAAAAGCTCCAACAATTGATCCAAGATCAATGTTCAACTGCTGCAAACTGTATGATCAAGAAACAGAGAGTTTCCACAAGTTTTTAGAACAATTTCGCGCTAAAAAATGTCAGAATACCTGTCTTTCAAAAATCACAGCCTTTATAGCCAAACTGTTACGAAATTCAACAAGTTGATTTCCAAATCAATCGGTTGATTTCACTTGACTTAAGTGAAATCAGTCGATTAAAAAATAAATCAACTGATTGAATTTGTTGCAGTTTAAGACTACTGCAGCTAACCTTTTAACCTGTTGAAAAACCATTCAACAGATTAAAAGACACACCAAAGACCAAATACATCTAATTAATGCTACAAGGTCTACAATATGAATTACAAACTTCAAATACACTTTCTTAATGTGTAACCATGTGGAGAGCACACGTTCCAGCCTTGATCAACATGGATATCATCAAATCTCCTTTCCTTCATCAATGTAGGCTTCATTCCTATGGTAATGGCTTCAAGATAGTTCAAAAAGGCTTCATTAAATCTTCATCAAATCTTCAAGAAGCATACCACATTGACTTTTCATGTCAACACAACTTAGTAGAAACTAGGGGTGCATAATAGATTTTTGTGTGGCCCATCTAGAAAGAGGGGAGTGTATATGTAATTTAGGGGGTGTAGAAGTGATTTTTCCAGAACTTGCTAATTTCAGCCTTATTTAAAGGTGGTTTGTAACTTTAATCAATTTATTTTTACACCTTAAATGAGCTTAATCATAATTTCAGCTACATCAACACACGTTAAAATATTCAAAAATAATTTATGCAACTAAAATCACTTTTTAAGGTATTTTTATCACACAAGTTCAAATAGCCTATTTATCATAACTATTAATTAAATCACTCTTTAAGCACACAAATTCAATTAAAAACCCAGAATTAAACATTAAATGAGGGCAAAAATACACACTCATCAAGCGGCAATGAGTCTTCTTGTTCTCTTCATCGATGATTACGACAACGATAATGACAAAGCGTTTCCCTCCCCAGGTAGCTAGCGACATGCACATTTTCACTTTCTTTTCATCAATGATGAAACACTCTTCTCCCTAAGCAACCAACGGTCTGCATATCTCTTCCCCAAACATTCGAAACAGGGTACCAAATGTTGGTTAAGAGGATTAGATTTTTATGTTGATTAGAAGGGTGGGATTTTGTGTTGATTAGAAGAGTGAATGAGAGGCATGAATAACACAAGGGTGGATGGAGAGCTTTGTTAATTTTGGGGTTTTGTTTTTATGTTAATTTCTTATTTACTTTTTCTTTTGGTGTAGTTAATTTTTTGTTCGCTTGTGGAAACAAATATGTTTTAACATTTCCAATTTGTTCGATTAACTTGGAATAATTGTGTTCTTGATGTATATTTGTTTTTCTCAGAAATTGGTGCTTAAGATGAACATATTCTCCAAGACATCCATCAAATTTCTCAAGAAGAACATATTCTCCAAATTTGGTGTCCCAAGAGTCTTGAAAAGTGATGGAGGTTCTCACTTATGCAAATATCAGTTGAAGAAAGTCTTGGAACACTACAATGTTAGACACAGAGTTGCCTCTCCCTACCATCCTCAGTCAAATGGACAAGCAAAAGTGTCAAATAGAGAAATCAAAATGATCATTGAGAAGACAACTTCTTCCTCAAGAAAGGATTGTTCTATGTAGTTAGACGATGTTGTGTGGGCTTATCGGACTGCATTCAGGATTCCAATTGGGTTGACTCCATTCCAATTGGTATATGGGAAAGCTTGTCATCTCCCGATGAAGTTGGAGCACAAAGCTTATTAGGGCATGAAGTTCTTAAATTTTGATCCATCCTTTTCAGGGGAGAAAAGGAAGTTGTAGTTGTAAGACCCAAGAAATTTAAATAATTAATTAAATAATTATTTAATAAATGCAGGTAGTAGGAGCCTTTAAGGTATTTAATGCGGATTGTAATGATGTGGAAGAGTACTAGCTCAAGTGGTTGAAATTACTTTATTGTGTGAAGGGACTTGGGTTCAAATCTTATGTATGCCATTTATGTGGTATTTCATTTATTATTATTTTAAATATGTGTTGGATCATGATGAGTGATAATATAATCATAGAATTATATAAATTATTAAGAAACATGAATTGGTTTGATGGTTATGCATGAATTTGGCATTGGCATGGTTAGGGGTTTGATCCTTGGTAGAACCAAATTAAACTTTTTTTTTGCCAAAATTTCCTTTGGCATGAAGGTGAAAGGGCAACTAAACCCTAGTAGCCAAGGGGGTTGGAAAACCATCATAGAATTTCCAATGAATGGCAATTAAACTCAAGTTGAATGGTATTTTCGTTTTATACCATTTACCTCTCATTAAGACCACAATTAGTGACCAATCAAGAGAAAGAAAGAGTGGTTTAGGGACTGTTATTGTTGCATAGCCTTAGGTATACGAAAATTTAGAGTGTAAGGTGAGAATTGAGGGAAGCAAGGAGCTACATTGAGATAGAGTCAAAGGAACATCATTGGTGATCAAGAGGGAACTCACAACAAGTCCAAAAATAAGCTAAGGAAACCAGGTTAGGGGAGCTGGACCCTGCGTTTTACTTCACGTCGTTAATTATATGAATTGTATATTGAATTGGATGTATATACACTGCTTATTTCATGTATTCTTCGTGTTTCTAGAATTTTTCAGAAACCGCCTGACGGGTGATGAACCACCGCTAGGCGACTCATCCCAATTATATGAAATTCTGGATTCCTGCAGAGGAACCGCCTGGCGACACGTCCCTGGCCGTCAGGCGACACAAGCCATGAAACCCAGTTTTGGGTTTTCCTATGAACGGCCTGTTGGTGGAAATTGACCTGCCAGGCGATGTGAACCAATTTTGGTTCGATTTTGATGTTCTGGATGTTTTTAGATGACTCTAATCAGAGGGAAAGCAAATTTTAATGGTTAAGGGGTGATTGGATGTCAAATGTCATTGATATTCATTTAATTGATGCCTAAATTGGATGAAAAAAGTAGGAATATTATCTTAGGGTTGATGAATTGAGAATTTCTATAGTGGCAGCAATCTAAGGGGAAAATGTGAATGAATTCGTAAATGGGAAGTGTTAGGGATGAACCATAATCCCAATAACTGGGATCGTATCCTATGGAGTTAAAAATTTATGGAAATCAGAGTTGTTGTGAATGGGGTTAGGTTCGAAGGTGCAAGAACCGCCTGACAACACCCATTTGGCTGCCAGGCGCCATACCAGAGAGGTGTGTGGTGTTCTATTCACAAAAAACGTTGCTTTTCGTACTTTTCGCGTAACAGAAACCGCCAGGCAGTAGTTTAGTCCCGCCAGGCGCCACCTTCCTCACTTCTAGGCACTACGCACCACCATATTTTTCTAGTTTGCGCAGTTTTTTGTAAAACTGCATTTCTCGGTTCGTTAACCGGTCGATTTAGGTGAAATTTTAACAGGTGGTCCATAACATGTTGTTCTTCACTTTGAACGATAGAGATTGGATTTGGAGGTCAATAGCTAGAGATATACATTACTTAATATTGCTGATTTTGGAGTCTATAAAATACACGAATAAGCTTTTGATAAGTTCAAGTAACTTCTAATGAAACATGATTGGGTTATGTGGTAAGTCTCTATCAATTTGTTAGTCACGTGTGGAGAATTGGTTTGGTGAAGGAATGGGTGTCAATATTAAATTGCATTCGTGCATAAGATCATGTGCTTAAAATTGTCAAAGTGTTGTTGCTTATATTTTGTTTGAGCATGCTTGGGATGGTCTATATGACTAGGGGATGAATGCACATGTGAGGTGCTATAAGGCCTGGGACATTATAAATGGCAATGCTTTTCATTAGGGGTACTCTAGAATGAGAGCAAATGAGAGCAAATGGTGTGAAGTGTGTTTGATCCTGAACTAAAACCAGTACTGCATAAGTACTAGTGTAACGCCTAGCGGTGGTGATCGACCCGCCAAACAACGACATAGAAATAGGGGGTTCTAGATCATGGTGGCGCTTGGCGGAAAGGAGGGGTGCGCCAGGCGGAGTCTGCAGTTCAGTAAATACTAAGTCACGTAGCGCTTGACGGCAGAGGAAGTCCCACCAGGCGATAGTTGCAGTGACAATGAAGACTAAGGCGCTTAGCGCTTGGCGGTACATGTCCCTCGCCAGGTGATTTGGAAGCGGTAGCGCCTGGAGGTACGTGTTCCCCGCCAGGCGATTTTGCTGTAATAGATTGGTGTTATACTTCCTATTATGTGCATGATCTACAAGGCTTCTAGGATATCTTAAAGGTCGACTTGCTGATGTTCCTTGAGTTGTGGCTCAGAACGTATCTCTTGAGTTGTGGCTCGGGATAGGGGTTAAGCATGTGGTATTCCTTGAGTTGTGGCTGGGAATCATATCTCTTGAGTTGTGGCTCGGGATGGCGGATGAACACGAGGAACTCTTGAGTTATGGCTCGGGTTGGCGAGTGTTGCTGGTGTGAGTGTGTTGGTTGTGGCCAGTACGGATGGGTCCATATAGATTATCCTCCTCAATAATTGACTGATGAGTTTGGTAGTCTTGGGACGTTACGAACTATGTTTGTATTGGAAACTCCACCTGGCGTTACGGTGTGTGATCCGTAGCATGGTTTCCCGCACGTGCTCTATCGGTTGTGGTCGATAGGTATGGCAGCAAGACAACTAGAGGTACTCACTAAAAGATGTAGAACACGAATAACATGGTGGTGGCCATGTGTTGTGATATCAAAGGATGGAATTCCTTTGGTGTGATTGTGTGATTTGTATATTTATGTCATATATATATATATATATATATATATATATATATATATAATTTTGTTAGCTCACCCTATTTGCTCGTATTTGGCGATAATCGTATACGCAGTACACGGGAGCAGATGATGTTGCAAGTGGATCTGGTGAGGCTTAACAGCGGAACGGGGAAAACTCATGGGAACAATTTTATAGAGTTTTATCATTTATGGTTTTGGAATAAAGATGTAATCTATTATGAGACTGTTTTGGTATTTTATTGAATTTTGAGAAGATTTGAACTTAGAGTTATTTTTTATTATGAAATAAATTATTTGAAATTTTCCGCGTTTTTGGGAAATGGATTTAAAATAAATGTGATTTTATTTTCTTATTTTATTTTATTATTTAAACCCGTAATATCTAGTCGGGATGTTACAACAACTACATGAGTTGGGAGAGATGCGACTCAATGCTTATGAGTCATCCAAGAGTTATAAAGAGAAAGTGAAGGCCTATCATGATAGGAAATTGGTGAAAAGAGATTTCAAACCCGGTTAGACCCATTTACCATCAAATAGGTGAAATCTTATGGGGCAGTTGAAATTGAAGACCCATCCTCACAAAAGAGTTGGTAGTTAATGGCCAAAGGCTCAAGCCTTATTTGGGTGGTTAAGTTTTGAGGATGACCACCGTAATGCACCTGAGTGAAGCCTAGAGTTCTTACCCGTCAAGCTTGTGATGTTAAGAAAATGCTTCCTAGGAGGCAACCCAGCGTTCTCAACCCTTTCTTTTAATTCAATTTGCTGCTTTAAGTCTTGTTGTGAAAATTTGTGTGTTCGTGAAATTTGGTAGTTAAGTTGAGCATGCTTTCCTCTTTTTTTCAATTCATGTGTGCATCAAGCCTTTGATGTTGCTAATGTGGTTTTAGGTGTGTTTTAAGTTAGCCTTAGCTTCGTTTTTGTTTGAATGCATGTTTGCATAAGTGTTGAGTGCCAAGGTTCAAAGGTTGAGAGGAAAAACAAAGAAAATCAAGCCATTGCAGCTCTGATGCTTAGCCTTGCCCTGTACCGTTCAGCGTCAACCAAGAAACTGACCACTATAGCTTCAACACTCAACTTTAGATATGGGCGTTCAATGCCACACCAGAAAATTTGAAACTTTTGTTTTTATCAATACAACGCTTACCATTAGAGTGAGGGCTCTGAGCGCTGGCTCGCGCACCAAATCTGGTTTCTTTGGGCCAATGGGCACAATGTTTTGGGCTTCTTTTTAAAATTTCACTCTCACTCTCTAGCCCTACCTTCCCAATCCCCAATCTCACTCCAGTCAAAACCCTAACCCCATCTCACAATCCCAATTCATAAATTTCAAACCCTAATCTTACAATTTTCCCCAAATCTCCCTCAATTCAATCGACACCTACCCACGCTCGCCACTACCATCCACTCTCATGACCAAGCCTAGCACCATTTTCGCTCTTCCTCTGCAACCACACGAACACATCATTTTTGCACTTCTCTCCAAACACCAGTCGAAACCCTTCATTTAATACTCACGCAACCGCTCATTCTCAAGCCAATTCACTCATTATCATGACCTACACCAAATTCTAGGGGCAAGCACTTGCAAGGCTACTTCTCTCAATTTCTTGAACTCTTAAGCACTCTTCACAATTATGTTTAGCTGAAGTACAATAAGCATTGTTTTTCCTCTAAATTGAGTGTTATGTTACTTCAGTTTCTTTTGTTTAATGAATGTGTCCCTAATTTTTCATTCCAATACAATGTTGTTTGGTCTAGATTAAATTAGGGGTGTATGTGTTGCCTTTTCCTTGTAGTTATAGTGATTGTGAATTGTATGTTGCTGTTGAGATGAGGTTGTTATGCCACTCTTGTCACTAAGCTAGTTTGTGTGATGTTCACTGCTTAGTTTTTCATTAAGGTGTGTTATTGTTTTGCGAAGCTTAGCTTTTGATTTTTTCGTGCTGTGCTATGTGAAAATGTGTAGGTTGGGTCAAGTTCTAAACCAATTTTTTGTGCTACTGCAGTGCTGGCTAATAGTACTATGTTCAGGCCATGATTTTGGTTGTTGTTCAGTGTTAGTGGTTTAGTTTATGTTAATCCTAGCTAGTTTTGTTGAGTCTTGTTTTGTGGGATCCCGAATTCTGCATTTTCTCTGTACTTTTTAAGTTATGTCACATTAGTATAATCATCTTTTTAATGCATCTATTGTCCAATTGCTGACCTTGAGGTGCCGTCATATTTGTTTCTTGTTGAATATCTTTTTTGTAGGATGGCATTTTCCTCTGCTCCTAAGCGCTATAAAGCAATTGTGGGTCAATCTTTATGCGGCCAAAAGCGGTATAGAAGTTCTATTCCCATCGTTTCGTCACCAAGGAGCATGAAAATAATTTTTCCTTGGTTCAAAACCGAAGGCTTTTGATGGAGAAGCCATTTGGCCTTTTACTTGGAGAAGTTCCCGAGTTCTTAGAATGATATCTCCGGAGAGGGTGGAATAATTTGGGGTTTTATCCAGCTCATATGAACATAACTATAGTGAAAGAGTTTTATGCCAATGCAAAGAAAATAAATGATGAAGAACCTTACCTAAGCTATGTTCGAGGGAGACACGTCCCATTTGATGCAGTGGTTATCAATTCCTTCTTGGGTACAAAATGGGAATTGGGCGACACACCATGTAAGTATGCCTAATTATGGTAGGATGGTGTTGACTATAGGGAGATAGAGTGGGCCTTGTGCATCCCGGGGGGACTTTTACATTGAACAACCAACAACAACCCACGAAAATCCTTAGGTGCAACCTCATTTCAGCGAGTAAGATGTGGATGGCTCTCATGCATGCCAATATGACTCCATGCTCACATCCCTTTGAACAGGTGCAAGCAAGAATGCATGTTAAATCTTAAGGACTTTATGAATATATCCTCTTTAAGACAATTGAAGAATGTCGCATGACCTATCACGAAAAACTGAATGCAATAGAGACATTGCCAAGGTCCATCTTATCAAAGTGGCTATTTAACACAAATTTTGTCTCAGTCAAAAGTTCAACACTACTTCTAACAAGAAGAATATCATCAACATATAAGACAAGAATGATGATATGACTCCCACTACTCTTCAAGTAAATGTAATGATTTGAGGCATTTTTCCTTGAAGTCAAAAGAATGACCACATGATCAAATTTCGAATATCATTGTCTAGAACTTGTTGTAGCTCATAACTAGATTTTTTTTAACATGTAAATCAAATTCTCTTAGCCTTATTTAGGAAAAGCCATCAGGTTGAACCATATAAATGTCCTCATGGTGTATTTCAAATCCATCAAACACACTGATACGATCCTATCCAGGAAAGAGTATGATCATTTCTGAATTTGAATCCTCAAGAGGCACGACACGAATAAATGAGACAAGAACGCGAAATAAGACAAAGATGGGGGACACCACAATCTAGCAGATTGATAAGTCAAGTGAAGATTCGCCATAAAGATGTTAATCTTTGATAAGAACCGAAGGCCTAAGCCAAGAACAAAGAGAAACCTCTCTTTAATGGAAATCAAATTCAATATATGACTAAAAGTGTCCACATCAGTTTTTAGTACCTTTATTTATAGGCACATAAGTTTAAGCAAACCTGCAAACCCTACAAGAAGGCCCAAGCCCAAAATATAAAAGCATAAACTAATTATAAAAGAAAGCTTAAAGCCCAAAAACATAAAATATAACTAATTTCTAAAAGAAAACCCAAAAGTCCATCTTCAAGTTCTTCATGTATGGAATCTTGGGATAGTCCTCTATCATTCCCTCATTCTTAAAAAGAATTTGTCCTCAAATTCGTACCACTTGAAGTTTAGGAAATAGACTTCTATTGTACCCTCCTTCTTAAAGAGAATTTGTCCTCAAATTCGTCTCACTTGAAGATTCTCTTTCATTCTCCCTTGTTTGGAGAGAATTCAACCCGAATTCTGAAAGGTCTTCCCGGGTCAAATACGTACCTTATAATGATATATTTGATGGCCCTACAGTCATTGTACATCGACCCCAATCTATCTTTCATAGGTACTAGAATGACTAGAATAGCATAAGGACTCAAACTTTCCTTAACCGATCCTTTGTCCATAAGTTACCCCACTTGCTTCTGTATCTCTTTAGTTTCTTCAGTGTTACTCCTATAGGTTAGCCTATTAGGAAGGGATGCACCTTGAATGAGATCTATATTATACTCAGTACCCATTTTAGGAGGTAAACCATGAGGGATGTCTTTAGAAAAGACATCATCATACTTCTTGAGAAGTTGCTCCATACCTAAAGACAAATAAGCTTGCACAGAAGAGAGATAAATATTGTTAGGCATAAGCAAATATAAGGGTTGTTTCTTAATAAACGCTCTGTTTATTTCTTTTTCTCTCAATAAAAGGCTTTTATCACTCTTTATTTTTTTACCTTCCTTTTTCTTGCCTTTTTTCTGGAATTTTCTCTCTTCCTTCTTTTCTCTCTTGCTCTCTTCTCATTCTCATCTTAATTTGATCCTCACAAACTTCTCTAGGAGATAAAGGTGTTAGGGACACCTTCTACCCCTTAAACAGGAAAGAATACTTATTGGTTATACCATCATGGGTTACCTTTCTATCATATTGCCAAGGCCTCCCCAACAACAAGTGACTCGCCTCCATAGGTACCACATCACATACTACCTCATCGACATATTTACCTATAGAGAAAGCAATGTTCACCTGCTTATCTACCATCAATTCTCCATCCTCACTCAACCATTGCAAAGTATAAGGACTAGGGTGCATAGATGTCACCAAACCAAGCTTTTCCACTAGCCGTTTACTAGCTACATTTGTACAACTTCCTCCATCAATGATGAGTGAACACACCTTTCCCCTAACCATACATCTAGAATGGAAAATATTTTTTCTTTGGGTCTCATCTTCCTCCTTATTCATACTACCCAACAATCGCCTAACAATCAAGAGATCTCCCTCTACAAGGGGGACTTCACACTCCTTTTCCTCTTCATCACTACTAGATGATTCAGATGATTCACCCGCGGAATGCTCACTAATGTACTCACCATTCGCCAACAACATCATAGTACTTTTGTTGGGACATTCAGCTACGATATGTCCTCTACCCAAACATTTAAAACATTTTATTGCACTAGAATGTGAAGAATCATCATTACTAGCTTGAGAAGTTACTTTACCATTTGAGGACTCCTTCTCCTTAGATTTAGGAATGGTAGAAGTAGCTCTCCATGAGGTGGATGACTTCCTATAGGCGCTTCTTCTCTTGAGCTATTGTTCCACTCTGGTGGCTTGGTGAATAAGATCCTCCAAGGTCTCATAATGGTGCATTTCCACCACATCTTGAATCTCCCTATTTAATCCATTCAAGAATCTAGCCATTGTAGCCATATGTGTTTCTTCTACTTCAGTTTTCATCAAGGTGACATCCATCTCTTGAACATACTCTTCAACACTCTTATTTCCCTGTGTAAGTCTTTGTAAATTGTTGAAGATCTCTTCTTTATAATAAGGAGGCACAAATCTTTCCTTCATAGCTACCTTTAATTGCTCTCATGTAGAAATTGGTAACCGCCTTCTTCTAGCTATGTCCACGGTGATTTGATTCCACCAATTCATAGCATAGCCTTCAAACTCCAAGGAAGCCATAAGCAGCTTATCATCATCCTTATAATCGTAAGAGTTGAAAATTTGGTCAAGCTTCATTTCCCATGCCAGGTAGGCTTCCGGGTCATTAGCTCCATTAAATTTAGGAATTATAATCTTCCTCCACATCTTATCTCTTCAAGGTGTGTGGTTCCCTAACTCCTCTCGTCTTTGGCCTTGTCTTGGCCTAAAATCATGCTCCTCCTCATCATTATCCCTCCTAAGCAGGTGGTTTCCAATTGCCTCTCGTCTTTGGCCTCGTCGTGGCCTAAAAACATGTGCCGCTTCATCATTATGAGAAGAATGGTCTAAATCATCATGTCTCCTTCTTCTTCTCTCTACTCCCTCTAATATCACGCTCACATCTTCATTAAACTTTTGGAGCCTTTCGAACTGTTGTTGATTGTTTTGTTGCATTTGATTCATTTGTAATGTGAGCTTATCAAGTGCAACCATAAGTGTCGTAGTCTTAGGTGATAGAGGCTCACTATTCTGGGAAGAAGTCATGCCCTATAAGCAAATGTTAGCAACAATATTTTATTTATTTATTTATTTTCTTTTGGACCTTACCACTCTGCTAAGTGTTTCACTCAATTTTTCACTCGTGTATCACACTTATAGGCTTTTCTTGAATGTACTCTCTTGCCTTTTACCATTCAAATTCCCTTTAGGACTTGGCAAAGAATTCTAGTAACTTAAGCAAAGAGTGAACAAACAATGTGAAAAATGTTACGAGATATAAATCTTGACTTTAGAGGACAAAGAAAATTCAAAACTCTAAACAAAACTTCAAAGAATTTTAAAGACACAAAACAAGAAAATTAAAATTAGAAAATAATAGGACTACCAAAGAGATTTAAATGAGACAACACATAGACTTTAAAAGAAAGACTGATTGCAAGTAGATATCAATAAATCACAAATAAATTGCAATAAAAGTTGTGTTGAACTCCTTTTTTTTATCCTTCTTTTATTACTTTTTTTCCCAATATATATTTGTTTCCTTTGGACTTGATCCACAATATTTTTTTTTTGTTTTTTTTTGCAATTCAACAAAAAAAAAACAAACTTAAACAATTGATCCTTCAAATCCTCATACTCATGTAAATCAAAAGTAAGTGTACTTGCAAATCCCAAACACAAAAACAAATAATTTCCACGAATCAAATGTAGAAATACAGAATTTAAATAGAGAACCGAAAAGAAAAAACAAATACGCCAAATAAAAAAAATTCAACCAAATTAGAAACAACCTTAGGGGTTTTACTCCTTACAAACGAAACAAACAAAATTTAAAAGAAAAAAAACAGAACAAGCAGACATTGAAAAATTGTAGTTTTTTTTATACGACGGAAAAAATAACATAGAAGAGGAAATTCAAACCAGAACCTGCTCTGATACCAGATGATACGATCCTATCCAGGAAAGAGTATGATCGTTTATGAATTTGAATCCTCAAGAGGCACGACACAAATAAATCAGAGAAGAACGCGAAATAAGACAAAGATGGGGGACGCCACAATCTAGCAGATTGATAAGTCAAGTGAAGATTCGCCACAAAGATGTTAATCTTTGATAAGAACCGAAGGCCTAAGCCAAGAACAAAGAGAAACCTCTCTTTAATGGAAATCAAATTCAATATATGACTAAAAGTGTCCACATCAGTTTTTAGTACCTTTATTTATAGGCACATAAGTTTAAGCAAACCTGCAAACCCTACAAGAAGGCCCAAGCCCAAAATATAAAAGCATAAACTAATTATAAAAGAAAGCTCAAAGCCCAAAAACATAAAACATAACTAATTTCTAAAAGAAAACCCAAAAGTTCATCTTCAAGTTCTTCTTGTATGGAATCTTGGGATAGTCCTCTATCATTCCCTCCTTCTTGAAGAGAATTTGTCCTCAAATTCGTATCACTTGAAGTTTAGGAAATAAACTTCTATCATACCATCCTTCTTAAAGAGAATTTGTCCTCAAATTCGTCTCACTTGAAGATTCTCTATCACACACTCTACTTGAGTGTTCCAATTTCTTACAAGAAGCTCTCTAGACAATAATGGTCTCAAGAGTAAGAGTTTGAGGCTCTTCTTCTCTTAAAGAATAGTCCATATTGGTAATTACCAAACACAAGTCCATAGATTCTTTTCAATCCTAACAAAATTGTCCCATCCAAAATTTTGACCCAAGTCAATGGCATGGGCAAAGAAGCCTATATAAAAACAATACATAAACACTTAATATGAACAATTATTGTGCAATAAAAAATGAATGTTCTAAATACACATTCAAACATGCATGCCTATAATACCAAATTTCTCAACCATTATGATCCCGCCTAAGGGTCCGAAATCATAATAAATAAGAAATATAATTAAAAAATAAAATACAATGCATAACTCATGTCATAATGAAATCTAATACTGATAGGGTACAAGACAAATAATTGACATAAGATAAAATTCAAAATACATCATAACATCAAGAAAGAAAATAAAATACAAGCATGATTGACATTGATGTAATATAAAATTAATGAATGAGATAATTAAATTATCTCAATCACACAATATTTCACATCTTCCTTCCAAACATCAAGTTGTTGACATGCTTACCAAGTCTCTTTATCCTACTTCCTTTCAAGAAAACTTGTCCAAGATGGGTCTACTCAATATTCATACTCCATCTTGGAAGGGGTTATTAATGATACTCAGATCATTCCTCTGGCCCACTGGCGATAACAATTTCTATTGCATTGTTATTTTCCTGTTTTACTTTTTTGTTAGAATGGATCTTGGTGTATAAATCCATATCTCTAAAATATCGTTGAGTTGATCATTTTCACTCCAAGGACTATTTGTTTTCTTTTCTCTAAAGCATGTTATCATATCGCTAAATATAAGTTAAGTGTATTTCTATGTTCTTTTCCTTATTTTATAAGATGCTTTGATGTATGACAAGTACAACTCAAATGACTTTTACCATCACAATGATAACTTATATTTTCATCTTATTTACCATTATTTTCACCTTTTTCTTTTCCATTTTCACATTATTGTTCCACTTCTGATGATATGTTTCTTTGAAATTTTCTTTATAACCATGTCTACAACTGTGACCCCTTAGCATGACCACAACCACAACCAAGGCTACCACTATGACCATGAAAATATGAATTAGAAATATTGTTGCATTCACTTTTGAGAATGAAGCATAACCATTTTGGCAAGTTTCATGATTTTTCATCAAAAACTCATTAATTTGTTCAGCCACAAGAAAACATAAAATAAATTCAGAATATTTATGAGATCCCTTTTCATGATATTGTTGTTGTAGGAATAAATTAGTTTCTAAATTGCTTTATTTATTTATTTAATGACATCACCAAGACCTATATTACATATAAATGTATTTCAACATCTAATATTCAATACAAGTAATTCTTCCTCATGATATTAATAACCACAAATTTATATTTTGTAAGGTTTGACATGTTTAAAACTAGCACATAAAATAATAATCACATTTCATATGAAACTATAAAATTAATATAACAATATCAAATGTTAGACAACATAATCAAATATAAATAATAATAATAATAAGATTGAGATATAAAAAAGTCAAATAATTCTTATCACAACAATAAGAATATAAGATAAAATTATAAATGAAGAAAGAGTATGAATTAAAACACGCATAACACTATTCTTATAGTGAAAAACACTCCCACTAGTGCTCAGGTAAGTGGTTCGAGCCTTTTGCTCATAACTGATAACATGTTATACATTAAAACTAATAATAGAGAGAAAAAGAAAGATGAAGAAAGGAGTAATAATAGAGATAAATTTCTATGTACCTTATTACTAATATGAAAAGTTATATTTATACATACAAAATGTAACACAAAATAAGATATGAATCAAATAATTAATACAAATATTTAAATATGGTAAAGAGTGATCAAATCATGTAAGTAATTATAGCATAACAATTCATCATATAATGTAATAAATCAAGGGACAACAATTTATTCATGATATTATCTTTCTCTCCTAATGTTGAAGCACACCACGGTAAAATTCTCTTTCTGGTACAAGGTCCAACCCTACCCCTTCTCCCCTCTCTTAAAAATAATTCATATTTCCTAATTATAAAAGTTAATCAAAAATATATTATAAATAATATAATATTATTTTTTTTGGTCATTTTTTTCCTTGTAGGTTAAGTACTTAATAAAATTATATATATTTTTTCAATTGAATCATTACTATTAAATTTCCGTGTGATTATGTAACTGTTAAATTACTATCCTAATAATTATTATCTTATTATATCATTTACAAAATAGTCACCATATTCTTTAAATTATAAAATTATAAAAATATAAAATTATAAAATTATACGACTATAACATTAAAAAATTATAAGTTATAAAATATTAGCATTATAGAATCATAAATTATGGAAGTTTAAAATAATAAAAAAATAAAATAAAATGCGATGGTAATTTATTCTAAAGTCACCAAATAATATTTATATCAATTATTTAACAGTTATATTATCCATTAACCAAAAATTTTAACAATAAAAATTCAATTAAAAAATATAAATTTATTGAATATTTAATAAATCAAAATAATTATTAGAATTGTTTTGAAATTTATCCGAGGTTAAAACATAATTAAACCTAGATGAGATTAGTCTGAGGAGAGAAACTGAAATCAATTAAAATCCCACCCACACCGCCGCTTACACAGAAGGAAACAGTGCAGAGTGATCTTCCTTTCTCCACCAAGCCTCCAGCTTTTACTCTCAACCTGCCGGACGACGACGGCGAGGGCTCACGACGACGACAGTCTGTGACTCGAAGGCGAGCGGTTCAAAAGAAGGAACGAACCAGTGTAGGGTGGCAGAAGAACAAGAGTGGAACCCTAATCCCCTAATCAGTGAGTTTTCTTTTCTCTCGCACACCAACCAATGTTGTTTTGGGTTTTAAAAGATTTTCTCTTCGAACTCTCGCCAACTCGGTTGCAAAATCACGAGTTTGACCGAGTTCACCGATTTCCCGAGTTTACAACAAATATAAAATTGTAAGGTCGTCCGAGTTAACGAGTTAACTCGCTGGTTTGATTGTCATGTTTCTTGTATTCAATATAGACATTTCCTTCCTTACTTTGTAACTTATCTCTCCTTGTTGTACATAAATTGTTGACTTCTGATATATACTAAACTAGATTCTGACATTGAACTTACTGGACAGGATGAACCACTCTTTCTGTTATTGAAGTTTGGGTTGTTTTGTAGAATTGACAATTTTAATTTCATTGAGGATGCAGGTTTTCTTTAATGGCGGAGGAAAATTCTCAATTGAACAACTTGCAAGAAGAAAATGGAGCCTCAGACCTTCAAAGTATCGTAGAAGGGGTTGGTGACCTTTCTACATTGTCTGTAAAAGAAGGAGATGACAGTAAAGGTAGTAACTATATGCAAAATGAATTCACCTAATATAAATTATTTAATTGCCACATTACATGTTTATAATAAAGTGTTAAGATATGAGTCCATATTTCATTTATTTTCTGAGTAACTCAGTTTATTTATTTATTTCTGCCAAATCTTTTAAAGTTTAACAATAAAATAATTCTTTTGCATGTACGAGGTGAATACATTTGTCTCCTACAGCAGGATTTACCTCCCATACATTCTAATCGGTTGTAATTCTTTTTATTAAATATACCATTTTTGTCAAATTATTATTGGAAGCTTTGTTTTTGAATGGGCGCATTGTTATTGTGATGTACACTTGTACAACACAGAAAGAAAGTATAAAACACAGTTATTTTAATCCTACTTTAACTTATTTTCCCTGGTCCAACTAAAATATTGTGTCACAAATATCATAAAAAAAATAAGCCTCAAGAAAGCTCACAAACATGTGTAAATTAACTTGACCTTATACTCATAATTTGATTGAAAGAATTTGAAAAACAAATACCTAAAATGTAAACTAAATATACTATTAAAGCTACGTAAATACCATTCTTGCATACATGATTTCCACAAATGAGTTTTCAAGTGAATTAACTTGATTGGATTTGATGCTGTCACGCACATTCTTACAACAGAAACAATATATTCACATCTTGAAAGATCATGATTTCATGATCAATAGCACATGAAAACATAGATTCCATATCATCCTGCTTAATCATTTCACAGTGAGGAACACAAACTTGCTTAATGCTTTACTTTTGGATTATATCGGATCTGATATATTTTATGATGTTGTTAATGTTAAATCATTTTCTCTTCGGACAGAAGTTCAAAAGAAGAAAAAGAAGAAAGCTAGAAGCAAGTGAGGACTTGAATTCTGCCATTAATGCTTGTTCTCTTGATGGTGAAATTTTTCTGAATTTCTGATTTTTTTGGGTGACCAGGAAAAAGAAAGAAATCTTAGAACAAACTGATCCACCATCAATTTCTGTTATTGACCTATTTCCATCTGGAGATTTCCCTGAAGGTGAAATTCAGCAATACAAAGATGAGTAAGTTGATGATGAATAAATTTCAGCAATATCTGACATTTTTTCTTGCAAATTTGATTTGAAATTATGAGTAAAATGAACTCTGTTACCATTTTTTTCTTTTTTGTTTGACGGGTTGCTACTTTGAAAAGGGAAAAAAAAAACAGAGGAAGCATATTGTCCGGCTAAAGTTTTATTTTTTTATTTTTTGTTGTTGTTAATTAACCACATTTGAAACAGAAAGTATCTAAGCTTTGCAATATAAAAATTGACAAAATATCATTTTAACGTGGTAGGTAGATGCTTATTTTGTTGACCACCTATACTTCTCCCAAAGTCTTGAAAATAACAAAACAAGAATGCACAAGACTGTAGCAGCTTGAGCAGAACTTTTGTTGGATATATTTAGTTTAGAAGGAACAGTCAATTGCATTTTGTGCCGTGCCGCTCTATCTTTCTAAAGCTAGGCTGAACCAGTGGTGTGCTTGTTAACATAGAGCTAGTGTTAGTAATATAGATCTGCAGGTAGGTTAGAGCTACATCTTAGTTATGACAGCTGTTGAGTTGGTTACAGAAGCTGAAATTTCATTTGAGTTGTTCCTTTTGGAAGAACGCCAAAAGTATTTTTTTCCAGAAAGTCGGCATCTCTAAAACAATTACCTTGACATGATATCCTTTGTTGCCCAAGTCCACACAGCTGTGGAAGAGTTGAAGATGTTCCTTGATGCTGACTCATTGGAAGGAATAAGGAAGATACATGTTCCTTAATTACTCAACTTTGTGTTGCTACTCTTAAAAGGAATGAAAATTTGGTTGAATCTATTGATTTCTCTTCCATGGTGTCAAGTCATGGAAGAGGAGTACATGGAAGTTGAGGTGGACGTGGTGAGAGAAGTGGTTGAACTCAGTGTTCTTATTATAAGAGGATGGGACACACTCAAGAAATGTGTTATTCCTTGCATTGTTAGCCAATGTATTCATGTAAGCCAAATCGAGCACCGGCTTTTTGAAGATGTGTATAGCGAAGACCTTTGATTGAAATCCAATTGCAAAGCCCAACCATCCTCCACGACCCACTTTTCTCTATCTATTGATTGTCAAGGTCCACATATAATTGATTTTGGTGCTTTTGATTACTTCTCCATTATTTTTCCTTATTCACCTCATTATCTTCTCCAAAATTTCCTCATTTGACTGCCCTTGCAAATGGCTCTAAAGTTGCTTTCCGGTGACTTGGTTCAATTTGTCTTTCTCCTTCCTTAAACTTGAAGTTTGTTCATTTTGTCCCTAATTTTCCTTTCAATTTAATCTTCCTTAGTCAACTAACTAATCATTGAATTGTTCAATGTCATCCGATGAGAATTATTTTGTTATAGAGGAACTTGGTATGAGTTGATTGATTGGCATAAGACATGAATGTCAAGGACTCTATCACTGAAACAAATGTCTGTCTTGATTTTAATCGTTGCCTATGAAGCTGCTTCATGATTGCTTGGGTCATCTAAATCTACCTAAGTAAAAAAGAAGACTGAATGATCTTTTCTGTCCTTGGCAGTGTATGTTTTTTCAATTTAGTCTTTCAATGTTGAATGCAAATTAGCCACTAAAAGCAATTTCCATCTTTCATCCTTTGTTTCATATACCTCCCTACATATTATCGTTAAATGCAATTTAGTTCTAATTGTCCTCCCTACTCACTCATTAAATGCTATTATCACTGCATGATATCCTTTGTTTTTTTTTTTTCCAAATGGAACTTTATATGAAAGTTGGGCAAAATAGTAAGGTTGGTCGTGGGGATACCTAGATATATGGTCTTGATTATGGGGATGCTTTTTCTCCTGTTGTCAAAATCACTATGATTTGTCTTTTTTCTTGTTGTGATTGCTATTCACCGTTGGGCCCTCCATCAGGTAGACATTAAAATGTCTTTCTTCTTGGTGATTTTGGTGAGAAATCTACATAAAACAACCTCTTGGATTTGTTGCTTAGGCAGAGTCTATTCTCGTTTACAAACTTTGTCAATCTCTCTAGGTTTAAACAATCTCCAACAACTTGGTTTGAAAAATTGTATTGTGTTGAATTATATAGTGAAGTAGATCACTTGGTTTTCTAATTTCATAATTCTCGTGGAAAATATGTTTACTTAGTTGTGTATGTTGATGATGTAGTCATTACAAGGAATAATGCTACCATAATATTCCTGTTGAAACAGCATTTATTTATTCGCTTTCAGACCAAGCATATTACTTGAAATACTTACCGATAGAAGCATGTCAAATCGGAAGTTCTCTAGCAATTTTGGAGAAAACAAGCATGTCAAATTTCTGCTAGCAGTCCATTTGACATGTAAAGAGTCCAGACTTAACAAATCAATGTTAAGTAACAAACAAAAAAGATTTGTCTTTTAAATAAAAACAACAGGAAGCCAAGTTTTAGATGACTAATACCAAAATTTGGTATTATAGAACGAGCCAAAAACATCTCTAACCCTAATTATGGTTGTGTTTACTAGTTTTCATTTTTTGAAAGTATGCAGCCAGTGTATTTAATACAGTAGCCGCAGTGACCTGCCATACTGCCGTACTGATTTTTTATATGGTTTTCCAAACTACATTTCACCTCACTGCTTTGACTGGAAATAGGATTGCACTAAGAGATTATGGTCCTAAAGATGTTGTTTTTCTAGGATTTTGAAAAAAAGCTAAAAATAGCTAATTTTTTTTTTCAATCTTGGAGTATTATAAATCATAATAATTTTCATTTGCTCAACCATAAATCCTTATCAAAGCTATTGAGACTCCCCTCAAATCTGAAATAAACCAAATGAGTGAAAGAAGCCTACTATTGGAAGTATAATTAATTGTCTACACAAGTGACATGTGAGTGAACTTACACACTGACATTTACAGCTGTTTGACTCTCATCCTTTTTTAAATATTCTATGTAAATTTTCTTTGTAATGTTAGAATCTTTATGCCAGTAACCTATGGAGAACTACATCAGAGGAGAAGAGAGAACTGGAGCGCCTGCAGAAACCAATATATAATTCAGTTCGTCGAGCAGCAGAAGTTCATCGTCAGGTTGTAATTTTGGTTTACTTTCCAGCTCTTATAACCCTTTATTTTGATGGCTAGTTTTTGAAAATAAAATTTGTCAAGATTGTCACTTTTTATGGTTTGAATATGGTATAGAGAAGGAAATGAAGGTGGGAAGTGGAGGGCAAAATTATAGTGGGTCTGACCCTTATTTTAAGTTCTTCAAGAATTGTGGCAAATTTTTAGAGAAAATTAGGTAGGTTTAATACAGATCAAGTGATTAGAATATATGTCCAAAATATACTATTAGTAATATTCAAATGTTCAATCATGCTCTCACATTCCTTGTACTCCGTTATATTCAAATAAGTCTTGGTTTCCTTTTGTATATATACCTTGTTGTTCCATCTGGTTTTTTATATTTATTTTTTCATTAATGATGTTATTATTTATATCTGTAACTCAGTATACTCTTTTTATCTATAAGTAGGTTCGCAAATATATGAAAGGCATTATAAAGCCTGGAATGTTAATGACCGACTTATGTGAAACATTGGAGAACACTGTTCGTAAGCTAATATCAGAGGATGGCCTTCAAGCTGGCATTGCATTCCCCACAGGATGCTCTTTAAACTGGTAACACTTTATACTTTTGTTTTCTACTTTCCTCTGTAGACGTGGTTTCTCCCTTTTTGTACTAAATATCGAGTGAAGTGCCATGAAGAGCCTTAATGATGTGGGAATCAATCTGGATGAGTGATTGTTAAAGAAAAATTCAATCAAAACGAATGTGCTTGAGAAAACGTAGTAATAGCACCTACTAATAAAAAAGATGGCAAAATCGTGCGTTGGATGATCTGGAATGTGAGGAAGAAAGGTGGAAGAACCAATTAGAAAAGTTGATTAATAAGCATGACTGGGTAGGGTGGGACCAAGTTCAACCATATGTCTTTGTTTGTGTTCAATGGTCCTCCTTTGTCAATTTGTAAATTGAGTCTAATGTTAAATTGAAGTTCAACCGTGGTCAAAATTTTTGTAAAACTAGTCAATGTTTCTAAATTATGTTTAAGTAGCATAGCCAAGTAAAGTGAGAATAAGCATCTACGAAGGTGATAATTATTAGTGAAGAGAACATGGATGGTCCTATTAAGCCAATTATAAAGGTGAAGAGTAAATATATTCAGATAAAGTGGGGAGAAGTCTGTGACTTTCTCATACAACTAGTACAACTAAAATTCGATACATTTTATTAGAAAACATAAAATTAAATTGGTGTAACACACGCTTAAAAACGTAACTATTCGGATGGCCTAACCTAAGATGATACATTTAGTACAACTATTTATGGTGTCGTTTATTGAATTGGAAAGTAAATGTGCATGGGAACCAATTTGGGTTGTAGTTGAAGGTGTGGATACACATAAAGACCATCAAGACCCATATACCTATGCACCTACACTTGATTGGTGACCTAAGATTTGAAATCATACCGAGTGGCATGAAATTCAATAGATATACAATTTCTTTAGCTAACTTGCTTACACATCATAGATTCTTTTTAATGGAGGGGAACATGTGATAATTGACATGAGAAGAGCAACACTTTGGTATTTGTGACCATAAGAGATTTGAGCAAGAAGAGTAATTTGAAATCATTTTACAATGATCAAATCAAAGGTTGCACTGTACTTGGTAGTGAATAGCGGCTAGGGATGGTAATGGGACGAGACTAGGGATGGTAGGGATGGTAATGGGACAAGGACAGGTGTGAGTTTTATTATCCAATCCATACATATTCCGGAAGTAAAAATTCATCCTTATACCCAACATGTATAATTTTTGTCTCACCCTATCTTCACTTGGTAATATGTATACTCGTATTTGCGACCGTATCTGTTTTCTTATTGAGTTGGTACTTGTAAATCTTGATCTACGGTGTTCTTTTTTTATGCAAATTAACATAGGTAACAAATGAAAGAAAAAGAAAGGACAAATGAAACAAAGTTGATAAAGTTAAAAATTATTTAGAAAAAATTATAAGAACAAAACAAATAATGAAGTTTAAAAATATCTCAAATGTCTTTTTATTTCCTTATAATGAGATCTCTTATATTAATAAAGATTAGAATACACCATTTAAACAAAATCGCAGAGAAAAATTAAATTAATAATAATTCGAATTTAGACATAGATATTTCATGTTTTGAACTTAAATTTATGTTGGATGTTGATGAAAAGATTTATGACAACGAATTATTATATTATAATAAATGAAACGTTTTTACATAATTGGGATAGTAAAATTAGACTTATCATAACAACTTAGAAAACAAAATTAACTATATAACAAATCATTGAGATAATATTCTACATGATCAAAATTAATAAATAACAATATTAAAAAGAATTAAAATTGATCAAATGCAAATAACAATATTAAAAAGAATTAAAATTGATCAAATGCGTGCCTTAGAAATGATTTGATGTACCATTGAACAAAATTGTGTAAAGAAAAAAGAAGGTATAATTAAGAGTATGATAAGAAGGAAAGTACCTTGAAGATTTAAGACAACTTATTAGATATCAAATCAGTTGGAACTATCGAGAGATAATGAAAATTATTTTAGTGAAATTAAGGTTCTTCAAATGAAACAAAAGATACTGATCGAAGAGAATGAATAACAAGTTTTTTATGCTACCCAGTCAATTAAGGATATAAGCAATTCAACACTTTAAATTGAGAGTAAAAAATTTCTGTGTAAATAGATAAACAATAAATAAAAATATTAAAAAGTAGTAGAAATAATCAAATTTGTGACTTAGAAACTATTTAATTCAATGAAATTGAAGATACACCATTTGAACATAACTAAGGAGAAAATGTGTAATCAAGGTTGTGTTAAGAGAGAAAGTACCTTGAAGATCGACATAAAACAAACCAAACAATTGAAAGATGAAGAAAAAGTGTGCAGGAAAAGAACCAAAAAGAAGGGTTATGAAACTAAGGACAAAGATATATATATATATATATATATATATATATATATATATATATATATATATATATACTTGTATTTGACTTTTCCACCCAAAAAAAAAGATTGGCATTTCTCGCCGGGCAAGTCAGTTCTCTCAACGACCACTTGCTCTCGCAATTTCTGCTCGCCCAACTACCATTCAACCTTGCAATTTTTGCTCGCTGGATGAGTCAGTTCGACCAACAAATCTTGTTTGCTCACCCAACAAGGCCAAGCGGCAGAGATATTTTCAGTATTTAAAGATCTGAGGCAGCTCGCCCTGCGAGGGCTCACGAATAGTTTTAAATAAGTCCGTTTGCGTTTTCACTTTCACGGGTTCACTTTCATTTTTAAATAAATGGTACTCCTTCTCGCTCACTGCCCTCTCGCTAAGCCACCACTACTGTTCGCTTGCCCCCATCTCCCTAATCATCTTTGTCACTGTTCACTGCCATCTTCAACTGCACCTTGTATTCTGCAGGGAGGAAGAAAACTACTGAATATATATATATATATATATATATATATATATATACACCTCTTCTCATTGCATGCCTCTTTATCAAGACCTTTTTCTTCATTTATTTACTATTTCATTTAATTCCTTTTTCAGTCTTTTTTATTTTTGTATTCTGTATTTTGGTTATTATTTCATTGTTAAATGTTATACTTTGACCTTATTTTTCTTTCTGGTGTTTCTCTTTCATATTTGGTTTCTGATTTTTTAAATTATTTTTTTTCTGTGTTTTTATTCGATCTTTTTATTAAATTGTGTTCTAGTTGCTTTTCTCTCACTTGTGGCTTTTAGTTTCTTATTCGGTTTCTGAATTTTTGTATTAGTTGTATTCTGCAGCCTTTAATTCTTATTTTTAATTGATTTTGTGATTTTTTACTTTAGTTACTGATTAGTATTATTAAGAATTGGCATACTATATGTTTTTAATTTAGGTTTTATATTTGCTTTTTCTTGACTTTATACTGTATATTTTTCAGGTACTATATAGTTTTTACTATTAATTATGATTAGTGTATGAAAATTTTCTTTTCTTTTTCCAGCTTATATATACTTATATATATATATATATATTAATTTTTTAATATACATATGAAGTTTTAGAATAGCAGTTATTGCACTATCCTGCTATCGAATTTTCAGGTAGGCCGATCTGCTATTTGACAATGACAACCATGACACTGAAGTATGTGTTGGATCAGTATATTTGTCATAGCGACTTCTCCTATTAACTGCATATAGTTTGTTGTGTAACTGACTTACAAGTAACTGCCAAAGATAGTTGAAAATTTGTTGTTCCAATACGATGTTCACAGTTTCAGTTGTTTGTGGTTTTTTCATCATATTGTTTTCTTAAATGTAACTCTCTTACTCCTCCAGGGTTGCTGCTCACTGGACCCCAAATTCAGGGGACAAGACTATACTTCAATATGATGATGTGATGAAACTGGATTTTGGCACCCATGTTGATGGTAATGCACCGGAAATTGTTTATCAATTCTTCTATAGCTATAATAATACTAGTAACTAGTGTATTTTTTAATTTTACTCCTGTTGAACCCTTGTTATGGATTCTGTTTCTAGGATATATAGTTGATTGCGCTTTTACTGTGGCATTCAACCCTATGTTTGATCCATTGCTGGAAGCCTCTCGGGAAGCAACTAATACGGGTATTAAGGTACATTCTGGAAAAGATGCTTAACCCTGTCAAACGAGCAGTACTATGTTGTGTAGATCTATATCTAACATGGTCAATTAATAATGTCAAATTGCTCAGAACAAACAGTCTGTTTAAAGAACACTACTCATACATCATGTTAATATCATGTTGACAAATGTACTCCATTTGTCTAAAGAAATAATTAAATTATTAACTACTCATTCGTGTGATTCAAACTTGTCTCATGGCCCTTAAAAATAAATTTGTCTTGAATCTTATATTTCGAGTGTGAGATTCGTGTCTTGTGTCTTGCAATTGGTATTTGGCAAACACTTCGTAGCCGCCCATGTGAGCTTGTTGTGAATCAACTACTTGGCTAGTCCTTGTCAAAGCAGTATGTCAACATAACCACAGGAACCACTCTTTTGTAGCTGTAAGACTTGGTGAGAAGCTTTAATACCAACCTTTGCGCTCATTGGGAGAGCTTAGAGAACATCGCAAACTAGTGATGAAGATTGATGTCTAAGAATGGAATATCATAGTGAAAATAGACATGTGATAGAAATTGCTCGCATTCATACTACTTGCAAATCTTCTTGTTCATTATCGGGATTGTTAAAATAGGAGAGAGAGAGGCATAGGCTGAATCCCTAATGTGTATTAAACGCATAGGGTTATGCATTTATAAATAGGACAATACATAGAGATGAGCCTAAACCCGTTACATTTGTCAGGGGTGATCTGGTTTTAACTATTAGTAAACTAAATGCCTTCTTCATCTTGTGATCATGAAGTTCAATATTTCATTTTATTTCCTAAAGAGCCTAAGTTTTATATTCATACTTGAAAAAGATTAACTATAGAAGATAAGCAATTTTATTGAATTGATTCAATGAGACAGGACATCACTCTATATAGAACTCTAATCCTAAATTAATTATTACAGAGACCTCCAGAATCTTCCAACAACACTCCCCCTCATGCAAGTGAATAGATATTTATCATTCATAACTTATCATTCGTAACTTGCATGTGAGATCATGATATCATTTAGTGGGAAGACCTTTTATAGACATATCTACTCATTGAAGCCTAGAAGGGACATATGAAGTTGTGATTAGGCCACTATTAATTTTTCTTTAATAAAGTGTCTGTCTACCCTTATGTGTTTGGCAGTATAGCTAAAATTGATATTTACATCCTGAAACGTTCAATCCTACGAGCTTGGAGTATTTTCAGTTCAGATCTTACACATGATTGTCAGGTAATGAAATCATGTGGATTTTCAAGGAAAATCATGGAATAGTGTGGATCAACACTTTCTGCTGCAGAGGTTCAAATTTTTTGGTGAATGGGGTTCAGTTAAAATAAAACCTAACACCAATTAATAACTAATGCAATTAAAAATTAACCCTGTTATGTGTGTTTTCTGCTGCATCACCTATTCACTTTATTGGACCGATGAAGTTTCAATTAAAATAAAACCCAAACTGAATTTAAAATTAAGGAAATTAAAATTCACCTTCTTGTTCTAGGTTTTTATGCTGCACTGGTTCACCTTGGATGAATGGGTTTTAATTAAAATAAAACCCAATAAAGACATATGTAACGTACTTCACGTAATGTGCACTAGCTATGTCCATCCTTTCACCCAAATCCAATCCAATTTACAATTAAGAAATTTAGAAGTGGCATGTTTACATCTCTTGTCCTCGTTCTTACAAAATATTGATCAAGAGATTGATTTTGTTTGTATAAAGTAAAATCAATGATCCATGGCACAATCTCATGATTTACGATTTTGTGAACCATTCACTATCTTAACCACAATCTCAATTTTTACTACCTTGGTGTTTGGTCCTATCATGTTGAACTGGATTGTAAGTATTGCTAATAGTTGATTTATATATGTTCTCTTGTATTGTAAGAAACTAGACATCATTGTAATCATTATGCCAGGGGTAGAGTTCTCTCTCTCTCTCTCTCTCTCTCTCTCTCTATATATATATATATATATATATATATATATATATATATATATATATA
>Ga0214544_1003390_pt1 | contig 32991 bp, 14 predicted proteins | sample CNSS3metaG_FD_160074 | JGI IMG/M metagenome (GOLD analysis project Ga0214544, IMG submission 160074) | Root nodule microbial communities from cowpea collected in UCLA plant growth center, Los Angeles, California, USA - CNSS3 | ecosystem: Host-associated > Plants > Roots > Nodule | place: USA...
AAATTAACTTTACAGAACCAAACAAATCCTGAACTTACCGTTTATCAACAACGTATCAACAAAATCCTAGAAGAAAAAAAAATTTGAAAACCACCAAAAGAAGATTAAAAGGAAGAGACAAACTAACGAAGAGAAATAATAGTACCATCCTGAACACCACCATCATCGGAGCCAATGCCTATCCATGTCGTCGTCCTCGTTATATATCACGACTCTCTTTGATACGTAGAACTTCTTCAAAAAAAAAAATCTAAAACACCATGAAATAAGTTCATATAGGAAAACAAAACCTAAAAAACCTATAAACAAAATAAAGCTTAACAGGAAGAAGAAAATCCATCATAGTTACTCCACCATGAAAGATCTTCACATGCTTGTATGAAGTTTAGTTACTTTCTCGGTGTCGGAAAGTGGGATTCATTCGTTGAGAGGTATGGATTATAGAAATGACCCACTTCATGTTGGTGGGTTGGCTGACCAGAAAGGTATGATTTTTCCCACAATTATTCCATCACAGTCATTTAAAATATGGTCTTTCAAAATAAAGGTCGGCGCCCAAAATTGGTGCACATGTCCAACTGAAGTAAATCTATCAACTCAACTCAGAGTACTCTTTCCTTTCACCAATTTCAGAAGCGGGAAAGTCTAAATGACTATTTAACTCAAATGCTTAAATGAAAAAGAGGTTGACAGAAAGGTTAAAATAGTATTTTCCTGATCACACATGAAAGACCGGAGAAAACATTTCTAAAACAGAACTAATTGACGAAAAAATCTGATAAATGGACACGTGTCAATTATTGAAAATGGGGTATTTTGGTATTTTTCAAAGGTGTTTGTTTTCATATATTTTAGACTGGACTATGGACTTGCATAAAAACATTACTATTCAATGTTGTCAAAATTGGAGAGATGGTTGAATCAATAAAATTACAAGTTGAAATTAAAAGTTTAACTTGATTTGTACCGTTTTTAGTTAAATATTATTTGTTTTTTATACATAATAGTCTCATCATTATGTTTTAACCGAGTTATTTTATTCTACCTCTTCGAAAGAAAAGAATTTAAATCAAAATACTTAATAGCATGACGGTAGATTTATATAAAACTTCAACCCAAAGCACACATAATGGAATCGTAGACAGTCAAGTAAAATTCAATCCATGAAATCATTTGATCTATGGACAACATTGTTGTGGTAAGGATTGTAATGCCAGAGGAATAATTACCACAAGACATGGAGGGGGAGGTCATAAGCGTCTATACCGTCAAATTGATTTTCAACAAAATGAAAAAAACATATATGGTAGAATCGTAACCATAGAATATGACCCTAATCGAAATGCATCCATTTGTCTCATACACTATGGGGATGGTGAGAAAAAAATATATTTTACACCCCAAAGAAACTATAATTGGAGATACCATTGTTTCTGGTACAGAAGTTCCTATCAGAATGAGAAATGCCCTACCTTTGAGTACGGTTTGAACTATTGATTTACGTAATTGGAAGTAATCAACTAGGTTTACGGTGAAACCTAGAAATCGATCATTGATCCAATTGAAGTACCTCTACAGGATAGACCTCAACAGAAAACTGAAGAGTATCTTTGTACGTGAGAACAAAAACGGTAAAAAAAAAAGTATATTTTAAGAATAATTCAATTTCTCAAAATTAACTTATAAGATATGTAAGATGAGGGTTATACTTATATATTTGAAATTGGTTTTATATCTAGTTGATATGAAACTTTAACAAAAAGTATATTAGTAGGATTATTTTAGTACATCAAATCAATTTAAGTACACCTTTCTCATTCAACCTTCTAAGGTGCATTTTAAAAACACAAATAATATCTCAAATATGATAATGGACTCTTGACAAAATATTACTTGGACTTGATATTGAAACTATTATTTTAATTTATTTTAAATCCATTATCAACCGTAAATCTATTAAAAACTAATTAATCAAAACACATTTCTTAATTAATTCCCAACTAGTAATACAAGAGAAGTTAAATTGTCTCGCAGTCAAAACTTTAAACACAATAAAATTTTCAATTTTTGTTATTTATATGTTGGAAAACTTTTTAGTTTTACAAAACAGCAGCTCATACTTACAATCTAAAAATACCCTTCATCAAATGTACATTTACATAAATATTTATGATCGTAGTGTCTAATATGAATGTGAAAGTCTTCGAAAAAGAACCACTACCTTTTACGTCGCTTTAGCACGAGGACAGGAAAACACCCCCTCATCACCGTTATTCGATGGAGCTATGGTAGGATCATGTCAACATCATGTACAAATTTACTTACCACCCAGTATTCATTTTAGATTTTATTCTATGGTGAAAATCTTAAACTTGTTTTCCATCAATTATACGCATTAATTCACTCTTCTTTTTCCAACTACCCTCTCAACTTGATCACCAAGGTCTTAATCTTCATTAAAGGAAGAGAAAATGATGTATAACAATACTTCAATATTTTTCTTTAGCCTTATCTTAGTTTAAGTGAATTAACATTACATTATATTTTTGAGATTAAATGTGATTTTAAAGTCTGACATTTAGGAAAATAGGAAAGTTAACTATTATATAAAAAAGAAAATTGATAAATGATTACATTAAAATTTTAAGACCAAAGGTGATGTTCTTGCGAATTGATATATTTTTTGTTATGGTGTCTCCTTAAACAAAGATGCTAAGGTAAGGACGATCTTGAGTTGTTATTTCCTTTTATTAATGGTCTTGCTTTAAAGTTTAGTCAGGTTTAGGTTATTGATAAAATGATTGTTCTCGTAAGATTAAGCATTAGCCTGAAGAGAATACTGCTTCACATTTCTCACGAACTTTTCTGAATTCGAATTATTGTTATAATTAGATATTGAAAGCAAAGCGGCTCCTATACTTCTGGTATAAAAAATCAGGAGATATTACATTGCACTCCATAACAAACAGAAATATTATTTTAATTTTTCAAATAATGTAAGGTTTCAATTCATAGTGGCTTGATGGATTATTACGAAAAGAAGTTTACAACTCATGACAACGACGCATAACACATGTTTCGTTAGACTAGTCAGAGCGAAATGCGCCGATGAACACAACAGGATGAACACAACAGTCGCTATTTGCGCATTAAGTAACCAGACATTGTTGCTCCTTCATTCATGGGTTCTATGTCTGTTCCACTGCACCGAAATCCAAGTACAATATCTCCTTTAATTTTTCACAGCAAGTTGCTAACTTAAAACACCATGAAGAACCCATGGTTCTTCTGCATCTCTCTTCTCACCCTATTCTTCTCTTTCTTCACCCACAATTCCCTTGCGGCTCTCACAACCGTATCAGCAAACCAAACTCTCACCGGGGACCAAACCCTCGTCTCTGAAGGTGAAATCTTCGAACTGGGTTTTTTCAAGCCGGGTAATTCCTCTAACTACTACATAGGCATATGGTACAAAAGGGTCACCAAACAAACAATAGTTTGGGTAGCAAATAGAGACAACCCTGTCTCTGATAAGAACACTGCCACGTTAACAATATCAGGTGCCAATCTAGTTCTCTTGGATGGATCTTCTAAACAAGTTTGGTCGACAAACATGAGTTCTTCTTCCAGTTCAAACTTGGTTGTAATAGCTACTCTCCTCGATTCCGGGAACCTTGTGTTAAGAGAAAGGCATAACGGTGCTTCTGCTTCAGAACCTCTGTGGCAGAGTTTTGATCACCCAACCGACACGTGGCTTCCGGGTGGCAAAATCAAACTGGACAATAAAACAAAGCAACCTCAGTACCTCACTTCATGGAAGAACAACGAAGATCCTGCGACGGGTCTTTTCTCTCTGGAACTAGACCCCAAAGGAACCACTTCTTATTTGATTCTTTGGAACAAGTCTGAACAATACTGGGATAGTGGTCCTTGGAATGGGCACATTTTTAGTTTAGTACCCGAGATGAGGGCGAACTTTCTCTACAATTTCACGTTTGTGTCGAACGACAACGAGAGCTATTTCACATACTCCATGTATAACTCTTCAATTATATCTCGGTTTGTGATGGATGTCTCGGGGCAGATCAAGCAACTGTCGTGGTTGGAGAATGCTCAGCAGTGGAACTTGTTTTGGTCACAGCCGAGACAACAGTGTGAGGTATACGCGTTTTGTGGTGCGTTTGGGAGCTGCACTGAGAACTCCATGCCGTATTGTAATTGCTTGCCGGGTTTTGAGCCAAAGTCACTGTCTGATTGGAATCTGGAGGATCACTCAGGTGGGTGTGAAAGGAGAACGAAGTTGCAGTGTGAGAATTTGAATCCCTCTAAAGGGGATAAGGATAGGTTTCTTGCGATTCTCAACAAGGCGTTGCCTGAACATGCACAATATGTGGGATTAGGGAAGGCAGGGGAATGTGAATCAACTTGCTTAAACAACTGTTCCTGCACGGCTTATGCATATAACAGTAGGGGGTGTTTCATTTGGATTGGCAACCTTTTGAATCTGCAGCAGCTATCTTTAGATGATAGTAGCGGAGAAACTTTGTATCTCAAACTTGCAGCATCTGAGTTTCATGATGATAAAAGCAGCAAGGGAACTGTTATTGGTGTGGCTGTGGGATTGGTTGTTGGCATTGGGGTTCTCTTGGCCATTCTTTTGTTTTTCTTGATTAGGCGAAGGAAGCGAATGGTTGGAGTAGGAAAGCCTGTGGAGGGTACGTTGGTGGCATTTGGGTACCGAGATTTGCAGAATGCAACGAGGAATTTCTCTGAGAAATTGGGAGGAGGAGGGTTTGGTTCTGTTTTCAAAGGAACTTTGGGAGATTCAAGTGTGGTAGCAGTGAAAAAGTTGGAGAGTATTAGCCAAGGAGAAAAACAGTTCCGGACGGAAGTTAGCACAATAGGGACAGTGCAACATGTTAATCTTGTTAGACTGCGTGGATTCTGCTCTGAAGGTGCCAAAAAGCTGCTAGTTTATGATTACATGCCAAATGGCTCCTTGGATTTCCATTTGTTCCACAACAAGAACAGTAAGGTGTTGTTGGATTGGAAAATGAGGTACCAAATTGCGTTGGGAACAGCAAGGGGACTAACTTACCTTCACGAGAAGTGTAGAGATTGTATCATACATTGTGATGTGAAGCCAGAAAACATTCTCCTAGATGCTGAATTTTGTCCCAAGGTTGCAGACTTTGGCCTGGCTAAGCTTGTTGGAAGGGATTTCAGCAGGGTCCTCACAACCATGAGAGGAACAAGAGGTTATCTTGCTCCAGAGTGGATTTCAGGGGTGGCTATCACTGCAAAAGCTGATGTGTACAGTTATGGAATGATGCTTTTTGAGTTTGTATCCGGTAGGAGGAACTCTGAGCCATCAGAAGATGGCCAATTTACCTTCTTTCCAACCTTTGCGGCAAATGTTGTTGTCCAAGGTGGTCCTGTTGTTAGCCTTTTGGACCCTGGTTTGGAGGGCAATGCTGAGACTGAGGAGGTGACTCGAATAATAAAAGTTGCTTCATGGTGTGTCCAAGACAATGAGGCTCACCGGCCAAGCATGGCTCAGGTGGTTCAAATCCTTGAGGGGATCTTAGAGGTGAACATGCCTCCGATTCCAAGATCCCTTCAAGTGTTTGTTGAGAACCAGAAGAGTTTAGTCTTCTACACCGACTCAAACTCCACACACAGTTCACAGGAGAAGAGCAACGTTTCTATGACCTCCTCTCAAGCCAGAAGTAACATCTCTTCAACAAGCTCCAAGTCCACGGGAGGAGAAAATTAGAGTACAAATTGGTTTCTCTTTGTTAATAAAGGTGACTAATGCCACTTTTTGGCTTTTACTAATGTAATTGTAATGTATGGTGTAATCATGAGATTTGTTTTTCCATGTTGGTTTTATATTCAATCAATATGTTCTTTGACATAGTTGTTACTGTACTCATTGATTTGGTTTTTTCCTATTGGAATGCAACAAAGATGAAAGGCAATTTTCATTAACATTAACTTTGTTTTTGTTTTAAGCTTTTATGATCACAATTTCATGTTGTATTCTATCTGGCTTCATAATTTTTGTATTTAAACAAATGTTATAACAACACTGTTGTCTGTTAAAAATCATGGCGGCTGAGATCCTCCGACAAACACATTGCAGCTCTATGCCAACTGCCACATCTTCCAACTCGCTCACGCCAACAAAGGAAGAAACTTCCCACAATCCTGAACTATCACTCTCACATTCTTCATGATGAATCGAGGATGGAGTTAAACAAACCCATTGATATGTTAAATGGAAAGTTACAAATGCGTTGGGTGGTGGTTTGATATTAATAGTTTTCTGTATATGACTCCATTTGTATCTTTATGGGAAAAATGATATGAGTAGATAAAAACCAATCATTCTCCTTTTCTATTACCTAAGCACATATAAGAATTTTTGCTTGATTTCTCCAATTCACTATTGTACCAAATCTGTATTTTAAAATAATTGAAGATAAAGCAAAAACTGTAGGTATAAATTTATCATTGTATTATTAAACCAGAAAAAATAATATGCCACAGACAGAAACAAAAGATAAAGACTAGAATTTAAGTGTTCTATGATTAATTGCTCCTGTAACAACCAATTAATTAAGTTTGGTTATAAAATTTGACCACCTTATTTTCTAAGTAAAACAAGTTTTTTTATATAGCTAGACAACTATATATATATATACATATATATATATATATATATATATATATAGGGTTTATATATGTATATATATATATATATATATATATATATATATATATATATATATATATATATATATATATATATATATATATATATATATATATATATATATATATATAGATTATATATATATATATATATATATATATATATATATATATATATATATATATATATATATATGTATATATGTATATATATATATATGTATATATATATATAATTATAAAGGTTAATAAGACCAGTAAACCAGCATAAGGTTTTCTAAAGTTTTTTCCATTTTTCAAATCATAATTAAAGAGTTTATTTTTTGATGATAAACCAATCATCAAGGTTTTGACAATGTTTTGGTAAAGTCTAGCACTTTTGCTATTTAAAATCCCAAACGTAAATAACACCAGTGTCTTTTAAATAGCGGGAGATAAAATCTCTGCAATAACTGAGAATAGAATCAGGAGCACAAAATATAGCATGAAAGGTACCAAATAATCAAGAATGGTTCATGGCAAGAACTTTTCTGCTGTTAAAATGAATACATGACGTGAAAATAATCAAGAATCAAGAAACTTAACACCGAAGTTTAAATAAAAAGAATCACCTTCGGACGACGGAGAGGAGAATGAGTTTACACAGAACGGAGTTTACTTTTTCATTATTGATAACATCAAATTGTGTAAGTCTTCCCTATTGATTTTTTACAGCTTCTATTTTAGTCTTGCTCTTGTAGCAAAATGTCTAAAAAGTTGTGTTTGGCTTCATTTTATTAATTATTTTCAGGTACTTTAGACCAATTCTCCAGAGCTACGTTATAACACTACGCCTTGTTTATATTTTTGTGTAGGTAACTTAATCAGCTGTCATATATACATATTAAATGCGGTGTGGTGATTAACCTAACAATCAACGTTCAATCCCTAACTGCAGAGATATTGTCCCAACAAAGCTAATGTGAAATGAGATTACTTTCATTGAATAATAATATGAAACCAACATGGAAAGACAACAACTACACTTGTGACAATAGAAAAATGTCAGATTTTGTATTGGTAGCTTGAGTTGGCGAAGGAAATTAAACAAAATTTCTTAGTAGTCAACAGACACTTGAGGAAATGTTGGAATTGGAGGTAAATTCACGTCCAAGATCCCATCAAGGATATGAACAACCTGACCCATCGTTGGCCGGTGAGTCTCATCATCTTGGATACACCAGGAAGCAACGGTTGCCATTCGAGTAACCTCCTCGGCGTCAGCATTTTGTTCCAAACAAGGATCCAAAAGGCTAAGAACATTGCCACCTTGGGCAACTATGTTTGCTGCCTTGGTTGGAAAGAACCTAAATTTCCCATCTTCAGAATCAGATAACTCATAATAAGAGTTCCTCCTACCTGACACAAGCTCAAAAAGCATCATTCCATAGCTGTACACGTCGGCTTTGGCAGTGATAGGCACCCCAGAAATCCATTCTGGAGAAAGATAGTTTTTTGTTCCTCTAATTGTTGCCAGGACCCTGCTGAAATCCCTTCCAACAAGCTTAGCCAGGCCAAAGTCTGCAATCTTGGGACAAAAACCAGCATCTAGTAGAATGTTTTCTGGCTTTACGTTACAATGTATAATACAGTCTCTGCATTTCTCATGAAGGTATGCCAATCCCCTTGCTATTCCCAAAGCAATTTGGTATCTCGTTTTCCAGTCCAATACCACGAAGTTCTTGTTTTGGAACAAGTGGAAATCCAAGGAGCCATTTGGCATGTATTCATAAACTAGCAGCCTTTTGGTTCCTTCAGAGCAGAATCCATGGAGCCTGACAAGATTAACATGTTGTATTGTCCCTATTGTCCGAACTTCTGTCTGGAACTGTTTCTCTCTTTGGCCAAAACTTTCCAACTTTTTCACTGCTACCACACTGGAATCATCCAACGTTCCTTTGAAAACAGAACCAAACCCTCCACCTCCCAATTTCTCAGAGAAATTCCTCGTTGCAGCTTGCAAATCTCTGTACCCATATGCCACCAGCGAACCCTTTGCAGCCTTTCTTGATGCCACCATTCTCTTCCTTCGCCAAAGAATGGCCAAGAGAATCCCAATGCCAGCAACCACTCCCACAACCACACCGATAATCGTCCCCTTGCTGCTTTTATCATCATGATGAAACTCAGATGCTGCAAGTTTGAGATACAAAGTTTCTCCGCTACTATCATCTGAAGACAACTGTTCCACATTCAGAAGGTTGCCGACCCAAATTGAACACCCGTTACTGTCATATGCATAAGCTGCACAGGAACAGATGCTCAAGCAGATTGATTCACATTCTCCTGCATTCCCTAATCCCACAGATTGTGCACCTTTAGGTAATACCACGTTGGGAATTGCTAGGAACCCGTCCTTATTTCTGTTGGAGGCATTCGAATTCTCGCATTGCAGCTTTTCTTTCCTCTGGCACCCTCCTGAGTAATCCCCCAGATTCCAATCAGACGGTGACTTTGGCTCAAAACCCTTCAAGCAATTACAAGGCCCCATCGTTGAGAACTCGGAGCAACTCCCAAACGCACCGCAAAAGGCATATACGTCACATTGTTTTCTCGGCTGTGTCCAAAACAAGTTCCACTGCTGAGCATTCTCCAACCACGTCATTTGCTTGATCTGTCCCGTGACATCTATCAATAACCGAGATATAATGGAAGAGTTATACAAGGAGTAGGTGAAATAGCTCTCGTTCTCGTTTGACACAAACGAGAAATTGAAGATATAATTCAACCTCATCTCTGGAACCAAACTGAAAATATGTCCATTCCAAGCGCCACTTGTCCAATACTGTTCAGTCTTGTTCCGAGTAATCAAATAAGAAGTGGAGCCTTCAGGGTCTAGTTCCAGAGAGAAGAGACCCGTAGCAGGATCTTCCGTGTTCTTCCACGAAGTAAGGTATTGTGGTTTCTTTGTTTTATGGTCGAGTTTAATTTTTCCACCCGGAAGGAACGTGTCCGTGGGGTGATCAAAACTCTGCCACGAAGGCTCCGAAGCATTATCATCAGCTCTGTCTCTTAACACAAGATTCCCGGAATTTAGTAAAACAGCTTCCACAACAGAACCTGACCTAGGAGAACTGGTGTTTGTTGACCAAACTTGATTAGAAGACCCATCTAAGAGAACCAAATTACTATCTGATATTGTTAACGTGGCAGTGTTCTTATCAGGGACATGGTTGTCTCTGTTTGCAACCCAAACTATTGTTTTTTGGGTGACCTTTTTGTACCATATGCCTATATAGTAGTTAGAGGAATTACCTGGCTTGAAGAAACCCAGTTCAAAGACCCCACCTTCGGAGACGAGAGTTTGATCACCAGTGAGCTTTTTATCAGCTGAAAGGGTGGTGAGAGCAGCAAGAGAAGGATGAGTGTACAGAGAAAAGAACAGAACCAGAATAGAAAGACAGAACCTTGGGTTTGTCATGCTGTAAATCCCACTGAGCAATTGCAGCGAGCAAACAAACAAATCATGATAATAGAAGGAAATTTCAACTCTTGTTGGAACGAGTGAGACTCGTAAGAACAAACACAAACTCAAACACGAATGAGACTGTTCTTGTTTGACTATTCAATAATATGATACGTAGAACAGTCGTCCTTCATGACGCGTTCGACCCACCCGTTTTTTTAAATAATTTATATATAATATTCTAAAAAAAATCTTCATGAACAAAATATAAAATACATTAACTTGAACATTTAAGTTTACCACTGTTATCTATGCTATTATTTAAAAAATTATAGTTATTTATATTTCTTTTTGGTGTAATCTTTTAATTATATTGTTTTATTTTGTAGTTAAGTAGATTAATTTATTTTTAATAAGATATGATTATATTATATTATTTTTTAATTAGAAAAATTATAATTTAATAAAATATACAATCTTACAGTTTTTCGAAGTAATTTTCCAAATTTTCAATTCAAAAATAATCATATAACTCTGCAACTTTTATCTTTATATCTTTATAACATTATTTAGTTTTACTTTTTTAAATCATGATATTTTAATAAATATGACATGCATTGTCCATTTGCAAATATCTTTTCGCTAATAATATATTACGTAGATAAAAATATAAATTAGACTGTTGGTGGTAATTGGTTATATGAGAAACTTTCATAAATTTGTAAGAAAGTTAAAATTCATTTTTATATAAATTAATTTTTAATTTAATATAAAGTCAAAAAAATAGTTATGAATATTTTAATATACTTAAACTATTTATTTAAATTAATCTAAATTACAAATTTTACAAATAAAAGGGGGAGGAATTAATTAGCCAAACGGACACTAAAATGGTTGATAATGAATTTGGGCCTGACCTCAATATGAGTTTTGTTTGAACTAAGCCCAGCATTTTTTTTTTATTATACTAACGTCAGTTGTTTCAGCTTCCTCGTTTCCAAGTTGTCTCTCTGGTTTAGTATAGCGCTAAAGAGGAACGTCGTGTAAACTTGCTAAACCAGGTTAGTGATTATTCAACTTTTTCACGGATTTGGACTTCCCCTCTCACTTGTGTCTGTATCTCGAGCTCTCACTGTGGATTGTATATTTTTATTTTATTAGGGGTTGGATAACTATGTTATATGTAGTTTTACTCTATTATTTGATGGGGGATTTTAACCATATGACTATTCCTAGGTTGTGTGATTAACCTGTTTGATTCCTAGGTCAGAGTATGTTTCATAGTTCTATCAACCATTAAACAGAGCACTGCATTGTTGTTTTTTGAAAATCTTTGCGGTTCTTGATTTGTTGATTCAACATTAGCAGAATGAGGATGATGTCACATTGTGGATTGCAGCATGTACTATTCTCTCTGCAATTTAGCCTAATGATGCTAGTGGTGAGTAGGTTTCAACTTTCAAGGTTTCAATGAATTCTAAGGAAAGTCAGCATATGAAATTCTTGTTTCTCTTCTATATGCAATTTGTGGCACATTAGAGTGAATGTATGGTGGAATTAGAGATGATTGCATTGTGGTTGGACTTTGCATTGGCTTGGTCAGGATTGTTTAATTTTCCCCCTTTTCTGTTGTCTAGCGCCGTAATTGTTAACCTTGAACAATATTTATGTTTAGATCCTTTTAGTCGACAAATAAATCAGATTTAACGTGATATTTAGGAAACGTGCCCCCTTGTTTTCTAGGACAACGAGAGTGTTTAGTTTTATTGAGGTGGTTGGGCCCGAATGGTGTTGCTTTCGTAGTTGGAGTTATAGGCCTGTCACCTGACTAGTCTGTTATTAATCTTTTCATTGTATATTTGATGTCTAGTTCACAAATAAACAACAAGCAAGATGCGCTCGTTACTGTTGGAAGCTACCATCACAAAAATTTATGCCAAAAGGATGAAAAGAAGATATAAGAAAAGGCACTTGTCAAAGAAATGCTATGAAGATTTGCCAAGTATCCCTTCATTGTTGTTGGAAACTATCAGGAGAAGATATAGTGCCAAATGCAGTAAAAGAATACGCAAAAGAAAAAGAGAACTGGAGAAGGAATATTATGCAGATTGGTCTAGTCTCCCTCGCGGTATACTTGAGATGATTGCTGAAAAACTGACCTTTATCGATTGCTTATCGATCAGCAAAGTGTGTATGAGTTGGAATGCTATTCTTGGAGAAGAACTTCCTAGTTGGCAAAGGCATGGATTTCCTGGTCTCTTGGTGTCAGGTCAGCAGAACAAAGAGACCAGAACTTGTATCAGTATATTGGAGAATCGGGTTTGGGAGTTGGAGTTAGCAGAGGCAAATGGGATGTATTGTTGGGGATCATTTCGTGGTTGGTTGATTATGGTAAAAAATCTGGACTATTTCTATCTTGAAATTAACTTGTTGAATCCGTTTTCAGGAAGCCAAATTAGTCTCCCTTCAGTGTGGAACTTTTATCACAAGATAGTACCCTCTGGGCTTCCCTCTGAGAATAACTTTGTCTGCATGCTTCTACACAGCCAATGCCGTGAGTTAACCTTTTGGGTCACAGGAGCAAATTCATGGCGTAAATACAATAAATTAACAGGTGAGCCATTTGAGGATGCTGTATTTTGTAATGGAAGTTTTTATCTCCTGGCAGATGGATTTAATGTATGGCAAATTGATGTTCAAAGTATCTACTCCAACATTAACAAAGGTAATGATGATTTTGGAACACTTTCAGAGATAGAAACACGCTTTCATGAAGTAAAAAGGCCTGAGATGTTTGAGTTACAAGAAGGGGGAATATTGCATAATCGTCATACCAGTCAAATTTTAAGGTATCTTGTGGAGTCATGTGGGGAGCTTTTGCTTGTCTGTAGATATTTTAGTCCGAATCAACATACAGTGATTGAGACCCAAAAATTTGAGGTATTTGCATTGGACTTTTGTCAGTTATCATGGAAGAAGGTCGAGGATTTGGGAGATCAAATGATATTTTTGGGGAAATGTTGCTCAACATCCTTCTCTGCGAAGGAACTTGGAGTTGGAATTAAAAACAGCATTTACTTCTGCAATGATCCAACTATTCCTTGGTGGAATGAATGGGACTCTGATCATTTAAAAGGTATATCGAGCCGTTTAGGATTCAACCAGACCAACGTAAACAACTGGGGCATTTTCACTCTTGGAAATGAGGATGGTGAGCCCTTTTGCTTCCATGGTGATATAATCAATTGGGCATACACCTGGTTCACTGTTCCTTCATGGTGGTGCTATAGAAATATTCCTCCAATACGAAGCAATTAATATCGATCCCGAATATTGCAAGTAAGCAAACATGTGTTGTGGACTACTTGCCTGTGTTTTGCATGTGCATATCGTATTCGATGTTTTAGAATGCTCGAGAATTGTTGAAGATCTCTGTTTTTTTGTTGTTGTTCGAAACCTAGGCAGGTGTTTGGTGAACCTTAAAGGATTTTTCTACACAATTAAAGAACCTTAAAGGACATTAAGGTATAATTGGTATCTGTTTTGTGCATTCAATCTCTCGCCCATAAAATTATTAACGAGATATTTGGCGGTGGTTTATCTTGTCTCGTTAAATTTAGTTATTTGATATGATGATAGGACATGAATTATTATATTTATTTTGCCCTGTTTTTTGTGAGTCGTTAATTTGTATCTTACAGGAAGAAACTATCTAGGAAACAATAAGAAAATATTGCGTGCATGTGCAATATAATTGTAAAATTTGGCATATAACAAAGATACTCTATTACCTTTTTCTTTTTAATTTATTAGAGGTGTCAAATTGACACTTTATGAACCAACTCCACTCACCGATAAAAATGGCTGCTTGACGGTATTTTGGGCTTAGTTTTGCATACTTTGGTGAACTATAACCACTTGAGGCATGCTAACCTTTTCTCTTACACGTTTATTTTTCAATATTTAATTTATTTTTTCTTGATATTTTCATTTTTTTTCATTTTTTTTCTGTTTTGCTGCTATGAATTAATTAAGCTTTATTAAAAATTAATTATAAGTGTCACATTGGATTCCAACTTACATCAAGAGAGTCACTAAGACGAGAGCACATATTCCAAGTATATTTACTCAACTAAGAACCCAAAAGAGGCCAAAATCTCAACCGTGTACTTAAGGACGAACGAAGATAAAATTTATTCTGAACTAGGTACATTAATTATAGAATACATAATAAAAAATTTAAAAAATTGGTCAAGAGTTTGAAAGTGACTTTTAATTTTTCTATAAATTATTTGACGTGTTTCATTATGTTTAAGCATAAAATTTGGCAAAAAAGCTTATTTCAATGAATTAAGTCTGGGGGTTGAAGTTTTTACTTTTATAAATCATATTTAAAATACGCATTTGATAATATGGGTTTTATTTGTACGCAATTATTTTGGCTCATGATTTGTGTACAAGCATTAAATATTTTTTTAACATATAGAGCTTAAATTTTTCTTTTCTAATATAACTTTATTACACTATTGATAGATTAAAAAATTAGTTTTTATTAATTAATATAAAATTCAACAGTTTTCCTATACATAATAACACTATAATATGAGTGTAAACACATTATATAATTTCATGGGTATCATTGTGAATCATGATCGTTAGTAATTGAAAATTTTGGAATTTATCTTTTCATGAAATGAATAAAATATGTTTGACTGATAAAAAAAATTCAAGAATATTTATATACATTTTTGAAAAATAAAACATTATTATATTATTTTATTAAAATTTTTAATTTGTTATCAAATTAAAATATTTAATAAGAGAATTTTTTTTAATAAATTTTTATTTTTATTTGGAAAAACATGATTTTCACCTCCAACGTTTTTTTTCCTTTAAACACAGCCTCCTAAGAGACTAATAAAAAAATAGAGAAATCACAAAAAGTTAAAATATTTTGGTGAGCGAATTTAAGCAAATGCCACGGGTTTAAAGTGGAGTATTATTTGATTGGAAAATGATCAAATGACTATTAATTTTTACTACTTTTCTTACCACTTTACGTGTCCTAACACATTCCATTTTATTTTCATTTTAGAATTTAATTAAAAGTTGAATAATGTTACAGATGAAAGTGGGAGCTCACTTTCGCGCGTGGACCGAAAAATTCTCACTTTCTCACCTTATCCCATTCTTTGAAACATTTTGAAACAAAATCTTTTTTTTTTCCACTCTTCCGAAAAATTCCCACTCTCTCACCCTTACCCCATTCTCTTTCTAACAAAACTCCTTTATCACTTCACTCTAAAAAATTCCCAAACCTCTCACGCTTCCATTTAGAAATCCCACCCCCATTCTATTTGTTGTGAACCAAGTATTGGTTTTCATTGTAGAAACTGCAGCTGGAAAAATAATTTCCTTCCAAACTTGGTGGACTTTCCAAATCTGTTGGAAAAATGAACTTAAAAGGCAAATTTTTTTCCAAAATGAACTTAAACCTCGTTTACAACCACATTGATGGGTGAATTATTGATGTGCATAGGTTGTGTTCCAGCAAGTTTGGGAGACAATTGTGTATGCAGTTGCACTTTTCAAATCTGTTTTTTTTAATTTTCCAAAAAATCGTTGGTGGATTACACCTTATTTAGTCTTAGGTTCCAAGTTAATTTTTAAAATATGTGTCAGGAAAGTTTTCCCGCAAATGCAGAAATAGTTGGTTTAGAACAAACGGGGTGTGCATAGCCTAAGGTCCACCAAGTTTGTGAGGGAATTCTGTATCCAACTACACTTTCCAAATTTGTTTTATGTTTTGTTCAGAAAGGTGACTTTTGGGTTACTAGTTAATTGGTATTAGGTTGCAAGTTAAATTTAAAAATGGGCGAGGGAAGTTCATTCATAAATGCACAAATAGTTGGTTTAGATCAAATGCAATGGGGTTTTTGATTGGTGTGCACAGCGTCCACCAAGTTTGGGAGGGAATTCTGTATACACCTGCACTATCCAAATCTGTTATTTTACTTTTGTCCAAAAAGTCGTTGGTGGGTTACAACTTAATTGGTCTTGGATCGCAAGCTAATTACCCATATGGGTCAGGAAAATTTTCCCACAACGAAACCAATACTTGGTTTATAACAAATGGGATGAGATGTGTTATTAATGTGCAGAGCCTAGGTCCACCAAGTTTAGGAGAGAATTCTTTTTCCAATTGTAGTTTCCACAATGGAAACCAATACTTGGTTTATAACAAATGGGATGGAGGGTGGGGTTCCTAAATGGAAACATGAGAGGTTTGGGAATTTTTTAGAGTGAAGAGAAAAGGGGTTCTGTTAATGGAGTAAGGATGAGAGAGTGTGAATTTTTCGGAGTGAAAAGAAAAGGGTTTTGTTTCAAAATGTTTCAAAGAATGGGATAAGGTGAGAGAGTGAGAATTTTTCAGTCCATGCGCTCAAGTGAGCTCCTACTTTCATCTGTGACATTGTTCAGCTTTTAATTAAATTCAAAAAGAAAAATAAAATAGAATGTGTCAGAACACTTAAAGTGGTAAGAAAAGTAGTACAAATTAGTATTCATTTGATCATTTTCCTATTTGATTAACCACGTTCATAAATGCAAAATTAAATCTAACGTAATTCAGAAAGTTTATGATACTTAAATTGAGTATAATACAAGTAACGTTTCTACCTAATTTGATCCTTAACTATTTTAGACAATCAATTTTCTCATTAAATAAATGAAAAAAAAACTACAAAAATGTCAAAATTGATTCATAATATTATACTTTAATAACAACATAATTCCTAATTTACTATTAAAATATCGACACAAATATACTTTAACAAAAAAAATGGTCTACAGAAATTAAAAACAAGTTGTCCATATTATTAAAATACACATTCTAGCTTTTGACTGTGATTCGCATTTATTTTTGTATAATATGCAATTAAGATATATTATTAATTTTTATCTGTAAATATTATAATGCATGTCATATAAAAATTGATTAAATATATGGACATGCAAAATTTTTAAAGTATCTAACAATTTATTTTCTTTAATGACTAAGAAAATATTGTTTTTTTTCTTCTGACGTAAAAGATTCAGTGCCCATTACGAATGTTCCTTATTCCGACCACTCCTTCCACTACGCTCTCTGCGGCTATTCTTGTAGGCTTTGGATTCTACGCTCCGCAACTTGGGAACCTCTTTTGGCCAACAACAACTTGCGTTCCAAAGAGAGAAAAAACATAGCAACAACGATGTCCAAATAATAACGTTAACCTTACCCCAAAAAACCGTAACCACTAAGCTTACGAAAACCCAGTATATTCCTACGCACTGAAACTTCTTTTGCTTCTGTACTAGCTCTTTAGCAGACTCAATCTCGGACATATTCTTTGATTCAGATACCGGTGAGTTTGAAGATGAAATCGTCGAAGACCATTCAGAGGGCTTCGTTTTCGGAATTTTACTGTCCACAAAAACATGTTTCACATCACCGGTCGATGAACTTTCTGTGTATACCGAAAAACCACGCTTTGATCCAAAACAAGTTTGGCTGTCCAGATTTTTCTTGCGAGATTTTGTATTCTGCAGGAAAAAAAGATATCCAAGATGATAATTATGTCTATAACTGCAAAAGAAAAAAAAATGTAGGTTTTATGTATAGAAAGTTAGAAACTAAAACGTACACTAATCAACACGGTTTCAATCAGCATGGCTTTAATCACCTTAGAAAACGTTGGTTTTGGAGGATGAGGAACAACCTCCCGTGGCAAATCTTGCTCTGAAAACGTGGATTTGGCGGCTGAAATTCCGGTGAAGTGTTCGTCAGCGACGGGGATGCAGGCGAAACGACGACTAGAGGAGCGATCCACGACAGCCCTAGGTTGAAGCGTGGCATCCGTATCATCCACAGGACGGAAACAGGTTAAAAATCTCTTCTTTGAAACGTTTCTCATGGTTTTCTGGTAACGCAGAGAAAGGAGATGAATGAGGAGAGATGTTAATGAATTATAAGTTATATTATTGAGTGAAACCGTAGGGAGAAGATGAAAAGAAAGAGGAGCACTTTGCGTTTGACGAAAGGGTTTTGGATTTTGTGTTGAACAGAATCTTGAAAGCCTGCAATGACATGAATGTGAGTTTGGACAATTGCAGAAAAGAACACTTTGAAGTTGGCTTAGTGTGATGAGCAAAGGTGGTTTCATAGGTTTTGGTGAGTGAGAGAGTGAGGGATGAACAAACAATAGGGCAATTTTTAGAGTATTGAGAAGAAGATGTTATCAAGGATGTGATTATGACTCCCACTTTTGGAAGAAAAATCAGAGCTTTTAAACCCAACATCATTAATTGGTTCACCTTCAAAAACGTTTTGTTTTTTATTATAAAAGCAATACGTTTTTTAATTATTTTTTTTTCTGTGTAGATAGTACTTATGATCATTTTTGTTTTTAAGTGTTTATGCATAACTGTAGCAACAATAAAAAAATTTATAAATGTTAAGGAATGTTTTCTCGAAACTAAACTGATATGTTAGAAATTTTAGATTTGATTATATTTTGTTTTCTATGGACACTTTTGTTTTTGTTCTTTTCCGTTATGTTTATTCATACTGTCCTCATTGTTGTTTATTGAAATTATTAGTATTTTAGTCTCCCCCAATATATTAAGAATAAATGTTCGTTTTATATAACTGTAGTTTACAATGAATTAAGTGATTACACAATTATACTATACTATAAATAAAATTTAGAATAAATATATATATATATATATATATATATTTAGTATATATCATAGTTTTGGTTTGTAATAAACAATTTATAAAATGCGATAAAAGATATTTTAAACTATTGATAATTCCTTTTAACAATATAGAAATTTAATTTAGGAACATATATATGAAAACGATGGATGAAATAAAATAAGAGGTTATAAGAAAAAAATTCTTGAGAACATTTTATTGAATAAAAACTTTTAAAGATGCCAAACCCAAATACTAACACTGGAAATGTCCAAAACACAAGCGTTGACCATAATCCTCGTGTACATGGAACTGTATTTCATCGAAGAGTACAATTATGTCACTAGCTGTGACAGCAACCATGCCATAAAATGGCCCATAAGAGACCTTGTGTATATTGTGAAGAGGGATTCAATCATTCAAAAAATAATTTTGAGAGATTTATTCCTTAAGCTCGCATTTATTTGTTTTTTCTTAATCTAAGAGAATTATTCCTAATTATAACTGTAAAATTGTGCATTAAAGGAGATGCAACCTCCTTGTATCTTTTTAATCCGGATTCTCTCTTGGATTTTTTTTTACTGTTCCACTACTGTATATTCATAATACATTACTAATTTTGATATTTTAAAATATATTAAAAAGATATTTAAAATATCAACACAGTGTATTATTAATGCTTAGTAGAGGACAATATCCAAAAAATCAATAGAAAATTTGGTCTAATTTTTTTCTAACATGTTTTAGGATTTGAATCTTAAATTCATATATATATATATATATATATATATATATATATATATATATATATATATATATATATATATATATATATATTGTTTTGATATGCATTGATGTAACATATCCGATATTTGTGACATTATTTCGCTAGCGGTATGCTGTTATTTCAGGGTTATATCTTGTACTGTTAATTTTCTATAAAATATTTTAAACTTGTTTCAATAGGTTCAAGGTATAAAATAATTCAAAGTCTTATTTTGACCAATTAAAATTGGGTGGCTATATTTTTATTTTGACAAATCATATTTAAAATAGGCATTTGAATCGTGAACCTTGATTTTTATTGATTTATTATACCTGCACAATTACTACATATGAAATATTGCTTTAGTTTTTATGGCTTAATTTATGTCTAATATAATTTTCACACTTAATTTATAATTAGAAATACTATACAGTTGTTATAAAAGTGAATAATTTTTACCATTTATAATGATATAATTGAATACCATCAATGTCGTTAAATGAAAACATTATAGGTTCTTCTTGAAACTTAGAAGAAATCCAGTAACTTATGAAGTAAAGAAACTGGATAGAAAACTTTTATAAAAATCTATAATAACATAAAGAATTAAGCGTCTATTTGAAGCATTTTATACATAAAATTAAGCACAAAAACAATTCAGGAAACTTATGATCCATAAATGCGTCTCATGCAAGTAATGGGTTCGTCTAAAAAAAATCTTCATAATTTAAGACTGAAACATACATGTAACAAAAAGTATCTGTCAAATACTAGTGATTAATCTACAACTCGGAAATACATTGGATTCACAAAAGCAAAGTTAAAAATACATAGGGGGAAAGTAACACGAACAAGTGCTTCAGGTTCCACAACTACAGAATATTTGCTAAACAAGAAAAGTTTAACGTGGCAAAAAGAACTATAGTGTGTCTCGGTTTTGTGCTTAAGGAACCATTACTTTTAAAGAAAACCCTCAAGCACAAAAACGAGTATCTTTCGTATCATTGCTTTGGATTCTGCGTCGCAAAACTTGGGAATCCATTTTATCCAGCAACAGCTTGCATTCCAAAGAGGGAAAAAACACAACAATATTGGTATCAAAATAATAACACTAATCTTACCCCAGAACACCGTAATTGCTAAGGTTACAAGAACCCAGTATATTCCTACGCACTGAATTTTCTTTTGATTCTCTACTTGGTCTTCACTGCACTCACACTTTGACATGCTATTTGATTCAGATAGGGACGAGTCTGAACATGTAATCGGCGACGACCATTCTTGAAAATCTGCGACCACAATAGCCTCTTTCTCATCACCGGTTGATGAACTTCCTGCGTGTTCTACCGAATAACCACGCTTTGATCCAAAACGATTTTGGCCATGACCGTTTTTATTGTGAGCTCTTCTATTCTGTGAGGCAAAGATATTGAAGACAGTTAACATATATCTTTTTTATCTGAATATAGTATCTAAAAAACCCAAGTAAGGTTGATTTATAAGAAGCAACACGGCTTCAAACACCGCAACTTAAATCACCTTAGAAAACGTGGGCTTTAGAAGATGGTCCAAAAACGTAGCTTTGGTGGCTGAATTGTTTTTCATACCATGTTTATCTGCGATGTGAATATATAGAAAACCAGGAATAACAGAGCGATCAACAACAGCTATACACTTGAGCATGGCATCTATATCAACCACGGGAGGGAAACAGGTTAACGCAGAGAAAGGACACAAACTATGAATAATAATAGGTATTTGGGAGTTGTGAATGGACCTATAATAAGTTATATTATTGAGTCAAACCATAAGGAAAAAGACGAAAACTTTGTATTTGACGAGAGGGTTTTGGATTTTGGTGTCAATATATTTTTAGAACGAAGAAAAGTGATTTTAAGAATAATTCAACCTTATAAAATTTGTTTTCAAAAAATATTCTTTGATTCTCATTTTTGGATTTCTTTTTAATTTTTTTATGTAATATAAATTATCATTAATCAATATACTACTATCTTTTCCTTTAAACAATCAATAATACTATTTTCCAATTCAATTTTTAATGTTAGATTGATATTAACTATTAATTGCTATAAAATTGTTTTTTTCTTTAAATAATATATAACTTTTAACATATCTCTTTTATATTTATAATATATATATATATATATATATATATATATATATATATATATATATATTTATATTAAGTACGAGAATAAATAATAATAAATGGTTTATGGAATAATACATTTAATAAACAAATTTTTTTGCTAAATTAGACTTTTGTTTTTCGATAAAAAATAGATTTTAAGTGTAACTTACAAAAGGTGATGTATCTGGTTATATGTTATGAAAGATATTCAATGGTATCATAGAAAAAAAAAATCATAATGAACTAAAATCGGCCTTTACGTACAAGGATGGGTGTGTTGGCACAAGGATGGGCTTTTGAACATGAACCACGTTAATGAATGAATATATTAAAACCGTTTATATATCTGGTTGGACCAATTTCAAGCATTGTATAAGTAATTGTATAAAAGACATTGTGAAGACCCATATGGAGATGGGAAATTTGTTTCGAATAATTCTTTTTTTTTAACAAGACGAGTATGAATGGAGAATAAGATGTATCATTTTGGAATTTTAGACATGAGAGTTGACACGAAGAAAGGGATGACAAAAATTAAAGGATTAAATATATTTTTCGTCCTCATTTTTGTAGTATTTAGTGTGGATGATCCTCATTTTGATAGAATATTTAAAATGATCCTTGTTTGTATCAAATGTTTAAAATGATCCTCAATTTTGCTATTCGTATTTTATTTGGTCTTTTTCTGTGATGTCCTTGAAGTTAGTATATAGGTGACACTGTTTGTATTATGTTGTATTGGGATGTGTTACGTATATTGTACAAATGGTTAGGTTACTGATTTAGACGACGTCACAGAAAAGGACCAAATAAAATATGAATTGCAAAAATGAGGACCATTTTAAACATTCGGTAAAAATGAGGATTATTTTAAACATTCTGCCAAAATGAAAACTATCTGCAACAAACACTACAAAAATGAAGACGAAAAAGATATTTAAGCCAAAACGAAACTATAAATGTGTGAATACTTGGTGTTACCAGTTAGTAGTATAGTAATTTAAAAAATGTTTCATATAGTATTGTTATGATGTCTTTTTTTTTGAAACATCTGATAGAAAAGTTAGACATAACTAATCATATAACAAAACTATATTAGGTAGACAAACTAATTAATTTATTGATATCAGCGCTATAAACAAAATATTGATTAGATTAGTAATAATTAAATAATACTATTTAATGAAATAATTAAATAATAAAAAACAATAATGTTTTTTGAAATGTATAGTAAAAAATCAGTAAAAATACATGCGCATGTGTGTCTTTTTTTGTTAAATTATAAAATGATTTTTATTAAAAATAATTATAAAAATAAATAATTTATATAACTTTTTCTAATATAAATAATTTATTATTATAAATAATTTTTTGATCTAAAAAAATAGTTATGAAAAGGATAAAAATGAAAAATAAAATTTTTATTACGAGTAATTATTTAAATTTTTAAAAAAATGTTATCAAAGGATAAATTGAAAAAAATATGAAAGAAAGAATTATCTTTATATAATAATATGTCTGTATCATAATGTTATTTATCATTAAATATATTTATATTAAATTAAATCAATACTAATATTTATCTTTCCATGATATATGTGTGAAATATATTTTGGTCCCGTGTGTAACATGTTACTTTCTATACTAATTTTTTGTAGGTTTAGCATGACTTATTATTAACATACTATTTTTGTAAAGAATATTTATAATATATTGGTATACATGAAATTTTTATCTACATAAATGTTATCGTTGTCAATAATTATCTTGTCAAAGAGCTAGAAATATTAGTAAGAATAAATATTTTATTATTAAATCATATATATATATATATATATATATATATAAAAGATAAAGATGAAAATATATAAGTCTACAAAATAATCAACCTTTTTATATTTTCTTTTATTTCCGTTTTGCATGGATGTAACTTCTCGCTACTAAATTTTAAAATTTTAGTATCAGTTTAATATGTAATTTAAAAGCGGTTTGAACCGTAACTATTTTTTTTAGTTAGTGAACCAACATAGAATTTCACATAACAAAAACACTATAATGTTGGTCTTTTATAACTGTCAAAATAATTGTCACTAAAATAAAAGTTGATTTTAATTGCCGTTAAAAAAAAATTATACTTAATAATCAGTAACGATTGTAACTGCTAGTAATTTCAATAATTTAAAAAATTTAATGACGAGTGTAATTGCCGTTAAGTAAATTTTAAAATATTATATTTAATTTTTAACAACTCGCCAGTAAATTTAATAATTTTAAAGATTTAATGACAGTTGTAACAATTGCTAAGATAATTTAAAAAAATTATATTTAATATAACGATAGCTGTAATTGCCAGTAAATTTAATAATTTAAAAGATATACTAAGGAATTTAACTATCGATAAAATCATAAATTTTTTTAAATGAAATCTAAAATCCATTCATCAATTGCCTTCGAGCGAAATTCCAATTCAGCACACATTCAATTTAATAACATGTGATTCGACACATTGTTAATTTTTCCATTTATTTACTATTATTTAGTAAAGTCCATGAATGCAAGCTTTTTATAGGAAACATGCTTTTATGTTATATATATTTATATAAACTGACAACTTTGATTACAACTTACAATATGAATAACGATTAATAAAATTAAATCCACATAAATAAATCTAATTTATTTTTGCTACTATGTTCTTCATGTTTTCTTAATTATTATGCAATTTTATAATCAAATACTCTATTGTTTCAAGGTATTTTTTAATTCATCCATGTCATTTTTTATGTAATCAAGTTCATATTTTCAATTATTTAAGTTTCACTGTTGATTAAGGTTAAGGTTAGGTTTTCTCATAACTATTCTGCATCATTTAAACTTCCATATAACCTAATTAAAATGGATTTTACATGCTTGAATAAAATTATATAAAAGGGTAAGACATGTTGGGCCATTTGCGGAAAACTATATATAAGTACTTTACTTCTGTTTAGAAATTAGCTTGGTTTCAATTCTTTTAAACATTTTCTTTATGTAAGTGCATGTTATCCTATGTCTTCTCACGTGAATTCCCCTCATTTAAACATTTTAACTATTTTTCCAACAAAGTATAAACAATATTATTATTCTCCAAAATTTAAATATCTTAAAATTTGGATGACACAAAAATATATAAATTCATTTTATGAGACTATTGAAATTAGCGCACTAAGGCCTACCTTAGACAATGATATAAAATAATGTAACATAAAATTGACGGATAATAATGATAGTTTGTTATTTTTCATGTTTGTTATAAATTTTTATTTATCTTTTATCATGTATTTTGTATGAAAAGATGTCAGATTAAAATTTATTTTTTAAGATATATGTAATTAGTTTATTGATGAGTTGTTTTTGTGAAAAGTAGAAGATTGGAGAAAAATGAAGAATTATCTTCAGGTCGTTCAGCTAAAAATAGAAAGATAGATTGCTCATAAAAAAAACACTCACTCACTCAATGACATACATCCTAGCATAACATATGTGTTTTCAGAGTATGAAGTAAATTATAGTTTTTTAAATAATTTTTTATTTATTAAATAGAAATACATCTTATAAAATTGTATAATTTTTTTTTACTATTTAGGAGTCATTAATTCGACTAAATATAATATACTAAAATTAGTATTCATTAATTTTAATTGGAATAAAAATAATTTTTTTAAATGACGTATAATATTTTAAAATTATTTAATTGTATAAATATAAATATCGTAAAGATAAAATAATTAGCAAACGATAATTGAAATGTATTTCAAATACATTCAAACAATTTTCTCAAGGCTGATTTATATATAAATCAAAAGTTTATGAAAACAAATCGGCAAAGTTACAATTATAGTTTAGAAAACAAAGAATAATGTAAACAATACTAATTTCTTTCCATCCCTTACAGTAATAAGTTTAGGTTATTAGTAGATAATAAGGTTCTCTATTTGTTAACAATTTAAATAATTATATTTTTTTAATGTAAATCAAGAGTATTAATTTATCTTTTTGAATCAAGAAACACGTAATATTAGCAAATATGATTTAATATATTAATTTTTGTTTTGTTTTGCTTAAATATAAATTTATTTTACACATTTTATGTGTAATATCTTATAAAATTATATAATTTATTGTTAAAACTTTCACATATGTAATTAATACATAATTTTACTGCTTATTAACTAAAGTTATGAATATAAATATAATATTACTATGTGTGTGTATGTGTGTATCTCTTAAGTATATCAATAAAAAAAATATATTTAATAGTCTAGTAACTTGAATTTTTTCTGTAAATTATCTCTTAAGAACACTTATTTATCCAAACTCCTCTAACACTTATAAGTCAATTTTTGCTTTCAACTTAAAACAACACTTTTAGGTAGTTGGGAAAAAACAGTGTCAAATATAATCATTGTTGACTCTAGAGACTTTCAAACTCCAGTTTAAATAGCTAGCAAAGAAAAAAAAAATGTGTATGTGTTCCACGTTTGAAGTTAGAAACAAATCCTGTACCTTACAACAACAAGGAACATAATAAATTATCTAAGAATAACCTAATAAATTATCAACAAATGAAGTTCAAATTTCATTTCCTATGTCAAGTAGATTATTTTTGGTTTTTTAAGATTAATTATTCAGTTAATCGTTAAAAAATATTAAATTAGTTATTTGATTTGTGTAAATTGATCTTGATTTAAAAAATTAATACAATTTAATCTTTTTATTAAATTTTTCTAAACAGATAAAAAAGTTTCACCAATATCGAAGCCGTTAATAAAGATTATTTATTTTATTAATATAATTAATATAATCTAAATATCAAATTTGATGAAAATTTCATGATTCAATTTTTAGAAAATTTAGTAAAAATAGTCAAATTGTATAGATTTTTTAAAAATTATGATTAAATTATATCAATTTTCATAAATCAACAATAAATTAAAACTAAAAAATATTAAAAGACTAACTTAACATTTTTTAAATAAAAATAAATATAAATGAATGAAGAATTAATTTTCTTTTTATCAATTGAATTACAATCTTAAACATGAATTTATTCCAAAAACTCTTAATTTACAGCTGTCAATGTTAGTTGCTTAATTTGTATGTAAAATTTGTTTCTATTGCTGATCAGATCGGAAGCGCCACGTAAGCAATACAATAATGTGTTAACAGTATCGGTTTCAGTTCTATTTCTTTTGGCTGACAGCACATTCAACAACCAAAAGTTTCACTTCACCACTCCTTCTCCACACACAAATCACAATCTTCACGTTGGTGGTGGGCCCATTTAGTGAAAACATATGTAAAGTAGAATTTGGTGCTGCTATGTCTTCAAAATATAATTTATTGATTTTAATATTTTAAAATGTATTATAAAAATTATGGTTAAATATGTTTTTGTCCTCAAGTTAATTTAAATTTGAAATTAGTCCATTTTTAAAATTTTATACCAATTTAGTTCTTTATATTTAAAAATGTATGAATTTAGTTTTTTTAACCAAATTTTGTTAAACTTATCTGACATTTCAAGCGCATTTCATAATAATATTTGAGTTAATATTAAAATAAAAAGGTGTTAAAAGAAAAATATTATCATAAAATGCGTTTGAAACGTCAGATAAACTTAACAAAATTTAATTAAAATGATTAAATTCACGCATTTTTAAAAATAAATGATTAAATTAATATAAAATTTTGAAGAAAAACTAATTCTAAATTTTACTTAAACTTAAATGATAAAAACATATTTAATTCTAAAAATTATAATATACAGCGTGAATCTATTTTAATATTTAACAGAGCAAAAAAAACAAATAGAAAAAACTACTCATGAAAATATGTATACATTGAATTTATATTTGAAATAAAAAAACGTTAATGAAACCGTGACGGCAGGTGATTCCGTGCATGTCATGAGGAAGTCAAATGTAGGGACAGTGCGATAAATTTTGTGTGTATGTACTCATACATCGGTACGCCACAATTCTATCACTTCTCAAATCAGTAACACTTTAGTCAATACTAAAACCTAACCTCAGAGCCTGCTGGTCCCACACTCTCATCTCATCCACAAGGGTCGCTACTATAAATAAGCGTTTATTAGTGGTTAAGGATTGGATAATGATTTTTTATCCATATTTTTTTATCTATTTTTAACTCATTATTTTTATCATTTTTAAATTATTTATTTTAATTTTTTATAATGATATGTTGTGATGATTTAAGGGTGATAAAAATAGTGGATTAAAAAAATAAATTAAAGTATCATTGTCCTTAAAGATTTAATTCACTGCTGCAAAATTTTATTTTAGAAATCAAATTATAATTCCGCAAAATAATAAAATTGGTATTGGATTTTAAATTAATTAATACCAAAATTTTGGCAGGATACAATTATTGTGGTATTTATTTTAGTTGTTGAAAATTGATGATCACCATCTAATGTGTATGGAAACAAAAATGGATTTTCTTAAACAATCTTTGTATCAATACCAATTATACTTTATATTTGAATTGGATGGTTCCAAATTAGATATGTTAAAATGAGTTGAAATCTACGAGTCAACCCGGCTCATTACAGATTTGGACTGGGTTGGGTTGAAATTTTTTTACAAATTTCAATACGGGTTGATTTTTGATCCGGCTCACCTAGAACCCGGCTCACCCGGGTTGAACCCATGGTGAGCCGGGTTAGCTCACAAACCCGCAAATAAAAGGTCACACAAGTATTTTTTTGTTAAGTTGAACTTTGTATTTAGGTATGTTAGGTTGTTTTTTTTAGTAAACACATAGATAATTTGTATTTTTGTAATTTTGGTTTGTATTTGGATTCTATTAAAGTTTATTTAGATTTTAATTGGAATTATAATCTAGTTTTGAATAAAAAAAATAAAAAAGTGTATTTTTTTTAATTAAGTGAGCTCGTGAATGAACATGTTTACTACCAACCTATAGTGGGTTGGGTCGGGTTCAAATTTTGTTGGCTCGCTAATTAGTGAGCCGGATTGGGTTGACTCACTAAGTGATCAACCCATGATGGATCGAATCGGGTCGGGTCGGATTACCTGTTTTGATACCTTTATTCCAGATAATAGAAAGTATGTGTCATTTATATGCATTCTTCACATAATATATATGTAAATATATAATAGTTAATTCTTTTTTATTTAAATAATGACTTTTATAAGTTTCTATTTTACTACTAACATTGAAAACTCATAAAATCTTTTGACTTGTGTAATTATGATCTTCAAAATTATTTCGATGAATTTAGTTCTCATTTATTGAACATGGGGTTGAAATAATAAAAACATAAATAAGAAGTTTCCGAGTTAAGTGTACTTAGAACTAGATTATTTTGGATTTGTTTTTAATAATTCATTATAACCTATTTAAGTATCTATTCAACTACTAAACTCATAAATAAGATATAAAGTTTTGTATATGAAATGAAATAAATAATTACCTCTCACATGGATACATCTATTGTAGATGATCTCCTACTCTTACTTCATAAGGTAAATGAATAGGTAAATACCATAGGATTGAAAAATTCAAAATAAAAAGATTTGTTCTAACTTGCATGTTGTAATGATTATGTTTTGTTCACTAATAACAAATCATCCACTTGCAATATTGTGGGTACAAATTCTTAAAAAACTTAATTTAGCTAAAATTATAACTTTTCATTCCAAACAACTTCTTTTAATCTAGATTTAGACACATACACAAATTTGAGGTATACTTATATGACATTTTCAACTCAATGTTCCATTTGTAAACAATATTATCTTGTTTATTGTATAAAACAAACTTTGCTTTAGATTTTATTAGACTTTTCCACTTCGTTGAACTTCTAGTTCTAATTTTTTTCACTTACAATACCCTTTCAAATCTATTTTTATTTTAATATTATTTTTGGTCTTATTTTTGGTATCATATTGTGTGTTAAAGATTGTATGAGACATATATTTTTTGTACATGCATTACGTTGAGTTAATTTCTTATCAAATTGCTTTTTCAATAGGGAAACTATCGAAAGAACATTTATTTTGTTCATTTATATGACTCACCATACCCATCACATGTACAAGGACTAACCTCAATTATTTTTGGAAAAAAAAAATTGTTCACATCATTCACCCTCTAATAAAAAAATGTGAAGGTTGACATTTCAATACGATATTTATAAAATGTATTCTTATTTCTTCTAAATGAATAATTCATAGGAAAATCACTAGTAACTTTCATCATATTTTTGTTTTCAGTTATCATATGTAAACACTTCGTTCCATAATTATTTTAAATCATCAATCATTGGTTACAACACTTCTATTTTACCTTTTGGATTATATGAGCTAGGAATAATCAATGTCAATAATATAAAAGATAATCATGCATCATTATGGAAAAAGATTATAAGGAGTGATAATTATCAACCAACAGGAATAAGGTGAAGTTGAATTATTAAAAGCTACTTTCAAAATGTCACTTCATATGTGGATTAAGAACTCATGGACATGTATAATCTCTTAAGCTAAGGAATTATAGGTAAATAATACATTCTCTTCACACGAACCTCATCGTGTTTACCTCTACTATTATTGTGTATTTGAAAACATGATTTATGACTAGATTTGTATTCTTTTAACTGCATATATTCATCAATGTAACATAACGTTCAACGATCACCACAAAAGTATTTTTCTTTGTGATTAAAAGTTTTGACACAATTTTTTAGCCGTGTAGACATATGTCGGAATAAGATTGTCAATAGGATGTGTCTCTTTCATAAGGCTATAATATTTGATCACATGATCTTTTGAGACATTTTTTCTCTTATTTAATTATAATTATAAAAAATCTAACAGCAAAAAAATAATTAAATGTAATGATTACATCGGGCCATGATGTTTTTTGGGCTAAAAATTCATAAAACTTTTGGGTTTTACATTTGGAGACTAATCCATAATTGGAGAGTCATCCAATGATATGATTCATTTCATACTTTAGACAAACAACATCATAAATAATGTTCTCAAATCTATTGAGTGTCTCTCTTGTGTGTTGAATATCTTAGGACTAATATCTACACATATATTTGGATTACTTTTTCCATAACTCTATTCTAATACCAATTTCAAGAATAAATCTATTTTTATAAAGATGAATTTTAACTTCTTAAAAAAGGAATAATTTCAAATTTTTTTACTTAAAACAAAGATACTTTATTTTTTTCATTTGACAAATTGGTTTCTTGACATGCATAGGACACAGACTCATCTATTCCTTTTAAAATTACGTCATTATATCTTCTTCTATATTAGTCTATTATAATTCCAACTTCTACTTTGATGAATATCTATATTTTGTCATAATAAAGTGCATCATTTAATTATAAAAGGAATCTTATAGAAAGGAATTTAAAAAAAATGATAATTGGGACTGATATTATTTTTAAACTATATATACTTAATTTATAATATATTGAGTTGTGTGAGCATAAAGTTAAAGAGTTGAACATTAGAAGACTATAATCACAAATTAAAAGTTGAGTCAACCGTAAAAGAATTTTGTAGAGTTTTTAATGGAAAATAAGGGGAGAATGGGACATATCCAGAAACTCTTGATCAATAAAATACACATTAATACATTAATTTTTATAGTTTAAGAAGCTTACATCAGGAAAGGAATTGTAAGTTGAGAAGTTAAGGTCAGAAGTTCAATGCTCTTCAAAATCGTTCTTTAAAACACAAATTTATAACACTTCTTATGTTGTTTTTTTGAAGAATTGTTATAATTCAAAAGCAAAGTTAGCAAATTGTTGCAAAATCTTGATGTTTCATAGTTACCATGTTAGGATTTAGTTACCTTGTAGGATTTGAAATCACGTAAGCTCGTTGTAATAATATAATAACATGCTTATAAACTTCCAAATCTAAATGAAAGCATATAGATAAGTGGTGACGGAAATTAATATAATTGTGGTAGGAGTCTCACAGGATAAGGTGATTTCATGTTGGTTCTTAGGTGAGTATTCACCAAAGTCTCATATTGAATAGTAAGAAGAAAAGAGTAGTAGAAAAGTATTATAAAAGTAAAGAGTTGTTTTTGGAATTGTCACCCTAACTCAATAAGTCTTTTGGATGTATGGGGGCTAAGGTAGTTGTGTGTCATTGAAGGTTTGCAATTTTTGTTTGAAAAAATTGCACTATGAAGCAAGTTTTGGTCCACAAAAATTGCACTATGAAATGTTTGTAGTTTTGGTCCATTAAAAATGCTTTTGCTTGAAGAGATTATTTTTAGTATGTGATTTCCCAACATTTCATAATATATAAGTACATGCAAACTCACCTTTGTGAAGTTAAATTAGGTTTAAAGTTCAATTTTTAACATAGTATTAGAGTCATGAGTTAGAATCTATCTTAGTGAGAATTTAATTTTTTTGGCTTATATATTGTGCTACCTACTATCAAAAATTTTGTTGTTTATTAAACATATTGTTCCACCCATTAATGTCTAGTATCGCGCTCGATATGTATAGGGGTGTGTTGTAGGTATAAACCTTATTTTACAAACCAGTTGTGTAAGTTTGAATTAGACTTAAAGTCCACTATTTTTAATACAAGTAGTCATCCCAACTAGAAAAAGTAAAAAGAAGTAAAAAAGAAAACATAATTTACATAAAAGAAAGGAGAAATTAAAAATGCTTACAATGTTTGATAATATTGGAAAGATGACTGTGTATACGTTTTTGAAAATAAAGTTCATTTAAACGAAACTTTATACAACCATCATTTTTTTTTTCAACAACTGTATTATTACTATTAACAATTTTTAATAGGGTGTCGCATTGAGTTTTCATGTGCCTAAAATTTATAGGTACTCCTCTATTAGCTATACCTTCATCAGTGCACTGCATTGTACTAGGTCTGCTAAGGATATTTGTTATCAAGGTATGTCGCAAATATTGAGTAATTCAATGGCAATGTCATCTCCAATGCATAAGCAAAGACAATGAATAGGATTCTACTTGCTACCTAAAACCTACATTCCTTCCCCCATAAATATATTTTCCAAATTGTTTAAACATGTCAATTCTAAAAATAGAAATAGAAAGAGAATATATATATATA
>Ga0214544_1003392_pt1 | contig 32980 bp, 16 predicted proteins | sample CNSS3metaG_FD_160074 | JGI IMG/M metagenome (GOLD analysis project Ga0214544, IMG submission 160074) | Root nodule microbial communities from cowpea collected in UCLA plant growth center, Los Angeles, California, USA - CNSS3 | ecosystem: Host-associated > Plants > Roots > Nodule | place: USA...
TATATATATATATTCTGATTTATAAGAACACATAATATTAAAAAAAAGACTAACTTCAAGCCTTACGATTTAATCATATTTAAATTTTCTACTTCACAAAAATAATTTAAATTGATAAATTTAGTTGAATTTGATTTAAATATTCTATATTAATAATAAAGAAAGTAAATGCATAAAATAAAATTTTATATATATATATATATATATATATATATTCTGATTTATAAGAACACATAATATTAAAAAAAAGACTAACTTCAAGCCTTACGATTTAATCATATTTAAATTTTAATGTGTGTGTGAAAGCAACTAGGCCAAAACCATCTCTATATATATTAGTCTGATTAAAATAGGCAAATTTAACACTCTCTATAATATTCCAATCCATTAGATATGTAACAAAAATTAAAGTTAGAAAACACGTCTGAAACATTAAAATTCAGTCTCGTTGCTCACAAAATTTGTTAGGTTTGAAAAAAATCCATGAGTAACTTTGTGTTTCTAAAAAGAAACACAACTTACTAATATTGGAGCACATATTAAGTTGTTAATATATTTTATTACTTTATTTATAATTTTTTTTTGCTTTTGATTAAACTAAATGTTGAAGGATTAGTTATATAATAGAGCAAAAACTTTTGATATTTAATTAGGTCTAGGGTTTAGAACATTGAAAATCCAACATTAAAGTAAGGATGAATATTTACGTAGGTGTTTCAACCGGTCAAATGAGATTATTCTATCCCATAAGAGCTGTTAGTTATCGAGATCGTGATACAAAACGTTTTAATCGTGTAACTAATTACTACTATGATGATTCTTGAAAGTGAAATTTTGAAAAGTTTTTGAATATATTATTTCAAAGACGTGTTGCGGGTTCGTATAAAGCATAGATTTTGTTTCGTTTGGTGTTTTAGTTTCTTCCACCGTTTCTTTGAAGATGTATACAAAAGAGATTCCGAAGATTGAGACAGTGCTTCATATAACAAACAAAAAAAAAAGTTAAATATGTTTTTGGTCTCTTAAGTTCCAGTAAAATTTAGAATTAGTCTCACATTGAAATTTTTGACCAATTTAGTCCTTTATCTTTATAAATGCGTGAATTTAGTGATTTCGCTTAAATGCTAACTCAAATATTATCATAAAACGCGTTTGAAACTTTAAATAAACTTAACAAAATTTGATTAGAATCACTAAATCCATACACTTCCAAAGATTCCAAAGATGAAAGACTGAATTGGTCAAAAGTTTCGAAGAGGGACCAATTCTAAATTTCACTGAAACTTAAAGGACTAAAAATATATTTAACCTACAAAAACGTGCTTGAATTATTCAGAGTCTTCGTGGGTGGGTATGTATGAAGTATAGTGGGTTGTTGTTTTGAAAAAAAATTACCTATCTAAGTAGGTACTTTTTCCTTTATATGTTGTCGAGATTGGACTCAAAATTAAACTCGTGGCACACTGAGATTCGTTCGGTAATATATATAAAGTGTTAGATGCACACACTTTGTCACACATCAAACACTTGAATCAAACATCGTTGTTGGTGTTGGAAGTTTGAAACCGAGCTTCATTGTCTTCTTTTAGTAACTTGAGTTTGTCTTAGGATGTGGAAGTTGAAGATTGCAGAAGGAGGAGAAGGGTTAATTTCCGTGAACAACTTCATCGGGCGACAACATTGGGAGTTTGATCCGAATGCCGGAACTCCAGAAGAACGTGCTGAAGTTGAAAGAGTGAGAGAAGAATTCAGAAAGAACCGGTTTTGCAATAAGCAAAGTGGTGACCTTCTACTCAGAATGCAGGTATCGTTGTTTTTCTGAATTTTTAATGCATGTAGTTGTGGTCATTGAAAGTTGAGACAAACAACTATGTTGACTTTGAAATGTGTCAGCTGAGGAAGGAGCACACGTGTGGGTCAATTCCAGAAAGAGTGAAGGTGAGAGACCGAGAGAATGTTACAGAAGAAGGTTTGATTAGTACGATGAGAAGGGGTATCAGTTTTTATTCCTCGATTCAGGCACATGATGGTCACTGGCCTGCAGAATCTGCTGGTCCTTTGTTTTTCGTTCAACCTCTGGTTAGCACTTCTCCATATATCTTTAGTTTTTTTCTCATCTATTCGTTACGATAAAAATGACTTTAGATGAACAAAATAAGATTACATATATAAAATTATGGTGTAAATATAATAAAGACAACATTTATTTAAATGTGATTTAAAAACTATCTTAAACAATATTTATATAAATGTTATTTTTACAAATTGGATGTTAATTCAAAAAAATATGGTTTAAAATACACTAAAAATTAACGTTTTTAGATTAAAAATATTTACTTCATTTTTTTTTGACTGAAAATGCAAAATTTAGTTTCTTCTTATTTTATTCTGAAAACGCCAAGAGTTCATAATGTTAAAATGCGAAGTTTTGAAAAAACAGGTACATTAAAATCGTTGCCTTTTATCAAAATTTTAAACAACGATTTTAAAATTGTTGTTGTAATGAAAATCATAGTCTATTACTTATAGTTCGCTCACTTAGACTACGTCTAAACAAATTGTTGTCTAAACTTTAGCCCACAGTTTTTGTAGTTTAACTTAAAATTTTGTGTTGTTGACTAAAATGATTTTTGATGTAGTGATTGTTTATTTAACTTGTATTAACTATAGTAAAATAAATTCCCATCTCTATTTCTATTTCATGAATCATGTTGCGATAATAAATTTAAAGTTCTCCATGTTAAATAAAATTTTAGGACGTGAATATAAAAGTATTTTTCTATATTGTTTCATAGAAATATTTCATAATAATACACATTTTTAGGTTCAAATGTAAACAAAATATATATATATATATATATATATATATATATATATATATATATATTTATATTAATAAATGAAGTTTTATAAACTTTTTACATTAAAATAAAATAAATATGAGATCTTAAAAATAATGTGGTATATAAAAAAAGGAAGTTTAGATCCTACATTAGGACTCTTGCAATAAAGATGTTATTAGTTTTAATATATATATATATATATATATATATATATATATATATATATTCATTTTTCTCATCATGTGGTTTTAGTGTTGGAAGGTAATTTTTAAAAACGTTTAATTTCTTTTTATTTGAAAATTTTATCTTTTAAATATTTAATTTGTATTCGTAATTGAATTAGACTGATTAATTTCTTGATACATGTATGTTTACAAATGACCATCATTCTTAAACTTTATTACTTTTAAGTTATAAAACGGGTTTCATTTGAAGTAATATTATGCATTCCTTTGTTGCCACATTTTTTAGTATATATAGTTTTAAAATTCTCCATAAATTAATTGTGCACGTTCTATTTATAAAATTTAGACGTTTTTTTATTGTAGCTTATGTCATATGTGCTCAATTATATATATTTTCAGGTGATGGCACTCTATATTACAGGGTCCCTGAATGCTGTTTTAGGACCAGAACACCAGAAGGAAATTATTCGTTACTTGTATAATCACCAGGTATATTTCTCATGTTTCTGAAGCTGTGCATATAAGAATGAAAATAACACTAACACCTCCAACAATAAGCTAGACTCTGGAATTGAAAATAAAACATTTAAAAGTAAGATTTGTGCATGCAATTTGGTTCCAACTGAGTTAATTACCTATTGGTGTTGTCACATGTGACAGAACAAAGATGGAGGTTGGGGATCCCACATAGAGGGTCACAGCACAATGTTTGGATCAGCGTTGAGCTACATTGCCTTGAGAATTCTTGGAGAAGGACGTGAAGATGGTGAAGATAGAGCAATGGCTAGAGGCAGAAAATGGATCCTTGACCATGGTGGTTTAGAAGCTATTCCATCATGGGGAAAGTTCTGGGTCACGGTAACAAATATATATCATTTACCATTTCTGTTTAGTTTCTCAGCCAATTTAACTAATTCTATCACAGTAGTAAACACAATCATACAAATGTATAACATATTCATACAAATGTATAACATATACGAACTTTAAGTCTAACTCAACTCTACAAAATGATATGTAAAATAAGATTTATAATCACTTATATATTATAGATGTTTGATCTCCAATGTATTTATCAGAAGATCAACATACATATATATCGAGCGTAGAACTAGATAGTAATAGATGGTATATGATAATAACAAAAAACAAATCTTGTTTGGAAAGATTTTGGATGACTCTAATAATATTTTAAGGACTTAAGTCTAACTTAAACTTACAAAACTGACGTGTAAAATAAAGTTTGGAGCTACTTATATACCGTATAAATTTAATCGATATGAAATCTTCAACAAATTTTAATTTTGAATTACGCAGGTGCTTGGAGTTCATGAGTGGTCAGGGTGTAACCCTCTCCCACCAGAAATATGGCTTTTGCCCAAATACACACCAATTCATCCAGGTTTACTACCTTGCCTCATAATCATATAATTTAACCAGGGAAGGGAAAGGTCGATGAAAGATGCTTCTTTTATATCTACAATTATTTGCTAATCGAAGTTCTCTGCATATGTTATACAGGGAAAATGTTATGCTACTGTCGCTTAGTTTACATGCCAATGTCATATTTATATGGGAAGAAGTTCGTGGGTCCTATTACCAAGTTAATCATATCACTAAGAGAAGAAATGTACAACCAACCCTACGATCAAATCGATTGGAATAAATGCCGTAGCAGGGTTGCCAAGGTTTTTGTTTCCATACCAAAATGTCTTTGTTTTTGATAATTTATAGTAATCTTCAATACGACAAGGAAAGTGTTTGATGTTGGTCTGAGTTAAACTCTAACCAATACGAAATTTCAGGAGGATCTCTACTACCCTCATCCTCTGATTCAAGATGTGTTATGGGCATCTCTTCATCACGTGGCAGAGCCTCTTCTGAACCGATGGCCCTTTTCCATGCTGAGAGAGAAGGCACTAGAAGTTGCAATTGATCACATACGTTATGAGGATGAAAATAGTAGATACCTTGGCATTGGTAACGTAGAGAAGGTAAAGTTAATATTTGGTGCGGGAATAATCAAGTATGAGTTAAAAATTTCACTTTGAGTAGAAAAGACAAAGTTAAACACAATATAAAAGTCAAGATCTATATACTTATTTTCTTAATGTTTTGGGTTAAAAATTGTGTCAAATATTTATATATGTGTGTAAAGTTAATGTTATATATATCTAGAAATACGATACCTCCGTGACTACCACATGCTGAATGGAATTTTCTATGTCAGGTGCTATGTTTGATTGCACGTTGGGTGGAAAATCCCAATTCAGAGGCATATAAACTTCATTTAGCCAGAATCCCTGATTACTTCTGGCTTGCAGAAGATGGCTTGAAAATTCAGGTTAGTATCAGCTTGCTGAGAAACTTATTTCACTTTTCCTTTTCTTTTTCTGCTACAAATGTTTATGGGAAAACTTGTCAAAGTGAATAATCAAAATCTGAAAAGTGCAAAATTTACTGTTAGTCACACAATGCACCATGTTAATACAGTGAAAAAAAATTGCAGAGTTTTGGGTCTCAACTGTGGGATGCAGCATTAGCCATACAAGCAATCCTTTCATGTGATTTGAGTGAAGAATATGGACCTACACTTCAGAAAGCACATCACTTCGTGAAGGCTTCCCAGGTTACATAACATGTTCTAATTAATCGTTTTGCTTGCATAAACGTGAAGAATCCTAAGAATCAGAACCATAAGATGCAATTTCTTTTCTTGATTGAAGGTTCGTGAAAATCCATCAGGTGACTTCGAAGCAATGCATCGACACATATCCAAAGGAGCATGGACATTCTCAATGCAGGATCAGGGTTGGCAAGTCTCTGATTGCACAGCAGAAGGATTAAAGGTTCATACAAATTCAATCGATTAACTTAATGCATGTTTAGTCCAACTTATTAAGAAAATATAACTGCGTATTTTTCAGAAGTTCTTTGAATTAATGCGTGCTTAAAAACTTCATTTATCTCTTCAGGCTGCACTTCTATTGTCACAAATGCCTGTTGACCTAGTTGGCGAGAAAATGGAAGATGATAGATTCTACGATGCTGTGAATGTGATCCTATCGCTTCAGGTGTGGTTTTCTATATAATTAGAACGCACCATGAAATTTTTAACTGTAGTTTTGATTTTGTATCTAACTACATTTAACACTACAGAGCAACAATGGAGGATTCCCTGCATGGGAGCCTCAAAGAGCCTACCGTTGGTTAGAGGTAAGAAAATGTGTTTTCCTAATTCGTGAAACGAGTTATATTTCACGACATTGTCACAACTGAGAGATATACTCGTGTCTACTGCTGCAGAAATTCAATCCAACTGAAATATTTGAAGATACTCTCATTGAGATGGAGTAAGATTACACTGGCATTGTTGTTCATGCAGTGTTTTTTTCTCATATTGTCTCTGCTTACTGTGTGAAATGTTTGTGAAATAGGTATGTTGAGTGCACATCATCGGCATTGCAGGCACTGGCTCTGTTTAGAAAGTTATACCCAAAACACAGAAGAAAGGAAATCGATTATTGCATTTCTAAAGCAATCCATTACATTGAAAAAGCACAAAATCCTGATGGGTCATGGTATGTCTTTTTGCTTTCTCGTATCAGTAGTTTTATGTTTGCTTATTCAGCAAATGTTTGTTTCAACTCTTACACTTTTCAGGTTTGGTTGTTGGGGAATTTGCTACACATATGGCACCTGGTTTTCTGTAAAGGGGTTAACCGAGTGTGGAAAAAACTACCGTAACAGTGATGCCTTACGTAAAGCTTGCGATTTTTTGCTGTCAAAGCAGCTTCCTAATGGAGGATGGGGTGAGAGTTACTTGTCAAGCCAAAACAAGGTATGAAAATCACAATTGCTTTGAACAGCATACTAAACTCTGTTTGCACAGAAATATACTAAGATGTTTTGTTTTTCCAAACAGGTATATACAAATCTAGAAGACAACAGAGCAAACCTTGTTCAATCATCATGGGCTTTGATGTCCCTTATTGATGCAGGACAGGTTAGTACACTAATCTCTACCCACTATATCATAATTTTGTTCGAAGTCGGATAAAAATAAAAATGTAGAGTATCATATAAGGACAAAGATTCATAAATTCATTGTATTAAGATTTTGAGTTGAAAGTGATATCAATATCTTATATGATTTAGCTCGGATCTTATTGGTGTTGTATCCTATGAAACCCGGATACGGACACGGACGACACATATACGACACAGACACGGATACGAAGATACGATTAAATTGAAAAACATAGGACACGACATGCATATACATATTAGTTTCAAATTTTTAACTAACAAATTGTCAACTAACACAAAATTGAATCTAATTTATCAATCTAATATCCAAAAAAGTGAAAAGTAGTGATCATATAATATTTTTTTTCCTTATTTTTATAATTATAGGAGAAACTTATGTGATAAATTTACAAGTTTATAGGTTTTTTTAAAAAATCATTGAATTTGTGGTTATTAACATTGTATTGGAGTCATATCAAAATCATGTTAAAAGCAAAAAAAAATGTTTTTTAAATTGAACACTTGATTAATACATATCGTACGAGTATTGGTCGGACACGAGACAAACTATTGATGAGACGTATTCGAACTTCATAGGTTGTATCTCTGAGTGAATTCTTCCTGTATAAACCTAACAAGATCAATTTTGTAGCGTGCTATTGTGTTTAAAAGTGTGATTTTTTTTTACTGTCAAAAAGGTTGAGATAGATCCAACACCAGTTGAGCGTGGAATAAGGTTATTAATCAATTCACAGATGGAAGATGGAGACTTTCCCCAACAGGTAAAAAAAAACTCTCATCTCATGCGAAGTGAAATGAAAGATTTACGTATTTTCTTTGTGATGTGCAGGAGATCACCGGTGTATTTATGAGGAATTGTACTCTAAACTACTCTTCGTACAGAAACATTTTTCCCATATGGGTTCTGGGAGAGTATCGTCGTCGTGTATTTACTCAAACAAATCAAATGCTTTAGTGCTCTCAATGCACCCATGGATTATCGTGATTATTAGCATAGCCTTAATACGCAAATTAATGTATTTATCAGATGAGTTTGTAACCAAATTTGCAGGTTAGACAACTAACCTAGCTACATACTTTCACATTATGATGACAGTTAAATTAATAACATAATTTTTTGTTCCGACCGAGGATGTTCTAAATACAGCCTAAGATCGTGTCCATATACGAAAGATGTGAATCTAGTAAAAACGGACACAATACATGCACTAGAATTCAAAATACTCATGTTGCACGTAACAAACGTAATAATATAAAGAAAATGATCTTTAAACAACTGAATTAATTTTAACAATTTTCTTTTACGATTAAAGTAACATTTTAAAATAATTTTAAAATATAAAGAAAATAAGAAATGAAAAATCATTCAAAAAAATGTAAAAGTGAAAGCTGTAAAAAGATACAGTTTTTAGAGAACTTTGATTTTTCATTATTGGAAAAAAACAAAAAAAAAGAAGAAAATATTAGTTTATTTATTAACTTAAAGAGTAAAAGAAAAATATATGTTTTTCCATTTTACTTTGTCTCACCCTCTCCACAAAATAAGAATGAAATATGGTAATGTCGTTGGGGTATTATTGAAAGAGTTAGTATAGGTTAACTTTTTAATAAAATTTTGACATTTTTTCTATTTAGGTTAAAAAAATTATTTTATTACTTTATTTTAATTAAAAAAAATTAATTTAGTTCCGTTTTTAGAAATTTTGTTAAGTTTAACAAAAAAAATTATAAAAAAAAAGGTAATTTTCCTTATTAAAATTGAACTGTTAGTCAAATGAAACACGTCGCTTCCATCTGTCAAATCTTCTGTCAAATAGTAAGTAAAATGCCAAATTTTGTATTTTCTCTGAAATTGTGGACCCACGAGAATGAGTAACGTCTAAATTTGAGTGGACAAAATTCACAATAATTCATCTATTATTGATAAGCATTAGGGTGCCATATTTATAAAACAAGGAAAAGTAATAAAATAATCATTTTTTAAGAGAAAAAGTATATTTAATTATGAACAATTCTAAAAACAGTTAAATAAAAAATAATAATAAAATACATGCGTCTCTAATAATAATATTACTTTATTTATATTATATGACTATTATAACTATTATACCTTGTTAAGAAAGGCCCGTCTTAAATATACTTGATATACATTTGAATTTTATGTGAAATGTATAAATTATGTGGGTTCTGATGATAAAATAAGATTTACCCGTGTAGTAATCAAATTTAATTATTAATGAATATTTTTTAAAGTGCTCAATATTTAAAAAAAAAATTATCATATCAATAGTATTATTGAATATATTTTATTACTTGATCATTTACCAAACCATTTTTTGATGTGATGTTTCGAATATATTATTAAGATGAGTCATGTATATTTTTAGTTTTTAAATTTTAAGATGAAATTTAATTTTTTCTGTGTTTTTAAAATTTTTTTGTCTTTTAATTCTAAATTTTGAAAATAATTAAATATAGTTTTTGTAATTCAAATCAGTTAATTTTATAAATGACTTTATAATTAAAAATGGTTAAATTTAAAAGTAATGGTCAAATTTAAGAAAAGATTAAATAAAGAAAAGATAAATCGATAAATTATTATTTTAATTTAAAAATATTTATTTAAAGGATAAATTTAAAAAATAAATATTGAGAGAAAATGAATCACTCTGTATACAAGTAAGATTTATCAAATATTTTTTGCTTTGATATTTCGAGTATATCATTAAAGCTTGTGTAAATGAACTGATATATTTAATAAAGTGAAATTGAATCCCGATATTACATATTTTTTATTTATTTTTGTGTGAAGTTTATTCTTAAATTTTATTATGTAACTGAAAACAGAACTGTGTTGACATGAATGACTTTTACCGCACATCCACTTTGGCCATTATTATTGTGACTACACTTTTTAAACAATTATTACATTTTTTAAAAACCACTGTTATTCTTAATTACACTATGAAATTCTTGACTTTCATTATTTTAAATTTCCCTAATTTGTTGCTTAATAAAAAGAAAAAACTGTTGCTAACGGAAATGGCAAGAGTGTAAATAGTATGGGATTAGAGGGTATTTTCCGTAACAGAGACGGGACCAAATCGAAAGAAGACGAGGAGCCCTTGGTTTTGGCGCTTTCTACGCTCATTGGTGAACTCAACGCCATTGAACCTTCAATCATTCATCACTTCTCTCAGTCAAACCTTTCTTTCTCTCTCTTTCTTTCTCTTCAAATTCAATTTGCAGTTCCAATTTCCTGGTAGTTGGTTCCATTTTCCCTCGAACCATCTCAAATCTACGAAATAATGTAGGTGCACTCCACAGCGGAAGGGAACGTGAATGCAGTTTTCTGCGATTTCGATCCAGATCCAGATTCATGGGGATTTGCTTTAGCATTGAAGACAAGAGCAACCTCCCCGTTTCCCATTCCAACTCCAAACCTAAGCCTCAAGGTAACTCTGATTTACTATTCACAATTCCATCCGATCCAATTTTCGTGTCGTTTCATCGATTGACGTTGATTAGCGTCTGAAATAGGATCGGTAGGTCATGAATCTGCCGCTCCAATTGTTTCCATAAACATCAAAGATCTCCGCGAAGGTGTTGGATACAGCAATGTGGATAGTTTCACGTACGAGGAACTGAGGCTCGCTACGAAGCATTTTCGTCCCGATTTCATTTTGGGAGAAGGAGGCTTCGGAGTTGTATATAAAGGCGTCATAGACCATGCTGTGAGGTCGGGTTACAAGACCACCGAGGTTGCAATTAAGGAACTTAATCGTGAAGGATTTCAAGGAGACAGGGAATGGCTGGTACGTAACTTATTTTCCCTACGCTTGCCATCTAACATTGAACTCGTTTTATCTGAATAAAAATTGTAATGTTCCCGCTAAAAAATGTGCACTCAATGTTCACCCGCTAAGTTATAATTGAATTTAATGATCAGTCAACCACCATCAGACTTTTCCCAATGAGGTCGTTACATATTAACCACTTGAGAGAGGCATATTAAACTATTACTAGTGTCTTGACGACACATTCATATATTCATTTATTATATTCATTTAATGACAGTTAGATATTTCAATAATTTTATGAAAGTATTAAATACCTGTGAGACTTTTTTGTGTGTGTGAATTTGTGGTATTGAAAACAATCTAAGGACTAATCTGTTGAAATACTGAGATCCCTTCTAGGGGTTAACATCTCTAGACAGTTTTTCTTTTTTGTTTCTTATGCTGAACTTGCGATCCATTCCCTGACCACATGTTTAACGAACAAATTTTTTAACTAATTATGCAGCACCATTAGTGGTCTTGTGAGACATATTTAACATTTAGTCAGCAAGTACTTTACACTCAACTACCTGGAAGACAAAGTTGATCAGTATTAGATAATTTAGTAATCTTATGACATTATTAACTACTGGAAATATATATTTATCCATTAGTGCCACTGGTAAACATTAATAATTAATAATTGTATACAATTACATCCATTTTCTATTAAGCACTTACTAACTATATCTACACACGTGGTTAGTCTAGTATGATGGCTGAAAGCTGGGTATAGAATCTCAACAGTACATCTACGACTTACCATTTTTTCTATCTTAATTGTTTCTGTTAACATATGCTAGCTAAGTAATCCCAACGGTTATGTGAGGTGTATTTTGCAATTGGTTGTTTTTCTGCCATTGTTAGAAGTTGAGGAAGTTGAAAAGAAGAACCATTTATTGTTGTGCATTCTGTTAGTTGAATTTGATTTAGTGTTTGGATAATGAGAATTGATGGGTAGAGTGGAAAGGAGTCTATGCAAGTAAAGAGTGTACAAGACTGAACTTAGCTTCATGGTTTTCTTTACTTTGCAGACTGAAGTTAACTATTTAGGTCAATTCAGTCACCCTAATCTGGTGAAGCTCATTGGATATTGCTGTGAGGACGAACACCGGTTATTGGTCTATGAATACATGGCAAGTGGGAGCTTGGAGAAACATCTTTTCCGCAGTAAGTTTTGCATGAAATTTGATAATGTATTTAATTTTTAAATTGGACTAAGGTTATTTATGTACTGAGATGAGACTATTTTCTTAACTAACATATTATCTGTAATTGGGTACAAGGAGGTTGTGCTTTTACTTTTTCATGTTGTCGACGAAGGCTACATAATTATCTCTTTATCTAAAAGACTAGCTCAATTATGTTAACACCCCACCTTGTGGAATTGACATGCGAAGCCTTCCTTGGGCTTCAAATTGGTGTACAGTGTACACCACCTTACCACCTTACCGTCCTCCCTCTCTATCCGTTTATCCTTTTTGTAGTGGCTGTTTTTCAATTGTAGTTTGCTTTGGGGAAGCAAAGGTCCCAAAGTCGTAATGACCTTCAATATTTTTAACCTCCTGCGTGATTCTGGAATGCTTGGCCTTCTATCTTTTATATGGCTTGTAGCATGATGAGTTAATTGCATGACCAAACAAGATGTTGGAAAAATTGATCCATTTGTAAATGTTCTCTTTGAAATTTAACCTGATAATGACCGACTAAGGCTCCCTGCTCTTGTCATCAATTCATGTAGCAATGAGTTTCCCATCTTTTGTCAAAGCTTCATTCTGACAAACAAGATGGAAAAAATTGATCCATTTGTCTGTAAATGCTCTCTTTGAAATTTCACCTGCTAATAACCTAATAAGGCTCCCAGTTTTTTCAACAATTCATGTAGTAATTAATTTTCCATCTTTTGTCAAAACTCCATTTTGAGACGGAAGCCTTGAATAAACTTATAATTCTTACCATTCTATTCCATAAGTGCATTTCCTCTACTTATAGCGTAACTATAAAAGACAAAACTGGTAAAGAAATTGCCTCTAATTTACCATCCTAACCATCATACTCTATATTGATGCTAGGAGTGGGCTCAACATTGACTTGGTCAAAAAGAATGAAGATTGCTTTACATGCTGCGAGGGGGCTGGCTTTTCTTCATGGTGCAGAAAGACCTATTATATATCGTGACTTCAAGACTTCAAATATCTTGCTAGACGAGGTTTGTCTTCTATTCTAATCTTAAAACCAGTTTCTTTTATTTAACATCAATAGATATTTTTAGCTTCGACAAAATGCCAAAGGGACAAAAAAAACTGTTTTGGTCTTCCATAACTATTCAACCTAGGAGCCGGGATAAAATTTTATTTTAGCATCTTTGTGGTGATCAGATAATGGTTTCTTTTCGGGGCTTTCAATGGCTAAAATGCAGAGCGATTGATGAGCATTGCTTATCGATGTGTCTTTGTTCTAATGTGTGGTCTCTATTTTCTTCATTCTTTTTAGAGGTTTTTTATCCTAAGATGCTTATTTCACAATTCCCTTCTCTAGTAAATTATTATTTTGTTGGTTTGATAAATAGAAGACCTTCCTACTCGATCAAATCACAGATCTTCCACCAAATTATTTCCTTTCTTAAAAAACAAATTCGGAAAAAGTAATGTAGAAAAACAGGCTATAACGTTTTCAAAATGTGTATTTGTGAGCCATTATGAAACCAGTGAAGTTTATCTAGGTTTCTGCTAATAAATAGAGGTATGTATAAACTTGCAGGATTTCAATGCGAAGCTTTCTGACTTTGGTCTTGCAAAGGATGGCCCGATGGGGGACCAAACCCATGTTTCAACCCGAGTAATGGGCACATATGGATATGCTGCTCCCGAGTATGTCATGACTGGTGAGTTACTAGAAGCTGTTGATGGTGATTTTTTTCATTTTCCTGAATTCTCCGAAATTTTAAGAATTCATAAAACGATAAAAGTAAAGTGGAAATATTCATTTTTTTTATGTGATTTAAACAATTGGAGATGTCTGAACTCATTGTTGGAAATGAAAGCCTGCATGCATTGCATTAAACATATTCGATAGTGTTAAATTGGATTCTCTAAATATCAAGACTAAGACAAAGAAACAAGTATGTCATTTCTTAGATTCTAGATTTATGTCCGTTGTTGGAGTTTTGTGACGTTGGAAATTTGGAATTGGTAGTGTATTTATATTATATTTGAACTTTTTTCTTGAATTAGGTCATAATATGCCATCACTTCTTTTTTTTATTTCCTTTTTCTGTCTAGGTAAATACTTTTTAATGATAAATGAAAAGTTGGAAGTAATTTTGCACCAAGTACTCAGACGTGGTTAAATTTTAGCGGTTAAATGTGTTTTAGTATGTTCGTTAGTCTCTAAAACATAAATCAACTTCTTTTGGTCTCTCATTTACGAACACGTGTAATTACTTGAAACATATTTAACGAGTCAAATTTTAGTGCTTTATTTCTAATATTTAGAATACAAGGGTGAGCCTTAGCCAATAAGGTTACTGCCATGTGATCTCCTATGGTTCACGGGTTCAAAACCTGTAACCTGGCTCTCTTTTTGCGGGGTTATGACTGGGAATAGTTACCCTTCTCAGCCCCTAACAAGTGTGAGACCTTGGGCACTGGATCTGGACTGTCCTTTTTGAATTTCTAAATTTAAGTAACTATTTATGCTGTAGAAAAAAAAAAACAACGTTTTGTTTTCTTGCTTACAACAGTTTTTTAAACCTTAAATTTCGAGATTACATGTATTAACCAAGCTGTTTGTCATCGTGAACAGGGCATTTGACAGCTCGAAGCGATGTATATGGTTTTGGGGTGGTACTACTTGAAATGCTTATTGGTAGAAGGGCATTAGACAAGAGCAGGCCGAGCCGAGAACACAACTTGGTCGAGTGGGCCCGCCCGCTTCTGAATCATAATAAGAAACTTCTGAAAATTTTAGACCCAAAATTAGAGGGACAATATTCAAGTAAAACTGCATTAAGGGTAGCCCATTTAGCATACCAATGTCTTAGCCAAAACCCGAAAGGAAGACCTCTAATGAGCCATGTTGTTGAACTTCTCGATAACTTTCAGTCAAGGGAGGAAAATGAGGAAGATCAAATGCTTCAAACTGGTGGTAGCAGTAGTATAACCCTTTATGAGGTTCCCAAGGGCACCAATGGCACTCCAACTTAAGGCAAAACGAAAATAAAAATGATGGGGTTTGCACGTGTGAAGCATGAGTAGAAGAAAAAGCTGAACCAGCCTTGTATGACTCTAATTCATGTAGTTTCTTCACCAAATTTTGTGCTCGCGAAAAGTCGTCTTCTCTTTCAGAGGTTGAAATTTCACCGATGTGGATGGCAATTCAAATTTCTACAGAATGTTGAGCAGGTGGGTCCGGTTGGTGTTTCCAGATGAGATGTTTGCTTTAAGCAGAATTGACGAAGGCAGTTATGTGGCTTAAGCATCCTCTGTTGTGTTTATTCCAATTTGTAGTGATCAGGACGCTGTTTATTGGAATATTTTGCAGAGTAGTTGTAAAACATTTTTGAACATGTGTGCACTCAAAATGCATTCCGTTAAAAGCATATGTTTTTTGTCAAATCCTATAGGTGGGGATGTATGTGAATAGGTCAGTCTATCAGCATAAGTCACATTTAGTTCAACTTTGGGTTACACTTATTTATGAAAGATTAAATTATTCTGAAATATTTGTTTTAAAGTTAATTGCTATTTGTATTAGTTGCGACTTTGCGGTGTAGTTGATGTTGGGAAAAATCTAAAAATAGACTTGCAGAAGACTACCAATTAAAGAACCGACTAATGTTTAGGTGAAAACTGGATTTAAAACGTTTTAAAGTAAAAATTATGATTTATGTGAGAATATTTAGTGTAAACCTGTAGAGTTAACATTGTATGTAGGAACTAAATAAACTTTTGGGGTTATTTTTTCATATATCAAACATCATTGCTAAAGTCAATATTTGAAAATTATTCTATACATGATCTCTCTGGGAAACCTTGCATAAGACACCACACCAGAGAGCGGAAGAGATTTAAAAGTGAAAAATCATCATTAAGGACAACAATTTCAAGCATGTTTTTATTATTGCCTAAAACTAACTTGCATTCGCCTTAGTTTTCACCAAAGTTTTCAAATACCGAAAACTAAATCCAACCCCGGTCTAAGTTGGGTCTACTTTAACATTTTTACAAGAGCAATACAAGATCTGTGGAGTTTAGAGCTGCCCACGTGAAAGAAGCTCCAGGGAAGCTACACAAGGTTGATACGGGACTGACTGAACTGATGCCTATTTGCGAATGATTTAAATTACCATAAATTATAAATCCATGCACATCTATTTGACAGAGACCAATAGCATTCATGAGGGATTGAAAAACAATTTTTGAAAGAAAAAAAACCTAGGGTTAGAGAACATCTAAACATAAAAAGAAACTTAAGCTTAGAAGTCTGAAAACATTTAAAATTTGATTTATTATACGTGTAAGTATAACTTATGAAAAAGTTTTATGGAGAAACGGGAAGCAGATTGCTTAGACTTTATTGATCAATACTTCACTATATAACCTTAAAAGATTCTCAAATGACATTTGCAACTTCTCACTGAATTTTAAATTTCTTTTTAGCAGAAAATGTCCAAAAAATAAAAACAAGAGATGATTCTTGTATCTATAAATAAAAAGAACGATGCTGAATTAGCCACTCTACTTAGATTCATCCATTGGATCATGACGATTACAAGATTGAGATCTTAAATCCTGATCATCTTGCCTAGCTTCTTCAGACTCTAACGACTCGGAAACAGAATCCTCAAGTGCCTCAAGAAAAGACAAAACTGTGAACTTATCTGCCATGAAAGAAAAAAATTACCATCAATATTAAATTATCAAACCAATAATTGGATAATAGTTTCTAACTTTTCTTTTTTTCATTTGTGTCCTTTCTCAAAAACGCATAAAATAGTAAACTCCCAATTTCGTACAAGACAACCATGCAACACGTTTAAAACCTAAAAAAGGGTGGTGTTCAATGATAAGTCCCTTTTCCCACAATTCACTTCAAACTCGATATAAAAAAAAATGTTTATTCTCAAACCCCTACCATACCAAAGGGAAAAAGGGAACAACATGAAGATTCCATCAGCACCCATTATAACAGGTCCTCACAAGAAGCTAGATTAGAGAAGAAAATACAAATGTGAAAAGAACTCGATAATACCCGGGCTAAAAGACTAAGAAAGTACTACTCACATTTACTTGGATCAATTCCAAACTGAGACAAGTCTATCTGCCCCGTACGAAGTACCTATAGCAATAAATAAATAAACACATTTATTAAGTATATTTTGAAAAGAAATGTAAAATGAGATAAGTGAGGCACTTTATTCTCACATAAGTAAATGAATCTACTTGCTGACGGAAAGGTGGGCTCTGTAACAACTCCAATATCTCTTCGGGAGATGACTTACCCTGCATCAAATAATATTGCATGAATATGTAACTTAAGGAATACTAAAACTCAATTACCACATTGACATCTACCTCAGGTAAGTAAGGAGCTAAACGCTGCTCCAAAGGTAATGTCTCCATCAATGGCATTATTAGATCAGGCTTCAATATATCGCCAAGTCCCAAGCCTAATGACATACAGGAAAATTGTCAAAAGTAGAGTTATTTTACCAACATTTTGCCCCAAAAAAAGAAAATAAACAGTCTAACTCATTCCTAAAAATCCACCACATTGTAAATTGGCAATCAGAAGTTCCAAATCAGAAAGCACGGTACCAGCAATGATAACTGGAATTAAACATGGAACTTTGGACATTATAATATTGAGCATGCATTAAGCACCCCCGGAGCCTCCCCAAATTTAATATCACTCAAGTGGTGAACCAAACATTGTTACCCATAACTGAGCAGATAAAATATTGTATCCTGGTTAGTTCATACTTATTCTTGTCTGAAAAATGCACTTAAGTATGAGCCATACAGTCTCTAGTTTTGAACTTTGAATGTAAAAAATAGCATGCAATATTATGTGTCAAAGACATGTTCATTCTTGTATTCAAAGGGAATAGTTATATAGTATCGAAAGATTACCTCCATCAGGATCAACAATACTATCTGCAAACATCTCATCAGAAAAAAACAAAAATAACGGCTTAGGTCTCAATAATTTAAAAATACATAAAAGAAGGTCTATTTCTTTCTTTTAAGTGAATTTGTTACCTGCAGGCCCAATGTCACTCAATATTCTCTGGAGATCTTCCAATCTAACCCGACCAGAAGATGGTACATCACTAGTTGCGTCCACACGCAAGTTTGGGATACCTAAGTTTGCAGCTCTTTTCAACAAAAAAAAAAAAATCCAATACATTTAGTGTCCAGTTGGCCATATATAAGAATAAGCAAATAAAAAACAAATTGAGATTTTAACAACTTCATAGTTTGTCACACATGTCCATGTTCCATCCTAATCCCATTCCAACTATTGATTTTCCAATCAAAAGCATAACTAAACAGTTTGCCCTATATAGTGTACCCTTGACTTTAGACTAACCAAATCTCAAAAAAAGAACGGTCATGACTTACTACGACCACAAATAACATCACCTCATGCTTGGAAAAAAAAAATTGAAGAACATAGTTAGCAGTGAGATGAATAATGAAGCAATGCGTCATTTAGAACTTCACGAGTCCTTCACATGAGGGGTTCTCAGAGATTTCACATATACAGAAAAAAACACTAAATCATAGTATACAAGTGATTGGGTGTAAATATCACCATGCAAGCTGGCTTTGTAAAATTGAGTTAGATCTAATCTAACTCCACTCTCTAAGTCTCTTCATTAAAGAACTATTTGTCATAAAAACAGCATATATTACATCCAAATCAGATCTACTTTTTATTCTAAGCACCAGACTTATAACGAATGCTGGAAAGCCACATTAAGGACCCCTATTCAAAGTGGGTTGCCACTGTCTTAAAATAGTCTTAAAATAGCCAAAAGGACCGAGTGAAGCCTCTTAATGTGGAGCTGCTAGGACGTCAACACTTTAGGAGCTGATATCTAACATAGACTAGAGATAAGGTCCAAGTAGTGCTTATAGAACTCGGGAAATCCTCACCATACAAGTCAATTTTGTGAGCTTGGGTATAAGCTCAAATTCTAAGAATGGTCGTTTTCAAATAATTCACTGGGAAACCCTCCACCTTACAAGCCAATTTGGTTTTCATAGCCATGATCCAATGGTAAGGTTTTGAATCAAACACTATAGCACAAAAAGGATATAAATACACTTAAAAAGTAGAAAATATGCACTGAATTCTACTGTCAAAGAGGGACCACTCATTAGATTTGGCAAGCGCACCACCCCTAACAGAATAGAGGTATCTAGCAAATAGGTCAAAAATAGGAAGTAAATAAAGTAGCCAGTAGGTAGTGAGATAATCTGAAAGATTGGATAAACACAAAACGCATAAGCATGCATAATTTCCCACTTTCGTTGGAACTTCACCAGAATTTCATCTAAACTAGAAATAGAGTATTTTGTACCAAGAAGTGCAAATTACTTAAATCAATTAAAAGAGAAAAACAAACAAAGAAAAATAAATCATTAATTGTGATCCATAGCATCAGTAAACATTTAAATATCCAAAATACATCAATACCTAGATGTGATGTCATCCTCAGCCATGTCTTCCGACACTTGAAGTGGAAGAGATCCCTCAGGCTCTTCTTCACCCAACTCTGTAAATCAGTATATAATTCCCTATTTATTTCCATGTTATAAATTTATCTATTTGTCTATGCCACTATGAAATAACTGTAGACCTTATTCAAAACAATATCCAAGAGCCAAAACAAAACAGAAGGTTTCCAACTACAAAATTTTCCAGTAGTGTTGTTCCACAGCTAGAGACACATCTGCATATATAATTAATAATCATAGTACCTGGGATCACCTCACCTATTAGGCAGCGGACTCATGAAATTTGATATTCATATATTTAAGATAATATCATACCAACTCAGACTTATTCTTGTGATAATATAATATAGCTCCAATTACAAGAAAATATGAGCCAACTCAATCAAAAGGATCAAACAAATGAAAAATAAACAATAAAATGCTATAGTTATATACTTGTATATTCCCATAAAACAATAACAAAACTATACAAGAACATCAGAGATTTGAAGTTATGCTTGTAGGGTCAGTCAATTACGGTCCCTAAGCAATCAATGAAAACAAGTGACACATGGATACTTCTTTCAAAACATTAGTTGTAGCCACCCATGCCAGGTATATATATGTTAGCACTACTTATCACACATCAGTATGTAACCAATACTCACTAATCACTTGAGTACAGAGGTCCACACAAAGTACCGATTTTTGTAGTTAAGTTGTTCGATTTTCTATTAATGAACCATATGGATGCTTTCCAAATGTGTGTTTTCCTTAGATATTTTTGCTGACATGAGTTAAAATGTTGAGAATATTGCATTTAACTAATGATTTTGACCCTCCATACTTTATATTTGTATATTTTATATAACATCCTGTGGTAACTGATCCCCCCAAGCATGTGCAAGTTTATATTATTTAAAACCCATACCTGAAGATTTAAAAGCACCCGTACCCATATCACACAACTTAGATGAAAATTATGAGCCACTTGAAACATGATCAGTGGTTTTGTTGTATTCTGAAAAGAATTGTCAATACAGGTGGATTACAATGGACTGTGTATACTTCTTGGAAGAAGTGATTTCCAATATACTAAATTTCTCAGAGCGAAAAATCAATAATTCAAAATGAAAGTAAACTTTAATATTTTCCAAAACTACTTAAAAATTGACTTAGAAAATATTTTCCATGACTAATTTCCTTTCATTTATATTAAGAACAAAATCTTATTTCACAAAATGACGTTTAAGAAGTCTGATGACAGAAGGACTGCTTAAGCTAACAAACAGAGCAACTTACCCAATGGTCTATTAATGTAATCATTCACTGAGCTACACAGTTGCAAGTCACCGTCAGCATTTGACTCCTGCATACAGTGAAGGATAATATAGAAATGTAAGAACCAGTCATACAGTTAACATTTACTGGACAAGAGGACATTATGTAGTAGAACAACCTGCATCCAGAAGAAGAATTTCCGGTCATCGCTATTAAACTTCAATATGTAAACCCTTCCAGATGTTTGATTAACCTATGCAACCAAGAATTGGAGTCATTGTAATCATCAAAAAATAGTAAAACCAAAATGATTGACAGTAAAGCAATGGAACCTTCTCAAAAACAGCCTCATTGGGAAATATTATCTGGTCCTGTGTTAGCTTGGGTCAAGAAAAATCCAGCAAAAAGCAACATAATATATTATAGACTCACAATGATACATAAAAAAGAGAATGATAATAATCAACAGAATAATGGTCAGCAAGTAACAGGAAAAACAACTCAGAAGACATCAAATTCGAGGCTCACAATAAAAAATGAACTTCAAATTACAGATGTTAAAAAATGAAAACTCCCAGTCCATGAAAAGTAAGATACCTTTTATACTGGTTGAAAGAGACCGACTTATTTCATTTTTAGCACAATAAAAAATATTAACAAGTTCACAGCTCAATCTCCAGATTTCAGTTATCTATTAATTTGCTTCTAGGAGACTGTTAGTGTTCCACTATTTAAATATTGACAATGTTAACATGTGGTTAAAAAATGTGTCGTTGTTCCAATAAGCCTTGGGTTCCTTCTGTTCCTGAACTTTATATGTCTTTACAGAATACTTGAATCACAGAGAAACCAAAAGATACTCCCTTGAAGTGAATAACAAAACAGAAAACAAAGGATACATCTTCAACAATATTTTGTGTGCGATCAAGCCACTGGAAATGGACTAATCCTTCCTCAGCCTGAAACAAGAGCAACTACTTTAAGAAATGTAGTGGCCGACAAGCGTTTAAAATACCAGGAATAATATTCACTATTATTCAATATTCAACTATACCATACCCTAACAATTCGAACAAGCCCTTTTCGTGTATCAGGAACAACCTTTTTTCCCTCGAGAAACATTTTACCAGCACGGAACTCCAGCATAACTTCCTGTAATATATATTTATCCAATGAAAAACAGAGGGAAAAATACAGTGAAAAACACTTGAGAATTTGATCCCAGACTACTTTATTCATCAAACTCGAAACAAAATTACCATTAACGTCATGTCAAATGGTAAACCATACACTGCAACTAAAACATACACACCATCGTCTACATTTAAAGTACTCTGAATCCTTAATGCAATAAGCATCCCAGCATAGCACTACCCTAAGCTTTCTCAAAACAATCCAGATTGTGTTTCGCTCAACGTAGAGAAGATTTCGTGACCGAATAAAAGTGAGGGAAACATCTACTGAACAAAAAAAAAAAATCAATCCAGATTACAAGACACAGGAGCATTATTACCTGAATTGCTGGAAAAACATCTGCCGAAGACGAACTCATAACTCCAGATTGTAAACGGAGCTACACAACATGAATCAATTCCAAACGAATTTCAAAAACAAAACCAAAATAGCATGCATACACGCATTCTAAGCAATTAATAGTATCCGTTACTGATCAGCAGCGAATATCAGTTCTGGAGATTATTTTGAGAGGAAAAGAACCAAAACCCTAGACGAAGAAATACGAACTTACAAGTGCTTAGTTGATTGTAGGGTTTGGCTTCAAAATTGCGTAATGTTGTTGGAATTACTGAACTCAATACAGAGCAAGAAAAGGGGGAAAAATTGAAAAAGATAGAGCTCAAGCACAAATCGAGGGTTCTTCCCCCTAATTTATTTGACACTGTTATGTTCTGTTTTTTCAGTAACCCTTCCTTTCCTTTTCAACCTTCGTCTTCAAAATAAACTGTTTTTAATTAATCAATTCATTGTTATTTCCTTTTCCTTACCCATAAATAAAGAGAATAAAGGAAGATTTTTATTTTTATTATTTTCAAATAGTGTGATTAAGGTTGAATTTTATGAAAGTGATTCCAGATTTTAAAGGAAGACACTAACATAAAGCAAGTCAAGTTTTTCGGATACATTATATAAAGAGGGAAATCGTGTCAGCATTATACAAAATATTAAATTAATTTTTGGACAAATTTTCAAAGAAAATTAACTTATGCATTTTATGTGAACCGACAAATTTTAAAAATATATTTAAATTATTTTTAATTTTATTTTTTAAGTGATGTAACATTATTAAATGTATTGAAATAAGTTTGGAATCAAGGATGAAGAGAGTTTTTATTTCTACAAAGTGATTAAACAATGGTCAATAGTCTATTATCCATAATTTGGTATTAAAAAGAACATTAGGTGATTGATGAATTATGATATATTTAAATTATTTTTGACCGACAATTAATGGAGTAAATTTTTTAATATTTTATCCTTTAAAATAATCAATCAAAATTTAAATTCAAATAAATACCTTACCATTTTATCATTTGAATGGTCATTTCTTTAAATTCAACAATTTTTTAAATTAAAATAACTGTTTACAATATAAACAATAGATAAAATCAATGTGGTTCAAAACTAATATGTCTTTTTAAAAGGTAGAATGTGATATTATGAAAAAAATTTGTTCAAACAACATTTCATATATGTTAACAAAATTGAGACCTTTCTCTTACTTTTGCTACAGCACATGTTCTTATTACAAGATAATAAATTTACATATTACTTCAAGCAAAAATCATTGTAGAATATGATAATGAAACATAATGTGTGAAAAAAATAGTTTATCAGCTAAATTGGAGAACTTGAAATATTATAGCAAAAGTTTATGCACAAGTATTTATTTAATTACAACATTGTACCTAAAATATATGTTATGTTGGAAAAAGGAAGAAGTAAGATTTAAGTAAAAAAGAAAATACAATAAAAATTAAACCAAAGACAGGCATTTCTTTTAATGATAACGAGATTAAAGGAAATTAACATATATTAGGTCAAAAAGTTGAACTAAATTATTTTAAGTGGTATGACATAACATATTTTATAAATACAAAATGTTATGGTTAAATATATTTTTGTTCTTAATTTTCAGTGAATTTTGAAATTAGTTTATTTTAAAATTTTAAACTAATTTAGTCATTCAATTTTTGAAATACGTGAATTTAGTACTTTTAATCAAATTTTATTAAGTTTATTTAACATTTCAAACATGTTTCATAATAATATTTGACTTAACATTAAAGCAAAAATATATCAAATAATATAAATAACTCAAATACAATCATAAAATCCGTACAAAACATCGAATAAATTTAACAAAATTTGATTAAAAAAATAAAATCCATGTATTTTAAGACAGAAAGGATTAAATTGCTTCAAAGTTTAAAAAAATTAAGACAATAAAAACATATTTAACCAAATGTTATATTATGTTGTTGTGGAGCATACATTGCTGATGTTGTGAAATCTTTTATAAATATTGTAATGACAATATTATAGATTGCAGTATACATCATCGTACTTTTCAGTAATTAGCATTTGTGCTCAAAAGGTGTTTATGAGTGAACAAAAGTGGTCAATATGAAGAAAAGATTGTTTCATTCATGACCTTGAACAAAAAAGCCTATAAGTTGTGTTGAATTTCAAGCATGAAGTCACCAATTTGTATATTAGTCCTTTTGTTAAAGTGCTTGTTGTTATAGTTTTCTGTTTCTTTAGAAAGTTGTTTTTTTTTTTTTATTTTAACGAGCCTTTTCATCTATGTCAAACTTATTCTGATTGTTGTCGTAGGTCATATACCCCATTAAGTTGTGAATTTGTTGAATGACCCCCTCCTGATTAGATTTTTATTTTCTATAAAAGAAAATTTTGTGGCACAGTAGGAATACTTTTATCCATTCAAATGGATGTCAAAATATTGTAGCTAAAAGTCTAAAATACTTAATAAAATAATAAAACTTTTGAAACGGATTATCTCGACCCGGTCCGATTTACTACGGATTGATTATTTAGTAAATAAACTCAATATAACTCATTTATTAATAAATCAAAAAAAATCGAACATGATCTGGACCATCATAATTTGATGTGTTAAACAGATTGATTTACTTACTTAAAAATATCTTTTTATTCTTTAGTCTAAAAAACTAAATTAAAATTTTGATTAAAATTTAAATAAATTTCAATACAATCCAAAATGATGTTAAACTCAAAATACAAACCAAAATTACAAATTATCATTGTGTTGCCTAAAAAAACAAATTGATTCGATCTAAATGCAAAACTCAACATAATAAAATACACTTATGTGACAATTTATTTACATATTGGTAAGTCAACGCAACTCACAATGAATTCAATCCGAATTAGTCAGGTCAAGAATTAACATGTACTGAAATTTATAAAAAAATTTAATCTAACCCGTTTTAAACATGTGATGGACCAGATTAACTCACAAATTCTAACCTATTTTGATAACTTTATAAAACATTATTTTTATGAGATTTATTTATGAGTTTTTATAAAGTTAATATCTTATTTTGTTTGGTTCATGAAAGAGTGAGACTTGATACTTTATCAGGTCTCAATGTTTAAAATTTAAATACGAGTTTAAGTTATGTTTAAAAGGAAAATTAAACCTCAAACTAAATGAATTAAGTTTTATTAATCTTTCTCATTAACACAGACATTTATTTACTTATTTGTTTTTTATTTCGATCTCGAAGAATACATTTCCTTAATCTATCTCATGTAATTTCGATTATTTTAATTTCTTATTAAAGTTAAATTACATCAACACTCACGGAAATTTTCAGTTAACACATTAATATCCCTCCTTTCTGTATATACTCTACTTTTCTTAATTATTTAATAAATATTACACTTTGATACATTGCATTTATCTGTTTAAACAATTTTATCAAGACAGAAATCATATGTTCCGGTCTGAAATAATCTGAAGAGTTCTCAAGAATAACAAGTGTCAATTTAATTCATTCTTAATATTTTCCTCCTTAAAGTTCTTTCAAAATCAAAGTGGATGAACAAAATAGCGAAATTGATTCAGGATTGAAATTCCCTTTCGTTTTCACTGCTACTTCGTATTTCCATGCTCAGTGCTTACTCTGTTGGCGTTACCAAACATATATTCATCAGTTTCCCCAGAAACCATCAAAATCGCTTGCAGAAGTCACTCTTTCGTTCCATGTCCATGAATAATCAAAGGGAAGTTCAAAGTGAAACTGAAAGTCACGTGCATTACAACCATACCGATCCCTCCAAATACGCAAGATGGACTGCAAGGTATGCAACTTTCTTGTTTGTAATTCCATTTTCTGTTTTACATTTCTGTAATTTAACTGCAATGGATGTGTTGTGATGTTATCTGGGTTTCAGGGAGAGTTTCCAATTTATGTATGCAAGGCCTTGGCAACGAGTCAATGATTTTTACTTCAACATTGTCCGTGCCAACTTGTCTCTGTCACTTCTCTTCCGACCCCAGGTAGGCAATTTTGAAAATTTACTGCTTGTAGTGTCTGAACCCTAATTTCTGATTCTGATAGGTTCTGTGTAAAATGGAATGTTTGCAATCTTATGAATGGTTAGGGGTGTGTATTTGTGAGTACTGTCTTTAACTATTTGTATGTTAATTCATGGCTTTCTATCAGACAATTCTTGATCACAATGATACTGGAATTGCAGCACTTTCTGATCAGAGTGAGTTGGAAAGTGTTGCATCAGAGGATCGCTCTGGGAGGTGGGCGAGGACGACGTTCAAAATTATTCTTTCGTATCATGGGGGTTCATTTGATGGGTGGCAAAAGCAACCAGGCTTGAACACTGTCCAAAGGCAAGTTGCTCTTCTTATATTTACAGTTTCTGAAGTTTTGTGCCTATTGCAAATGGAACGTCTTACCATTAGTTGGATGCAGTACCTTTTGTTATTACAGAGTTGTGAAATAAGGAATTGCGGTTTTTGTCACATATAAGATGCCTTTAACAACTGGCTTTCTCTTTTTGTATTTTGTTATGCATATTGAGATAGTTATGTGATACAATTGAACATGGTACAAGTGTTTCCTTGTCTTCTCCTTTACTGCTTCATGCTCGCTATCAGTTTATCTTTTTATTGGATGATAATTCTGCTTCTTGCTCTTGTACTCATTTTTGTTCACACAGCATTGTAGAAGCGTCACTTGGTAAGTTTGTTGATGAAAAGAAAACACAACTGCTCAAGGATAAAGGTTTGCCTATTGAAGGTTGTGCTGTTGTTGCTGGTCGTACAGACAAAGGTGTGACAGGCCTTCAACAAGTCTGTTCTTTCTGTAAGTAATTCCCTGTTATTAGCAATTATTTTCCCGTGTCCAAGACTTTGCAAACATGAACTGTCACACACTCTGATTTCAGCATGCAAGAACTAAGAAGGTAAATCTGGAGTCCCAAAGGATTTCTTATAAGTACAGTATTTGGGTCTAAGATTGTTTAGTACCATTTGACCTCATGTTTATGCACTAGTAGTTATACAATCAGCAGTAGGCATTTTGATTTGGAAATTTTTTACACCAAATATGTTAATGTCTGACTTCATTTGATACTGTCTCTTCGATACCTAGATGTGTATGATGTCTTTGGTTGGTTAAATTTAACGTTCACATGTCCTTACTCAAAACGTGTCGTTGCTGAACAAACGGCATCTAAAATGCCTTTGGCTTCTCATATCAACATACAGTAATATCTTTGACATTTGGGACCACCAAAAGGACTACTGAGTGTGATTCTATTCTTCTTCCAATCTGTTTGGGTACTTTCTGCCTTGGTCTGGCAGAATTTTATTGGATTGCTTGTTTCCTCACAGTGGGTTCCAGTGATATGGGAAACTCTTTGTAGGCTGTGGGAACTTGGATGGTCAGGTTACTTTGTTTTCTAGAGATACTCTTTTTTATTTTTTTCTGGTGAAGATTTAAAATTTTGTGGGAAGTTCTTCTGCTTGATATGGTTCTTGTAAGTCTGTTGTCTACAGTATGGATAGTTCTTTATAGGTTATGTGAGATATATTAATTTGGTTCTTTTAATGAATACCAAGCTTGGAGGCAAGTCCAAGTGCACCAGAAGCTTAACTGAAACCATAAAGGAAGAAAGAAAGAAGTTATCACCAGCATTAAGTCATAAGGTAGATAGGGACTATAAGAACCATGATTGAAATCATTTATAACATAAATACAACTAATTCCTGATATCAGATTTTGAAAGGCCCAAAGAAATCCTTTCTTAAAATTTTCAGTGATATTTTCCCATGTTCTTTATGTATAGATAGAAAGTAAGAACACCAAAACATTCTTGCATTGGCACAATTTAAAGTCTTGTAGGAAATAGCGCTAATCATGCCGGGCCATATTTTTCAATGTATTAAATTAGTGTTATGCCATGTAAGGAAAGAAAACTTTCGGAAGTGGGTTCTTTTCTAGCATTCATTGGCTTTGGTGAAGTTTTTTTGCCCTGATCTAGGGTTCATTATACACAGATACTTGGAAGAAGGATGTTAAGCCTAAAGATATTGAAGATGCTATCAATCAAGCAGCTCTAGGAAAAATTAGAGTCATATCAGTTTCTGAGGTAATATCCTTTTCGGGAAATCTGCAATGGGAAGCTAATATTTGATATCAGTTGCCTTGAATCCAAATGAAAAAGAAAACAAGCAAAAACATGGCTTGCAAATTGAGTTATTTGTTGTTCATACTTGATGGAATACTTATTCTTATAAGATATGACTTATTGTAGGTATCACGTGTATTTCATCCGAATTTCTCTGCCAAATGGAGGCGTTACCTTTATATATTTCCACTCACTGATGGGTACAGGGACCAAAGTAATGACAATGGGGAGTCATGTGACATTTCTAGATATAATGAAATGCATGATTCTTCCAGCAAGGACGAGATAGAAAATCAAGAGAAATCTTATGTGTTCAGCGTAAGCAAGGTAAACCGGCTTTTGCGAAAATTAGAAGGAAAATTGCTATCCTACAAGATGTTTGCTCGTGATACAAAAGCTTCAAGAAATGAGTGAGAGCTTAATCCTTGAATTTCCAACACAACTCACTTCATTATCTCATTCGTCTTCAGTGCACATCATAGAAACTACAACATAATATTTTGGGGAGGGTAGCAAAACTTAATGGTTGTGTAATTATTATTTGGAATTGAATCTTAAATTATTTCTATTGTTTCGGATGAATCATACTTAAGTGGTAGCTTTTAGTCTGTGAAAAATTTTCAATCTAACATCAAAGCCTTCATAGCAAAGATCTCTAGAATTCAATTCTTGCTTTTCTCATTCTTATAAAATAAGTCTCATTTCAGCAAGTAGGTGGGTCTATGAATTGTCCATGAATCAATGTTGAAAGGGCTCTTGCAAGAGGGAGCCTATTAGAAATATAATGCAAAAATTATTCACTTGTCTTCACTCAACAGTTTAAGCTTTTGTGATTGTTGTTTCAAGAGGGGAATTGCCATTCATTGAATTGGCTGATGACTGTCATTCCATTTCAGAGGTCCACCGACTGAGTGTTTTGTTTACCATGCTCGAGCTATGGAAGTCAAACTGCCAACAGCTGTGAGTGCCATGTTACCTTTTTTTTGTCTTTTCTTTATCTCTTTCTTTTGTTGCATGGAATTGTTATACTTAAGTGAAATTATTTCAACTCATTTGGCTGTTGGTATGTGTGGTTAAGCTTGTGGATGTGTCTTGCTGCTGATTGGTAATATTGCTTGGCTTAAAGTGATTTAGGCAGAAACATGTCTGAGAAACCAAGAGTTTAATTCAAATCATATTCATTAACCATGTCATGAAAAATCAATTATTCATTATATTATTCCTCAGAATAACTAGGGCAAATTTTTCCAAGTGTATGGAAATAAGGGCAATTGCTGAGCTGGGTTTTAGCTATATTTGACATAGGCATCATTAAATCCTTTTATAATATATGTTATATAAGATGGGAATCTTCTGAGGTGTTATCTGTTTTAATCAGATTTATATCTTCTAAAAATGTTAAAAAAGGACTAGAGAACCTTCTGTTCATTCATTAGGTTCGCAATGGTTTTGTAATGTTTCCTTCAAATACACACTATGAAATATATAATGGAATCTTGTTAATCAGCTGAAGACTGTATCATATTACTTCCGTTAGAAGTCTTGGCTCATTCTGAATTGAAGTGAACTCAACTCAAAAATGTTTAATTTGGTCAATCAGCCTCCTACTAAATGTGCTGAAAAGCCTCCTACTAAATGTGCTGATATTTCCTAGGATATCCGTTTGGTTGGATTTACCGTAACATGCAAGTTATGCAATTTTATCTATGGCTTTCAATGTTAACAGATTTCATTTGTTCAGAATATATTTAGTTACTCACATGATTAATATGCCCTTGACTTTTTCTTCACTTTCTTTTCAAGCATATATGTAGTTTTAGCAAATATGGATTTCCATTGGTTTTCCAATAAATATATTAAACATATCAAAAAGTAACAATGAGTAGGGTTTTATGCTGTTTGGCTGAGTTCCTGTTATGTTCCTGTTATTTTTACATGTGTCCATATCGCATCTTCTGAGACGTCTTTCAAATCATTTGGCCCCCTTAATGTAATTCAAAAATCACATCTAGCTATGATTTACTCAGACTCCTTAGTTTTACTGTGTACTTTGGTTGTTGAGAAGAGCTGTATTTATGCTTGATTTCGCTCGTGGCATTTTTAGGACTGTGGTGAAGAAACAAAGGTTATGTGTGTTGAGCTGGTAGCTAATCGCTTTCTACGAAAGGTAACTGTTGTGCAGTTTTTGCTCTCGATTTAGGAAACATGTGAATGTTTTTGGCTTCTCATATGTATCACAAAAAAGTAGATAATCAAATTTGTTGATGTAAATATGAAAAGTAAAGCATCACAAGTTTATTGCAACATTAATGTAACTTAATATGAATAGAAGTTGACACGATAGTATGGCATAGAGTAACACCTTTATCAAATATTGCCGAGTTGATTTTCAACACAAATGAATCAATTTAAAGGATACACACACACGTATAAATATGTACTAAAAGATGATAAAAACTTCTCCGAATTAATAACATTCATATTTAACAAAAATAAGTCATAGGTTTCCAAGCCATACTAGTAAGCACCTACAAAATTCAATACAATTATTTTATGTTGGAATCGTCAATCATCATATTCTAAATTAAAGTCTTTATCATTTTCACTATTGTTAGGTCTATAGATTTCGATTTTGGATATTAAAATCCCAAAAAAGCCTCAAGTTCTCTCTTCTAAGTATCACTCTCTTGTGTTTGCCTGTAAAAACACAGTTTCAGTTCCTTTCATTAGAATAACTGGCGTGCTAGATTTGAGCTAAAACTCGGTACTTCTGTTGCATGTGTTTTTATTTATTTATTTATTTATTTTCAATTACTGCAATGGTTGAAGCTAATGATATTTTTATAGATGGTTCGGGTGCTTGTGGCTACCTCAATTAGAGAAGCTGCTGCTGGTGCCGAAGATGATGCCTTGATAAAGCTGATGGATGCCACGTGTAGGCGTGCTACTGCTCCTCCAGCCCCCCCTGATGGTTTATGTCTAGTTGATGTTGGCTACACTGAATTTAACCCTCAAAACTGCTTCATTCTGATACAGTAAAGCCCTTGTGCCTTCTACTCCCATTCCTAATCACATTTACAGTGACAGTCACACTTGCAGATTTTAATCCAATATTTTGCAATTAGATCCTCTGAGATGAAGCTTCCCTAGATTACTTCCAAAATTTGCATTTTGGCTCGACTTTCTTATACATTTAGACTTTTTTATTATTATTGTTTTAAACATGCAGCATCAATTGTAGCCTTTTTTTTTAGATGTTATTGTTACATGTGGTTTTGTCTCGCAGATGCACGTGTACATTTCTCACATTGCAATCTCTTGGTCCCTCAAATCTATTTTCATATATTTGGATCAGTGGTGGTGGATGTACTTACTGGAATTTGGATTCTTTGGTTTTTTTTTATTCTTCTATTGTGTCTTCATAATAGATTACCACTTATTTTAACGTTTTACAATATATTAAAAATTTATTTAAAATATTAATACAGTGTATTTTTAATGTTCAACAAAAAATAACTCTAAAAAAATTAGTAAAGAATCTATATTCGTAATTACTCGTGGATCAATATTAAAAGAAAACACATCGAGGAACCAAATTAAAAATCTTGCTTGCGTAAGGGAAAATGTAAGAATATTAGTTTTAATGCTTTAAATAAGAGAGAAGTATGAACGAGAAGATGTGTTATTTAAATAAAAAATAAGGGAAATAGTTCTCTCTGCAGGTTTGAATGAGTAGATTCACGAGCACAAAGAATTGATTTTATTTCTTACAAAAACCTTTCTACTTGTATCAGAAATTTGTTTTGATTTAATTTAAGCAATTATTAATAGGTTTACAAAACACTAATCGATTGGAATTAGATATCACTTACTGGTTGGATCCTGTTTATCAGCAATGCTGCCTGAGTTTGACTTTTTTAAAAAATAAATTAATAAATCATTCTCCCCACATTGAACGTCAATTGTATCTTTCTTTAATTAATTACCGAAAATTACATATATTTTTGAAAGTTTTATCAGAAAATTTTGATTTTTTTTAAAGAAAAGAATCTGAATTATATGCAAATATTTGTAAGTAAAATGTAGAAATGGTATTGGTGGTGTCACCTTGTTGGGAGTGCTACAGGCTACAGCCTTTTACCTCGGAAGTTCCAATTGAAGCTCATAAAATTATTACTTTGAAGCTCCAAACGAAGCACAAAAAAGAACTACTTCATTAGTAATTAATGAGGTATAACAAGAATCATTCCAGCAATCTTCTCTCTTTAGTTTTCGGTCCAATTATTTAAACATAAAAATTAGGAAGTGCCTATTATCTCTGCACCAACACACACACACACTAT
>Ga0214544_1003398_pt1 | contig 32958 bp, 16 predicted proteins | sample CNSS3metaG_FD_160074 | JGI IMG/M metagenome (GOLD analysis project Ga0214544, IMG submission 160074) | Root nodule microbial communities from cowpea collected in UCLA plant growth center, Los Angeles, California, USA - CNSS3 | ecosystem: Host-associated > Plants > Roots > Nodule | place: USA...
TGCGGCGGGGAAGAAGAAGAAGAAAAAAGGGCACGCATTTTGGCACCGGTTGTCAATCACCCGAGGCCAAATGGAAGTGTATAGGCCCCGGTTCTTCGCCACCCGAGGCCAAATCTCTGTTATAGGCTTCGTTTTTTTGTCACCCGAGGCCAAAGCTTGCGCTGTCAGTGGCAGTTTTGTAAATCTGGGTGACACAGATGGGTTATATGCTTCGGTTAGTTTGGGACCCGAGGCAGAATGCTGAGAAAAAATTCAAAAATGCCACCGCCTCCTTATAGGCTTCGGTCCCGCAGTAACCGAAGCCTATAAGGCGAGTTAAAAACCCCATTCTGCACTAGTGTGATTTCTTCTGTTATTAAATAAAAAAAAAAACTTAAACAAAAACTTATTATTTATGTCCTCATTTTTTTTATATCTTTTCTCATTCTTAAAGAAAAAAAAAATCTTGTCTCACTTAGGTAGTGCAATAATTATTTAATATTTAGTCCTGTTTTTTTTTTTATCTCATTACCCTTTTGTATATCCATTTTTTATGAATATAGAAGAGCAAGTAATGTATTATGTGATTTTTTATAGAAGATTTTTAATTGTAACTCGATCATCATACTTTTTTTAGTAATTATGTCTCTCAATTTTTTATTATATTATACTAAAAAAAAATTGGTCTTAAACTTGTTTTATAGATAGGTATATTGATAAAAAATAAAAGAATAAATTCATTTTTTAAAATTGATAAAAAAGAAGGGAAGATGAGAACAAGACAATAAGGTTGCTCATCGCATAAGCATAACAATGATGAAATGAAATTTTGTGATGATTTTTGAATTGATATGTGCACATTAGTAAAATGGAAAATGAATATTTTACATATAATATGATTATTTACATTGAACAAAAAAATAGCTGAAAAATTTAGTTATTATTCAATTATTTAATAAGTTAAAAAATATGAAAAAACGAATGACAATCATTTAAATATGTGTATTTTCTGTTATAGTTATAACTATATTAAATTATGTATTAATTTTAAGTGAATGAGTAACAAAAATGTTAAATATATAAATTTTAAATATATTATTTTGGCTCCCCCATAAATCTTAGTCAAGATCCGCCACTGTTTGGAAGGTAGTAAAAAGATGAATTTATGTGAATTTGAGTTGATAGATTTGTATTTTCTTTTTCAACAGATTTAAAGGGTAAAATGAGTGTATTTGAAAATAATTTTTGTGAAAGTTAGTGAATAGTTTGAGTGATGTGATATATTAAAACAAATTAATAAAAAAAATTTAAAAATTACTAAAATACCCTTGATGGAAAAATATATAAAATTACTTTTTGATTAGTTAAACAATTAAATTTTAAAAATATTATTTAATAAATTATATTAAATTATTATTATTATTATTATTTTTATAATAATAATAATTATTTTAAATTATCATTAATAATTAATATTATTATTATTAATTATTATATATATTATTTATTTTTATATTTAATTACTACCTATGTTATTTATTATTTAATTAATTTTATATATATATATATATATATATTATTACACATGCACACTAGCAACACAAACACACACAACACCTCACAATACCGGTACCAATTACAATACACTCACACAACCAATTATGTTACTGGTACACACACCACACACAGTACCGATTATATAACCGGAGAACCCATTCACTTACTATTTTATTTTACATATTCAGGCACACGAAACACATATTTTCACATATTTTCACTGTAGCGATACAGCTCAAGGTGAGCTATGATATAAGGAGATAAAATTACATTTATCTCCTTACTTTTAAATGATAGTTACATTCTGTTTAATTTTTAAAAATAAGTATTTAGTGTTTTATTTAATATAAGGGTAAATTTTGAAAATAAAGAGTGCATAGGTGAGGTGGAGAAACACGTAAGAATTTGGGTGGAGGAAGCAGATGGCGATCACGTGTGAGGGGATGAGGTGGAAGGACGTCATGGCCGTGGCTGATAGTAAACGCAACCACCGCATTGGTGTCAGATAATCACGTGGATTTCTCATGCATCTTCTCCTCTATCCCCGTGCTTTTCTTTTCTTCATATGTTGCTAAATCCTTTTCTTTTTCTTTTCGAAACTATTTAAAATATAAACGAGATTTGGGTTTGTATATTATTATCGATGATGATACATAGCATGAGCAGCTAAGTTATAGTTGATGATACACCTTACAGCTCGACCGTGTCCACACTTTGTCGTCTTCAACTTTTCTAAGCCTCGGAAACCCTCCCATTATGGCCGTACAGGTGTTCCAAACACCACCACCATCATTTCTTTCTGCATTCCTCTTGCATATTGCTCCCTCTCCCCCAACCTAATTACAATGAAAACTTCTTTTTTCTCATTATATTATCTTTCAGATCCAAAATATGTATCAACTCTCCCCCACTCTCTGTTAACTCACATTAATTTATATCAACATCTTAGGGACCTGTAATTTATATCAACGTCCCCCAAAATATATATATATATATATATATATATAACTCTTTTAAAGATTAGACAGTTTCTTCTTCTTCTTCTTCTTTTATTAAAATATCTTTTAGATTACAAAAAATGAATCAAAATAATTTATTAAAGACTTCTCGAGCCCAAATTTATTTCACAGTTTGTAGGGTCAAGTTTAGAATGGTTGGACAGTACAATTTTATGAGCACTAAAACGATACATTAATAAATATTAAATTAATTATTCTATTTTGTTTAGTTTTATTTCTTAATTTAATGTTTTTATTTTAATTATTTATCTCTATAACATAGAAAACATATATTAACAAAATACCAAATCAAATTATTTTATTTTATTTATCATTTCATTATAAAATAGTAGTAATTTAATTATTAATATTTAAAAGTTATACTATTATGTAAACATAAATACTAATAATATAATTGTTTTTTTTTACACTTTCGGTTCTTCCCGGCATGAATGTTATGTTTCTGAAAACAAACATAGCATTAATTTACTCACATATTTCTATGAGGAAAACTTTCGAAATTCCGTCAAGTTATAATTGATTAAATGACGAATCATAAATTATTTTTTGTTGCCCTCTTAAAAAGATCGGAAATAGTTTTGAATACTCCTTTAATGTGGACACCCAAAACGAGATAGAAGAAGAGACGAAGAATGAGTCATAAATAGGATTGGTAAAATGATGGGACGAGAGAAAAAAGTCGTTAATATAGAGTGTCTGCTATGTTTGAATATCCAAAAAACAAATTATTTAACTTTTTTTTTTTTTTTAAAACTTAAGGTGCGCTTAAAATGAGTATGCAATTGGACAGAAAAAATACACTTTGCATAGAGGAAAGCGGAGATATGAGAATTGCGTTTGGAGAATTGCGTTTTGAGAACAGAGGTAGAACTTTTTGCCATAAGTTTTTGTTATTGTTGATAACAGTTTAACAGAAGTGGATTTGGAACAGAAGCCCGATATGAGATGCGGCGGATAGGTGCATATACATATAATTTGCACCAATATACATATATAATCCAGAGAGGCTAAGCCTTAATTATATATATAAGAGTGTTTATGAATGGACTAACTAGGTTTTACACAGTAAGGGAATCCTTAATCATAGGTATTAGGCAGAGGAAAATAAGGGGTGGAATTGGAAGGGGAAGTGGTAGAAGTCCTAATAGAACCAGACATAGCAACAGGGAACCCTATCCCTGGTGCGTTAACACCGACAAGTGGCCTAATATTGTTAGCAGAAGCGCGTTCCAGCGACTGAACCTGCGTTTTCAGAAACTTGACGTAGTGAATGGCCTCATCCAACATCGACGCGGTGTCCATCTTGGTCCCTCCAGGGACCAGTCTCTGCAGGATCCTTATCCTCTCGCTGATCCTCTCCCTGCGGTGCCGCGCTGCCACACTCTGAGGGTCCTTCGAAATCTTCACGTTCCTCCGCTTCGGCGCCTTCACCGACTCCGGGTCTATGTGTATCGGCTGCATCGCCGCCATCCTGAATATCATCTCCCTCATCGCCGCCATCGAGTTCCGCTTCTCACCGTAAGGGTTTACAGTTGCAGTTGCAGTTGCACCCTCGGTTGGGGTTTGTTGAAGCATTATTGGGGTAGGGTTGTTGTTGGTGGTGTCGGAGAAAGAGAGTGTAGCGGAGGATGTGGTTGATGGTGTTAAGTGCGTGAATGAGTAAGAGGACCAAGGTAAGGGGCTGGGAGGGTTATTGTCTAGTAAATCTGCTAGTGGCATGGTGCTTCCACTGCGTATATTGTTGTTGTTACTGTAGAAGTCTTGTTGGGGATGAAAAGCGTCGATGGTGTTGGTGTCACCATAGGGTTCAGAGAATTGAGGGAGGTGTTGCATCATCATGGTCATGATGTCCATCTGCTGCTGCTGCTGCTCCTCCTCCGGCTTTAACTGCTCCACAGTGTCCATTAATGGGTTGGTTTCACCTTGCTGAAGGAAAAGGTGAGAAGTGAAAATGGTGAGAGTGAGGGGGAAAGGAAAAAAGATGGACAAGTATTTAAAGGGTAACTGAAAAAACTGAGAAAATTAGCAGAAGGGTACAGAGGGATGGGGAAGAAAAAGAAGAATATATATATTTAGCAGTGGAATTGGGAGTTGAGTTTCTCTCAGAATTTGCAGTGTGAGAAGAGTTTGTTAGAGTGGTGAGAAAGAAGGGGCAATAGTGAAAAAATAAATAAAACCAATAAAATAGTGATATTGGGAACAGACTACAGAAAATGATCAACACCTGGGAACCGGTGACTCTCTCTACATGTTTATGCCTCTCATATATATAAAGCTTCAGAAATAACATGTTATAATATTTTCTTTAAACTATTACTGAACATACTCCAAGCTGTGTGAATCGTTAAGGTCAAGGAATTACGGAAATGTTTTGTGAACACTCTGCTAACAAAACACAGATTATTTAAATTTTAATAAATAATAAACATATATGAAAAAAAAAGTATGTTAAAGAGCATATTAATGCTCTCATTAAACAAAAGGAAATATCTGAAAAATACCAAGAAATATTTGAAATTTGTATTAGTATGTTCAACCAATTTAACAAAACCAAATTAGAGGAATAAGTACGTTAAATAATCAAGAAACAGGGGAATTCAACATACAATTGTTATTTAATTATTTAAGAGAATATGATATTCATACATCAGTTTCTTATAATTAATACAAACACTCAAAGTCTTTGTTAATAAGCCAGTCTTATTATTCAAGTGAATATAATTAGTATTTTAGAAAAATATATACTTAATGTTTTATTATATAATATATATATATATATATATATATATATATATATATATATAAATAAGGGAAACGTGGGAAGATATATTCTATTATTTCCTTTGTTAATGCGTTTATACTATAAATTGAAATTGTTGTAGTAAAATAATTTACATTTATTATTTTTTAAAATTTATAATTATAGATTCACTAAATAATGGAAAGAGAAATTTTTTATCTTTTATTATGTATCATATTCCTTAGGCTCAACTCTAAGCATTACCCCTCCAAAAAATAACCATGCTTTATAAAAAGGGAAAAAAAATTCAAAGCTTTGTTTAAGAAAAATAATAACAGAGAATATTACTTAGACATAATGATACCTACTTGTCCAATATTTATCGAAGATTTATTGCTTATTGGGTTAGATTGAATAAATTATTTTTAATAATAATTTTGCATTAATATTTATTAGCGTAAACATAGGCACTATCACGTCTGTGTGTACGCATTTGTTGAATATGCATGATATTATATTAGTAATGAATGATATTGTAATGTTATTAAGTTAATAAACAAAATAAAATTATATTTATAAAAATAAAGTGAAATGTATAGAGAAAATATGAGAAAATAACTGTTGATGAATAGAAAAAAAAAGAAAAAGGAGATAAGTAAATAGTTTTATAAAAATTTGTAGAGATAAGTAACTGTTAATTTTTTAAAATTTAACAAATAATTACATTGTAAAGAGTAAAGTAAAGTTGAAATTATAAAATGAGGATACAAAAGAAAAGAAGAAATCCTCTTTATATATTTTTATATATAGTTATAGATATTGATTAATTGAAGAAAATATTAAGTACTTCGTATATTTTGAAAGCATTAAATACATAAGATTCTCGTTCAATCTTTATTTATAAACATTAAGAAAGTTTGTAAATATGATAAGATAATTAAAGTATTCATTTAAAAATACTTAAGGATGGAGATCCGGGACAAATCATACAATTCACAGGTAAAAAAGTTCGAATGATTAGATATTTAAGCTGGTTATTTTTCATACGTCTGACCGCATTTTAATATTTTATTGTTATGTGATATTAGTTGTTTGAAATCATTATTTACATATAGTAAATAGTATGATTTCTTATTTATTTTTAGGGATTGGTAAATCATTGCTTTTTAAGTTATTTTTGTAAATGTAATATAGTTAATCTTTATTTTTACTGGATACTTAAGTTTGAGATTAAAAAGTAATAATAAAATTTTAAATATTATTTTTCAATTTATGTTAGTTAATGTACAAAGTCAAAGTTATGTATGAGGAAGTAGAACTATTAACTCATATATCTTATAATAGGTAAGCTATCCTAATCTATTTTATATAATGAACCCAATAGATTTATCTCATTATCAACACTTATTACTAAATCAATAACTATAATTGATTGTTATTTTACAATTTTTATACTTAAGATTGTAACAACTAAAATGTCATAATTTGATTTTGATTTGACTCATCTAGTCTTTTTCATCATGAGAAAATTGATGTACCTTACAAGAATTTAATTATTATTAGGTCACATGATAATAATTTAAAAATATTTAAAGTTAAATTATCACAACTTAAAAATATTGTATAAACTATACACAATTTAATAATTATTGTTTATAACCATCTACATTTTTTTAACACATGTTAAAACAAATTCGTAACATTTTTTTTTATGTCCTCTAGGTTTATCCCAAATAAAACTCACTATCTAACCAACAATAAAAACAAATGTGCCTTATTACTATCTTAAGCAATAATTTTTCAGTTGTTGTCATATAAGTGTTGTTTAATTTATAAATGTGAGAAAAATTCATAGTGTATAGTATAACTAAAATGAAAATAACATAAAGAACAAGCTATAATTTTATTGTTTTACCCACATTTTTTAATAAAATATTGTCTAAATTATCAACGGTTTATAAAATGTGATTTTTAGTAGTTTTGAGTCACTCTTATATATATTTGTTTAGGAAATAGTTTGATGCATGTGTGTTAATTTAATATAGTTTAAAATAAAAAAAATGATGTGGTGATTTAATCAAATAATAAAATATTTTACATTTAGATATATTATAAATATGGTGCATATTTTAGATAGGGTGAAGGTGAGATTTATTTATTTATTTCTAAATGCCTGAATTAATGGTTTTGGGAGATATTAAAGTCATTGACCAAATTATGAAGGGAAGGATTATTATAGTGAATGATGATAAATGAAAGAAGCTACGTCACCTACGTGCCATTGAATTTGAAGGCCATGTATCTTTCATAGATAAGTGTCCAAAATAATTATTGTCATCTTTTATTGACATTTATATACATTAAATGTTGTTGGACTCAGCTATTCTTTCGACTAATTTAAGTAAACTTGTTCATTGTACCTTACACATGTTTATCAAAAAACAGTTCTTCTTTTAGCACTATAAAATTCTATAATAATATAAACTTCCCAAGCAATAATATCATTGATTCTATGGGTGTGCCCCTCATTAAGGACATACGCAACTACTTATTTCTAATCATTTGGAAAAATGCTATTAATCCGAGAATGTTTTCTGGCTGCATTCTTTCTTATTGAGAAAATCAAATTTCATTTCTTAATTATCTTTAAAAACTATTCTACTCCTGAGTTTTTCTTTTAACTCTTCCTTTTAATGTGAGAAAGCATACAAATTTTAGTTTAAAGCGAGAACTGATCTTGAATATTCTTAATATTGTTATAGCAAGTCGTATAATAAACTTTATATTTTTATTAAAATTTGTTTTATTACAAACTATATATATTAAAACTATTTCAAAAGTATTTTTTAATTTTAATTGATTAATTAATATTTTAATTGAATGAATTAAATTAATAAAATAATTATTATTTTTGTATATCAAATTATTTTACTATAATTAATAATTAAAACTTAATTTGTAAGTATAAAAATTTTAATTACAATATTATTGTATATTTATATTTTCAAATATTATATTATAAAAAAATATTTTTTAAATATTTTTTATTTAAAAAATAGGTTTGTTGACTAACTTATCTCACATCACCAATTTAGTTGGCCAAACATAACAGATGAAGATAAACTAACATATTAAAAACTTAAAACCTAATTCATGAAATCTTGACGAAGGAACTATTAGAGACCCGTTTTAAGAATCCATTGATGCATGAATAATTCTTCATTCCAAAAAATTTAGGTTAGAATCCATTGAGTGGAAGTATCAAGGTGATAACTTTGCCCTAAAATTATTTTCTAAGAACCCGGAAGCCCCACGCACGTGCCAGGGTCAGAAATGTTACCAGATAACTTCCCGGTTTTAGGTGGGGATCGCTTTCCTACCGTTGGATGAAAATGAGGTGGGCACGTGACAGCCATCGATAGAAAATGCTAGTGCACCGTTAGTTTGATTCCAATGATTGATTGTATTCCATTATCCCTGATGTGGCGCAGGTGTAGCCTAAAGGATCCTATGCTCTCTCTCATTAAAGTGGTGCCCTTTTCGAGATGGATCAGGCTCTGATGGAACCTGCTTCATGTGCCGGATTGGTTAACGAACTTACTTATCATGCACTTACATACTTTACCTTTTGTCACACACTCTTTAATCATTATTTAAATTAGCTAACTGAGAAGTTAAGAATTGAAAATGAAAAATGGAAATAAAAAGAATTTGAAGTTGTTTAAATTAAAAATAAAAAATATTATGCATGAACTCTTGGAGTATATATTGAATAAAGATTTTTCTTTTATTGATTACTTTTAGTTAGTACTTCACACACATCAGCTTGAAGATGAATTAAATATCATCAATATAAAAGATGGGAAGCTTTCAACTCTCGTTAATAATTAATATAAAAAGTAGATAAATTATATTTTCTATTATACCAACCGATGTGCAAAGTCCGTCGATTAGACTCATAATATTGCAACATGACTCATTCTATCATTCTGTATATATGAGTTGTATTTACACATGATGTTGAAGAAAGCAAAAGCACAAAACTAATTAGAAATTGCAATCGTGTTAGACTCTTATAGTTATTATACGAAAAATTCACCTATTTTTTAGGAACACGAAAAGAACATTAAACACAATAGGAATGGAGTGAAAAATCACATAATGATGAATGCAACCACAACCGAATACATGAAACAAACAATTTCTAACTTTTTCAGAAGATGAGGAAAGGAGAAGAAGAATAAGAGGAAAAAAAAATAGAAGAACGAAGAAGATTCAATCACGATTTTTACTAATAAATTTTATTCATAGTGAAAATTCATCAATGATTATCAATGATTAGTGACCATCAGTAATTACTATGACACTAAGCGATTAATTGGTAAATTAATTTATTGATGATCACTTCACCGATGAATTTTTTATTGTTAATAATTTATCGGTAAACTCGAACTATCGATGAATTTGTGTTATTACCGACAGATTGTGTCCATCAATAATATGTAATTTTTTTGCATGAATTAAAACTTATTAAAAATCTATTTTAATAAGATTTATTGAACTTATCTTATCACTCATCAAGAGTGACAGATCTTGACCAATGTTTTTGGAAGTCAAAATAATACACTTAATATTTATATATTTAATTGTTGTCACTATCATAATAAAATGAATACATAATTTAGTAAAATGATAACTATGAAAAAAATCACACATATTTAATTCATTTATTCATATTCTTGAACTAATCAATGATTGAATTATAATTAAAATTAAAAATTTTAGCTATTTCTTTTTCAATTTAAATAACCATATTGTTGAAAATATTGTTTTGATAATTTTCTTTGTCCATGACCTTCATAGGATCTCATATTAGCTTCAAATTATAGAATAGGAAGGAACTCTCTAGTATGTAATTTTGTGTTTGGGCTTTATTAAACTTTTAGTTGTGTTGAACTTTTTTTGTTTAGACCCACAATATATAAGTGTTTGTGAGACACACTTGTAGACATTTGAGTAAATGAAAATTTGAGTTTTTCTCTCAAGTCTTAGCAAGGTTATTTGTCAAACCACTGATCCTTATCCTGAAATCTACATTCAAAGTGGTGGATCTTCGTCACTTATCAAAGAATCCATATCTTACTCACTTATCTTAGAATCTCTTCCAAGTGGTGTGATTTACTTCGGATATGTATCTCCATCGATTCAGCGTCACCCATTTTCCCCTTTGTTGAATTTTGTTCTAAGATCTTTATCTCTATGTTGTCCAAGATGTGATTTTCACTCTCAAATCTGAGACGATCATGCATCAATATTCTTAGCTTAGATATAAGATGTTTTGTGAAACTTTTATCTCAAAACTAACTTAAAGTATATGTATGAATGCAATTTTCATTTTAACAAATCAATTTTTTAGCTTAAGTTGAACTTCTTTTTTAAATTTATGAAAATATAGAAAACTAAAAAAAGAATACAAAATGATTAAATATAAGTAAAATAATCATATCAATTTTACAATGTTGTCTTAGTGACTAAAAAATAAATCACCATAAAGAAGACGGAGGATATCACAACATACAAAAGAAAAAAAATTACAAATGCATTATTTCAACAACAACTAAAATTAAGAAAATTCAACGTGTTACTTAGGATAACAATTAAAAGAAAACAACGATGCTAAATGGAACGATCTTGTATCATGTTACGCACACTATTTGGTTGAGTGTTTATGTTTTGGATATTTACTTGCATTTTGCTTGTGGACCCCACGTGGCACAGTGTAATGTGGACCCCACGGGGACAAGTTAGCGTAATGAATTTCGAAAAGGCACGATTCAAGATGGTACAAGACATTTCTTTCCAACGTTCCAAAACAAGTAATTTTGTTGCTAATTTTATTAATTTCATATGCAACAACCACTTGTTAAATATTCTAAAACTTTGTGATGACCCTATGATTTGCTCTCCAAAGTTCAAGAAATTAAAAATTTCTTGGAGTAGCTAAACATTCCTCGGTAAAAGAGAAAAACAAACTCGAGGTCCGTTTCTTTCTTTATTTTTAAAGTGTTTTCTTTATTTTAAAGTGTGTTTCCAAAATTAAATGCATATTATACTACTTTTTTAATTTAATTCATATGCATAAAATTTCTTAAACTCGCTATAAGTGTAAACGATATCAATTTGATCGCCATTGTACATCTCATTTCCTTGTTTTTATGATCTAAAAAATAGTTTTTTCAAAATGATTTTATAAAGTTATTCTTAAAAACCATAAAATAAAAATTCAGAAACACATGCAAAACGTAGATTATGAAAAAAAAAAAAAGAAGAAGAGAGAGGCTAGTTTGCTTACTAGTTCACATGTTCCAAAAATACTAGATCTGATTGAAGATATTTTATGGATTCACTTTGACTAGACCTTCCATTTCACAAGCACATTTTATATTGTGAAAAATTAACCAAATTATGATTTTAAGATAACGTATCAAGTGAATATTTTGGTATTTTTAAACCGTCATAAATAAGAAAATTAATAAAGGTGAAGGATAAATTTCATTTAATTGATCATATGGTTATCAACTAATATTTAATCTCAACATCAATTATATATATAAACAAATAATAATAATAATAATAATAATAATAATAATAATAATAATAATTTCTTTGTAATATATGAGAGTATGCCAAAAAAAAAAAATATTGTAATATGTAGTTTTTGTACATGAAAATAAGAAATCACACAGGCATTTCAAACCCCTTAATAATGTCTTAGAAATTTTCTAGTCACAAGCTTGAACGTTAGTAGAGATACTCCATCACAACCTTCACTTGCCTCGTAATTAGTCCTCAAACATGAACATGTATGCTACTTTTTCCAAAGTGACATCATATACTAGTTTACATAATTCACGACTTTGAAAAAAATAGTATAAATTTACTAAACTTTGGATGATATATTACGTACTAAAATATATGGAATATCATTCAGTAAATTTAAAATTTTAAAACACATGATATACTTTGTAATATTCTTTATACCACATGATTGGATCACGGTTCTAAAAAATGTAATGAAATTATAAATTTATACAGTTAAAATAAATTATATACATAGAAAGTATGAAAATAAAAGAAGAGGCGAGTACATTAATATAATTAATAAGGGAGGGAGACAATTGTCTGCAAGAATAAGTTGGACAAGATAAAACGAATCCAAAAGGGAGAGATTATGATTTTGGTGTGTGCTATTTTTATTTCTTTATTACCTTATCACTCACCCCGTCACCACCTTATCCTCTCTTTCCCACTCATCTAATTCATTCTCATTATTAATTTTATTATTACCATTATATTGAAACAAACAAAACATCGTGTAATATCACCATATATTGAGTCAAAAGTTTTACATTAGATAAAATAGATAAAATTAAACACTATATAAGAATAAAGACCCATAACACCATTGTTTTAAGGTTTTGGGATCAAAGTAATATCAAATGTCTTATATGTGTTAGACTAATGTCATATAACCATATGAAACCACAATCTCTCAATGACTATAACCAACCATATAACATATGAAACATAACTCAACAGTGATATCAGAACCGATGGTTCGGAGTGACTGACCACATAATCAAAACCATAACAAAAAGAAGTCACCTAAGTGACTGACCGCATAACCATAACCAAAAAGGGTCACTCATACAAAGGAAATATATATGAAAAAAAAAACAAGGAACTCACCTTTGATGGGAGATTGTTGGAAATAGTCTAAGTGTGAGTCAAAAGTCCTATATTGGATAGAATAGACAAAGTTAAACACTATATAAGAATCATAATACCATTGCCTTAAGAGTTTGGGATTAAAGTGATGTCAAATATTTTATATGTGTAAGATTAATGTCATATAATCATATAGAACCTTAATCTCTTAATAACTATAACTATATAACATATGAAATATAACTCATCATGTCTGAATTACATTTAATATTTGAAAAATGAGATCGATAAATAATGAGATGGTTAGAATATTTAATGGTCCCAGGCAGGTCTTTGTCTCCGAGAAACAGTGTGCCTGCTGCAACATAGCGTGAGCATGCGCGTTTGTGGGTGCATGATTTTCATCGCTCGCAACTTGAATCATTTTCTGCTTCATCTTCATTTTCATGTTTAGTGGTTTGCGTCATAATGTGATGCTGATCTCAGGAGTTGATTGTTGCCACCAATACTCCATTCCTTAATTTACCATCTTTCTTCTTTCAGCTGCAACTACCATAATAAATTCCTTTGCCGTTTACGCCCACAATTTTTAATTTTCAAAAAACAACCAATTGTAAGTTTAGCAATTATGTGAATTAATTAATTGTGATTTTGCAAGAACACAAAAGAGGCAACTACTGGCCCACCTCGTGCCTCTTTCGGATCATCCTGCTTCCCCTTTAATTTCATTGTCTTTTTTCATCTCTCCAATTTTAAATTACTAAACATCGCCCGTTCAAATTTTAAAACACAAACACTTGTTTATATTTATTGAATATCATAATATATATATATATATATATATATATATATATATATATATATATATTGTTGAGTTAACGAAAATAATATGTATTGCAAAGTTTCATATTATCTAAGACAATCGAGAAGTGAGTGCTGATAACTATATAATATGTTCTAAGTCTATGATGTTTCTTGTTTTGAACTAAAGACTAAAGATACTTCAACATTGTATTTGACTATTTTTTATAGTGTGGATACTTGGGATTAAAAGGTATGAGAGAGTTATCCATATGTTTTCTTATATTTATTTTATTTTTCTATTAATAAAATGATTCTCGATTTATATAATATATATATATATATATATATATATATATATATATATATATATATATATATATATATATATATATATAAACCTTGGTGATAATTTGTTATTGAGATAATATCTTAATTAAGACCAATTATTTTGCTTAAACTATCTTCAATTTAGGATTAAGAAGAATATGATTATCTTTATAACTCAAAAGGTAAAAGTTTATTGTGGAATAATATACATAGAAAATAAAGTATGGACAAATTTTATCATTCACTCTAAAAAGTTAAATGTTGAAAATTTTATATTGATATATTAGGTAAATTTATAACATAATAATGTATACCAATTTTAGCTTATAAGTCTATTTTTATCGATATGAATTAGATTTAAAATTTAATAATATTATAACAACTATCTAAAGTTTATACTAAAATGTTTTATTATTTCAATTTATTTAATTCTATCTTAACAGGACAAGACAGGACATGTTTTGTCTATTGCCCCTGTCCCACTTCAATATATCATTAAATTACTTTAAAAAAAATTAAACTAAATTTTCCCAAGCTAACTGGAGCAAAAATATTAACCAAATCTAAAAATTTAAGCTTGACTATGATAAATACATAACTTTCAATCCTTTATGATATGTTATAAATTTCAACATTTAGAAGTATATGATAATAAACAAACAAGTTCTAATTATCCATTAAAAAAAGACATACAATATATAAGAAACAAAATTTGAACTAGCAAACATTAAATCAGTGCTCTTTGAAATAGGAAGAAATATCACTTTCCATCAATTCACATACACAACTAAAACTAAATTGTATAATTAAAGAGAGAGAGAGAGAGAAAATCTTCGAAAAATGCTATATTAATTCATAAAATTATTGACTGAAATTATACATTAGGTTCATTGTTTAATAAATTATAATTTCATTGGGTTATATCTCAGTCCACAAAAGGGTGGAATTAGAGGGATAAGTGTCATGATGTAAAGTAAAAAAATCAGAGTACTCAATGAAGCTTTTAGACCAAAAGCCATCATTTTGAACTATTGAGTGTCAGAGAGAGTTAGTTTAAGAAGGGTATTTTGATCCATTGCAAAGAAATTGTTGAGTGGATGGAGGTGGTGAAAGCAGGCCCAATGTTCAAGGATAGGTTCTGCAATGCATGAATTGGGCTGCAGCTTGCATGCTCGATGATGATTGTTGATGGCCCATGTAAATAGTGTTATCTTTTTTTGATTGAGTATGAATAGTATTTTATTATGTAACCAAGATTTTGTGGTACTTTCCACAGTGATAAAGGCACAAAGCATGAGGTCCCACTGCCACCACCACACAATAAAGCAATGCGGAACTCAATGAGTCTATAATAATATTTCATAAAGTTTATTACACTTTCACTCTTTTATTATAACCTAAGACTCTATAGTATTTTCACACTTGCTTGACAATTTTTTTAATTAAGCTTTTATTTCAAATTAATCAAACTTCATGGAATTAAAATCATTCGACAAAAAATATATACCAAAAGAAAAGTTAAAATATAAAGTAAATTTATATTTTAGTGTTTAATAATATAAGTCACTTTAATATTGAGTTTATCATTTTTTGTGTGTTAGTAGTTAACTTACAATGTAACAATCACTATAGCGTTTTTATAATATAATATAATATTGTAAAAAATGAAAAATTAAATATAAGTTTTATCAAGTTAAAATCAAGGTAACTGAATCATTTAAGAATGCATTAGCGGTGAGAAATACAAATATATTTTATATGAAATTTTAAGTGTTTCTTATTATGATATAAAAAACTACAATACTTCATGAGGTCAGTGTAGCGTTTTGAATTTTAAACATTATATGATAAAATTAGTTAATTTATATTTACAATTAGCCAATCGCATAAAACAATCAATAATGGAGATTGCACGTATATGAATAGATTAAATTATAGATAGAAAAACTTGTATAAAAATTTCTTAAACGAATATAAAATAAAGTAAATAATCTGTTTATCATAAAGTTACATGAGTGTATTGTATTGTAGGTAGTAGGCTGATGGAGTTTGTTTGTCCATTTTAATTTTAAAATGATTTTTCTACATTATATAAAATGTTAAAAGGATTTATTAAAGTACAAAGTAAAAAATATATATAATTTAAAGGATTCCCACTTTTATCTTACATTATGCGAAAGATGTAATATATAATCTTACTGTAATTTAAATTATGAATGCTTAAAAATTAATTTTTAAATTAATTTAACAGTAAAAGTATAAATTCTATAAATTTATTTAATTAAAAATATTAATTAATTAGTTAACTTAAAAGTTATTCATATAATTAGGTAAGTTTTTAAATATGTTACAAATATTAGTGGGTTAAAGTTTTAACCGGTTTTAATATATATAAGAACTAAATAAATAAAAGTATAATAAATCGATTCATTTTGTTATGCCTAACTTCTAAAATCTTAAAAACTTGAATAAATAATTTATTAAAATAAATACCAACTCGACTAAAATAACTATTCCATAAAGAGAAACTAAAATAATGATATTATTTGATGTATGATTCTCTTTAACATACTAATTTTGAAATATTTGTATTATCTTCAAATTTTAATACATTTTTTTCCCATTTTATACCTCTTACTTTTTACCTAATCTTGTATTCTATCTTTTACTTTTTTAACTGTTGATTTATTAACTAAAATTGTTCCTTTACATTTACATTTATATATATATATATATATATATATATATATATATATATATATATATATATATATTAAAGAGAGAGAAAATTAGTTTTAGATAAAAAAAAATTAACAACACATATTGAAATAAAAAAAAAACTGAAAGAAATATAATAGACAACTCACTTTAAAAATAAGAAAAATCCTTGGTTTCAGTGAAAAAGGTTCGAGGGATATTATAAAGTATTATAAGGAGTACAAAATTGTATAGATTTTTCCGTTGTGATTTAAAAATGAGAATATTAAAAATAGAAAATCTAATAAATATTTGTATTAGATATAAAAAGAATATTATACTTCTATATTTCTTAAAATTAAGATATAATATATTAAGCTAGTAAAATTTTTTGTCACTTTTATTGGACAGTTATTTTAGTTAAATAAATGAGAAAAATACTGCATAGTTATGCCAACATTTATGAAGCATTGATTTTGACATTTTTTTTATCATATGTTTCATTTTTATGGTCTCTCTAGATAAAAATAGAAAAATAGATTTGTTCTTAAATATTATTACTGATTAAGCAACTTAAGAAGAGAAGGAATAGATTTATTAATTGAAGAATTATTGTGAAAGAGAAACTTTAGAAGAAGTTGATTTGTTTTTTGTTTTAGAAGCAGGAATGTTGGTGTAGAGTTTTGGTTTGTTTTGGGGTGCAATTGAAAGAAATGCTTTAGCGAGTAGTTCGATGCGGGTGTGTAAGATTTAAGAACAGCTCTATCCAATCTCAAATGCGCTTAAAAGTGTTAAACCGAAAGCTTCTTTTGGCAGCATGATCGGTATCCACTTTTGAAACCCATCACTCACTTTATCTTCTTCGAACTCCAACTCCATCTCACCACTCTCTTCTCTCTTCTCGCCCCAGACATTCGGACCTGAACCTCATCTGACATTCCACCCTTCTACACGTGCCACACTCACCTTAAACAAACCAAAAAATCAACATTCTTAATCATTGCTTAATACAAACACAACAACTGCACTAGGGTTTCCAACTTTTTTTTTTCTCTTTTATTATTTTTTACACTTTTTATCTCTCACCATGCCAAGTTATCCCTCCTTTGTTTGTGTACAGACTCAAATACAAATATAGACATTGCTTATTGTGCTTTCTCTGATGCCTTTCAGAGTTTCTCTGTTTGAGATTTTAATACTTGGAGTCTGCAAGAGTGTATATATATGGTTATGAAATTATGAATACATGATATATAATATAATAAAATAAGTTATAGAACACTAGCTAGACAAAACATTATGGGACACTTTACCCTTATAGGGATGTAGGAGTAGGGCAATGCGACAAGAAAAGAAGACTGGACTCAAAGGAGCAAGAATCATGAACTTCCGGGCAAAGGCACAGACATGATACATTGTTTGAATGCTCGTGTTATTGTCTATGTAAGATAGAAAATATATATGGAGAAAAGTTGAGGGAAAATAGAACAGACTCAGATCCTATTGTGAGAGAGTGAAGAAGGAGAGAATGGAATCCTAAGAGCGCTGAGAAAACACTATTCAGATGACTACTCGAAGTGGGGAAAGGCAAAGGTTTCTGGTCCTCAGAAGCATAGAAGAAGCCTTGATAGAAACATTTCAAACAACATTTTCAGTCAAGCTTCCCTTACATTTCGCTTTCATCGAATAATTCACTTCCTTGTTCTTTTCTTGTAAACCTTCCAACACCATTTTGAATATTTTATTCCCGTGATCTTTCTCTCTCTACTGTTCTCTTTACGTTCTTATGGAGGGAAAGGAAAGGATAGGGACTTTCCTTTTCTGCCACTGACAATTTACTACCTACATTTTTCTGTCTTTTTTTTCATTTTATCTCGCATTCCTCATTCTTATCAACTTATAATTCATTTACTAATAGTATGTTAGTAGCACTACAAGTAACCCTGGCTCTAAGAAGCATTATGATAACCTTTTTTCTTTAGAAGAATCATATATAGTACTGTACACAATCTCGACATCAAACAAAAAGATTAATCAAAAAGATTAATCAATCTTGATTACTAAATAGTATTATTTAATTAAAACGACTAACCACAAATCGTACATCTAATAATGGGAATATTTTTTGAACGAATCAGTGATTTACTGTCAGCTCCTTTATAGTATGGATCTTTTGTAATATCACTCGTCTTTTCATCGGGTTTTGAATTGAGATGCAATGTATTTTGTGTTCTTTGCTTCGTACATGGACACCATTAATGAGCCTAGCTTCCTCAAGAAAGCCTTGCAAATTTGTCTTTAGGCCAGCCTGTTACATTCTCAGTTATCAGCTTTTTACCCAATAAAAACTGTAAGCAACTCTTTATCATTAACTCTCTCTCTCTCTCTCGCTGGCATTAGCATTAATGCAACTGGAGGCATGCAGATACCAAAACAAGCGAAAGAGACTATGAACAAACAAGACGAAAAAAAGAATGATCCCACACAATCCAGGGCAATAAAGTGTACCAATGAAAATGAGAAAAACTCGACCTGAAAGAGGAGTTGAAGAACATTTAAAGTTTGCTTTAATTTCTGACCTTTTACTCTAACCAAAACCCACCTACATCAATAGATGATGGGTCGGGAACAAAGATAATAATATCGGCGCTAAGTTATATGTACACAGAATCACAAAAACAGTCACACAAACGAACCCACGCACGCACACACACGTTTCCATCAATATCATCTGCTCCTCCAAGACTCAAAACTTGAGAGTAGTGATATAAAAATTAAAAAGAAAATTAAAACAAATCAAAGCAAGTAAAAAGAAAATTAAGCTAGCTTGGGATATCATAGTTCTTAGAATCAATCAGTGGAACTAACAAGTGGACGGAGGCATGAGATTCAACCCCAAGTCATCCTTTTCCAAAACCAAACGAGCCTTGTTGGTCTCCGAATTAGATCCATAATCGGGGTGCACCCTTTTCTTTGACTGCAGCGACACGCCAAAAAGCTTCGTCTTGCAGCTGTTAACGTTACCGCCAGGCCCTTCAACAATCGTTATAGAACTCCTCGATGTGTTGGTGGGGGAGTTCACAACGTAGGTCTGAGGTTGATTTTGTTGATGTTGCTGATGTTGAGCTATTGGAGTAGTTCCTTGCTTAGGGTTATTAGAATAATACCCCAGAAGCTGGTTCATTGGCCTTTGCATCATCGAAACATTGCCCCCATTTATCGGAGTAGCCGAGGGTGTATTACACAGTAGCAAAGAAGAAGAGTAAGAGTTGCTTGGAGCCACCGGCTTGACATGGTTCTGAACGAAATAGATAATGTCATTGTAAAGCTTCTTCATGTGCGCGAGTTCCGACATGAGCATGTTGTTGCTTCGCCTGAGTCTCTCGTTGTCCTCGGAAAGCGCGGTGACGGAAGTGCTGTAGTTGGCTGCACCGTTCATCAATGAGGTGGCTCCACGTGGCGGAGAGTCACACCAATTGGTTTGGTCGTCGGAGTCGTTGGAGGGAGAGATGCTGACTCTGCTGGAAAAGGGAAAGAAAGTGGGAACGCTAACGTTGACTCCGAGTGGAGAATGTGAATGGTGGTGATGGTGATTCATGGTCCCTTGTTGAGGCTGAGCGGTTTTTCTCCGATGGATCTCGCACAACAAGTGTTTCTCCCCCTTCTTGAAGAATTCGTTGGCGAACTCCCATCGGTCTGGTACAATCTTTCTGAAACCCTAGTTCATGCATTTGAAATCAAGCATGTTAATTGAAAAACAAGAACGAAAGAAAAAAAAAGAATTAAAGAAGGTAGACGAATATAGTACATAGGTGTTGAGCTGGCGAACGAAACTGGAGAAGTTGTTGTGCTTGAAGTAGTTGGGAAGAAGGTCTCTGGCGAACTCAGGAGGACGCCAAACGACGAAAGTGGTGTCGTCTTCACCCCAAGAAACTATGTGATCTGTGGCGGGGTCGTCGACGAGTTGGTATGTTTTGGTGAGGAAAGGAGCCGGCACTGATTTGTGTGAGTCCAGGGAGAGTAAAATGCCTTCACAGTTGTCAAGAAGAAGAGCCATTGGAAGAGGAGAGAAAGAGAGGGTGGTGTGAGGAAGAACGAGAGTGAGAATGAGAAGGGTGAGGGAAGGGAAAGGATAGATAAAAATGTTTTTAGAGAAGAGGAGAGAGAGCATGTTTTATACATATATTTTGTATTATTTTAATGTAGGATGTATTTGAGATGTATTAATGTTTTGGTTGAAAGGATATTGTCTGGTAGGGGGCATTATATTTTTGTTACCCTCATCGGTTGTGTTGTGAGAGAGAATATGTGTCTGTCTGTCTAGGACTGTGAAATAAGGGCCTTTCAAGGCAAACCCGTGACTCACTTTCTCTCTCTCTCTCTCCTTCTACGTGTGTGGGTGATGCAGAGAGGCTTCTGAGTTCTGACATTGATCCCGCGCACACCCACTTAAAATCACGCACAAGAGGAAGAAGGTGCAGAACAATGTTATCTACATCATCTTTTACAAATTGACCGTTCAACCCTTCTTCAACTCGATCTACTCTTCCTTTTTACTTTTATTCCATTCCATTAGGGGTAATCAGTCAAACACTTGCTATGTTACAGCCTTTCTCCTAATCATTTTATAAACAAGTTTAATTTAATGTTTTTGTTTGTTATCGTTGTTGTTGTTGATGTCGTAAATAATAATTAATTTGAATGTTTGTTACATATATGTGGTGGTGGAATGATTATGTCATGAGGGGTGTGGTGTGATATTGAATTTCGAATTCCAAAGGCAAGGGAATCTCGTAGAGAAGTACAATCTGATATTTGTTGACAAACAATGTGGTTTTTGTTTTGGGTATTGACATTACATTTTCCGTATCCAAATAAAATATTGGAATTGGAATCAAGCAAAAGATGCATCAGAAATGTTTGAAGGTGGGTTTCACTTCACGTCAAACGAGTGTCCTCTTTTCACAATTTGTAGCTTTCCTTTTGTTGTCTAATGTCACCAGCCAAACACAGTCCCTAATTTCGAATCCCCATCAGTTATTTTTTGTTCTCGCGTTGCACATCTCTAGCAGCAGATATAATAAGGCAAAGGATACATCGAAGTACGTGATGGGAATTAAAGACTGTTGTGGCTGATGACATTTCTAGCTTCCATTGCTTCTATGATTTCTCTCTTTCATCTTCTTCTCATTCATTCATTCAAAAAAAAAAAACCATAAAACATATTTCAAACTTCAAAATCGTGTGCTAGAGACGTATGCTCACTGTGGCCACTAGTACCTTTTACTCGCTAGCTTACAATAGGTAGCTATAGCTACCCGTGTTTAGCTTTCCTTTACTTTTACATTACATTGAGCCTCCAACTTTGGCTCGCCTTCTTTTCCTCATGTGTCCAGGTGATTCAATTGAATTATTGACCCCAAAAGTTCCCATGAAACAACTATCCAAAATTTCACACCTTTTCCACCCCCATTCTATTTTTTATTTCCTAAGTAAAACATATGAACAAGCCAATTAACAAATCATTCTGTCCATTCATGATTTCACATCAACAATCATGCAACCAGTTTCTAATATTTCTTTGATTGTCTAGCTAATTATGTTTAGTTTTTCTGGGTGGGTAGGGTTGTGTTTGCACAGTAAGCTACAGGTTTGATAATTTAAAAGAAAAGAGGAGGTAAAGAAAGTTGCTTGAAAACCATAGAAAGAGTAATAAGTGGAGAGTGAGGATCCAAATAATTAAAATGAGAAGCGCATTGATTTTGTGATAATAAGTGAAAGTGGAATAGTAGGGACGCAGAAGCAGATAGAGGGCCAAAGCAAAACGATGGGAAAATGATGACTAATTATTTCGGATAGATACCATAACTGATTATTTTGATAGTGTCTATGATTCTCATTATTGGAAAAACAAAGCTAAACTGACCCGGTTCCCCACCCATGTACTAATTATTTCTCACTTTACAATTTTCTTTCCTTTCCTCATATAACAATGTGAACATACTTAAATAATAATATCTCAAAACTGCCTCAATACCCAATTCAAGCTTGCAACACAATCTCTAACTTTATCATCGTTACACCCAACACAACAAGTATTAAGAATGCCAAGGAATAAGATAACATCATAGAAAAGGTCTGTCTTCAAAGCAAAATTTATGTTATTTATTACTGTAGATATTAAGTTGGGAGAATGAACAATGAAGAAATGGAGGATGAGATCATTTTGATTTGGTGGAGATGTGAAAAAGAAAAACGATGAGAACATTGTTTTTCCTAATTAGATCCGCTGAAGTAAACATATATAATCAATCATGAAACAACATAATCCAAGTGTGAATTACTAATAATAAATTTTAAATTTTTATGATAATAACAATAAACAATTAGAAAACAATATTATAAATAGGTAAAGTTATTTTTCTTTTCATTATTTTTACATCTTTGTCTTTTTACCTTTTTCATTTAGTTTGTTGTATACTGTTGATAATGAAAACTGGTCTCCCACGTGCAAGTTAGAAAAAATATGATTTACTGTCCACCAAGCTGGTGTTCATTAACATTTTTTTTTTGTCTCAAAACTTGAACTGTGTATTTGTATACGATATTATACTTATAGTAGTAAATAATTATATTGGAAGAGAATCAAAAGATACATTTCAAAGTTAGTGGAATGCATTATATTGCTAGTGTATATTTCTAAAGTCCATATGAATAGTTTATTTTTCTTTGATAGAAGTTACACTACCAAAGTTAATCTTATGCACATAACCATTTTTAGCAGTAAGTGAATTTATTGTATACTGTTCTAAAGAAAAGAAATGAAAGTTATTAGTGTAGTTAAGTAAAATTTTAGTTGAAAATATATTATCGGTGTGATGGATTTAAAACAAATTTGATGCATAACTTTTTTTGATTGATGTGTATAGAAATATCTCATTATTTTATAATTTTTGTATATAAGTGATTTGTTCTATTATGAAAGTAATTTGATAACTTTTTGATTGATGTGTATAGAAATATCTCATTATTTTATAATTTTTGTATATAAGTGATTTGTTCTATTATGAAAGTAATTTGATCATAAGTCAATTTTAATGGTTCACATTATAAACATGGTAGGATTGTAGGGTTTAGATTAGACTTAAAATCTTCTCCTTAAGGATAATGATATTTTGTCCCACTTTTTTTCACTCATTTTTAACTTACCATTGAATATCATTATCCGTTTTTTAATATGCTATCACAACTATGAATTAAAGTTTATCTTTAAGAAATTTGTTATTTATTAGATTTATTTTTTTCACCCGCAATTGGACAACTATCGAATCATCTCACTAATTTTTTATTCCATACTTGAGAAGTATATATTTTGCCGTGAGAAAATATGTTGAAAGTCTCACGTCAACTATATATAAGATCAATTACAATATATAATTAAATAAATGTAAAAAATAAGAAAATATGTATACAAAATGGTATATTTTATTTTTGTTTTTCTTTAATTACAATAATTAAAATTGCATACAAATGGTACTAGAACAACAAATGGTAAATCAGATTTATTTAACTATTTCTTGGAAGCTTTCTTTAAGATATGGATCATGAAAAGAAGTTGTAAATTAGATTATCGAGGTTTATCCTTGATCAAAATTGATACGGTTTATGGGATTTAAAATAGTTATTTAGTTTAGTAACCAGTTCCCAGTCTTACATACTAATTTTCTTACACAAAAACTTCGGTTATACCTTAATTAGAAACAAAAATCTTAAAAAATAAATTTTTAGATAAACTTGTTCCTTTAAGTGATTTATTGTGACGTTTAAGTTAAAATTTAAATAGAATATATCGTGATATTACACTAATATTGGTTGTGAAGTAAAATATTAAACTAAAAATTAAGTCTAACTTGAATAGAGTTAAATTTAAATAATGTATAAAAAAAAGTGAAAGATAATATAAGTTGTTTGTAGACTTGAACCATGTTTAAACCAAAATACAATATTAACACAAAAAAGAATGTACGAGGAACCAATATCCTTCCTCAATATATGAACACAATGCAGTTTTATCTTGAATGATGCCTAAACTTAAAAAAGAAAATATAAATAGAAAGTTAGTCTAAATTTCATAATTTGATTTAATGAAATTAGGTCTATTCTCAAATAAAATTCATAATTTCTGATAAAGTAAATTTCAAATTCCTATTTAATTTATATAAAAAAATATTAGTGTTGTTAAGTATTAAAGACATTTCTATAGAAAAATTGCATATTTTATAAACTGTTTTTATTCAAGTGTACATATTACAAGAAAATGTCTCACTAACAACTAATTAACTAATTGTAGTGATCAAAAATTGTTAATCACCAATTTAGATATTAATTGACAAGATAAAAAATTATTGGTTACTAAAATAATCACTATTATGAATAAAAAATTATAATTGATCGTTAAATTTGTCACTAACTAATTAGAGACTAATCTAACAACCAATTCTTTTAATAGCAAAAATCTTAGTAACTAATGTTCAACAACCAATTTCCTTTGGTAACTAAAATCTTGGTATTTAAATTTTAGAGACCAATTATAATTTTGTATCCATAATAGTGCCTATTTTAGTAACCAGTAATTTTTTATTTTGTAAATTGATATTCAAATTGATCACTATATTGACTAACAAGTTTTTGTCACTAAAATTGATTTTTAATGAGACATATTTACATTTTACATACATTCATAGGTAATCAATTCCTAAATTAAAATAGTTATTATTTATTTTATTCTTAAAGTGATAATTTTTTTTAAATTTAATTAATTTTTTTAAATTAAATAATTATCAATAATAGAATTTTAATTATAAAATAAATAAAAATGTAATTTATAATAAAATTGTAAAAAATATTTATATTATTTTTCTAAATATAATTTATTATTTATTATTATTATAAAATACAGAAAATGCACCTATACTAAAATTTTATAAACTGTTTTGTTTATTCAAGTTTATATTTCCCACACATTCAGAAACAATAATACAAATAAAATGATAAAGTTCAACTGGCTCAATATAATATTTTGTTTTATTCACTGTCTAATGACGATATACAGCAGATGGTCGTGGTGGATATATATATATATACTCCCTAATATAATCCATGTAACATGTAAATCCAATAAGTTAAGACTAAGCCTTAACCATTTAAACCCGGTGTATTTTCAATCACAAGTTAAACCATGTTGAATACACATGAACATAAAAGGATATTTTTTAAGAAAACAGTATCTATTATTTTTATAATTGAAGTGGAGTTAAAACAATGGTATAACATGGATCTGCATAAGGAGTTTACGTGTCCTAACCTTTGGTGAAGAAGTAAGAAAGTATAAAAAGATTACAGAAGAAACAGAAAAATGTGCAGTCCTTTTTACGAGTGATAGACAGTGATTAGTGATTTTTGTGGTTTTATTAAGGTGGTGTGGTGTACGTAGGTAAAAGATAGAGGAGTAAAAAGAAGCATGAGAAGTGAGAAACAATGCCGGCAGCTTCAAGTCCCAATAATGGATGATGCGTTGTTGTGGTTGTTCTTCCCCTACTACTCTATTATTGTATTGTAGTGTAGCATATGATAGCATTGATTGAGAGAAAGAGAGAAAGAGAGAAATGTAAAAAAATGAATTAAGAAGAAGAAGAAGATGTGTATGTTATGTGGGAAGAGGAAAGGACCAAAGTGATAAGTATCTGGCAAGTTTCTAAACAATCATGCCCTTGTTTCTATTTCTTTTTGCTTCTTCTTCTGCACCTCTTCTGCTTCTTCCTAACCTTTTCTTAATTCCCAATTCCCAGTTCACACCCCCCTGACTCTTTCGCTGTACTCTACTGCACCATTGCACCAGCGCCTGACATCCACACAGTACTACTACTCCTTTTTATTTTTTATGCATCTCTCACTATTACTACTCTCGTGATTCTTCTTTTGTTTTTTTCCCTTCCTAACATATATTTATTACCACCACCTTATTCCCTTCTTCATGTTACGTGCTTATTTAAGGCTATTTTCTCTTCTTCTCCTCTTTCACCTCCACCTAGCTAACCCTTCTTCTGTCCTTTTCCCCTACTTTCATTTACTTTCCAGATATTAAACATTTTCATCAACATAAAATTTGACCTAATTATGTGTTTATAAATGAAAGATACAGTAACTACACTGGTCCACCCATGTGGGGCCCCCAAGGGTATTTGGGTAAAAGAATATGTATGATACGATAGAGTTCTTGGAGTGTAGCTGTTAAATTGAAATGGAAGATTAGGGTTATTATTATTATTATTAATAATTAGAGAGAAAGAAGATGGTGGAGCCAGAGAGAAAGGAAATCTAGAAAAAGAAAGGGTGATTTTCCCTCACAAGTTGTCAGCAACTGAGACAGATCCTAGTGAGCCCACAAGGACCAAAATCACTCCCAAAATTCACCCAACAAACAAATGAAACTCACATCCCTCGCTCGCTTCACGCACTTCACGTTCAAGAGCCAAGAAGATTCTATTCTAATTTCTAAAACGCTGTGAAAGTGAACCAGCCCCACCTCCACTCACATGACCACCGCCGGTGTACCTCTCAATAAAATCATTTTTCTTATTATTCCGCAAAACTCCAACGCCAATTTCAAGAACAGACAACTTCAAAACACACACCCAATACGGATAAACCATTTTCTTTATCAATCCAACCATTTTTTTTAATTATAAAAATATATAACTCTACCATTAAGCTACCAACATCCTATGTTACTAACGAATATATGTATTTAATCATTTTAAAACAAACAGTATCAAAAATTAAAATAAAAATAAAATCCACTGGGCTTCTTTCTTTCTTCTTCTGTCTGTATCCGCACTCTTTTTTGTCTCTTTCACTGACGCCTCTTCAATTCCCATAAAACACACATTTTATATTAATTAAATTATTACAACATACAGATATACGTACTACTAAACTATTAAGATTGGATTAATAACTAAATATGAGGGTAGTGTATACGAGGTTTGAAGTTCAAACTTGCTCAGGAACTAATACGAAGAACATATTTTGGCTATGATGTACGTTTTTTTTCTACTGAGAGATGAATTCATGTTTTTTTCTTAGAGTATTGGTTAAATGGAGAGTCACGAGGGGCTATGAGGCTATGACATATGAATCCCACGAGGAAATCACACTGATAATAATGTAGAGGACAACATAGGCGTTTGTTTTTATAGTGTCATTTAAATTTATATAGAAACATTCGTGTACCTCAGCCCCAGGTTCTTTTTGCTCTCTTTGTGTATGGAATCATTCAAATATCCCTCCCACACCACATCACACTCGTGCATCAAATTTCCTCAATAACGGACACCTTGCGTTTTCTCTATTTACTGTCTTCTTCTATTTACAAAGAGGTTCTAAACCACAAACAATAATTAGACCTACTATATTAGAAAAAGCTAAAAAAGAAAGTTGAGTGAATATATCATAAGAAAATTGGGAAAATGCTTTTTTTTATACTAGATGCACAACTTGACAACTTCTTTTCAGGAGCATTTTGATTTTTAAAAAGGTTTACCTTTTGTATTTATAAAAAGAAAAGATTAAAAAATAAAATAATAAATGTAAAATGTGTAAAAAAATTTAAGTGTCAAAATAATAATAACCTTAATTATCTTATGCCATATTTAAAATCCAACCTTTCATCACCTTCTTGAACGTTAAAAAGTACGCCCTAAGAGGGCGATCTAAATAAACACGCCATAACATGAATAATGAAATATCTAATAGAAAGCCATTTTTCCTTTTAAAAATAAAGTTCAAAGGAATATACTGACAAAAGAATATCTGAGTAAAAGCCCACAAAAACTAACTCATGCCTAAATTACATTCTGAATTTTTTTTATTATAATTAAACATAATAAAAAAATGTGATAATTATGTTCCTCAACGTAATTATAGCAACTAGATTTTTTTTAAACCAAAAAAAAAAACTCAATTTTGTGGCAACCTATGCAGAACATTATCAATTATATAAAATATATAAAATACAGAACACACATATATAACGAGTCCAGATTCTCTACTGGTTTTTTCGGTGCTGTCCTCTGCTGAGCATTAAAAATACATTATACTGATATTTTAAATATCTTTTTAATATATTTTAAAATGTCAAAATGAGTGGTAATCAATATATTATGAAAACACAGTAGAGGAACAACACAACAAAATCAGCAGAAAATCCAAATTCCATATATAACTGGCACATTTTTTAAAAATGGAAAAAGTATATACGAGCTCCCTCTATCGAGACCAGATAATACTATAAGCAGCTTTAAATATCTAAATACACCCAACACTTCAAAAGTAAAGTTTCAATGGCCATAATTGCTAACAAAGTTATTAGTAGCACAACCAGTAACTGAGGATTTTTCTTTTTCTTGTTTAACAAAGAAAAAAGAATAATTTATCACTGTTAATTATTAGATAATTCACAACCAGTAATTATTAGAGCTGTTAATTAGTACTAACACCGTTAATTAGTACAAACTTTATCAAATAAAAAATATATTAAAATAGTAAAATAAAAAAATGTGACAAAAATCACGTACTGCTATAACTTGCGGAGTTCAACACTTATTCCACCATACTGCCTTTTCCTAGTTTGAAACAACAGTGCAGAAGCGAATGGAAGAGCCAACCTGATAAATATTGATAAAAGGAATAATCGCTCTACCTCAAATAACAGATCTGCAATCTATAAATCAGATATTTTTGTTAATAAGATGTTATTTGAAGATAAGACTATTCGTGAGAAATCTTATCGATTAAAGATAAGATAGTCTCATATTCCATAAATGAAGTGCAAATTTTACTCTATAAACCACTTTTATAAGATTAAGTTAAATTTCAATTTCAATTCTAATTCACTTAATTTGAAATTTGATTAAGATAACCATATACAAAGCACTGTTATATAATTACATTAGTTGTGGTTTCTGATTTGATGTAACAAGTTTTATGTAAAAAAAAACACCTGCTAAACAGTACGTACTGAGCAAGTCCAAGGTAACTCATTCTTAATTAGAACTAGTAATATATATTATATGTGAAAAGAACATGTAACATGTACATATATGCAAAACTAGTATCCATAATTGATGAAACGAAAAAGTAACACAAAGGCATGTATATAGAATAAAGAGAGTATGATGTAGATGGGGGAAATGGGTTTGCATGCAAAAGTGAAATTGTCCTGGAAAAGACGTTGTAAAGCAGGTTCCTGGAAGAATATTAATATCTGTATGATAAAAATATTATACATGCATGGCATATTGATACCTCTCATCAACAAAAGAAAGTTCATTTTAGCATACTTTAGAGTTACATTAAAAGGAGAGAACAACAAGAGAGGTCTTTCTTCCTCTGCTTTTCAAAACTTTTTTTTTTTTCCCCTCCTTTCCCCCCTTTTTCTTTCCCTTTATTTTCTTTATTTCTTTCTTAAAGCCATCCATACGACTTCTACGTGAAGAAAAAGAAAGATCCTTCTATTTATTATGCGAGATGATGAGATACCTTGCCTCGTACCAAAGAATAAGAATAGAACGGGATAGTATATTCATATTCATATTCTACTACCTAACTCATCAAAGATATTCATATCTTTTCGTGTAATTTAATTATTGAAAAGAAAAGCAAGTAGAAGTATTGCATAGTTGATGTGATGTTGGGCCTAAGAAGGTCACAATTTGAAAATTTGATGGATGATGAAGAACATATCAGCAGCATGCATGGATGCATGCATGCATGGCCGACCTCGCATGTCTAGCAGTGGGACCCGACCAAAAATGTGGTTTCAGTACAATTAGCATTAAAATGTTGATGGTTGAGCTAAACATGATTAAGCAAAAAGGTGGAGTCACCGAATGTGAAAAAGACAGAGATGGAAGCAATGGTTTAGAAATAGAGTGAAGTATAGAAGAAGGAAGATATGATAGATAGATAGATATGTAGGTAGAGGTGGGAGGTAACGGGGAACATAAAGTCTGTTGGATCACATGCATATCACATTCTTTTCTCCTTCTTCTTCTCCTTCTCTTCTTTTCATACTGTGCTTGATTAATCGTTTAAAGAGAAAAAAACAAAAAATTAAAAGAAGGGAATGCTTAATTCCACAGTTTGAAGGCTGCTTCTGCTACACCCTCCTCAATCCAAGGGATTCCATGACATGATGAAACTCCTTCCTTCTGCTTCTGGGTCCCCCACCTCATCATTTCATGCATATACTTCAAACACCCACTTCTCTCACGTCCATAACTTTGCAATCCATTTCCTTAAAGTGCCATTTTTTTCTGATGCCACCCAATAATGCATCACTGCATGTTTATCGATATCTCACTCTCCACCACTCTCATTATCGTCTTGACATCGACTTTCAGTAAACAACCTAAATTAACTGAATCACAAACCCTTCCAGTTTTATAATTATGCTGTCACCGGAAAATCATTTGATCTGTTCCGTAGATTCCAACTGTCCAGTTTCTTCCTTCAATCTTTACCTTTTTTGTTCCTTGCAAAAATACAGCATCTACTGTATACGCATATGTCTACATCTATAATGCTAAAAAACACACTTGCCTTGCCACCTAATTTTCCACTAAACCAAAACCCTTTTGGCTCACTCAATCATGTCTCATATAAAGTTCTTTTCGCTAACTGATCTCATAGGGATACGCCTCTTGTTCGATTAACTACGGAACTAACTAATCTCATGTTTTCCGTTTATAATCAGGTTAACTATACTGTAAGTTAAGCAGTTTAATCCAGTTTGAATCCAATTAATTTCTGATATAACTTAAAATTGATTTTCTTTTTTGTCTTTGTGGACATATATACCATGTAATCCGTAATTAAGTGTAAAAATTACTGGAGCGAAACCCTAACTATAAATTTAATAGACCTAACCATCTGTCAATTAGGCACACGCTTTGTTATGTTTAAAAATTGTAGCAGCATCCCTTTTACGGGTTCTATTCATTAATTTAGTGGCGCTGGGACTTTCTTTACACTTTCATGAACACTGTATATTTTAAAGTAAAGCTTCCATTTCAAAGTTTAATATTCAGCAGGGTAACTGATAAATGAATCCAAATCTTTCTGTTCAAAAGTTAACAAATGCTACGTGTTGTTCTTTATCAAAGAAATTTTACTTTCTGCTTTGAATGTCCTTTGTCATTGGTTAATTTGAATTGCAATATCTTCATGCAGAGTCTTTCTGTGAGAGATCGCATCACAACAAAATTAAAAACTTGGTTAAGTAGAAAAAAGACATTATTCTTTACTACAAATTGAAATTTTTTGACCCTACAACCCTATGCGTCTAGTTATCCAAGGTGCACTCCAGAAGAAAAAAAAAAGAAGAGAAAAGTAATCCAAACTATATTACTGTTCTGGACCGACATTTGCCCTGGCATGGCTTTCACCACTTTGCCACCGTGAAAGTTTGCCGGAGAATGAAGCTCCTCTTTTTCTACCCCATGGTGTCTTGTTCCTTATGTGCTATCTTACAGTATTTTTTACACATTAACTCGTATATAAGATATTCTTTATTTACCTCAGCTTTGCAATTTAATCTTTCATTCACACTAACTTACTTAATTACTTGAGTATTGAAGTCCTTACGTATCGTGACCATGGAGTTCCTTCTTCTGTCTATTGTGTTCCCTTGCAGTCTCTTCAAAGTTGCTTCTGTCTTCAAAGTATCTATCTTAGTACTAATTACGAAAAATTTACCCTGGGTTTTATTTTCATTTCCTAAAGCAAGAGACCGTCTTCCTAGTTTTTATTGACCAGTAGTGCAGATTTTGTTTCATCCTGTTCAAATTATTAAACTTCAAAGGATTCTGAAATTAAAAAAAGAAACAATAATCAGCTGATGAATATGGTAATGTTTCCATAAGTTATCGAGTCTTACTAAGATTTAGGATTTAGGGTTATATATATATATATATATATATATATATATATATATATATATATATATATATATATATATATATATATATATATATATATATATATTTT
>Ga0214544_1003405_pt1 | contig 32913 bp, 12 predicted proteins | sample CNSS3metaG_FD_160074 | JGI IMG/M metagenome (GOLD analysis project Ga0214544, IMG submission 160074) | Root nodule microbial communities from cowpea collected in UCLA plant growth center, Los Angeles, California, USA - CNSS3 | ecosystem: Host-associated > Plants > Roots > Nodule | place: USA...
TATATATATATATATATATATATGAGAGATTGCAAAATGTTACACCGTCACTTTATAAAAATAGTAAACTTCGTAAATTTAGTTATTAAATTGTAATTTTTCATCATCATGATTATTTATTTCAATTTTCATTAAAATTAAATAATAATTATAATATTTTGAAAAGTATATATTAATTATTCAATTAAAAGTATAAAACTTGATAAAAGTTAGTCTAACGAAAAATTAAAAAATGCAACTTACATTAATTGATATACCATAAATAAATTTGATCAACAGTGCAATTTTAATCAATCTAATGTTGAATTACAAATATATGTAACTCGTATATCAAATTTTGTAAATAATGAGAACAATAAGAAAGTAGTCAAATTATGCATAGTATAATATATTGTATCAATGCGATTTCATCTGTTGACATATTATATACTTCTACTCATTTTTTATTAAAATTTGTTAGTAAATATTCACTTTTAATCCATTTTCAACAAGTGGGTATTTATTTGATCTGTTTGTATATTTTTGTGGATGACCATAATATTTATGTAACTTTGTTATCCATATATTATGAGATGAAAATTGTTGATAACTAAGGTGAGAGATCTTCTAAAGCAATGTGACAATATATTTTTCACCCATGATATATTTTAATTAATTAGCATAAACTACTTTTCGTAGAGTAATTGTCTAGAAGTCGCATACGATTCGCGTTTACTGTATATATGAAGAGTAATACAAAATTAAACGTCACATAAGGCTAAAATGTTAAATAAACTTTGTTACGTAAAAGTGTTGCCACCTTATTAAAAATGATTAAATATTAATATCATCCATTTTTTTTAAAATATACCTCCACTAGCAAGACAATACGAGTGGGCAAGAAATTCGAACACCACTCATGTATTCTATCGATATGCTTTGGCCAATTTGTGACGCTATGTTCTATCATGGGACAAAAATTGACCCCACCGTATCGCTTCTTCATTGGTAAGTAGAAAGACCCTTTTCAGAACAGGCGAATTTTGCCTCGATTACTTTCTCTCTATTGGAATGCCGAGAAAGGGATTCTTGGACCAACATTTTCTCCGATCTTTTACTACTTCACGTTCTTTAACAAACTCTACCTCCATTTCTACCCTTAGAAAACCAAGAACTTGTACTAATATGGAATTAATACTAAAGATTTTAGACTCAAACTTACTTATAGAAAATCTTTTTCAATAAAAGTATTTATCATATTAATTAGAACGAAAGGGATCTTTTTGTGTTATATTTTAAATTAATTATGTATTTAAGAGTTTCTCAGAAGACCGTAAAAAGTTATTCGACGTAAATTTATGTTGATCAGTAAATGGTTTGAAGCAGATTAATTAAATCTTTTAAATTTAATTTTCTATAAGTTTGTGGTTCCAAGTCAAAAACACTTTAAATTTGTATTTGACTATTTTTATACTCTTATATTATATTGTTGTAAGGTTTTGGTTAAATTCTTATATTGGAGAGTGTGGGTGTATTAGGGACAAAGAACATGAGAGCACTGACCTAACTTAGACAAAAAATTCAGTGGTGCCGAATTAGATTTTTTATAGATAAATTAGTTTTTTTTAATTAAAAAATCTTCATTTCATCTACTGAAAACAAATACACATAATAGTAAAATGCAAAAAAAAAAAAAAAAATAAAATTAAAAATAAAAAAAAAAAATAAAAAAAAAAAATATTAAAAAAATATAACATAATAATAAAATGAAAAAAAAAAAAAAAAACTACCATTCACTATCATGTTATAAAATAATTATAAAAAATTGTTATTAAATGTCAAAAATTACCTAATATAAAATAAATCAAAGTAATTGAAGTAATATCCAAAATTAGTTATAAATAACATATAAATATAAATATAATTTTAAATTATATGTAATAATATTTAAATATAATATTAAAATACATATAAAAATTAAAATGAAAAAAGTTTGGGGGAGTCGTAGCTCCCCTCAATCCTAATCAAGGGTTGTCCCTGCATGGGAGAGTTGTATATGTTTTGTACAAATTTTTACATAATGTTATTCTCTAATTATCATTAGACAACGATCATTATTTTTCTCTAGTTTTTTTACTTTACAAGTTATATTCTTGTGTTGATCTTGTTTCTTTATTGGTAAGGTCATTCTAAGGGGTAAAGATGGTGACGTTGTTCATGATGACGTGTTTTCCCCATTAGAATGGTATAAAGAGCTTATGGTTTGGTAGGATATTCTTAGTATGCTTCATGGTTGCAGCTTAGTATGTGATCCTCCACACCACACTAGGGCGAAATGGGCCTTTAACGTCACCATTTTAATGTCATACCAATAAACATCTAACGTAAAAAATGACTAGTGACGTTTTTTGTAAATAAAATGTCAAAATTGACCCCGGCCCCCTTGAACCATAACGTCAATTGCCTATTTATCATTGGCTGCAGGTCTCCGTCATTATTTGATGTCAGCCCCACTATACCCCGACGTCAATCGAGTATGATTAGTTGAACCCTGACGTCAAAATGCTTTATTATCAAACAACGAAGAGCGCGATACCCGTTTTAGTGTAATGTTCTTTCGTGTTTCACTTCCCCACCAGTGTAGCGACCTTCGTAACGTAAACGAAGGTGAGTTTTGGTATGTTTAAACTCAAAGTTGTGTTAATTTCTTGCTTCCCTACCATTGTTCTTGTGTTTTGAATCGAATGTTTATGGATTTTCAAATACTTTTAGGCTCCAAGACTCCCTTTATAGCAACGACGGCGACGATCAACTAAGGTGAGTTAGGTTCAATTGAACTTAAATGTGCGGTTTGTGGATGTTTTTGACCGAATATTCTGCATTTTGAAGGCTCGTATGGGGCGGCGCAACATCTCTCGTGGGCCACCTCTCTAGCAATAGTGAGAAGGTTGTTGAAATCTCCTAAATATCTTTAGAATAATCATAAATATAATTGATCTTTATATTTGTTATGAATATCTAAAAATATTTGGAGAGATATATCCAGTTTCAAAACTATTTGACAAAAATAGTTTGTTGAAAATTTCTGATATAAATAAATAAATAAATTACTTTAAGATATGTGATAAATTATCACCAACTAATATTTGAATTAATTTTCCAAATTAGCCTGTTGTAATCTTCTCAAATTATCTTCTAAACAATTACAAATAAATTTATCTTTAGTGGAGGGTATTTTGGGAAGGTTTTAAATATCCTCCAAAAATTAATATAGTTTACGATAATATTGTAAGTTATCTAAAATGACAATAATAACATGGGTTTTAATATTTTTGTACAAAGGTTTAAGACCTCAGCAAATTATAATACAAATTTTATTACGTTAAATATTAAAGTTTTCATTTACCCCTCTGTTTCATTTTCAGTTTCGCTCTCATCTATCTCTCTGAACGATTTCGTCTCGCGTTTTCACACAAAAGAGTTTCGTTCACAAATTTTATTTCAGAACCCTAGAAATAGTTCAAGGTTCCCTTACTTCGATCAAAAAGTTTTCAACTGTCCAAGTGGAGTGGTGGGTGGTGAAGGTGTGGTGGTGGAAGGTCGTTGAAGTGGTTGGGGTGTTCGTCCTTGAAGACGCGTTGGGCTCATTACTTCTGTGTTAGAGTTGTTGGCTCTGACAGGCATTGCAAGGGCGAGGGTGTTGTCTTGTGAAATAATCTGGTAAGTTCACGAAACCCTTATATTCTCATAGGTTTATTGATAATCTGAAAGTTTATTAAGGGTAATAATTTGATGGTGATGTATTTTGTGAGTAGGGATGTTTTTGCTGCCCATTACTTGTTTGATGAAATTCCTAGGCTGAATACTATTTTGGAATTTGATTATCTTTCGAAAGTGTGTTAATCTGTGACCAAAATTTGCATTCCCACCTTTAAATTGAGGGAGTGCACTTCACTTCAGCCTTCTCACTATTACGTAAGTCTGCCACTTTTAGTTGTAGTCGACATACATTTTAGTTTTGCTTTGTCTTGCTTGATTTAGATCATCTAAGACAAGAAATGTCTCTGTGGTTTTGATTTTAAAAATATTGTTGGTTGCTTAAGTATCTATAAAAGTAGTTATATTGTTATGCTTTATTTGTTAATAGAGGTGTTTTGATTGTATAACTCTATGTTGAAGCACTAAACTTTTCAAGTAGATTCATTACTGGATAGTGTAAAATGGGATGACAAAGGTTTTGTAAATAAAGAAGCAGTTGCCACATCGAAAGGCCACTCTTTATAGCTGATCAAGATCGACATTGTGGACCAAAGGGGAGACATCTAATAAAAAGTACATGTAAGAGGTAACTAAAAGCAAATAAAAAGTACATGTAATTGCCATGTTTTGCTGGAGAGAAAATGCAGCAACATTCAAACTGTTTTGGGTTATTTGTTACAGGATGAAGGAAATAATTTGGCAATAATCTCTTTGTATGCATTGGAGTCAACAATCTCACAACAGAAAACATAGTTAACTGGAGAATATGAGAAGCCTTCATGGAAAAAGCGATTATTGCTTAATGATAAATTGTTGTGTTCCAAAATCAATTTGGTATAACTTGGCATGTTATTATGTTGAGTTTGAATTTAAAAGAGAAAAATTGATCCATTTTTACCTGTTTGTCCCAAAAATATCACATTCTACATGATTTTCAGTTATTAATAAGCCTTGTAGCCGATCCCATTGCCTCTGGATAAGATACCTTTTAACACCACTTTTATTATGCTTCACTTTTCTTGAAGGTACAATATGGATTAAACGGTTGTTTTTTTATGATCTCAGATTGTAACTTTATCTTTCTACTTGCAGGGAAGAGGCAAATGAGTTATGTCAAACACTAGAGAATAATGAGGACAAGTCACATACTGCTTCAGCTAAGTTTATCATATTTGTAAATTTCCCTCATGATATTGTGTCCATTTATCATATTTAGTTGATTTTCTTTAGCATATTTTACCATCATGAGTTTAAAAAGGTACAGATGAAGCATTTGAACCATTTTAGTCAACTTTATCAGTAAATAGTATGAGCAAGGCAGTCAAAGTGATGGAGATACAGACAGTGCTGGTGACCTGAAGGGTAGTGGTGATGGACAACATATAGCTTTAGGAGTAAATTCAGAAGGTGAGCGAAGACCTGATAGATCAGTAGTAAGTAATGATAGCACAAAATCTGATTTTGCATTAGATGATCATGATGTTGCTGAGGTTGACATTCCATGGGAGGAAATCTCACTCGGGGAGTGTATAAGACTTGGTATTAACTGTACTTTGTTATATAAGAATTGATTACATTCTTTTCTTAGATGGTAAGTGCTACTTATCTAGTTTTGCATGTTTGACATGCAGAATCATATGGGGAGGTGTATCGTGGTGAATGGCGTGGAACAGTGAGTTTCTTATATTCTTGAACTTGAATCTATTGATTGTGTTATTTTCACTAAAGCATGTGGTATGCAACTTTATTATGCTTTTTTCAAAATGAGATGAACAATGTCAAGACTTATTACTGATGCACTTGCACACCTGGGTATGTGCTACCATCTATTAAATGCATTTTTTTTATGAATTGAATGTGTTTGTGACAATGCCAAGAATTCTCTGGGCTTTAGTTGCATTTTGATCTGAACAAAATAATTTTTTTGCTATATTTACTGCTAGCTTACTTCCCATTTTATTATTGTCGATATTGTTAGGATAATTTTCTGCTATGTTATAGATTATAGAATTATTACACTGACAGTTCATTTCTGCTCTTTGGTTCGTAGGAAGTTGTTGTAAAGAGGTTTCTAGATCAAGATATATCTGGTGAATCACATGAGGAGTTCAAAACTGAAGTATGCGTCATCTCTACTTCCCCATTGTATTTCTTTTGGATTGTTTACTATTTTTTAGTGATATCTAGTGGTTTATTTTTTCAGTTGCTTTCATTGGTTTTTTGTGTGCTTTACCTTCTTAACCGCATATAATAAGGCTTCAAATATTTTTTAAGACTACCAAACTATTTACTTTTCTAGTCTAATTTGAAAATTATAGTATACTTCAATTAGCATGGATTTTAGCTTTTGCTTTAAAATGAGTATTGGTTCAATTTAATTTCCGCTATGTTTACATACAAATTTTCAAATTTATTCAAATCCTAATTCTTTAGGTGAAATTTAAAAGTTTTCTGTGTAGAACACCCTAAAGATATTGAGAGCATTAAGAAGACGAGACATAAACACGAAGACAAAGAAATAAAATTTCATTAATAATCCAAATTAGAGATTCAAGGATTAGAATTATATTGAAATTCACCCAATCCTAACAAAAAGGGTAAAGCTAGACACATGGAAAGTAGAAGCAAAAATAAAGAGAAGGTTTATATTGAAATGCTTTATTCTTTTAAAACTTCAATTTCTCTTCTTTATTTCTTAACTAAAATTATAAACAAAATATTGAGAAATAAATGAAAATCCCAACTAAATTTTACATAATATCTCTTTCACACTAGTTTTCTAAAATTTGTTTTGTTCAAAGCAAACTAATTTAAAATTCAACATAAGTAGCTTAAAACCCCTTTAAATATAAAAAAATGAGATAATCCAAGAGATTATCTATTTTCTAGCTTATTTATTGATGATAATATATTGTATTTCTCCTCTGTTACAAGTAATGTCTTTTCTAATGAAAATTTTTCTGTGATTAGAGCTAGTTTCTGTGATTTTCATCAAGTTAATGTATATTTTTACTTTGAATGCCAACATCTATTCTATAAATTAAATTCGAGAAAGCTTATGATGTTAATTTCAATAGGTCAAAATAATGAAAAGATTGAGGCATCCAAACGTTGTTCTCTTCATGGGAGCAGTAACTCGACCTCCAAATCTTTCAATTGTTATTGAATTTCTTCCCAGGTACTTCAAATTCTTGATTTGATTTCGCAGTGATTCTTTCGTTATATGGGATTGTTTAATGTGAAATTTAAAATTTTTTCATTTTTATTAATCCAGTGATGCAAATGAGCCTGAGTCTTCTATGGGTACAAGATGATCATCTGGTGGTAGCAACATTTAGGGTGTTGATGATGTTTTTTACGATGAAACTATTTTAGTGTATTATGAACTTTGAGTAAGTATGGATTAAGTTGTAATTATTTAAATTTAAATTGCTTTTATGTTAATATGTTGATTTTGAGAATCAAAAGTTCTAATGATATATATTTGAGCACTTTGGTTGAAGTATTTGATTGAAGTTTACAAAAAAATATTGTTGATATAAAAATATAAGTACCTCAAATGGTGACATATATTGTCAAGTATAGTAGGAAATTCTAATTACAAACAAAATATTGTTTTTTATGATATTTGAATAATGCAAGAAAAATACAGTAATAAATCCACAAATTAAATAATACAAACGAAACAGGTTTTATAATCCTCAAATTGAGGAGGGTATTAAGCCCCACAAAAAAAAAATGAAAAACATGAGTTTTGGAATTAAATAGGTTTATGGAAATAAAGGAGGTTTTAAACCTCCACAAAATAATAGTCATGAATAGGAGAGGTTATAACCCTCCATTAAAAAACTTCCACAATATAAACCTAGTACCAGGGGTTGTAGAAAACTTCCACAAATAACTTGTGGGAAACTTATTTGTGGAGGTTTGAAAAACCCCTGCAAAATATTTTGTGGAGGGTAAAAACCCACGCTAAACGAAATTAAAACCTCTGCAATTTAGCTTCTTTTTTTTGTAGTGAATCTAATATCTTTAAGATATATTTGTTTGCTATGGAGATCTAAAGAGATTAAAGAAGATATTGTCATATTTAAAAAGATTTGATAATTATAATCTTTTGATATTTTATGAAATAATTAAAAAAGATAATTATTTAAAAATATCAAATAAAATATCTAAAGATATTTTTTCCAAATTATCTTTTATCATAAATATTATGAATTATCAATGCCCTTTTTTCTAGAAAACGATATAGAAAATTGCAAGGTCCAATTTTCGTTGCTTAGTCAAACTTTTTCATTTTTTCAAGCTTTTTTTGCCTTCTTCATGCAATGCTTAGCTTGGATTTTTGTGATTTTGATAGTTTTCTATTCTTAGATTTATCTTTAGGTGTCATGAAGTTTTAATCAATTTATTTTCACACCTTCATGAGCTCAACTTTGATGCAGCTACACTAACACACCTCAAAATATCCAAATAATATTTATGCAACTAAAAAGCTATTTTGAACATGTTTTTATATCTCATGCTCAATAAGACAATATTTTAAAGCACAAAAACCAAATTAAGAATCCAATGTTAAAGGCTAAATTAGGGTATAAATATGAACTCATCTAAGGTTTTGAAGCCACTTCCAACATCGTTCAAAAGGTTGAGGCATTTGGATATAGGATTAGTTTTTGATTTCCATATACTTATATCGGGCACTTGTGTCTTGATTACATTATAATTTGATTGAGTGAACCAGTATAAAAACAATTGTGCAGTCTTCTTTCCCTCATCTCACACTCTTTGAAACTCTTTAAAAAACTAAAGAAAACTAAGCAATTTGATATTTGGTGTGATTTAATGCGTTCTTGTGTAATCTGGGGCTTTATACTTGTTATAAATACTGATTGGAACAAGTCTTATATGTAAAAGATTGTTGTTTCAGTTGAATTCGCGAATTCTACATTCTGCATAATTCTCCAGTATTTTAGCCGACTGATTTGTCTTTTTAATCGAATGTTTCATGGCATCAAGAACAATTTAGTCTGTTGTTTTAAATTTTAATCGACTGAAAGTGTACTGGTCTGCTGCATTTACATCCAAACTTTCTAGTCTATTAGATTCAATTAAAAAGATTATAAAGCCAATTCAACCCCCCTTCTTGGCTAAACTCACCATTTCAAAACTAACAATTTATATATTATAATTTTATTTAAACATTGAGCAAACGTAAGTTCTTATTTGAGATTTATTACAAATGATTAAACTTTTAATCGTTTGTATTATTTAATCGTTTGTATTAAATCTTAAATTTTCTATCAAATAGTTTGAAAAACTTATGTTTCATAATTGGCTACAATGTGTACATCGAGGTTTATGCATAAATTTGATAAAATTTTGATTGAGGCAATTTTGTGTTGTTCTTTGCATGTATACTTGATTGTGAGTGATCACTTTCATTTTGTGTACTTCAGAGACCAATGCAAAATGCTGTCAAAATTTTGTCAAATTTATAATGTTTGACTTCTTCGTATACATGTTACCAAATTATGAAAACTATTTTTTTTTATGAGTAAGGTCTTGCCTCGTGAGAGTTAAAAGTTTGAGAGTGATGGAGTTTTTTTATGAACATAGTATGGAACGAAGCTTGATGAATGACTATTGTAAGACCCGTAGGATTTAATTAATTAAATTATTAATTAATTAATAAATGCGGGTAGTAGAAACCTTTGTGATATTAAATATTAATTGGTATGATGTGGAAAAGTACTAGCTCAAATGGTTGAAAGTACTTAATTGTGTGAGAGGACTTGGGTTCAAGTCCTACGTATGCCAATTGTGTGTATATGATTTATTATTATTTTTGATAATATACTTGAGTATGTTGAGTGATGGTATAATAATAGGATCATAATAACTATAATGTTAAAGGGCAAAGGAAAACCTAGTGTAAGGAGCAGCCGAGGGGGCTGGAAAGAATAGTATAAAACCTCAATTCAATGACCATTAAGTAGGTATAAAAGGTTGATTTTTGTTTTTGCTATTCTCAATCGAATTTTGTGTGTTGTGAATTTCATAATAACTGTGATGATACTATGAATGGGTTCAATGGATGTTTGCAAAGACTTTTTATGCTTTTGGGATGAATGGGGTGAGGGTTTTGGTACAGGATGATTGTTTAGCGTTAAGTTCTAAGTTTTTGGTGATTCAAATGTGATTAAAACATGTTCATATGGTATGATCGTTGATATAGATTGAATGGTACTGGTTGAATTGTATATTGGCTTGGTTTTGGTCGATTTCAGGTGTGAATAAGGGAGTACCTCTACAAATTTCGCCTAAGCGAGTCACTCTCGCATAAGCAAAAATTGCAGAATCGTGTTCCTGGTTTTGGTTCGAGCGTTCGCTCAGGCGACCAAAGTTCATGTTGAGCGACACGTCCTCTCGCTCAGGCGAGAATGGCTCGCCCAAGCGAGGTCGTGATGAAACAGGTCACGTCTACTGTTTGAATCCTCGTTCAGGCGACGGGTTGTGTGTTTGAGCGAGCGAAGGTCTCGCCTAGGCAAGAGATCGTGGGGAGCCAATCTTTCGCACCCGTTTAGGCAAGGAAGTCTAGCTTGAGCGAGACAACGACACTCAGTTGGGCGAAAGCTCCTAACTTAAACGAGAAGGGTTAGGATTCATGCTTGTGGGTACAGGTTGAGATACTTTGTTTGATATTTCCTAAATTGTGGGAATTGTGTGCATGGGTTTGTAATGTTTGGGTTAGGATCTGGTATGTGCTTGGCTTGAGTCGCAAGCGAGGAGTTCGTGATGGGTGGACCGTATGTGGAACGTGAACGGCTTAGTTCACCGAAGGTACTCTTGTTGGGATGAGTGAGCGAGGGAGTTCATCTCATGCTCAACTTGAGAATGCTATGAGCGAGGGAGTTCATAGTAGGAAAGGCAGGTATGGGGGTCCGGGTCCGTGTGAGGAGTTCCGATGACGGGCGAGGGAGTCTGTGAAGCAGGACTACGAGCGGGATAGGCTCGTAGGTTGGACCATGAGCGAGGAGGGTCGTGGAAGCACATGAAGTCCCAAGATTAAGAATGCATGCATGAACTCATAATGGTTATGAGTGGGGAAAATGGGTATTTTATTATAAATGGTTGAATAATTATGAATTGTCGAGTGGGATTACTTCATATTTATTTATATCTTTGTTCATAGCTCACCCTATCTGTTTGTGTGTGGCGATGATCGAGTAACTTGTTATCCAGGAGTTGCATAGTGGCGTAGAATGGGGAACAATTACATGGGACTTTTATAAATACTTTTTTATTTAATTTTCATGTAATTTAATTACTGCTTCAGATTTCCAAATTGTAAAAGTTAATTATGAGTATATTTGACTAATTATAGTGGTTTGTTATTAAACTTTAAGGTTTTAAAATTTGTCCCGTTTTTGGGAAGTGGATTGATAATAAATGAGGTATTTATTTCTAATTTGTTTAATTTTTTTTTTAAGTAATATCCTACTAGGATGTTACAGTTGGTATCAGAGCAAAAGTTTTGAAAATATTTTAAATATTTTGGGGCTTTTGGGGTGTGAGCTTATCGTTTGACTAATTGTTGTTTTTGAGTTGAATGTTGTAAAGGTGTGAGTGGATTTTCTTAACCAAGTGAATTGATTCTTAACTGTTGAAATGTGGCGTATTCAAGCTATGGCTGGTAACTGGAAGAGAAGGAATGGAAACGGTGCTGATGACATCGCAGAGGCTATTGACCAGATGGTGGATGCGATGCAGCTGCTGGTAGCAGCGTAGCCCAGGGTAGTGATTGCGCCAATCAGGGTGCCAAATGTGGAAGATTTCCTACGACACAAGTTAGTAGAGTTCACTGGAAAAGCCTCTCCTGACGAAGCGGATGCATGGCTTCGCAAATGTTAGAAGATTTTTAATGTGATGAACTCTACGGATGAGCAGAAGCTCATGTGTGCCACTTATTTCTAGAATGATGACGCCGAGTACTGTGGGCGGGAATGCAGCAGCAAATGCAGACCCGAGAAAAACAGGTGGACTGGACCAACTTCAGGACTTGTTTCCTAGAGAAATACTTCCCTGACATGGCTAGATAGGACAGGGAAGCTGAATTACTCGCACTGCAACAAGGGGACATGACAATGCAGGAGTATGTGAACAAATTTGAGCATCTGGCGAGATACTACTCGCAAGCCAATACCGAGGAATGGAGATGCCTAAAGTTTGAGCGAGGACTCAAATATGAGCTGAAGAAGGTGATAACGCCTTTGAGGGAGAAAAGATTCCCAGTCTTGGTGGAACATGCCAAGAGTGTTGAGCACCTGGAGAAGGGCCCTGGTCTAGTTATTCAACATTAGAGCAATGTCGTAGAGCTAGGCAGATGAAGAAGCCTTACAGCCGTCCCCCTACCAGCTCTGGAAATTTTAAATGTTTCCAATGTGGGGGAGCACACTTGAAGAGGAATTGACCTTAGTTGAAGATTCAAACCAGTGGACAAGGGAGCAGTCGTCGATGCTTCATATGTGCCTAGATAAGAAGATTAGTGTGACGAAGAAACCATCAGCCCCTAGATCAGAGAGACCTAGAGCTGTTGGAAGGATCTTTGCTATGACCACTACAAAAGCTACTTAATCAGGTAATCTAATACTACAACCTTGTTTACTTGTGGGACATGAGGTGCTTGTATTATTTCACTCTAGAGCAACACATTCTTTTATTTCTGATGCATGTGTGGTGAAACTGTGCTTGGAGAAATGTGACTTGGACTGTGAGTTGCTGGTTTCAACTTCATCTTCGGGTCAAGTGACTACCAGTTCGGTCTGTGTTGGGTGTTCGATTAAAGTGGCAGGTCGCAGATACAAGGTGAACCTGGTGTGCTTGCCTCTAAAGGGATTGGACGTTATATTGGGGATGGACTGACTGTTTAATAACCACATCATGATCGACTGTGGACAACACAGTTTGGTATTCTCAGAACATGTAAGGTTAGAGTTAATCTCAACTTAGGAGGTATTGAAGGAACTACAAGGAGGGGCCACATGTTTTACGGTGGTGGCCAAACCAGAGAAGAAAACTGCTTCAGAGATGATCCAATCCATACAGGTGGCCAGTGAATATGCGAATGTTTTTCTGGATCAAGTGCTAGGATTGCCGCCGAGTCGAGACATCGACTTCACCATTGATCTAATTCCTGGTGCAAGTCTAGTGTCTATGGCTCCATACAGAATTGCACCTATAGAGCTGGCAGAGCTCAAGAAGCAAATTGAGGAGTTATTAGAAAAGCAGTTTATCCGACCAACTGCATCACTATGGGGAGCTCTAGTCTTATTGGTGAAAAAGAAGGATGGGAGTTCGCAACTTTGTGTGGATGATGATTGTTTAGGGTTAAGTTCTAAGTTTTTGGTGATTCAAATATGATTAAAACATGTTCATATGGTATGATCGTTGATATAGATTGAATGGTACTGGTTGAATTGTATATTGGATTGGTTTTGGTCGATTTCGGGTGTGAATAAAAGAGTACCTCTGCAAATTTCGCCCAAGCGAGTAACTCTCGCCTAAGCAAAAATTGCAGAATCTCGTTCTTGGTTTTGGTTCGAGCATTCGCTCAGGTGACCAAAGTTCATGTTGAGCGACATGTCCTCTCGCTCAGGCGAGAATGCCTTGCCCAAGCGAGATCGCGACAAAAAATAGGTCACATCTTTCGTTTGAATCCTCGTCCAGGCGAGGGGTTGTGTGTTTGAGTGAGCAAGGGTCTCGCTCAGGCAAGAAGGTCTCGCCTAGGCAAGAGATCGTGGGGACCCACTCTTACGCACTCGTTCAAGTGAGGAAGTCTAGCTTGAGCAAGATAGAGGTGCTTAGTTAGGGAAAGCTCCTAGGTTAAGCGAGAAGGGTTAGCATTCATGCTTGTGGGTACATTTTGAGCTAGTTTAATTGATATTTCCTAAATTGTCGGAATTATGTGCATAGGTTTGTAATGTTTGGGTTGGAAGGACTAAGTCCATAGGATCTGGTATGTGCTTGGCTTGAGTCGCAAGCGAGGAGTTCGTGATGGGTGGACCGCATGTGGAACGTGAAGGGCTTAGTTCACCGGAGGTACTCTTATTGGGATGAGTCAGCAAGGGAGTTCATCTCATGCTCAACTTGAGAATGCTATGAGCGAGGGAGTTCATAGTAGGAAAGCCGGGTGTGAAGGTCCGGGTCCGAGCGAGGAGTTTGAATGACGGGCGAGGGAGTCCGTGAAGCAGGACTACGAGCGGGATAGGCTCGTAGGTTGGACGACGAGTGAGGAGGGTCGTGGAAGCACATGAAGTCCCAAGATTAAGAGTGCATGCATAAACTCATAATGGTTATGAGTAGGGAAAATGGGTATTTTATTATAAATGGTTGAATAATTATGAATTGTCGGGTGGGATTACTTCATATTTATTTATATCTTTCTGCATAGCTCACCCTATTTGTTTGTATGTGGCGATGAGTGGGTAACTTGTTATCCGGGAGCAGATGATGTTATAGGTGAGCCAGGAGCTTCATAGTGGCGGAGAATGGGGAGCAGTTACATGGAACTTTTATAAATACTTTTATTTAATTTTCATGTAATTTAATTGCTGCTTTGGATTTCCAAATTGTAAAAGTGAATTTTGAGTATATTTGACTAATTATAGTGGTTAGTTATTAAACTTTAAGGTTTTAAAATTTCTCGCGTTTTTGGAAAATGGATTGATAATAAATAAGGTATTTATTTCAAATTTGTTTAATTTTTTTTGTTTTAAGTAATATCCTACCGAGATGTTACAACTATTGCATTAGTGAAGGGTATGAAAAGGTGGTATATGAGTTTTTGCAATATGCTCAAGAACACACAATCTCTGTTATCGGGACATATTTTTGTCCTTGTGTTCGTTGTCTTAATCAAATACGTTAGGACTTGGGCATAACACATTATCATCTATTCCTCTTCGGCATAAGGAGAAGTTATACAATTTGGATTTGCCATGGAGAAGTATTACACAAGTCTACGACATCACGAGGAACTGATTATATAGACGAATGGATGAGTAATCATTTAGAAGACATGGTACGTGAGGGTGGATAAGAAAATTTTGGAAAAACTCATGTATATGATTCTCTTAAGTCCGATTTAGAGTGTCAATACCCAATTTCATTCGGGTTAACAAATAAAATAAAATAAAAAATGTTATTTAGTTAATGGTAAATAAAAAAAAGATGAAAAAAAGAATAAAAGCAAAAAAGAAGAAGGAAGAACCAATTTGTTTTTAATTATCACACTCTTTCACATGAGCCTACCACCCAACATATTTTCGTCCTCACCCTTTGTTTTTCTACCCTTTGTTCCTGATAAAGAAAATAGTGATATGATTATAATAATTAGAAGTAATATCTCTTCTAATTATTAGAATCAATATTACTAATGATGATTGATATTGTGCTCTAATTTGCTGTTATTTGATTCCTGTAGTGTGATATTATGATGACCAATTCCTTCCTTATATTGTTAATTACAATCAAGCTAGGATTGCATTAATATTGCAATGTGTGGATATAAATACATAGTTTGTCATATGAAAAATGATCGAAAAAAATATTCTTTCCACTTCTCTTGTTCTTTCGTGTTACCACTCACACATACACACCTCATTTTTATCTCTCTTTAAAAAAAACATATTAAAGGAGGTAAAAAAAAGAAAAAAGAAGAAAAAAGGTAGTTGTAATGTAAAGAAAAAGAGAGTGAGATTAATAGAGAGGAAAAGGAATTGAAGACTTTGGAAGGTATGCCACTCCTAATTTTTTTTTCTTTTTTTCTTTTGATTTGTGGATTCTCAATTTTTATGTATTTTGTTTTTCTTTTTTACACATAACTTTGGCATTTTCTGCTAGGTACATTATTTATACTATTTACAAATATTTTACTCTAAAAATCATAAAAAATATTTTTCCTTATTTCATTTTCTGTTGAAATTTTGTTTTTTTACTAATATATATATATATATATATATATATAAACAAAAAATAAAAAATATTTTTTGTTTATTTTTTGTGTTTGTTTGGTCATTTGTGTCGCATGACACCTATTTCCAAATTATTCAAAATACAAAAAATTTAAATATAAAGGTTTTTCAAAATTATCAAAAAATTTAAATCATTTTCCAAATAGTTTTCTGAATAGTTTTTATAAGGTTTAATCATGCCCTTGGTTCCCATTTTGGAGGCAAAATCTCAATTTGGTACCCATATTTCTAAAAGTCTCAATTTGGTTTCCTTTTTTGTTAAAAAGTCTCAAATTTGCCTTTTCTGTTAAGTATGGCTAGACGATGTTAGATGAACAATGACATGGCAAGGTTGACCAGTGTTTGAACAATGACGAGGTAGGGAGATTGGAATGGAAGGGGAATTTTTTTTTAAATAATAGGTAAGATAATTTAGGTTTAGGGTTTTTAAATTACCTAGGGAAATTTTTTTAAAAAAATAATAGATTACTGAAATTAGGTTTAGGGTTTTAAAATTAGAAACGTTGGGAAAATTTCGGGATTGTGTGATTGGAAGCTTTTTTTAGTACGCTCCTCTGTTTGGTTGCCATTGTGGTCACTTATTGGATTGCTCTATGATTGGATTGGTCATTGATTTCAATCAGTCGATCATTCTTAGGTGAGTCGCTTTCCCTATTTTGGTTCAGTGCTTATGTTTTGTGCCTTTTGGTGATGTTGTTGCAAAATGTGCTTTTTGGAAAGCAAATGTTAGTTTTGTCGGTCAATAATAGTGTATTATGGAATATTGTGCTTATTTCAGTATGGGTTTGTGTCATGCCATGTGCTCCTTTCTTTTTTTGTTATGGTCCCCCCATTTGAAAGTGATATTATGTGTTAGTGTATTTGTATTTTAAAAATTGTTTAATCTTTGTCGGTATTTGAATATTATATAGGTGTAGTTTGTGAATATTATAAATGGAGGACAAAAAGTTTGATGTAATGTTCCATCACGGAGGGAAGTTTGTGAATGCGGGGAAACTTATATATGATAATGGGGAAACTTCCATCCTATCTTGTGACCCGAATCGCTGGAGTTATTTTGAGGTGCTAAGTAACTTGAGGGAGATGAGATATGTTGAATTAATTATTTGTGGTATTGTGTGGGAGGTGGTATAATTTTGGAGGATAGGTTAGAGCTTTTAAGTGATGATCGTGGTGTCATGCATATGGTAAACATTGCTAAGCTAAATGGTCAGGTTCATCTTTTTTTGGTGCATAAGATGTGTGATGAACTAGACATAATAGAAATGTTGGAATATAATATTGGAACAACAACCAACAAGAGACATTGCCCCTAGGCACCATCACATCAACCAACCCCTGCACCTCAGCCTTCTACTCAGTCAACCTAGGCACCATCACAAAAACCAACCCCTGGACCTCAGGCTTCTACTCAGTCATCCCAGCCACCATCACAACAACCAACCCCTGCAGCATCACAACCACATTCACAAGCTGCACAACCTTCTACTCCAGCATCACAGCCACATTTTGAACCATCACACCAAGGCATAGCTCGTGGTCCTTCTATGCAATCAAGTGTGCAAACTACTACAACACCAAGGGCTTTTGCTGAACATTCTCAACATGCAATATGTGGGCGTGGAAGAGTAATGATGAGGCCAAAACTAAATGCAAGGAGGGGATACATATGGAAACCATGACTACATCTGTTTTCCTTATTATAAACATTTGTAGCTTTGGTCTATAATTAGCTATTGGGGGACCATTATGTGTAATTGGTTATTGGGGGACCACTTTTTTGTGCATTTCAGTTCTGTAGTAGTGGACCACTTCCTTCACACATCTTAAACATTTACTGCTAAAACACTTTATTTAGATATCCAATTTTGTATTAATATCCAATTGTCATGTGCTGGTCCAATTTAATTTAATTTTTTCCATATGGAATTTAAGTTTCTGTACAAATGCATTAAACCAGTGCATTAAAGGTGTGGTGCAAAATTTGTAAAACTAATACTGATACCATTCATTCATTTTCGAAACCTTACATAAATACCAAAATCTACTGCATTAAAGGTGTGCTGCAATAGAATCTACCCATTGCACTATAATAACACCTCTGGCAGGTCACACACTAATTCTAATTCAACAAAAAAAACACACTAATCATGTTCACTAGAACGCAAACACAGACCACTCCAATCAACACCTTAATCCTTTTTTCTAATGAATTAATACATATTTTGATATCAACAATCACTTCTTGGGCCATTACGACATTCCTTCTCATTTCTTAGGAATTGAAATTGCCACCGACTAACGCTTCATTCGTGCCACTACCAATAGCATTTTCTTCAATCCTCACATTGCAACCAACCTTTTCTTCATTCTTCACATCCCCACAACATTTATTTTGAATCACAACCGTGCTTATAAAACCCCCTTCTCCGATCCCATGCTCAGCAAACTAGCTGAAGTAACTGCACCCACCACACTCTGTACCTCCCCTCTATTGCAAATATACCATTCACGTCTTTATCAACAAACACAAAAACCTTACACAAAAACCATACACAAATTACAAATGAACATTACCTTGAAGTTTGGACAGTCCGAAAATATTTTCCTTTTGTTCTTGGCTGTTTTCGCAGTTCTCAACACAACCTTATCACCACAATAGCAATTGACGTTACATTGATGCTTCTACACCCACCACTACTACAAAATTTGACCCTACGCTTGTGCTTACCTCCAACATTTGAACTTGAACAGGACCCACAATGGGATGGATTCATGATGGAAGATAGGAGAAGAAGAAAAGAAATTTAGGGATTCACAACCACACCTTTTTGTTGGCTTAAATAAAAATATTTTTGCACACCATTCCATGTGTTATTGACACATTTTAGTAACAAAAATCCACCTCAACAACCACAAACGGTGTTTAGCCAAACTTAACAGAAAGGGCAAATTTGAGACATTTTAACAAAAAAGGAGACCAAATTGAGATTTTGCCTCCAAAATGGGGAGCAAGGGCATGATTAAACCTTTTTATAATTAGAACTAAGTGATCCTTAATTTTTCATTATGAATGGAGATACGTAGGAGTAAGGTCAATCCTTGTTAGGTTCACTTCCAACAAAATCAAGTCGTTTTCAAATAGTTTTTTGAATAGTCTTTCTTAAAGAACTACGAAACCCTGATTCTCCATTGTGAATTGAGATACGTAAGAGCAATGATTAATCCTTGTTGGGCCCAAAGAACAAAAAATTATTTTTATTTCTTTTGTACATTCTTTTATTATTATTTTTTGTGGAAAATAAACATTTTGAAAATAACCACATATTTTTTGCATGTTTAATTTAAGGTATCGTCTTAGGACGAGCGTTGTGGGGTGCTAACACTTTCTCCACGTGTAACCGACTTCCAGACCCAAAATCTGGTTTTTTATGCAAACCTTGTCTTTTCTTGTTGGTTTTTTTGTATTTTTCCAGAATAAACTATGGTGACGACTTCAAACTCTGTTTTTCTAAAAAAATGGTTCGTTATCCTATTGTGATTTCGATTGCAACACAGAGGCAGAGATTTACCCAAGATGCATTATCTATACACGACTATCAGTAACTTTGAAATTGTTCAGTTTAAAAACAAGGAATGGATGGACCGACAAAAGTTTCACAAAATTATTGGAGTTGCTGAAGGAGATGCTTCCAGAAAATAACAAGTTACCTATCAGTAATTACGAGGCGAGGAAAATTTTATGTCCAATGGGTTTGGAATACCAAAAGATACATTCATGTCCCAATGATTATGTATTGTATAGAGACCAATTTCCTTCACTAAAGGCGTGTTTAACATGTGTATTATCGTAGTTTAAAATGAAAATTGATGAAAATAGTGGTGATGAAGACAAAGATGGTCCACCTACTAAGGTGATGTGGTATTACCCTATAATACCTAGGATCAAACGATTGTTTTCCTTTAAAAGAGATGCAAAGAACATGAAATGGGACGTTGATGGAAGAAAGTGTGATAATCTTCTTCGACACCCAGTGGATTCTCCATAATGGACGAATATTGATGAAACATTTCCAAAATTTGGTGTAGAGAAAATTAAGACTTGGACTTGCTACATATGGTATGAATTTCTATGGGAACTTAAGTAGAAAACATAGTTCATGGTCAATTTTGTTAATGATTTACAAATTTATCTCATTTGTTGTGCATGAAGAGAAATATATGATGTTGTCTATGATGATATCGGGTCCAAGACAACCTGCAAATGACATTGATGTGTGCCTAAACTCATTGATTGTTTATTTGAAACTATAATGGGAAGAAGGCATCTATGTGTATGATTCATATTGTTAAGAAACTTTTTATTTGCATGCAATGTTGTTTTGCACCATAAATGATTTCACAACATATGGAAACTTGAGTGAAGCATTGTCAGAAAATTGTGTATACAAGACATTGAAAATTCCTTCCTCGAAATCATTCTTACAATAAAATGAAAAAAGGATTAAATGGAAGTCTTGAGGATGAAGTTATGGTGAGACCCCTCAATGGTGAAGAAGTATTCAACTAGGTGAACAACATTGACATTGTCTTCGGAAAACATCAAAAGACAAAGACCATGAAGAAAAATATTTAGAAGAAACGATCAGTATTTTTTAAACTTCCATATTGATGTAAACTTGAGATACGACATTTTATAGACGTGATGCACGTTGAAAAAAATGTATGTGATAACATCATTAGGAAATTACTAAACGTAAAACGAAAGAAAAAGGATGGAGTAAAAGTACAAAAAGATTTGGCTGACATGGGCATTTGTTATGAGTTACATGCACAATCAATTGAAGACACACCTATTTGCCCTCACGTGTCACCCACTTTCTAGAAAAGAGAAACATTTTTTTGTCAATGTTTAAGAAGTGTGAAGGTTCCCCAAAGTTACTCTTTAAATATTAGTAGCATTATTCTATGCAAGAGTTAAAGTTAGTTGGTTTAAAGTCCCACAATTGTCATGTGTTGATATAACAACTTTTAGTAGTAGTTATTTGAGTCATCTTACCTCCTTCTATTAGAGGTATTCTAACACGTTTGTGTGTGTTCTGTAATGCAAGATGCAAGAAAGTTATTGACCCTCGAGAGTGTTAGATGATTTGGAAAATGATGTCATTAGACTATTGTGTCAATTGAAAATGTATTTTCCACCCTCATTTTTCAATATCATGGTTCATTTAATAGTTCATATAGTGCGGAAAATTCAATTATGTGAGTCGGTTTTCTTGAGATGGATGTACCAATTTGAGAGATACATGAAGATCTTAAAGGGGTATGCCAAGTATCGATTGGAAGCTTCAATTATAGAGTTGTACCAATCAGAAGAGGTCATTGAATTTTGCTCAAGTTATATGCAAAGTTGTGAACAAGTTGAAAATGTGAAGGTAAGGGTGTTCGAGGAGTGAAGATTGAAAGTGTTTGTAGAAAAGAAGTTGATGAAGCCCATTTGTAGGCTTAAACAACACCGTAGAATTGATTCCTTACATTTCGCAACACATTGATGAAATCAAGTATACACACCAACACATGAGTGAAAAATGGCCACTTAATGAACATAACAAAACTTTCTTATCATGGTTTAAGAAAAATGTTTATGCGAATTCAAATGTTTCTGAAACTCTATTGAGGCTAGGGATAGCAACGGGGTGGGGCGGGCACGGGTTTCGCTATCCCATACCCATCTTTGTACAAAACATTCATCCTCATCCCCATAACCAAACCCAACGCGTATCAAACTTTTGTCCCATCCCATCCCCACCGGGTAACAGGTATAATCTCGTACCCATACCTATACCCGTTTTCTTACTACTTCAATATTAATTTTAATTATTTTTTGTAAACTAATAAAAAATTATAGTAAAGAAAACATAATATTATCAAATATTCAATATTAGAAGGATGGTTGTTTCTTTGATACCAAATACTTTAAAATAAATTATAATTGTTTACATTTTAATTATAATACCAAATAAAATTTTATGAGAACCAAAACATTTATTAAATTTGCAAAAATTAATGAAACATAGTTGATAAAATTTAAAAATATTTTTAAAAATATATAAAAGTAAAACAAATATTCAAATTAAAATATATTTTAAATGTTTGTTTACTTCAATCTTTTAAATTCTAATGAATCTCTTTTTTATACACTAATAAAAGTTATAATACATCATTTGATCAAAATGATACAAAGAACAAATAATAATCATAATAAAAGTTTAAAATAAATTATAATTGTTTACATTTTAGATCATAATACCAAATAAAATTTCATGAGAACCAACACATTTATTAAATTTGTAAACATTAATAAAACCTAGTTGATAAAATTTAAAAATATTTTTTAAAAATATAAAAGGAAAACAAATATTCAAATTAAAATATATTGTAAATATTTGCTTAATTCAATCTTTTAAATTCTAATGAATCTCTTTTTTGTACACTAATAAAAGTTATAATACATCATTTGATCAAAACGATACAAAGAACAAATAATAATCATAATAAAAGTTTAAAATAAATTACAATTCTTTATATTTTAGATTATAATACCAAATAAAATTTCATGAGAACCAACACATTTATTAAATTTCTAGACATTAATGGAACCTGGTTGATAAAATTCAAAAATATTTTTTAAAAAATATAAAAGGAAAACAAATATTCAAATTAAAATATATTTAAAATGTTTGTTTATTTCCGTAAGGCCCACTTATTTTCTACCCTAATGTTTAAGGGCCTACCCTAATCTGTTGGGCTTAAGGTTGGCCCATAGGGTGCCCAAAACCCCTAAACTAGCCTTAACCCTCTCATTCTGCCCCATTTTCAGAAAACTGCTCCTCTCCTCCCTCGTAGAACAACAACAACGAGCTCTACTAGGGTTTGGCCCCATTCCTCTTCAAGCTAGTAAACTCCATTTCTAATCCAAGTAAGTTGGTTCTTGACTCATGCTTTTTATTCTTTCGCTTGTCTTTCGTGGTTCCAACTAGGGTTCATCGTAGTAACCTAGTCTTTGTTCTAGTGTTAGTATTTTCAGCTCCGAAAGTTGTTCTTGGAGTAGTGGTGCTCATTGTTGGGTGTTTATCGTTGTTTACTAGCCTTTGTTCAGGTAAGAGAAGCTAGAGTTTCATGTTTTAATGTATCTTGCTTGTTTTTCAGTTGGGTTTTGTGTTTTTGATGATTGTATGGTGCTTGTGATAGTATGAAAATACATTGTGTATTGTGTTGGATGAACTCCTATTTTTGCATGTGTGAACAATGGAGAGGATCTGGTATTCTCGCCCAAACGAGTGGATCTCGACTAAGCGAGAGTATCAGAAACCCTCCCAGGTTTTAGCTCGCGTTGACGCTTAGGCGACGAGCTCACGTTTTGAGCGAGGGGTCATCTCGCTCAAGCGAGGATGTCTCGCCTAAGAGAGAACACGCGAAAACGCCATTGTTCCACTGCTCGAGTTCTCGCCTAGGCGAAAGGAGCTCGTCTGAGCGAAAGAACCTCTCTTGTATGAGCGAGAGAACCTCTCTCGCCTAAGCGAGGGCTTCTAGCCTAAGCAAGAACTGGGCAAGGATGTGCTCAAGTGTTGTTTTCTTCTCTGTTTTTGGGTGATGGTCACATGATTAATTGAATTGCTCTATTTAAAGCATGGATTGTGTGAATATGCATGTATTAAATGGTTTATGGGGTGGAATTGATGAGTTTGGTATGATTATGCATATGAAACATGATTGGATGGTTGGTTGAATATGGGCATGAGATTGATATGTATGATAACTCTATAGTTGGTTGGTGAAGCATGACTATGGTATGAGTTGGACGTAATTCCATGAATCTCTTGGTGAGATCTCATAGTGGTGCCTTGTGTGATGGACATTATTCCATAGACCTCTTGATGAGAGCTCATGGTGATGCCTCATGTAATGGACGTAATTTCATGACCCTCTTGGTGAGAGCATGGTGGTGCCTCATGTAATAGACGTGATTCCACAAACCTCTTAGTAAGGTTTTGTGGTGGTGGCTTAGTGTATATAATTAAGTAAGGATTCAAGTAAGGATTTCATTCTAAAGCTCTAAAGAGTCAGTTAGTCTCAAGTAGAGCGTACTAACTCAAGTGGTGAGACTAGTAGGAGGCCCTAGTCTTTGGCAGGATAATGACCTTAGATGTTTAAAGGCTAACCTTGTGCGTGGTAGGATGAAACCCATTGACAATGGTTGTGCAGAGCAGTAGAGGCCACCACAAGTGCAAGCATCTAGTAAATCTGATTGATTATATGTATCAGGATAATTGAGTCGTAAAGTCTTACTTGTTTACTATCACATGATTGTTTGATTTTCTTGTTACATGTCTATGATCTGTTTTAAGTGTTTGTGTGCCATAACATGTTAAACTGATTCATACTTTAGCTTACCCTTTCTGTTTGCTTGTGTCTGTCTTGTGTGTGGTTTTTCCCTTTTGCAATAATTATCAATTTATTGATGTGAGCAGATGTGGGAACCCCTAGTGGTCACCAGGGTGATGAAAACTCTACAGCGTAGCAAATTTGGGATGGATCCCCTTACTCCAAGTACTCTTTTAAGGCATTGTGGTCTATGTACTATCTTGCTCTATGAGCATGTATTTTGGATACTGTCAAACTTTTATTGTGTTTTGTTAATGGCATTGTGGTGTGCCTTAGTTTTCTCTATAAGCATTTTGGATAACTGTAAGGAGTGACACTTATACTCCATGACATTACTCTTTATATTATTCTATGTGATGTTTCATTTAATTAAGCTTATTTATTAAATGGGACGTTACAATTTCAATCTTTTAAATTCTAATGAATCTCTTTTTTATACACTAATAAAAGTTATACTACATCACTTGATCAAAATGATACAAAGAACAAATAATAATCATAATAATAAAATTTTAACATAGATCTTGTATCTTTTGAACTTCAATTATGTTAGATGGTGATAAAAAATATTCATGACAATTACACTAAATTGTTATGTTGTAGTAAATAAAAGTTATTTATTCAATTATAATGAAAAAATTATAGTATGATTGATAATGAGTTGGAAAATAAAAAAATAATTAGATAAAATATATCGAAATAGTATTCTACATAATGAAAATAAACAACAAATAAAAATATTAACAAATTAACAAATGTTTATAAAAAAATTGAGAGACTATTGAAAGAAATCGCACAAAGAAAAACAAATGTATAATTAAGAGTATGATAAGATGAAAAATACCTTAGAGATCTAAGAAAACTTATCAAATGTCAACATATATACTAAATTATTGAGAAATAACAAAAATTGTTTTAGCGAAACAAAAGAGTTCTTCAAATAAAACAAAAACTAATAATAATAATAATAATAAGTAAAGGATTTTTTTTTTTATTTTACCTAGTAAACGAAGTGTTTGTGCTATTAAATGCTTAAATTGAGAGTATTAAACATTCTCATGTGAAAGGAAAATATACAATAAATAAAAATATTAAAAAATAATAGAAATATTCAAATGTGAGAAATACAAAAATTTAATTGACATACATATTTTGAACATAATTACATAAAGGTTATGATAGGATGAAAAATATAAATGAGATGCGAATGAGTTTCATGACAAATCAAATAATTATAAGAAATAAAAAATAGTTCATATATATATATGGTTACTTAATTAATTGTGAATATTTTAATAACTTAAACAGGGGACGGGTATTATGGGGGGATATGTACATCCCCATACCCAGTTGAAAAAGTCGGGGATTCCCTATACCCATACCCATACCCAGTCAATGCGGGGATTCCCCGTCAAAACAGGAGCGAATTCTGGCAATACCCACGGGGTGAGTTTATTTGCCATCTCTAATTGAGGCTACCTCCATGACCGAACACTAATGTCATAAAAAACGGAAGATGACAAAAGTAGAGTTCAAAATAGTAGGGCTACACTTCAAGCTGAAATTGTACATTTTGTCAGTTCTAAGGACAAAAATCCAATTACAGCATTTATGAGTTACTTCAAAATAATACAAGAAATATGGGAAGTTGACTATGTAATTTTTAGAATGCTAGTTTTCAAGTGGAAATGGATTGATAGCAATTTGGGTGTGGGAACATATGACCTTTGCTTTACTTTGGTGGATCTTAAAAAGATGAGTTATACGAATGAACCATTTATTATGACTAATCAAGCAAGATAATTTTTATGTCATTGATCCAGCCAATCAAAATTGGTCAGTTATATTAGAAGGAAGAAGCATACTTGAGACAACGTCTTTCTCATCAAGAACCATTGAAGACAAGGTTAATGACGTAACCAACGACATTCATGATATTCGAAGTTATCACAATGAAGGCATATAAGAGAAAACAATACCTTAATAGTTGTTTATTTATTAGTATTGTCACATTTACAACTTTTTATTTGTCCTATTCTAATGTAGTAGAGGTAATTGAGTATATTTCTCTTATTAACATTTTCTAAATATGTGTTTTCAAGTATGACGAGTTCTGGATCAAGTAAGAGCGAATTTGGTAGATTTGTGACTTGGTTGCCGAATGTCACAAACCAACGGATTGCCTTAGAGAGGTTGCCGGTCGAGATTGATCCTCGATTAGGTGAATCCAGTGGCCCATGAGTAGAAAAGTACTGTAGTTATATAAGAATGTTGGCCAAAATGAAATTCTCTATTGTGATTACATCTTGGGATGATGTCGTGGAGGTCGAGAAGAACCTCCTATGGTAGGATATTTTGGTATGTTTACTTAAAAAAACTATAGTGTTTATTGTGTGTTACTTAATACATAACATATTTTCTCTTTTTAATAGCAAAATTTTGACATTTCGAACATTGTGTGAATTAGGAAGGTGTTATCTCACATAGCCACCAAATTGAAGGACTTCAAGGCAAGGCTCACATGTCTATATGGTAGGATATTTTGGTATGTTTACTTAAAACAACTATAGTGTTTATTGTGTTACTTAATACATAACATATTTTCTATTTTTAATAGCAAAATTTTGACATTTCGAATATTGTGTGTATTAGGAAAGTGTTATCTCACATAGCCACCAAATTGAAGGACTTCAAGGCAAGGCTCACATGTTTATATGTATTCAGAGACAGACAACATGACACTCCTTGTAATAAGTAAAAAATCTTTGAGGAGTAGTGTATGCAATTTCGCGCATCTAGAGAGTTTAGGGATTGGTAGGTTTGTTTCTAAGATTTATTTATAGTGACACTAGTCATACATTTGTGAATTAAAGTTATTAAATAATGTTATGTGTGACAGGAAAAAATGATTGTGGCCTAGGAAAGACAAAGTCCTAATGATGAATTGCACATACTCTTTCGAGGTGGCTATGCATTATTGGACAAAAAATTGAAAATGTTTCATGCAAAGTCTTTAGGATTTGAGTCTTCTAACCTAGTAGCTGTAATTCCTAGGTATGAGATATGGAAGGTTGCGCGAACTAAGTCTAATGGGCACATGACATCACAATTAGCTCAAATCATATTTGAACAAATAATAAGTACAAACCCTATTCGACATCCATAGTTCATATGTTTCCCCTTTATGATTAAACTTGTTTATGTGATGTAGAATGAGTTATAGAATCAGGGTTCATTTTGTTGGTCATGGTCAAGACGATATACTCACAACAACCATTAGAAAGTCAAAGCACTCAGGTCGTGTGTGTGGTGTTGGAGGTGCATTTGGTCTTCGAGATTATTGTACTTTGGTCCTCCACAAAGAAGTAACAAATCATTGAGTCAAGGGGTCTTGAGGAAGATGGATCAACAAATGGAGGAAAGAACCAACCAATGCAAGGTAGTTATGGAGCAACACTTCATCAAACAACTTCAACAATAACAAATACAAAGAGCACTTAAAGAAAAGCTTCAGTCTATGTAGCAACAGAATTTAGAGCTACCCACTCAAGCTCCAATAGGACATCATTTGAGCACAAAAGGCTCATGCTTTACTTTAGATCATATTGACTACACAAGTAAGTATAAGCTATTGGTTGATGAAGATCCCTACGTGTAGCGGCCACATAGGACATTAACTTCAAAGTGGGAAGACTATCCATGGTGTTCCTCTATTGCCCTAATATGCATGTGTGATGATTGATGAAGTTTGACATCCCCATGCTTAAGTCTTTGTGCCAACTTCAGAAAACCAATTCATTTGGCAGGCCTTAGGCATATTTATAGCTTGACCTAAAGCATTGATCATGCTATACTTTGGCCCACAAAAATGTATTATGGCATCATAATGAGTAGTTCAGTCTTATAGTTTATAAAGATTTTGATGTCAAACCTTTCAAAATCTTTATTTCAGTTCTTTCATTCTGAAAAGCAAGTCCTTATTCAACGTGTTATACTTGAAGATGATGACATGGCAAAAGCAAAAGATGATCCTCTAAGAAAGTTGTTGATAAAATTACACATGTTGAAGAGAGGTTCGGTAGTGCTAGAGTGGGAGTTAAGAGTATTTGGCCTCCACTATTTGTCCCATTGTACATTAATCTGAATGATGCACTACAAATCATTGTGGGAGAAAAGATGTTGAATATTTCAATCATACAACTATGGTGCATATGTAAGATTTTTAATTGTATTCCATATTTAAAACTTCAAATTGGTACTTTTTAATTTATACCTAACTTTCTTCTTATAGGTACATGGACAAAGTCATTGTGGACCAAAGTCGAGCTTCCATGATTGAACCTCAAATCATTCAAGCTTCTGGAAACACACTTGAGCACATGAAAACTTATTTACAAACATACATGCCTAAGTCGAAAAGAGAGATCTACTTTACACTCTACATTGATGCGTAGGTGGCATTGCCTGTAATATTTTATGAAGTATTGCTAATTATTCAAATAATTACATGTGATTGATGGTAAGGCCCATTGGCAACTATTGGTCATCATTCCAACACAATGCATGATTATATGGTTTTGTTCATTGCATTGGAAGATTAAACATGCTTTCAAAAACATGTTACAAGAGTAAGTGTTATTTTTTTCATATAATCTACTTAGTTATATTAAAACTAAGGTTTAATCATGCCTTTGGTCCCTATTTTCGTAACAAAATCTCAATTTGGTCCCTCTATTTTTTTTCATCTCAATTTGTTCATTGTTTTGGGAAATTTGATCTCAATTTAGTCATTTCTGTTAGTGGTATAGTAACAACGCTAAATGGGGTTCCACGTGTCAGTTCCTGGATTTTTTTTAATTTTTTTGAATTTTTTTTATTATTTTTTTGAATTTTTTTTAAAAGAATAAGAAATATGCCATGTGTCAAGCTGTCGTCATGCCACGTGGCAATGACAAAGTGACGTGACAGGGATAATGCCACATGTCAGTATTATGCCAGGTGTCATTTCCTCATTCTCAATTTGGTCTTTGTATTCTAACTAGTTTTTGTACCAGTGCAATGCACGGGGTTTTTTAGATCTTATTTTTCTGTAAATGGCAATGAACAATGAGTGTTATGCAATAATCTATATATGGAAATATAATGTCTTTAAAAAATCGTGAAGTGTAGAAATGAATTAAACAAATAATAAAAAACATATTGTTGTTTGCTTTGAGAAGCATTGTTGTTGTATTTCATTTTGTCTTTGGTTGTCTATTTTTTTATCTGCAATAACAAACACAAAAAAGATTACTGATAGAAATGTTAAATTATGCTGAAAATATGATTTCTTTAAAAAACAATTATTTTCCTCCAATAGACAATAAAACATGCAGTATTATATATTAATTGCATAAATATTCGTTTAACTTTTACTCACAAAAATATTTAACAATTAAATGTTATTATGAAAATAATTATGATATTTGTGCTTAAGTGATATACTTTGTTTGTTAAACTAAATCTAAATTTTACTTTTTACTTACATAAATTTATTTATCCATTTAAAAAAATACTGTTATTTATCCATTTAAAAAAATACTGTAAAAAATATATAAGTTAATTAATAACTACTAATTTTAATAAAATACTAATAATAATACAAATTATTATTATTATTTCAATATAATTAATTTCTTTATATAATTTTCTTTAAATATATAATCATGTATACTTACAAATAGAATATTTAATAAAAAGTTTAATAATATGAAAAAAATTAATAATTAATTGCAGTTATTTTTTATAACAAATTAATTAAAAATAGATAATATTATTTTATAGTAATATTAAATATAATAATGAATTATATTATTAATAATATAATATATCAATTAATACTGAACTAAATTTATAAACATAAATTATATTGAAAGCTACGTCTTTTAAAGTTACGTTTAATATAATTATTATTATATTTGGAAAAACATTTATTTCCTACTTTTTTTCTTCCAGATTTTACGTTTAATATAATTATTATTATATTTGGAAAAACATTTATTTCCTACCTTTTTTTCTTCCAGATTTTTTATATATATATAATTCATCAGTACAGTATTTTGATGTTTTCGAGGAAGAAGTGTTCATCTAGGCGTTATAGTTTTAAAAAAATCTAAAATTGTGTCTCTTTACTAATACAGATAAAATAAGTAGATTTTTAGTTGGGTTCCATGATTTGATCAGTTGAGTTTCTAGTAACCCCTTTATAATATTTTTTTTTATTTTATAATTTTTTTTGAATCGATTTTTGATCTCTTGGTTTGTTTCATGAATGTTAGTAGTGATAGAAGGATTGGTCTTATTATAAATATAATGATTGTCAGCGGAACAATGAGAATGATTGTAAACATAATTGTTTTGAATTTAATAATGTTTAGATGAATTGTTTTACATGTTTAAGTATGTGTTTGATTTGAGTATTAAAAAGTTAGGCTTAAATACCTTTTTAGTCCTCATTTTCGCAGTGTTTGTTGCAGATGGTCCTCATTTTGACAAAATGTTTAAAATGGTCCTCATTTTTACCGAATATTTAAAATGGTCTTCATTTTCGCAATTCGTGTTTTATTTGGTCATTTTCTGTGACGCCGTTTAAATCATTAACGGAGCATTATATAGGTGACATAGTTTCTAAAAATTTATTTGATGTCAAAAAAATATATATTTGAAGTCATAAAAAAAAGCTATTAATGTATTTCTTAAATCCTAATTTAATATAAATTTAATTTTTTGTTCAAAATTTTAGAGAACTATCTTAAGTGTTGCTTGAATGTAGCTACATTTCACCCAAAGACAAAATTTCTCCGAAAATCTCCCCACAAAATATTTGTTGGCTTAAAATCATAATTATTCATTTTTTTGTCAATTTCTTTATGCTTTAATTTTAAAGTCCATCTCTTTGAATATATAACAAAAAATTGTAGAGAAAAGTTATTTTTTTATAAGAAATAATGAAATGAAACAAAAATAGGAAACAAAAATGATTGTAAATTCTCCTCTAGAATTTCTTCCACATACCATACCTCATTGTTAACAATCAAAAAAGAAATTTTTTTGAAGTGAAATTAATTACACAATACTATTGTTTCAGTTTCCAAAACTTTTATTAAATATAAGACAAATTCAATTAAAACTTCAAACTTGGCGACGTATTAGTATTTGACAGTGCATTGAGTCCCACAAAGCATAATTGCTCACGTTGATAATTGATGCTCACATAATTGAAAGATGTGTGTTTGCAATGCATTATGACATCAAAACCCAAAATATTAATTGCTTTGTTCAAAGAAGAAGATGAAAATGGCACATTAATTGGATCACATCATTGAAACTTGATTTTTTATTTTGAAAGTTGGCAACATCAACTAAACTTTTACTAACATCATTGTCGCATATAGTATTTTGGATCTTACACAAATGAGGAAGAAGAAATGTTGAAAGACAAAAATACAACGAAAATGGCACATTATGTATTTGTGGATTTGTGAAAGATAAAAAAATAAATGCTAAGATGATAGATCTACCAAAAATAATAAATTTTAGGGATGTCCATCCAATACAAATATTTTGTAGAAAGAAAATTTTTATTGTTCATTGCATTCTAGTGCTAAGACAAAGAAGTTTTACAATGTGAAAACTTTTTCATTGACACTTTGACAACAAACTTTATGATTTGAGAATTTTAAAATCGGCATTTGGTCCCATAAAACTGTTGGTCTTCATGATAAATAATAATAATAATGCATTATAAATACGCAAAATTTTCTTATTTATTGTGGATCTGCCCGTTGATATGCTTCAATGCATTAAGACCATAAAAAAATAAATTGCTTCAAGTGACAATTAATGTTGTGTGAATTAATGCTTGGTGAGAATAAAATTAAAGTTCCAATTATTAATTAATTTTCATTATATTACTTTCATTGACAATGGTTGAGCATTAATCATTACGCAAAGTATTTCAAACACATATTTTCATAATCTGGAAAATTAAAAAAAAAATATCACATTTTCCAATTACAACTTATTGTAAAGAACTTTGATGTGGATGTTAATTTCGTTACACTCAACTTTGAAAAGAGAAAATCTATGCCTTCCTCCAAAGCATGAAGAAGGAATGAATTAACATAACAATTAAATGCGGACTAAACTTACCAAGATGTGAGGGTTTGACATGTAGTTGGACTTTTCAGTTACCAATATAAATTGAAATTGGACTTTTGAATTATTCAAATACAAATTCAATTAATAATTTTAATAAAAAAATAAAAATAAAAATGCCTAAATAAAAATAAGGTATAAATACACATTTGGTACCCAAACTTTTTCGGAAAGTTCAATGTGGTACCCGAACTTTAGGAATGTTCAATTTGGTACCCCAATTTTCTAAAGAGGTTCAATTTGGTCATCTCTGTTAAGTTGGAGTTAACACTGTGTCCGTACAGGACACGTGTCAAGCCATGAAATTTTTATTTTTTTTAATTTTTTTTCAAAAAATTAATATTTTTTTTCAAAAAATTTAAAAAACTACCACGTGTCAGTTTATCATCGTGCCACGTGACAGCTTACAAGCATGACACGTGGCAGTGTAATAGTTGTTTTCAATTTAGTACCCCAATTTAAATTTTTGGTTCAATTTAGTACCCCAATTTTTTAA
>Ga0214544_1003406_pt1 | contig 32912 bp, 32 predicted proteins | sample CNSS3metaG_FD_160074 | JGI IMG/M metagenome (GOLD analysis project Ga0214544, IMG submission 160074) | Root nodule microbial communities from cowpea collected in UCLA plant growth center, Los Angeles, California, USA - CNSS3 | ecosystem: Host-associated > Plants > Roots > Nodule | place: USA...
GGGAGCTAAATATTAGCCACCATATTATTAGGAAACTGCCCATTAGTTTCTCGCATAGTGAGGGAGAGCAGTTTTTTCTTTTGCAGTTTATTTAAACAGTGTAATTTGATGAAATAGATAACACAGTTTCAGATTGCATACAAAGAGCTTTTTACGATACATTCACAGTTATAGGGTGGTCTTGGTAGCGGTTACGATAGTGAGGCTAGTGAGGGTTACGATGGTGAGGCTGGTTGAGGTTACAATGGAGACTGGAATGTGTTGAACTTAATGGTAGTGGACATAGAGGTAATGAGTTTGGTGGTGGTGGTAGACTTAGAGGCAGCGTTATAGTTGTGGACTTAGTGATGATGGACCAGCTATTTTGAATTCTTTCATCGGCGCTTTCAATGGGACACTACACTTTTTTGTAGTTTAATTAACAACTTAAAAGTATCGTCTAAAGTAAAAAAATCATGATCTTAAATTTAGACAATGATTTTACCACAATTTTTTAACCGTGGAGTCTAGAGTCGTGACCATGTTCAAAGACAACAATTTTTTTTCTAAAGCCACAAAAATTTTTGAAAACCATTGTCTTAGAAGACAATAATAGACCACACTTTTAACCAACATGATACCATCAATCCAAAAGCTATAACTAATAGTTAAAGTGCAACTCTTTCTTCTTAAGATTGTAGCAATCAAAGTATCATGATTTGATTGTGACTTTGCCCAGCTACCCTCCACCACAAGACAATTGATCCATCTGACAATAATTTAATTAGGTCACATGATGGTAATTTAAAAATATTTAACGTTAAATCATCACAATTTTAAAAATATGGTCTAAACTGTCCACATTTTAACAATTGTTGCCTATAACTATCAACATTTCCTACCATATTACTTAAAACAATAAACAATCTTTTTTTGTATGCTCTCTAGGTTTAAGGCAAATAAAACCCACTGTATAAGCAACAATAGAAAAATTGTGGCTTATTCCTATTTTACGCAATGGTTTTCTATTGTTGTCATACCAGCGTTGCCTAATCTATAAGTATGAAAAAGATTCATTGTATATAGTATAACTGATAAGAAAACAACATAAGGGAGATGCCACAATTTTATTGTTTTGTCCATATTTTATATGAGCAACTTTAAAAGAAATATTTCCTAAATAATCAACTATTTATAAAATGTTGTCTTTAATAGTTTTAAGTCACACTTATATATTTTTGGTAATTTCTATGTTTAGGTAACACTTTTATACATTGGACTATTTTAGCATGGTCTAAAGTAAAAAATGGTATAGTAGGTGCTCATGACTTCCATTAACCTATCTAATTGTTTGATTAGATGTTTCACGCACCACAAACCTTCATCATTGACAACATAATCCCAATCACCGGTTCTTAGATTTTGTTTTTATTAAATTTTATTATCTTGTCCCCAAATTTCCCTTTTGGTTTGGAAAGTTGAACTAGTATTATCATATTTAATATTGGATAGCATGCTCCTATGACGTTTACGGAGTTATTGCATTAAAACTTGGCGTTTGAACTGATTTTTTATTTCGCCTTACCTTTTTCTATCAATTCCATTTTTTTCTTAACAAAATCTCATAAAACCATCATCTTTCATTGTTGATGACTTCGTAAACCCCACCACTACGTCCACCAAAACCAAGTTCATCACTTTCAGGCCCGTCATTGTAGCTTCACCAAGCTCATCACCTCCATCCGTAACCCCCACCTGTAGCTGCACCACCACAAAACTCATCACCTCCAGACTCACAACCTTAGGCCCCACCTCTATGGGTCCACCTCCACTAAGCTCATCACTCACCAACGTAACCTCTACCAGTCTCACCACCATAACTATCGCCAAGGCTGCCCCTATAGTTATCATCTCCAGATCCACCACCACCAAACTCATGTGAGTTTAATTGTAATCCAATCATATTTAGCCACATGTACACGTAATTGTAAGAAAAATAATAAAATCCAATTATATATAGCGACATGGAAATTTAACTACAATCCAATGGGGAACACTATTTGCCACACATGAAACACTCTAATTCCATTTGCTTTTATTTCGAGTACAAGACCTAGCCTCTATGTAAAATATTCAATTTGTCTACTTTCTCCTCGCTATAGTTTCTCCCGTGCGGTCTCCTTTCTTTCTCTCCCGTTCGCTACTCCATAAGATCGGGGTATCTATCATAAGGCTCTGATGCTTAAGTCAGTTCAAGTTTGTTCGGGTGAATGCAATTAATGCTGTAATAAATGCGAAGTAAAAGTTGCTACCAACTTACCTTGGTCTCCTATTTATAGTTTTTTATATGGGTCTCTGTTTAGGGTTTTCTTAATCATGGTCCAATTGCTTTTTAAATTTGATTTTGACTTGCTTTACTTTTAATCTAGGTTTTACCTTTTGGTTCATCAGGTTGACCGATCGACCATGTTGTTGTCCCCTTATAGTTGGACGAGAATGGTAAATCATGGACTTTATTCGTCGACACTTACATTGAGAAGGGTCTCAATGTGATTTTAGTTTAAATATGGCCGACCGGCCTTAGCGTGCGGCCTACGGCCGCTAATCCTTGGGTCGCTCGGTTATAAGCTCCCTAAAATCACTCTAGAGAAATTACCACATCAATAACCCACAGGATTATCCGTCTGTAGCAGGAGGCCTTCGGCCGCTTATCCTTAGGCCGTTTATCCTTAGGCTGCCTGACCGAGGGTCGGACTGGGGATGTTGATAGGTCATATGGTAGACAAGCCCCCTAAGCCTTAAGCGTTTGTCGTAGGCAAAGCAAAAAAGGTTTAAGATAGAACCGCTCGGGAGCTAGTAGAGATGTGACGTTTGACAGGGTTCTATCACTTTGTTGTTCATGCCTATCAGGGGTAGGCGAAGCATCACGTCTCCTAGGTCGTTGATCGTCCTACGATCATGTGGATCTGGTGTTGCCACATGTCAACCGATTTTTCTATAGATAATAACATGTGGTCTAGGTTATTTTCACACTTTCTTCACTTCTCTCTACTCTTTGCACCGTTCGATTTTGACTTATTGTAGGTAATAATGGTTGTTGTTAGTCTATCGAGCTCGGATGGGTCCTCTGGTCAGGATGGCGGGAGTCCAAAGGACCGCGGGTCAGCTTCTACCTTCTCACTGACGCTATCGGAGATTGAGGGGTCGCTCGGTCGGGAGACGCCTTTTGGTAAAAGCTCAACCAATGTAAATAACAATATAGGGGAGGGTAAAGTGGAGGTGATGTAGAAGAGTTGACCGAGAATGTCAGCTTTGATCCAAAGAGCGAGGATAAGGGACACGTCAAGATTGACTTTGCTGATGAGGGAGATCGGCTGGAACTTCCTCCGGTTCCCAGTTACGAGTGGATGCCCCATGAACCTAGAATGTACATTACAAGGTTCCGATGGGGAAATGACCTAGTCGCCTTGGTCGGCAAAGCGGACTTCTTCAAAGAGGAAGTGGAAAAAAGGTCTCTTTGGTTGAAAATTTGTGCCGACAATGAGAGGGTATGCCACGGTGGGGAAGGAGCAAAACTGGATTTCTTGTATGTTTACGCTTGCTCTTTCCAAGATATGTTCCTAACTTTGCCTTTCGTCGATTGGCAAATGGTGGTTTTAAGGGAGATCTATTGTGCTCCTACTTAGATCCAACTGAATGCTTGGACCTCTATGCAAGAGTTCGATGTACTATGTTGGGCGGTCGGGTTGACGCCCACTATGCCTCTATTCCTCCACTTCTACAAGATTCGGCCTACTTTGACTAAGGGGTGGGTATCCTTTGTTGGGGCCTCGAAGAGCTTGATTGGCCTTTATCTCGCTTCCTATAAGGGTTTTAAGACTGGTTTTTTCAAAGTCTCGATCACCCATCATGGGAGAAAGTGGTTTTTTGACAAGTAGGATCGCCCCAAATTCCCTCTATATTGGACTCATATGTCGTCGTCCGTAGACCCTTGGTTTGAAGATCGAATGACCCCGGCCGAGCGGGTTGACTTAACCGTCCTTAAGGGCCTTCCCGACAAACTCCCACCGAGGCCCTTGATCCAATGCCTTCGCTCGAAGGACTTATCCGAGGCGGTTTATGGTTAGTAGTTCTAATTCGAACAGTTTCCTTTAGGATAAATTCACTTATCTAAATTTTTTGTTTGCTTGCAGATACGATGTCTCACCTTGCCGCCTCGATGCTGAATATATGGAACAGACCAAGGCACGTCAGAAGCCCGGGGGTTCTTCAAGCGCTATCCCTCCTCGCACCATAGCTCATCCCGTTCCACCATCCACTAAGCTTACCCCTGAGCGTGACGCTCCGACCGATATGTTGTGGGTTGGTGATAGGACCGCTCCTCGGGTCCTTGACATCCCTCCTATCACCATTATTCCTGCCACGGAAGGGGTGGTTACGAAAAGGAAGAAGAAAAGGAAAAGTGATGTCCCTTCTTTAGCCCGATCGCCTAAGAGGAGTCGCCACGAGGAACCTTTCGAGTCATTGGCTTCTAGTTTTCTGGGTGAGGACCTTCGACTTAGGAGAAGGTATCCTATCACCTGGGCTCGGATGTCAAGGATCTTCTAAAGGGGGTTTCTTGTAATGAGGCTCTTCGCACGGACAACGAGTTGAGTCTTAGACTCTTTGTGCTTACTACCAAATTTGCGGTTGTTGATCAGTCTTAGGTGGATGCGCTAGAAAAGGAACTGGTTGTCACTCGGTCTAAAGTGCGAGAGATGAAGGCTTCCACGATGGAGTTGAAGTTGTAGTTTGATAAGCTTAATGAAATGAAGGCCGAGCAGGCCAAATGCATTGCACACTTGAAGGAGGCCATCGATCGGTTGAAAGAAGAGCAATCTTGGAACAAAATTGTCGCCGACAAGCTGTAGCGACGCTTCGATGACCTCTCCCTCGATCATCTATCAGCCAAGCAATCTGCTAAGAAGTGGGAGAAGAAATGCGAAGAGCTGGAGTTCGAGCTGCTGATCGCTGACGATCAGGTCTTCGCGCAACATGAACTCAGGTTCCAGAAAGCTCTAAACCAGGCTACCCACTTATTCAAGATCCTGATGGACTGGCCGGATACCTTTGACGTTAGATTTGACGTGATCGACAAGCTGGTTCATGTGTACGATGCACCTACCCCCGAGCCCGCTCACCCAACTGTTATTGGTTCTCTTCTTCCGATCCTTGAAGATTTATATTCTTAGCTTGTAATGACTTTAGTTTCTTTTTGACATTGTTATGTAATATTTTTTGGATGACCGATCGACCTATTGGTCGATTGTATTTGATCAGCTTTTTAGAACTATTTTTGTACGATCGTATTCCGATCGATTTCATCTTTGCAATATAGCTAACTCTTCTTCTATAATTTTTATACTTTGTTTGATCAGTTATCTCGAATTTAACTATTTTCATTCGTATCTAGATGACTCGCGCTTAAATTAATTTGGAACCATAAATTACTTAGATTCGTTGGGATTAACCCTCGATCGGGTTCGTTTGGTTCGATCGGCGTTTTAAGTTATATTTTGATTGAACTCAGAGATTAGTATCGATTCGTTTATTCGTTAAGGAAATCCTGTAAGGATCTCCTTTGACCCTATGGGTCGATTAAGTCCTTTTGGATAGTTGCTTTGACCGCTTGGGTCGGTGCTACTCGATCGGAGCCTTCGCTGAGGCTCACCCTTTAATCGATTAGGCTTAAGTTAGTAAAGGTCCCGTGGGGACCTCCCTCTTGACCAGTCGACCTAAAGTGTGTGCGTTCAGTAAATCGACAAATTATGGAACACTGATTATCATTGAATTGGTCGATTGGTTACAATTAAGCTATAATACATTTTCAAGTGAGTAGCATTCCATGTGTTTGGTATCTCCTTAACACTAAGATATTCCAATCGGTAAGCCCCATTGTTTAGGTCCTCGGTCACTCGGTATCGTCCTTCCCAATTTGGCACCAGCTTTCCGTGTGTAAACTTCTTGCGCGCATCATCAGTTTTCCTCCACACCAGATCTCCTTCGACAAAGCTTTGGGGCTTGACCTTTGCATTGTATCTCCTAGCCACCATCCGCTTGCAGGCTTCTGCCCATACTACAGCCTTTTCACGCTACTCGTCTATAAGGTCCAGCTCTTGCTTGATTTCTGCATAGTTAACCTCCATGTCTTGTACCCTTCGTCTTAACGTTGGTTTCCCCACTTCTACTGGTAGCATCGCATCTGTTCCATATGTCAGGTTGAAGGGTGATTCGCTCGTCGTATCGTGCGGTGTACACCGATAAGCCCACAAGACTTGTGGGAGCTCATCGATCCGTGCTCCTTTCGCTTCCCCCAACCTCTTCTTAAGTTCTGCCACGATTATCTTGGTCATGGCTTCTGCATAGCCATTCATTTGGGGATGTTCGACCGAACTTGTTAGGTGACAGATCCCCACCTGCTTATAAAATTCTCGCAATTTTTTGTCGATGAATTGCCTCCCATTGTCAGTGATGATAGTATGGGGTAAGTCGAAGTGACAGATTATGTTTCTCTAGACGAAGGAATGGACCTATCGGGCGATAATGTTGGCGAGGGCTTCCGCTTCAATCCACTTAGTAAAGTAATCTACAGTGACTATGATGAATTTTTTCTACGCCCGACCGACGAGCAATGGTCCAACTATATCCATTTCCCATTGGGCGAACGACCATAGGGATACCATGTTATGCAGCTCCGCTGGTGCTCTTTTCGCATCATTCCCATGTGCTTAGCAACTGTCGCATTTGCGGATCATTCCCTCGCAATCTTGCTTGATCGATGGTTGGCCAATAATATCCTACTCTTAGTATTTAAGCCTTCATCGCCCATCGGCCAATATGCATGCTACAGATTCCGTTGTGGATTTCATTCATCACATAGGAGGCCTCTTCCTTAGACAAGCATTTCAAGAGAGAAGCGGTGAATCCTCTCTTGTAGAAATCCTCTCCTATTAGCACGAACCTAGATGCTTGCCTGGCTTCGCTGGGTTTGATGCCTTCCCCTTTTGTCATGCTTTTCCAGGAGCTCCCTAATCTCGTTCCTTTAGTCGGTTAGCTGGCAACTCTTTTCGAACATGTCCCACCACCAGCTGCGAGTCTGTGTGGCACCTCAACTTCCTTGCACCCATGACTTTGGCTAGCCTTAATCTTGCGATTAAAGCTTCATACTCTGCTTGGTAATTCGAAGCTTTGAATTTGAACACCAACGAATGCTCCACCGAGAGGTCATTCGGTCCTTCTAACTCTATACCAGCTCCCCCCTTTCTTATCCAACAATCCGTCTACAAATAATGACCAACCCCTCTCCGTCACCTCAGCTTCGTCTTGTAGCTCCACCGCAAAATCAGCCAGGTGCTGGCCCTTTATAGATCCACAAGGCTCATACTTCAAATCAAATTCTGAAAGTTCTACAGACTAGATGATCATTCTTCCTGCCATGTCAGGTTTTCTAAGAATCTTTGCGATTGGATGATCAGTTCGAACGATGATTTGATGGCTCTAGAAGTATTGTTGGAGTCGTCGAGCGGTTGTGAGTAATACTAATGCAATTTTCTCAATAAGCTGGTACTGGTTTCGGAGTCTTGTAGCACTCTGCTAATGAAGTACATTGGCTTTTGATCCGAATTCTCTTGCACTAAGGCCGCGTTGAAGGTATTATCTGATATAGATATGTATAGCTGGAGCGACATATCTACGGTCAGTCGACAATGATAGGGGGGCTAGCTATCATGGCTTTTATTTCCTGGAAAGCTTTCTCGCATTGTTCATCCCATTTGTCAGTCGTTTGCTTCTGTATTATTTTGAGGATCGGCTTGATTCGCTCTATTAGCTTTAGTAGGAACATGACAAGAAACATTAGTCGACCGACCAACCGTTCCATTTCCTTCAAACTTTTTGGGCTTCTCATGTCAATGAAGGCAGCACAATTGTCAGGGTTTGCTTCTATTCCCCGAGCGGTGAGCATGAACTCGAGGAATTTTCTTGCCGCCTCTCCGAATACACATTTCTCTGGGTTGAGTGGCATGTTATATTTTCGCACATGGTGGAAGATTTCTTCAAGGTTACGTACATGCTCCTCGACCGTTTGAGATTTTACCACCATGTCATCGATGTAAACTTCCATGCTCCGGCCAATCTGCTCTCAAAAAATTCTATCCATGAGGCGCTAATAAGTTGCTCCAACATTCTTCAAACCGAACAACATTACTTCGTAACAATAATTTGCCTAATCATTAGTGAACGTTGTTTTCATTCTGTCCAAGGCGTGCATCAGGATCTGGTTGTATCCCGAATAGGCATCAAGGAAGCTAAGCACCTAGTGGTCGGAGGCTCCATCGACCAGTCGGTCAATGCTAGGCAGAGGATAGGCGTCCTTGGGGCAAGCCTTGTTCAGGTCTATGAAGTCCATTAACATCCTCAATTTTTCGCTCGACTTCTTGACCATTACCACGTTAGCGAGCCACGTGGTGTATTTAACCTCTTGGATGAACCCTACCTCCAGGAGCTTCTTCACTTCTCCCTCCACTACTTGCCTTCTCTCTTCGCCCATTTTTCTCTTCTTTTGAGTCACCGGCAAGACTTCCCTAAAATGGCTAGCTTGTGGGACATGATGTCGAGGTGGATATCAAGCATGTCTGCGATTGTCCAGCTGAACAAGTTCTTGTTCTTGTAGATCACATTTGCCAATAGTTTCTCCTTTTCAGGGTTTAATTGGTTGCTTAGTTTGGTTACCTACCCTTCTGCCTTCCCGGTTGGTAGGTCTTTGGTTTCTCCCTCGGACTGCATTCTATCCTCCGTGTTTGTTCGAGGATCAAGGTCGGCCATGGCGACCTTCAACCGATACTATTCCCTTGGTCAGGAGTAAGGAGCATAGCATTCCCTAGCAATCTGTTGATCGACATGGACTGTACAGATCCCTTCCTTATCGGACGAAAACTTCATCGCCAGATGCGGGGTGAAGACGATGGCCTCGAAGAATTCAAGCATGGCCACCCTAGCAAAACATTGTAAGAGGTGTTAAGCTCAACCAAAAGGTATCGCACCCTTACCTCTCGTCCATCGCGCCTTCATCTGATCCTAGTCTGCAAGTCCAGGTATCTCGGGGTTCCACCCGCTTGAATATGCCTCTTCCGGGCGGAGGAACTAGATCCTCGCCTAGTGAACCCACCTGATATCATTTTGATGTACCCCCGAATGGGTCTTTCTTTGTTTCTGCTCTTGCTTCGGTTGCGATGCCGCCACGCAGAAGAACTTCCTCTCTTTCTATCGTTCCTATTCGATCGGGAATATGTTCGCGCGAAACTTCTCTTCTTGACATGACTGCGCTCCAGGCAGAATTCTTTGACGTATTTTTTCAGCTGCCCCGATCGTATAAGCTCCTCAATCTTATCCCGGAGGGTGTTGCATTCCTCAGTCGTATGCCCGATATTTCGATGGTATAGGTAGAGTTTACTGCCGTCCGCATCCACGGGTGGCAGTTTTTCCTTAGGTACAGAAGGTTGTTAGCACTAAACGCTTCCTATAGTATTTTGGCCCTAGGAACAATGAGGAGGGTGTAATTGGTGAACTTGGTGCCCTTTCGCTCTACCGGTTTGCATATTAGCGATCAGTTGCTCGACTTAGACGTGTTTTTCTCGACAACCATCGATGGCTCGAGTTCTTTATTGTGGGCTCTAAAGTTCTGCATGTCTTCCATTTGCGTGAACTCAATTGCTCTCTCCCGAAATTCTTCCATCATCTTAGGGGGTTTGTGACTGACTTCGTCGTCGAAGACGCCGAGTGGTAGGTCGTACGAAAAGTGGTGTATGGCAATCTCGTCGCTTAGGTCTTTAATTTTGACCGACATCCTGTTAAAACGATCCATATAACTTCTTAAGGACTCGTCTTCTCCATATCGTACGTTTACCAAGGCGGCTTTGGTGAGTGTAGGTGGTTGGAACGGGGCAAACTAGGTGCTGAACCGGGCCTTCAGCGTGGCAAAGTAGTCGATGCTATTGGGCAATAACTTAGAAAACCACTCTAGTGCCTCTCACGTCAAGGACGATGAAAACACTCTGCACCAGATAGGGTCACTCATTGCGTGAAACATCATCTGGTTAGAGAATATACGCAGGTGCTTGTTTGGGTTGGTTATGTCGTCGTACATGTCAAAAGTTGGCATCTTCCATCGGTTGGGCAGTGGGGTTTCAAGGATGAACAACGTGAAGGGAAAGCTACCTTCAGTGTGGACTATTATTCGAGATAGGTGCCCGCCCAGACTAGCCCTAGAAATCTCGACTACTATGGGGATCGAGGTTCCTTTAGAAGCCAATGTTCTCTAAACTCATGACGGTTGGGGACGATTGGCCACAAAGGTTTGGGGTTGGCTTAGCTGGTGATGGAGGTGTGGTTCGGGATCGTCACATGAATTTTAGATCGTAGAATAAGAACTATTTCATAGTTTTTGTAATGTTTTTGTTTGGGCTTTATTGGACCTTCAGTTGTGTTGGGGCTTTTGGTGTTTCGACACATAGTATATAAGCCCTTGTGAGACATATTTGTACTCAGATTTGAGTTTTATGAAACAGTGAGTTTTCTCTTAAGCCTCGAGGTTCTCCTCAAAACCACTGATCCTTATCTTTGAATCTCTGATTCAAAGTGGCGGATCTTCCTCACTTATCTTGGAATCTTCTCCAAGTGGCGTGGTTTCCTCTCATTCCGCAAAACCCCCAATCAACGTCCTCCATTTTCCCCCGTTCGTTCTAGGGTTCATACGCATTTTCATTCTAAACGAATTTCACCCCCAAATCCAAGACGGACTTCAGTTGGTGTTCCTCCTCTACCCTTGGTTGGACACGGCTCAGTTAGGCTGGATCCAGGATGGTCAGGGTAGAGGGGATATGATCCCCTTCTTTTCCTCTACATCTCATCCATCCTCTATTATAGGATCCTTAGCATCTCCCTTGTATTCGCTTGGTCATCAATTGTTCCTCCTCTTCCCTCTATGTTGCTCATCATGTTTCTTGTGGTCACCATAAGGCATTTTTTCTTGTAGATAACTGCTCGGCCCCACAGTGGGCGCCAAAATGTTTCGGGTATAGGGACCTAGCACCTATCTAAAACACTCAATTTTTCTATTTTCTCCTTGTTGTAATTTCTCCCATGCGGTCTCCTTTCTTTCTCTCTCGTTTGGTAGTCCAGACGATTGGAGTTCCTGTCAATAAGGCTCTGATGCTTAAGTCAGTTCAAGTCCGTTCAGGTGAATGCAATTAATGATGTAATAAATGCGAAGTAAAAGTTCCTACCAACTTACTTTGGGCTCTTATTTATAGTTTTTTATATGGGCATGTGTTTAGGGTTTTCTTAATCATGGCCCAATTGCTTTTTAAACTTGATTATTAACTTGCTTTACTTTTAATCTAGGTTTTACCTCTTGGTTTATCCGGCTGACAAATCGGCCATATTGTTGTCCCCTTATAGTTGGACAAGAATGGCAAATCATGGACTCTATTTTTCGACACTTACATTGAGAAGGGTCTTAATGTGATTTTCAATTACATAAGGTCGATCGACCTTAGCAGGCGGCCTTCGGCCACTAATCCTTGGGTCGCTCAGTTGTGATCTCCCTAAAATCACTCCGGAGAAATTGCCACATAAACAACCCACGGGATTATCCGCCTGTAGTGGGCGGCCTTCGGCCGCTTATCCTTAGGCCGCTTGACCGAGGGTCTGGCCAGGCATGTTGATAGGTCATACGGTACAGCTTTCAAGGGCATTTTACATTATTTCATAAAATATAGGGATGCAATTAGTACATATTTTGATTTAGGGATGAAATAAAATTTTCATTAATTGTTTAGGGTCAAAAAAACATATTTAACCCTAAAATAAATATCATTTTTTCTCTTGTTAGAATAAATAATCTTAAATAGGATTTCTTGTAGGGTGATATTGCTTTTATGTTATACTACTTCCTAGATGTATCATTTAGAATTCCCTTCCTTTCCTTCTCATACATTATATTTGATGTATCCCAAGTTATAAATATGAAATCATGAGAGAGTGGAAAATACACTCTAAAATTCATTATAATATTTATGTGTATTTTTCTCAAGTTAGTATTAGAGTGGGTCAATCTAACTTTACTGGTCTTTTTCTTGTCTCTGTTTGGAAAAAGAATTATATATCAATCAATGTTTGTCATTGTTTGTTGTTATTGTTAGTCGTTGTTTGCGTCGCTGTCTCTACTTTAAAATAAAGACTAATTTAGAATCATTAATCGTAAGTTGCTAAAACCTCAATAGTTAATGTTAGAGACCAATTTAGACTCTAATTCAAAAAACGATTATAATTTTTTGTTAATGATAGAGACTATTTTAGATACTAATAATTTTCATTTATAGAATGGTCTCTAACTTAGTCAATATAATGACTTATCTCTAAATTTAGTTGTTAATAATTTTCTTGTGGTGTGAGTTGTAATCCCTCAGAAAAAATATGCTCTTGATATCATTAAGGAGACATACATGATTGATTGTAAACTAGTGGATTGTCCCATGGATCCAAATAAGAAATTAATGGCATATCAAGGAGAAGTTTTCTCTAACACTTAAAAATATAGGAGATAGTTGGAAAACTTATTTATCTCATTATTATTGTACCAATTTGTATCCTTTGTAGTTGGAGTTGTAAGTCAATTCATGAAAAATCCTTGTATTGATCATTGGAATGTCGTTATTCATATTCCAAGATATCTCAAAAAATCTAGGACAAAGGCTACTTTATGAAAATAAAGGGAATACCCAAACTATTGGCTATTGTGTCACTGGTTAGGCTGGTTCTACTTTGCATAGATGCTCTACATTTGGATATTGTGTGTTGCTTAGAGGAAATATTATCTCTATGAAAAACAAGAAAAAAAAATTGTTTCCCGATCGTCTTTCGAAGTTAAGTATAGAAAGCAATGGCATCCCTCACCTATGAGCTTATATGGGTAAAACAGTTCTTGCAAGATTTAGACTTTTGTGACATTCAACTGATGAAGATGTACTGTGATAATCAAACTGCTCTCCATATTGATTTTCGTTTTATTCGAGAAAAGTTGTTGTCCAAGGAAGTTTGCACGAAGTTTGTTGGATCAAATGATCGACTCGCAGATGCATTAAAAAAATTCTTAAAGGGTCTTCAAATTCAATTTATTTGTACCAAGCTTGGTACGTACAATTTGTATGTTTCAACTTGAGGGTGAGTGTTAGAATAAATGTTCTTAAATAAGATATATTGTAAGGTGTTATCGCTTTGTGCTAGATCTAGTTCCTAGATGTATCTTTTAAAATTCTCTTCTTTTCTCTGTCATACATTGTATATGATGTATCCCAAGTTATTATAAATATGAAATCGTAAAGGGGAAGAATATACTCTCTAAAATTCATTCTAATATTATAAATACGAAATTATAAGAGAAGGGAACATTTTTCGCCAATTGTTTGAGACCGAAAAATATATTTAATCCTAAAATAAATATAATGTTTTATCTTTACTCTCACATTATGACTATCAAATGTCTTTAATGAATTGAGTGCATAAGATTTTTTTCTAAGTAAACATTTAATCAATACTCAAATGTCATTACTTGAGCTTATTTCTTAAAAGACCAAAGGTCGATTAAAGAGATCTTTTTCCTTTCTCATAACTTGTGCAAAAAATAGGAAGAACATAAAAATGAGGACCGAATTATGTTTTAATTACTTTTAAAAAATTTCATAAATATTGTTGACAATAACTTAAATATTCTTTGACAAACAAACACTCTTTACTAAGATGGATAAATTATCTAAATAGGGATCAACAAATCACAAAATTGCTCACCGGAGAAGAATATTGTCTTTCAACGTATACAAAGTTTATGTACTCTTCTAGCTTGCTAAATGAAGATAAAGAGTTTTCTATATGAAACTTTTTTATGGGCATAAAAAATTGAGTAGTCTTTCAACACTAGATATCATTGTCTCTTTTCTTATTCTTAATATAGAATGACTTTAAATAAATGTTGAAGAAAATAGCCATTGCAAGTTTATTTTGGTCGTTGTGGAGCTTCAGCTATGTTAAACGTTGTTCTTGCTTCTCATGAGATTGATTGTAAAGGATGTATTAAATGCACTTCACATAACATTAAATGTTCTTTTGTTCTTCACATAACATCCCAAGATATACTTATTTCTTTTTGGGTATTCCTTTTACTTGAATTTGTCTATAGTACATGTGTTAGGGAGTTGTTGAAGAAAGTAGCGTTAGCTCAAAATCCAAGAGATCCTAAAATAGACCAATTTTGAGCACAAATTCTTGGCAATCAAAAGCAAAAGCAAGCAACATTTCCAATAATATAGAATAAACATATATATGTTTCTATAGTACAAGTGTCGCAACTAGGGTCACGACGGGACGACGAAAAATTATTTTAAAATAAAAGAGAAGTCACCACCATAATTTATTAGGAAAACTATAGAAAAACCTTAATAATTTTAGTCTCTGAAACTAAGTTTAGGTTCGGGACTCAGTTATGTGTGAGGAAAGTATTAGCACCCCATAACGTCCATCCAATAACGGTTCCTTTGAATTAAGTGTGCAAAATTAATGCAATTTTTAAAATATTTAGTTTCCCGCAAAAATCAAACAAACAAAAAAATACAAAATATTAAAGAAAATATTATTGAAATTTTTAGTTGGACTCGACAAGAATTGAACTTGCTCCTCGTATCTCCGTTCAGAATGGAGAATCGGGGTTACATAGTTCTTTAAAAACTATTTGAAAAAGATCCTAAAAACATTTTTAATTTTTGGAAGATGAACCTGACAAGGACTTGGCCTCGCTCCTACGTATTTCTATTCAAAATGGAAAATCAGGGATCACATAGTTCTAAATAAAAGAACTATTTAGAAAAGATGGAAGGGTTTGTAAACTTGCAAATTTTTAGAGAAATTTTGTATGTTGTAAAAATCAATTCTCAAGGAAGTCTGAGACCCAACATGATAATTAAAAAGTATAAAAAAATATTATCAAGCGAGTCTGAGACCTAACATGATAATTAAAGTTATGAAAATAATGATCATCAAGCGAGTTCGGAACTCAACATGATAATTAAAGTTATGAAAAATAATGATTATCAAGCGAGTTTGAGACTCAAAAAGATAATTAATGTTATAAAAATAATGATTATCAAGCAAGTTCAAGACTAAACATGATAATTAAAGTTATGAAAATCTTGATTATCAAGATAGTCTGGGAATTGACGTGATAATTAACATTATGAAAATAAGTATAAAAAGAATGATTATCAAGCGAGTCCAAGACTCGACATGATAATTAAAGCTATGAAAAGAAATTATAAAAAGGAATGATTATAAAGTGAGTCAGGGACTAGACATGATAATTAAAGTTATAAAAAAGAATGATTATCAAATGAGTCCACGACTTGACATGATAATTAAAGTTATAAAAAGAATGAATATCAAGCGAGTCTAGGACTCGGCATGATAATTAAAATTATAAAAAATAATGATTATCAAGCGAGTCCGAGACTCGATATGATAATTAAAATTATAAAAAAGAATGACTATCAAGTGAGTCTGAGACTCGACATGATAATTAAAGTTATAAAAAAATAACTATCAAGCGAGTCTGAGACTTGATATGATAATTAAAGTTATAAAAAAGAATGACTATGAAGTGAGTCCGAACTCGACATGATAATTAAAATTATAAAAAAATTATAAGTAAAAATGATTATCAAACGAGTTCAAGACTCAACATGATAATTAAAGTTATAAAATTAATAAAAAAATTATTATCAAGCAAGTTCGATGATCGACATAATAATCTGCAAAAATTTATGAAAATTATTTTTATAAGTCGGTAGAAAGAATATATATATATATATGCAAGTTAAAAGTAGGCATTTAAAAGGATGTTCCACGTTACCGATCGATATAGTGATTTTAGGGTCTTTATAAAAAGTGTGGTATAAAATATTATATGAACATGCATGATAAGAAAGCTACACTTAATTAACAATATAATATGATAGCTTAAAAAGGCACCTGAAAGTGGGGTTTCTCCAAGAATGAGACTTTCTCGTTTTTTTCAAAGAAAAAAATGTTAATCTTCATTAAACATTAAACATTAGCAATAAAAATTCGTTATATATTTTTTTAGATTGGTGTTTGATAATAAATTAAGTAAACTCCAATTTTTCTTTGCCTTTATAATAAGAGAAGATATTGTATTATTATTGTTGGTATACTTCTTTTTATTTATAGCTTTTTCAAATGAAACAAAATAATATCTAAGTTTGCATCAGATGTTCTTGATAAATATTCTTAGCATTGGAAGTATTATTTCTAATTATATAATATATTGAATCTAAGCAAGAAACACCACTTTATTTACTGTTCACCTTTGCGCATTAAAGTGGAAGTGATAACAACCTCACTACCTAGGAGGTATAGATGATCCCCTCCGATTCTCCCTGGATACTCTATTTTTTTTATAAGGATGAGGAGGAAAAAAAATTGAACTCGAGAAAAAATGTCTGGGTAAGGCCATTTGAACGAGAGAAGTCGATGACTACTCTCTCTTTGAGGTTGCTCTTCTATTTTTCAATTGACTACTCGCTTCTATTTGCTTAGAGCTCTCTATTTGATGGCTTTTTGGCCCTTTAAGAATAGGTTTGTAGACTTTTGTGTTCTGTTCACTCTCCAAGAAGTGTTTTTTACGTGGCTTATTTCTTTTCCTTTGTCTCCCTCCGAATATGCGTATGAGATAGGAAACAAAGATATTAAGTGGATGGAGGGAGTTGAAAGAAATGTGGAGAGAATCTAGATTATGAGAGTATCAATAGGATGTAGTTGAGTAACGGTAACATATAACACACTATTTTGAAAAAACTTTTTTTCACTTTCTCTAATTTTCAAATTATTTTATTTTTTATTTTTATTATTTTGTTTTATATACTTATTAACCTAATAGATTTGTTAGAAACAAAATTTTTATAGTTTTTTGTACCGTTATATTTTTTCCATTTTTTAGAAATTCAAATTTTTTTATAAAATTATTTTGATTATTTATTTTTTCTATTTTCACTTTATTATTATTATTTATTATAAAACTCTCTTTTTAATTCTTATTCATAATCATACAAATTATTTTTGGTGTTTATCATTTAAAAACCTATTTTCATTATAAAAGTTATTTTCCTTATTTTTTTCTATTAAAAAAACTTTTAGTTAGTTTATTATATATTTAAATTAGTTGTCGAGGAAATAAGAAAATTAAGATTAAAAAAAATCATTTTATTTTATCTTTAGTCACCCAAACGAAATGGAGTGTTGATAATTGTTTCGCTTTACTTAAGTTTTACTTGATGACATGAAAATATTCATTTTTATAGAGTCATAGTAAAGGGTAAGTAAAGATAGAAACACAAATTTCGTTCAAGTTTAAGAAAAGGAAAACGTAAAAGCTAGGTGTAACAACCTAGACAAGGTGTGGAAACCCTAACCTAAAGTGGAAGGGAAATAAAAAAAAAGTGTAGAAATACCAATTGAATGTTGGACTTTTAAGTAGGTTCCAGACAGATGTTAAACTTTTAATGCAAGTGCTAGTCAGATTCTGGACTTTAGTAGAAAATAAACATGTTGGTGCCAGTCAGATGTTGGGATTTCAATGTGGGTGTCAATCGGATGCTGGACTTTAGCATAAAATAAACATGTTGGTGCCAGTCAGATGTTGGGCTTTCATTATGGGTGCCAGTCGGATGTTGGACTTTAGTAGAAAATAAACATGTTTGTGTTAGTCAAATGTTGGGCTTTGATTGTGGGTGTCAATTGGATGTTGGACTTTAACAGAAAATGAACATGTTGGTGTCAATCGGATGTTGGGCTTTTAATGTAGATGTCAGTCGGATGCTGGACTTTAGAAGAAAATAAACATGTTGGTGTCAGTCGGATGTTGGGCTTTCATTATGGGTGTCAGTCAGATGCTAGACTTTAGCAGAAAATAAACATGTTGGTGCCAGTCAGATGTTGAGTTTTTAATGCAGGTGCTAGTCGAATGTTGGACTTTAAGTGAAATGTAAATTGTATAGGCCAAAACAAGCTAGGCTTTAATTGACAGTAAAAGTAGAAGCACCAATCAAAGTTGGGTTTTAGCCAAAAGGTCATTAAAACACTAGAGTTTAATAAAGAAATAAACAGGAGTGGCAATATATATATATATATATATATATATATATATATATATATATATATATATATATATGAGACATGACAATGCATGAATGCAAGAAATGAAAGTAGAAAATAAGAATATTTGTCCTATTTCATCTTGTCCCTCATTTTTTCATTTTCATATGTACAAGGGCATGTATTTTGGATCAACTATTTTCCATACAATCATCAAATTCGAGTAAGCTCATCCTTTTCTTAAAAAACTCAATTCATCATTTTGAGAACAGAACACAGGAATATCATGATTCTTTTTTTTAGCTAGTGTAGTGATTGAGGCATCATTAAATTGACTTTTTTTTTTCAAAAAGCTTAATTCACATCCATGCTTGTGTTGACATTTTTGGAAACATAGGTAGTTAGATTGTGTGTGAATTGGGTCAAATGATTGCCTGACTTTCGGGATAAAAACTCAAACCGTGGGGTAAATTCATCAATGATCCGATAAACTTTTAGTGACAAGAATATGGGGACACATGTGTGACAAGAATGGGTTTGTAGAGAAAAATGTAGCCAAATACTCATCAATACCAAGGTGAAAAACTACCAAATCTGCCCCAATTTTGACCTACCATGGTGAACTATAAGATTAAGGAATGGTGCACGAATATGGATTGTTCTAACTCAAGGGTAACATAATGTACAAGGAAAAAAAGGGTTGCCCTAGTTGGACAAGCTAAAATGGATATAGCAATATGAGTGCAATGGTGGAACGAACACAAAAAATTGCCCCAGTTTTGACTCATTAAGGGTGAGGTTTCAGGTTAAGGATTCCTTATTTTTAGAGGTAGCATAATGCAAAGGCATAAAGAATTGCCACAACATGAGATTTTGTTTTAGTAATGACACAAAAATCGACAGGGAAGATTCTTTTGTTTTAGAAGATGAAAAGACTAAAGGATTTCAGGAGACATGCATGAGAATATTTCGGAAGAAAACATCACGCTTTTTGTCCTCAATTAAAACATTAGGCTAAGAAGAAACATGACATTCAAAGACATTATTCGCTTTTAACTTATCTATATTTTTTATTATTTTTTTATAATGAATTTGATGATTTAAGATAGAGAATTAACCCAACATACATTTTTTATTTATTATTTTTTTACCTTTGCGACATCTTTCAAAACTCGATTCAATCAAGATCTTGTAAAACTCATTTGTATGAAAAATAAAGCTCCGGTTAGTCAAAATATATGACATGAAATGTGTTCTATCAGACACAAGATTGATGGAATATATTGGCAATTATACATTAGTATGATAGATAGAAAGGCAACATATGCCACTTGGCTATAAAGCAAATTCTAGCAAATCCTGAAAATTAGGGACTTCTTTCAAGCGTTGTATTTCTTGACCACATCAGAATTGACTGGAAAAGGTAATTCTTCTTTGTTCATCTTGGTAAGAATCAAAGTTCCCCCCAAAAATGACTTCTTTACTACAAAGGGCCCTTCACAACTTGGTGTCCACTTTCCTCTATGATTGTTTTGAACAGGTGAGACTAAGTCTCCTTTGTGAAAACCTTAAGGGCAACCTTCGCTTTCTATGGCTCTCGATCTCTCTTATAAGATCTCTATATTACCTATCACAGACATCTTCAGTTGTTATCCCTTGTACAAGAGTATGAGATGCAGGTTTCACTTGAGAATCCTCTCTTGTGGTTATATGCAAAGCCTTTACCTAGTCACTTATGCATGCAAAAGTTATGGAAAGGACAATCAGTAACGCTAAACACCATTAAGTGACCCAATTTGTTACCTAAAATCTGTAGAATACATTTATAGGATTAATTGTTAAGTATGGTGGAAGATATGAACACCATGAAACCATTTTCTGCTGAAAATGATGACAAAATGAATGTGAAGTGAGTTAATCTAGCTAGCTTATTACATTAGAAGTGGCATGAACAAAAGTCAAACTTGGTTGGGATTCCTACGTCCTTGTGGGAACCATCCTTTTGATATTACAACCACCTTTTCAATAAACTATGGATTTTCACTTCACTAACTTTCTCTCCTTATCTTTTTTACTTAGCAAGCTCTTGCAAAAGAAAAAGGTTTAGAAATTTTGTGCCCCTTCTTATATGGCCACCAATTAGTGACCTAAGTAGAGGAATTATTCCCATTTGATTAGCATAATGTTGAGGGGTTGGTAATGTTTTTTTCAAAACATGAGAGTTGCTTTGGATAGGGAGGAATTAGTGTCACAATATCACGGTATATGAAAACATACTCCAATCCAATACTCAAGAGTGTATTTTAGAATCACTTGCTTTTATTATGCAGCCCCCTTTTCTTAAATAGGCACTATAGAATATATTTACATTAATATTCAATAAAGGGGGAAGGATTATAGGAGATTTCCTATTTACATGGAGTAATTGAGAATCCCTAACAGCTATGTATTAAAAGTATAGAATAATCTATTAAAGACAGAATAAATTATATTCATACACATTAACATCCCCCTCAAATTGATGCTGGTAAATCAACCAGCAACAATTTGCCAACAAGAAATTGATGGTGTTGTCGAGGCATAGCTTTGGTAAAGATATCTGCAACTTGAAGATCAATAGAGATGTAAGGAAGAGAGATGACATTGGTAGTCAAGGCCTCTCGAATATAGTGACAATCCACATCAATATGCTTGGTAGTTCATGAAATACTAGATTTGCAGCAATCTGAATAGCACTTGTATTGTCTGCATGAAGAGGTGTAGATGTAGGTTGGGAAAACCCAAGATGGTCCAAAAGACTACGTAACCACACAACTTCAACACAAGCAGCTGGCATTGAACGATATTCAGCCTCAGTAGAAGATTTAGAACACGATCTTGCTTCTTACATTTCCAAGAAATTAAGGCATCACCAAGAAACATACACCAACCGGTAGTAGACCTACGAGTATCTGGACATCCTGCCCAATCAGCATCACTATATGCCATAAGTTGTAAAGATGAGGCCTTGGGAAAGAATAACCCACGTGTAGATGAACCTTTAAGATATCGGATAATACGACGAGGAGAAGACATAAATTGGCTGACCTGGTGAACAACATACAAAATGTCAGGTCTAGTAGTGGTGAGATAAATAAGACTGCCTACCAAACGCCGATGAGTGGGATTAGGCAAGAGATCTCCTTCATCTTTCTTGTACTTAACATTTACTTCCATAGGAGTATCAACTGAAGTAGTTCCAGCTAAACCTGCCAATTTGATTAAATCTTGAATATACTTTTGTTGGTTTAAAAAGATGCCATTGGATCGATGATGAACCTCCAATCCCAAAAAATATGTGAGTTGTCCAAGATCTTTCATGCGAAATGTTGCATGGAGCTCATTTTACAACTTAGTAATTAACTCATGATCAGTTCTCGTAATAATGAGATCATCAACATAAACTAACAGGAGAACGATACCGACGGTAGACTTGTGAAAGAAGAGAGAATAGTCATATTGACTCTACGTAAAGGAGAACTTAAACAAAGTAGTACGAAACTTCTCAAACCAAGCTCGAGGAGCTTGTTTAAGTCCATCCAAGGAATGTCGAAGTTTACAAACATCAGAAGAGGAAGAAGGAAGCATACTAGAAGGAAGTTTCATGTAGATTTCTTCTTTAAGATCACCGTGGAGAAAAACATTCTTCACATCCATTTGATGCAATGGCCAAGATTGAGAAGCAGCAATAGCAAGGATAGTCCGAATTGTAGTCATCTTAGCAACAGGAGCAAATGTCTCCTCATAATCAATCCCATACTCTTGTTTATTACCAAGAGCGACCAATCGAGCTTTATAGCGATCTAATGAGCCATCAGATCGAAGTTTGATAGAAAACACCCATTTACTTCCAATAGGTTTTACCGTGGGAGGACAAGACACAATATCCCATGTGTGATTTTCTTGAAGTGCTTGTAGTTCTTCTTGCATTGCCTTTTTCCAACAGTCATGTTCCATAGCATGGGTATAACTAGAAGGAATAGAAATAGACGACAATGTAGTGGATAAAGAAATAGGTGTAAAGAAGCCATACCAATCAGGAGGTTTTGATGATCGAGTGGACCGACGAAGAGGTAGAACAGATGTGACAGGATCAAGTGTCGGAGGAGGGACAGAATTAAGTGTAGGAGCAGAATCAGAAAGACTACCAGAAGGAAGACGAGGTCTTGTATACACCAAACCAGGTTGGAACTAGAGATGTCAAAATGAGTTTCAACCCGTGAGCCAACCCGGCTCACCACGGGTTCGAGCCGGGTTGGGTTGAGAAAAATTCATTTTTTTCAAAACTGGGTTGAACTCAACCCGACTCACTTAACCCACGGGTTAAACGGGTTCGAGCCGAGTTGAAGGTGGGTTGGCCCACTTAACCCACCAACATTTTTTACAATTTTTTTTATTTTTTTAATAATTATTTACTACTCCTGTTATACATGTTCACAATTTTGTATTTTTAAATGCTAGAATGTTGCTAAATAATATTTGAATAGTTTGAATATTTAATTAATTTGATTGTCAATGTTGATACTTTAATTTTTAACTATAATATTTGTAATAAATTATTTAAACAACCGTCTTATAAACATTTTTTTCTAAAGTAGCATGACAAAAATGTATAGTTTTTTTATTTATATTTTATTGAATAGTATGACAGAAAATGTGTAATATTAGCCATGTTTTCTTAGACTATATGGATACTTTCTTGGAAACAATTCATCATATATTGGTAGTGAGCATGATCAAGACATTGATTCTTGATTTTACTATGATTGTCATCTCATGGGTTACTTAAAAATTTATTTAAATATTTGAATACTAAAACATAAATAAATAAATAAATAATTTTTTTAAGTAGGTTGGTGAGCCAACCCACTTAACCCACCAACCTGTGGTAGGTTGAGCCGGGTTACAAAATTTCTGGCTCACCATAAAGTGAGTCGGGTTAGGTTCACTCATTTTCAACCCGGCTCGTGGTGAGCCAACCCGTGTGAGCCGGGTTGGCTCACTTTGACATGTTTAGCTGGAACCGTTCCACAATGTGAGAAGAGTCTAAAAAATGTGGCATAAAGGAAAAAGATGAAGATGATGGTGCAACATAGGAAGGAAAGAAAAATTGATTTTCAAAGAACACCACATTCCTAGAAACTCTAATGCGATGAAGTTGTGGATCATAGCAAAAATAACCTTTTTTATTAATAGCATAACCTAGAAAAGCACACTTAACAGATTGATTAATGAGTTTGTGACATTCATGAGGAGCAAGATGTACAAAACAAACATAACCAAAAGTACGGAGATTAAACTAAGAAGGAGAATACCCAAACAACTTATAGAAAGGAGAAACATTATAGAGAGTAGGAGAAGGTGACTGATTTATTAAATGAACAGCAGTGGAGAGAGCTTCACACCAAAAACGAAGAGGAACAAAGGATTCTAGCAAAAGAGTGCGAACAACATCAAGAAGATGACGGTTCTTTCTTTCAGCAACACCATTTTGTTGTGGTGTGGAAGGGCAAGAACGTTGAGATAGAATTCCCTCATTTTGAAGAAAACTTTGAAATGCGTTAGACATATATTCACCTCCAGAATCTGATCTTAAAATTTTTGTGTGAGCAGAGAAATGAGTCTTAAGGAAATAAACAAAACGTTGAAAAACAGAGAAAACTTCTGCTTTAGACTGAAGAAAATATACCCAAGTAAATCGACTATAGTCATCTATGAACGTGACAAAATACTTATAACCTGCATGAGATACAATAGGAGAAATCCCCCAAACATCACAACACTTGATCCTGCACAACACAACCAGAACGAGAAAATTGGACATTATAATCATGATCAACTAATTGGCCAATAGATATGAGATTTGTGGAAAGATTAGGAGACACAAAGACATTAGGTAAAGAAGGAGAAATATCACCAATAGCACTTATAGGTAAGGAGGTTCCATTAGCTGTGTAAATTTGTTGATTGCCATCATAAGGTTTCACATTGGATAGGGACACAACATAATTTTTCATATGGTTAGACGCTACAGAATCAAGATATCAAGGTTGAAAAGAAACAGAAGTATTACCTGAAAGACCAAGGGCAGAAAAGGCTGACACAATCATTTATTATACCATTTCTGGAGTAAGAGTGTTGGCAGGAGGTGTAGGAACAGAAGCTGGAGTAGGCAAAGCAGCAGAACTCGAAGCACCAACAGAAACATGATAAGTAGTGCCTTGTTTCTTTGTAGGGCGAATAGGACAAGCGGAGAAAATATGCCCCCTTTGTTTGCAATAGTTACAAAATTTTTGTGAACAATCCTTTGCAAGATGACCAAATCCCTTACAACTGTAGCATTGGATAAAACGCATATCTTTGGGCTTATTCTTTCCTTAGGCGGCATAGGCCACACTAATTGGAGCAGTAGAATTCATATTTTGTTCCATAACTGTGTGTGTTTTGATTCGTTGTTCTTCTCAGAGAAGCTCACTCAAGCAAGCATCCAACGTAGGCACAAGGTCACGATTCATTAGATTGGATCGAGTAGCATCAAAATCATATCGGAGTTTCATCAAAAATTGATCTCGCTTACTAGTCTCGTGCATCGTTTGGATAGCTGATAGGGCTTCACCAGAAATACCCACATAAATAATATTTGAGTATTCAGTCCAAAGATTTTGAAAACTAGAATAATATTCCTCAATTGATAGACTTCCTTGTGTGAAATTAGCCATCTCATACTCCAATTGAAACCTTTGAGCTGCATTGGCTGGATGATAAACCTTTTTCAAATAATCCCATATATCCTTAGCAGTGTTGTAAGGTCGAAGATTCAGGATAAAATTAGGCTCAACAGAGCTAAGAATCCAGGTCATGATTTGGGCATCTTTCGATTCCCACTTCGCCAAATCAGTTGCATCCGTCGGAGCGGGAATTTTGCCATCAATATGACCCCATAATTCTTTGCCTTTAACAAAGAGCTTAAATTGGAACTCCCAAGCAGCGTAATTTTTTCCATTAAATCGAACCAGAAAAGTGTCGACTTTATCCGAGGCCATGATGAACAAGGACACAGAGAATGGGTTTTCAAAAAAACAAAACCAGAGAAGACAAGGGCGTGACGAACTCAAACCAGAGCGAATCGAGCAGTGTGAGCGAGTAACCAAAACAAATCGAACGCGTGAGCGAGCAACCAAAACGAATCGAACAGCAGCGTGAGCGAGCAACCAGAACGAATTGAACACGACAATCATAGTGATATGAGGGTCAAAGTTGTGAAAATTTCTTTGACAACTTTCCTTTTACTAATTGTTGTTTCCTTTATTTGGTTATTTCCATTTTTCTTCTATGTTATTCACCCTCATAGTTTAAACTTTAGAAGAGTGTTTTTTCGGTGCTGAATCCATAAATATTCAACTTTCGGGTACAATTCTATGCTAGTTAATGACTTAGTTACGAATTTCTCCAGCAATTTCAACTTTAACATTTATTTTAGAATTTCAACTATATGTAATATGTGATCTAAACTCCAAAGGAAAGGAAGGAAATATTCCAGCTCATGGCACCAATAACCCCAGTTTTAGTTTCTTTTTGTTGCTTAAGGTTGGTCCATTTTGGTTATTATTGTAATTAAAAGAACAAATGGATGCATGAATGTTATTAGTAGTGCAATTTTCTTCGTTCACAGATGAATAGTTATTCTTTTCATCTCAGTGTCATGCCCTTCTGTGGAACTCATCCACATACCCTAAATGGTGAAAATGATCATTAGTCTACAATTATCAATCTTTTACTTTTAGTAAGCATAATTATTGTTTGTTTTACTAGGAGTGCAACTCAGAATGAAACACTCAGAATGAATCACCACCAACATCACAGCACATGCCTTGGTGGCACCTTTTCTTTCCTCTGTACAATTGGTTTTTGCTACATGGAAGTCATACTCCAATAATTTATTTTTTTTATAACTTTAGAATAGCCAATAGTATACCTAGCTGTTTTTATCCTCCCTCCTATGTTAGTTTCTCTATTATTGTTGCATACCAACAATTTCATGAATCTTATTATTTTTTTACACATTTTGAATTTCCTACATTTGAGGCTGGAACACAAGTTATCGGGGGGGAGTAATTGGTTTAGGAGCGGCAATTGATTACTAATCTGGGATTGGCATGCAAACTATATATGATTATGATGTTAGTAGAGTTTCAATCTTATTGTAAAAGAAAAAATAAATACACTTGATGTCAAGTGAAGAAATTAAAGAACTAATATCAAAAATTTTATTAACTTCTTCTGAAGACGAATCTGACTCTAGTCAGGAAGATGAAATCTTTTATACGGATGATGAAAAATGCCAATGTGTAAGGGTAGCAAAAATTGCGATTGTACAGAATGTATTTTTCAGATTAATGTAATAAAAGCCGAAACAAAATTAGCCTTAGAAATGGTAGAAATGATTAGTGATGAAGAAGAAAAATTTAAATGGCTTAATGAAATAAAAGATTTAATTTTAAAAGAACCATCAGAAGAAATAATAGAAAAAAATCTCATATCTTCACCACCTTTTAAGGGTTATGATTTTGCAAAAATATTAAAACAAGCGAAAATAACTTATAAAAACCTAATTTAAATGATTTATATAAAGAAGTAAAAATCTTAAAAGAAGAAATTAGGTGGATAAAAGAAGAATTAAAAATGTTAAAAGACGTAGGAGAAAGTGAAGAATCAGATAAGGACGACAATCTTGAACAGCAAATAAGTCAAATAAAAAATTTTCAGCAAAAATGGCAAATAAAAATTTCTATAGGGTGTGTTCCTTTTTATAGATGGATATGGGGTGAATGTGAAGATGGATTTGTGTAGATTTAAGAAGATGAATATTTGTGTTTTTTTGAGTGGATTTAGAGGATAAAGTGAGTGGATTTGGAGATAAGTTTTATGAAAGTTAGTGAAAGATTTGATTGATGTGATAAATAAAATAAATTGTAAAAATATATAGAATTAGAAAGTTACCAAAATACCCTTGATGGAAAAAAAGAATGATTTATAGTTTGATGTTATAAAAATAATTATAATTAATTAATACGAATTAAAAAAATATTAAAATTATATGAAACTTTTTTTAAAAAAAAAACTATGAATGTAAAAGAAATTTATAGAATTAAATTTTTAAATAAAGTTATACAATTAATTTTTAAACAAAATTAAAACAAATTAAAAAAAAGTTAAAAAAAAATCACATATGCACCAATGTCGACACCGGTGTTAAGGTCTTCTAGGCACCGGTTATGTAACCGGTGCCCTCTCACTCACACACACCACTGTTGTAGTCATTCACCACCTTATTTCACACACTTTTACACACCATCTTAGTAATATATATGAAGAGGGTAAAAAAGTAAATGTTTGAATATCATCCCAGATCTCTGCAAAGTTGAGGGGATGAAATTTTAGAATAAACCCGCAAATCAGTCGTCGCTTTTCTGCTTAAATCGTTGAATGAGAAAACAAAATATTTTTAAATCCATCTTCTCTAATACACGTAAACAGTATAAACCTTTCAAACAAACAGAGGCTTAAAGATAGGAAATATATTTCATAAACAATATACAACATTAGTATATTCAGGAGCTGATTTAAATTGTATTGGAGAAGGTTTAGTCCCTAAGCAATACTAAGAAAAAACTCTCCAAAAGTTGTTCACCGCTAATAATTCAAATCTTAAGGTAGATATAAACTAACTAATGCAAGTATTTGAAACAAAGGAAAATGTTATAAAAATAATTTTATTCTAACCAAAGACATTTCAGAAGAAATAATTTTACTCATGATTTTGCTGGACAGGGCCTACAAAGTATTTTTCCTCCAATAATAGTAAAATTCTATGAAGATTTCAAGAAAGTCACTCTGAATATGTCTATTCATGAAAAACTTTTAAATTTTTGTGCTGAAATGAGTGTAAGCTGGCTATGTCAGCATATTTATGAATTACATCAACATAAACCAGCCCCATTCCCAAAAATCTTATGTCTTAAAGTGAAGATTTTTTGGTGGAAGAAATTTCAAGTTCAATATTTGGAAGAAAAATTCAGAACAAAAGCTGACGGATGTTCTAATTCCCATTCTTCATGCTGAATATCAGGAAGAGTTGGTCTTTTATAAAAATTCCTAGTTGTAGGTAAACGACTGACTTTTTGAGTATTTTTTTCTATTAGTAATTCTATTTACTTCTTCTCTTTGTAGAGTGTTTACTTTTGATATGTTTAATGCATCCAATTTTTTATTTATTTCTTCAAGAGCGGTGTTACTATACCTTCCTATTTTTAATTCCTATAATTCCTTTTCTGAAAATTTGAAAGGTTTAACCAATGATTGTTCTGACTTTTTATGTTTTTCATCAGAATTTATCAAAGTCATCTGATGAAGTAGTTGATTGGTGTAATTTAATTGGGAGTGTATGTTTTGAATATCTTTTATCTGTACTTCCCGTTTTTCATTTATCATTTTAAAAGGAGATGCTATTACCTCTTTATTTTCTATATTCGAATGCTATGTATTTCTCCTTTACTAGTTTTCCATATTTTTTATGCTGATTTTATCATACTTATTTTTAGTTTATCCAAACAATTTTGTTCGAACCATCGGAAGTAGGGTATATTTTCTTCTACTATTTCTAAAAATTCAAAATAATCCTTTTTATAGTTCCTTAATTCTTGTTGTGAAAAATTACTAAAAAACCAATCTCTTTTTTCTTTATTTTCTTCTTTTAGAAACTATTTTCTTAGATCTTCCTTATTTACTTCAAAAACTTCTATAATATTTAATTGACTAAAATTAGATTTAGTCGGGGATTCTTGTGACCTAGCTGAATTGTATTGCGTATGTTCTGGGTTTATTTCATATTCCGGGGTAGGAATGGTTGGGTCTTGTCTTATTCCTATAAGGGACAATCCTCTACTTAATGGTAAGCTAAATCGATCTGTGGATGATTTTGCTAAACCAAATTCAGGACTCCTTAACGAACTACTTCTTAAAGGAGCAAAGGCAACTTCAACTGCTCCAGAAGGATATTAAAGAATTGTATCTATTTCGGTGGGGTGGGGATCTTCGGGGGCTACAATATCTTCTCATCTTCATTTTAATCCGCTTGTTATTTCTTTATGTTTTAGGGTTCATGAAACAGAGGCATTTACCTTTTCTAGATTTACTAAGAGAGGAAGGAGAAGGATTTTCTGAAAAGTGGCGAAAGAATGTGAGTGTTAGCTGGTTTAGGAATTTTGGGACACCTTGAAGACAAACTCATTAATATGTCAAATTTGAAATCATTCTAATTTTGTAATGTAGTAGTAAAAGTATAATTAATTATACAAATATTTTTTTTAATCTAATATTATTAATTAAATAAATTATAATTTATTTTTTATATTTTTTAAATTAATAATTTAAATCTTATTTAGTAATTGAAACCTAATTTTAAGTATTATCGATTGAAATTATAATTTTATTACATAATGATAAAACAAAATTATATTTATTCTATAAATTAGTTTTAATACTATATAATATAATATTACAAGAGTAGTGACGGGACAAAAGAGAATTGAAATAAAATACTCGATTAAATAATAAGGAGAAATAAACTATGTCGTTTAAATGCATAGTTAAAAGCAAAATATTTTTATTAAGTTGAAAAACAATTATCGTGTTATCAATACAGCAGAGGCATGTTTATTCCAGCAAGGAAACCATACTCACATAGTTGTCTCTATATAACCATAAAATAATTTTATAGATCAAACTTAAGTATCTTTCAAACTTTTTTATATTAAGTATTTTTTTTTTCTATTTAGTTTTCAATAATATCTTTCTAATTAAATTTCTTCACTTGTATACACACTTTTAAAAAGTATATTTTAAATTTAACTTCTAACACACTGGTCTTATGTCAAAAAATATATATTCTGAACATAAAATTAAATATTGATGGATGATTCAATGATAAAATAATATATCTAATAAATAACAGATTTTATTAAGATAAATTTTAGATGATTTTTATATCATTTAAAAAGAGAATTTGTAAATTGAAGTTTATATTTACTTAAATATTTTAGATTAATTTTATCTTTAATATGTGAGAACCTTTTTTTTTTATATGTTATGTTTTCCCTTTCTATGTACTCACTCTGCCTGCACTCACACAGAAGCAACACTCCACTCACCTGCACCTCTCTTCTTCACCATTTTTCTCCCCGTTCTCTCTAACAACCAAAGGGGTTTGGGCTCCAATTCAATTGCTGAATTTTGTTTCCTCCTTTCTGTAACAGCAATCCAACCTGAGGCTAACACAGAATCTCCTCCCCAACCTGTTCGATCCATCCCTACGCGTAAGTTGATTTCCAATTTCTCAGTTCACCTTCAAATTTTCTGAAATTTAGGTTCTTCGATCTTTTGGGTTGAATTAGGAATCACACTCATGTCTAGAAATTTCTCTTCCAGCTCCTTAAGTGCTGAAATCAAACCATCTTCCAGTTGAAAGCTGATTTTTGCTTGCGATTGTTGAGAAGGTAAGGGAAGCTAACCCCTTTTTCTCAAATTGTATAGGAAATTCGTTGATGAGTCTGAATTGCATGTTTAATTTTTGATTGATGTTTGAATTTCATGAATTGGTGAGTGATTGAATTGTGTGTGAGGAAAACTGGGCTACTGCATGTGGGAACAGGTTCGTGGCCTGGTATTTTCACCTAGGCGAGTGACTCTCGCCTGAGCGAAAACACCAGGAAGCACACCTTTGTTCCTGCGCGAAGTCTCGCCTAGGTGAGCTAGGGTCGCTTGAGCGAGAGATGAGCTCATCTAAGCGAACCAGTCTAGCCTGAGCGAAAGTTCGCCCAGTTTTTTTTATTTTGCCACTGTTAAGGACTCGCCTAGGCGAGACTGGCTCGCCTGAGCGAGATGGTCACTCGCCTGGGCTAGATTTTCTAGCCTGAGCGAGAGCCACTGCAGCAGGAGTGTTTTAGTTCTGTTTTCATTAGTGAGAATGCATGCCTTGACGTAGCTTTGTGCAAAATAGACCATGTATGGTTGGGATGTTATTATTAATGTATTGCATGACGAAATTGGATGAATGTAAATTATGAGGAGTTGTGGTTGAAATAGAATTTCAAAGGAAATTCAAGTGAATTTGTAGTGTGTGTAAGGACGTAAGGAATCCATATTGGTCAGTATCCTGAAACTCCAATAACCATTCACGCTTAGATAGAGTAGAATGGATTATGCCGTGAGGAGTAGCAGGAGGTCCTAGTCATTGGACTTGATCTAGTCCTAGACGCGAAGGGGACTTACCCTGGGAACGGTCGGGTGAATACTCCATGTGTCCAGACTCTGCAGAGTCTGGGAACCGTTACAGGTGCAAGCCACCAAGAGCTCCAATGTCGCTTACACAATCCGGATATCGAGTCTATAACTTATAATTGAATTATGTGCTATGAATGATATTTCTAAATTGTGAAGTGTATCGGTGTTTCTCATTTCAGTTAGCTTACCCTTCTTGTTTGTGTTTGCTTGCTCTTGTATATTATCCTTTGCAATGATCACCTTTGGTTGGTGTGAGTAGGGCAGAAAACAGATGAAGATACCCCCTTTTGAGTAGGAGTTGACGCTTTACTGAGAGTTTTCGCTGTACTTTTTAGGCTGTTGCTGTAAATTTTTGGAGTTGTGCAATTTAGTATCTTTTGTACTGACTCTTACCTTGTGTTTATTCACGTGGCTTTTGGATGACTGTACTAACTTTATATTCTTACATATAAATTATATGTCGGTCATATCCTACTACCTACTTTGCTTGATCATAATATAATGTTTTATTTGATGCATGAAAAACTATTAAATGGAATGTTACATAATCAATATAAAACTTTTAACATACGCTAAGAGTATCTTGAAACCTGTAAGTTAGAGACTAATCCTTTTTAACATAAACATTAGTAATGAGTTTTGTGTATTTAATATTTTCTAAATACATAAAAAAAATGAAAGTTCCGTATTTAAACAAACAACACAGCTATACCTAGCGTGGAATTTTAGCATATTTGTATATATTTGAATACTGAAGTACCAAGATGTTATGAAACTACATTATGTGTTATGTTAGTGTTATGTGAGGATAGTGTCGTGTGAAAATCTATGCATATTCTTGGATAACCGTAAACTTTCATAGCCTAAACCCTGTCCTTTTTAGATATTTTAAATATGTGATGTTTTATTCAATTAGATTTATTTATTTAAATGGGACGTTACACAAAACATTCGCATAAAGATACTAATCATTTAGTGTGATTAATATCTCGTTCCTAAGAAAAATTGATTATATTTATTAGAGCTAAATATGTTTTTGTCTCTTAATTTGAAGTGAAAATTAAAATTAGTTCTTCAAAATTTTCCACCAATCTAGTCTCTATTTTTGGAAATACAAAGATGTGTCGAACGGTGTATATGATTTAAGTGTTATATTGAAATGCATTTAAAATGTAAGCCCCTTTTTCAGTATATAGAGTTTGGGCCTGGTCCCTTCGTAGGCCCAAGGGCAGCCCTTCAGTAGGACCCTATACCCTTCCAACTCTCTCATTCTTCACCCTTCTGTTTTCCAGAGCTGC
>Ga0214544_1003408_pt1 | contig 32907 bp, 14 predicted proteins | sample CNSS3metaG_FD_160074 | JGI IMG/M metagenome (GOLD analysis project Ga0214544, IMG submission 160074) | Root nodule microbial communities from cowpea collected in UCLA plant growth center, Los Angeles, California, USA - CNSS3 | ecosystem: Host-associated > Plants > Roots > Nodule | place: USA...
CGGGGATATGTACATCCCCATACCCATCCCCATACCCAATTGAAAAAGTCGGGGATTCCCCATACCCATACCCATACCCAGTCAATGCGGGGATTCCCCGTCAAAACGGGGACGGGTTCGGGCAATACCCACGGAGACGGGTTTATTTGCCATCTCTACTATGAACATAATCATAATAATTACATTAAGTTGATGATTATACAACTTTAATTAACTAATCATGTGTTAATTATGTTTTGGGTGTCTTATGAGTTAGGATGAAATAAAAGTGATAAAGGAGGAAGTTACGCTCCATCATATGTACTTCAAAGTGACATATGAAGTAAATTACAATCATCATATATGTTTGAAATTGACATCTCAATCAAGTTACAACTTTCACATGAAATTTTCTAATTTTTTGATGTCCACCTCTTAGGCTTGCAGGGGATTCTAAAACATTCTTAAATCTTCTAAAACAATATAGAATCTAGTACAATTTACAAATCTTCTTAAGATCTTCTAATATTTTTCTCTTGTATTTCTCTTCGCCCTTTTCAACTTTTTTTCCTCTTTTCGTCATATTCAAGTGTGTATACCTTATTTATAAGACCAATATAAAATTATTCTTCTTTTGATCTTCTTTATTTACATAGGTTTAACAAGTGACATAATTTGTCCCAAATAATTTACACCATGTTTCACGAAAATATTAGAAATTTTTCAGAAATTTAACGTTATGTTTATAAAATAAATCAATAAATATATACAGTTATATACAGAGAGAAAGAGTGAATTTTACACCCAAAATTAAGAAAGAAATTAAGGGAAGTTTATCTTATGAGCAGAAGAGAAATGCTTTGATGCTGCAACCATGGCTGCCTGAGGTGTTTTAGGTGAGGAATTTGTCTTCGCATCTCTGCCACATAGTAAGCACTTAAAGGATTTTAAAATGAGTGATGAAAACCATTTTTTCTTCTCACCCTTGCCACCCATTCTACTAATTGCTCAAATGAAAGTTTAGAATGCGAAAGTAGAAGAAGCAATGCTGGAATGAGTTTGTTATTAATTGATGCATATGAAACTCATCAATTGACGTTTATATAAGATTAAGTTTCTTGGTGAGAAAGATAAACTTCACCAACAACTAATTCATTCAAATTGGTTAATTGTCAAAGTAAACCGTTGACCCTTCTCAATTCTACGCGTTTGGATATTAATAAGATTTAAGGTCCACCTAAAATAACCTTTGTAATCTGTCCATAATGGTATTATTTATTACTCGCGAATAATAATAATAATAATTTTGAAAAAACTAAAAATTATTTATGTATAATCTTCTGACATATGTAATTTAGCTAAATATATACAACAATTTTTTTTTTTTGCATTTCACAATTTAATTAATATTGTATTTTTATTAAAAAAAATTAAAGTTATTTTCACACTTATAATGTATTTTCAATATGTTCATTTTGATATTATAATTTTAAATGATTGTGAAATCATTTCTTTTTTTTTTAACATGCCTTAAAAGAGATTCCATTGATAATGATAAACATCATTTTAATATTTATAAATATTAAAATTATCTTTAACATAAAAATTTAATCAATATTTTTATCTATATATACACAATTTAAAATTAACAAAAAAGTTATTTATGATATATTAATATATTTTTGTTGCTAATAATCTTTTTACATATATATGATAAACGTATGATTATAAAATGAAGATTATCTTTGATAATTTTATTTATATAATATTTTATAAAAAAATATTTAACTATTTTATTCATAAACATATATTAAATTTTTACTTCATTTATATTTTGTTAAAGTAAAAACATTACGTTGATATATTATCAATCTTGATATCCCAACTAGATTAGCATCCAAACATAGAAATAATGTAATTTTTTAATTAATATTTTATACTTTGGGTGCTAAATTAGTTATAGCTAATAAAACTAAAAAAACAACTAAAACAAAATGTGAAAGACTTCAGACATATTTAAGTAAATCATTTTATATTAAGTTTAAATTTTTCAAAGATAAAAGTGGAACTTTTTCTATCATATACAGTTTTATTATATTATCATTGGTAATTCTTAAATATAAATATGTTTTATTAGTTTGATTGAAATACGCTTTAACTTCTTTAAATTTGGATCACTTTCTCTCTCTAAAGTAAACATTATTTTCTTCCTACCTGAATTTCGAAAAATATATTTTTAATCCCTCAAAACTAATAGTGTTACACTCGTTACTAACTTACCAAATAATACCCATGTGAGATAATTAAGATAATCATATAAAAGTTTATATATTTATTTAATATCTTTTTAATCTCACGAATTTAGGTCAAATTTCTTTTTATTTTCTTATTATATATTAGTTCTTCAAATTTCAAACAGATTATTTGTAGTCCCTTAGATTGAGAAAATGTAAGACTCACTTTAATTTCTGCATTAATTTTAAGGATCTATCCTAATCAGATGGACCTAAAGCTGGCCCATAGGGTGTCCAAAATCCCTAAAGCAACCTAACACTCTCACTTTGCTCCCTTTACCAAAAAAAGTCACCTTACTTCTCTCCTTTTCTCTCAAATAGTGCTTTGCTAGGGTATAGAGCTCATTCATACTCAAGTTAGCTCAACCTCATTTTCTGCTCCACGTAAGTTGTTCTTCAACTTATACTTTCTCTTCTCCAGTTGGTTTTTTTTTTCGTGGTTCTTGTTAGGGTTCACCGTAGTAAACCCATTTTCACTCTAAGGTTGCTCCTAGAGCTGTTGGGTTCGTTGGCTTAGGTGTCGGAGTCTTTTGGCTAGCATTTCCTAGGTAAGGGAAGCTAGAGTTTTGTTTGTTCTTCGATTTTCTGCTTGCTTTGGTCTTGTTTCATGATATTGGGGCTTATTTGATGTTGTGATTGCTTGAGAAATGCTAAAACTTCATTTGGTTGTGAATGCCTGGTTGTTGCACGCATGAACAGTGGAGGAACCTGGTGTATTCGCTCAGGCGAGCGAGTCTCCCTGGAACTTGCGACGAGCTCCTGTTTTGAGCGAGAGTCCATCTCGCTCAAGCAAGGAGGTCTCGCCTAAGCGAACGAGGGCGAAAAGCCACTATTCCCACTTTTCGAGCTTTCGCCTATGTGAAAGGAGCTCGTTTGAGCGAGAGGACCCTCTCGCTTGAGCGGGGCCTTTTAGCCTGAGCGAAAACTGGGCAAGAATGTGCTTAGGTGTTGTTTTCTCCTCTGTTCTTGGATGATTGTCACATGTTTGGTTGGATTACTATGTTAAAGCATGAATTGAGTGATTTTGCATGTATTGAATGGTTTATGGGCTGAAATTGATGAGTTTGGTATGATCTTGGTATGGAACATGAATGGATGGTTGGTTATAAACGTTGGCATGGAATTGGTATGCATGACAATTTTATACTTGGTTGGTGAGACATGATTTTGGTATGGTTTAGGACGTAATTCCATGAATCTGTAGGTGAGATCTCATGGTGGTGCCTCATTGGTCAGGACGTAATTCCACGATGGTTTAGTGGTGGTGCCTCATGGTCAAGACGTAATTCCATGACCCCTACTAGTGGGAGTTCATGGTGGTGCCTCATGGTCAGGACGTAATTTCACGGGGTTTCGTGGTGGTGCCTCATTATATAATTTAGTAAGGATTCAAGTAAGGATTGCATCCTGACACTCTAAAGAGTCAGTTAGTCTCACGTAGAGCGTACTGACTCAAATGGTGAGAGTAGTAGGAGGCCCTAGTCTTTGGTAGGATAATCACCTTAGATGTTTGAAGGCTAACCTTGTGAATGGTAGGGTGAAACCCATTGGCAATGGCTCTCCAGAGCAATAGAGGCCACCACAAGTGCAAGCATCCAGTGAATCCGACTGATTATATGTATCCAGATAAATCGTGTCTTTGAGTTTTAGTGTTTTGCTTGTCAGTCATTATATGTTTCGTTGATTTATGTATTCATGACTCTTAAATTGTATGTTCAATTGTATGATAAAATATTTTTCCACTCTAGCTTATCCTTTCTGTTTTGTTTGTGTGTTTGTGTGTGGTTTTCTTCTTTTGCGATGATCATCAATTTATTGATGTGAGCATATATGAGAACTCCTCGAGGTCATCAGGGTGATGGAGATTCCGCTGCATAGTTTATCTGGGTCGGATCCCGCTTATTCAAGTTTTCTTGTAGGGCTGTAGTCCATGTATTTGTTTTGAATACTGTTGAACGCTTATTATGTTTTGTTAACGACATCGTGGTGTGCCTCAGTTTTCCCTTTTAGTATTCTTAGATAATTGTAAGGAATGACATTTCCACTTCATAATAATGCTCTTTTATTATTATGTATGATGTTTTGATTAATTATGTTAGTATTTAAATGAGACGTTATAAAAAACTTTTTTTAAACCCATCAATTAAAATTTTTTGTTGCCCAAATAAAGCTATGTTTGCTTTAATAGATATCCTAAAGAGAGGAAATAGTTTCATGTTTGCTTTCACGGATTTGTAAAGATAAATTTAAAAGAAAAAAAATTAAATCCTCTTCTTGTGTGGGTGAAGGGATCACAGAAGAAAGATAAGTAATATATTTCAATTTACACAAATGTTCTTTACTTTTAATGATATTTCTTCACTTTTATTATAATTTTAACTGTGAGATGAAATACTTTTAATTATAATGATAATAATTATTAATAATAATAATATCTATATTAATAATAATAATAATGAATAACAATAATAATAAAAAATTAACAATTAAAATTGTACAACCTAAACTAGCATTTCTTAGATGACTTTTCATTTTTCTATTTTTTATTTTTTTCGTATTCAAAAACCATTTAAAAATATCACCTTAAACTACAAAAATAAATTATTAAAATTTAGTTATCAAATAATAATATTAATAATTAGGGTATACAGGCGCTATCGCGCCTGTGTGTTTAGGGTCAATGATTTAGGATTTAGGGAAGGAAAAAATAATCATTGATAATTAAAAAAGAAGAGATGAAGCAAAAAATTTATAAAAAGTTTATAGAAGTAACGGTCAATTTTAAAAATTTAATAAATTATTATATTTAAAGGGTAAAATTAGTATTTTGAAATGTGAACACAAAAAGAAGAATTCCCTTTATATATTGTTATAGATAATTATTTTATAAGTCATTTGTAAAAAAAAAGGATCCAAGATAAAAAAATATAAGTCAAGAATAAGAAGGCCATTGCTTTCTGCACGCCACTTTTTTCTTCCTTGACCCACAAGAGCTATAGATTAAAATAAAAAAATTTAATCTTTGTTTTAAATATTTTTTAGATTGAATATTCCGAAATACATTTTGAAACATCTAATTCAAAAAGTATAAAAAATATATTTTATATTTGGTATGTAGAATATATTTTCAGATTCGAAAAAATTTCTGAAAAACATGTAAAAGAAATTATTTTTAATTATAAGATATATTTGCACATCCGAAAATACAATAGGAAACAAATATTTCAAAATATTAAAAACAATTTTGGAATAAGAGAAAGTTATTCCAAATTTGAAAATATTTTTCGAAATACCTAATCCAAAATATATTTAAAACTATATTTTGAAGTAATCATTGTCGAAGAAATCTCTAAATCTGAAAATGACTTTTGGGACATGTTTAAAAAATGCATATCACCATCTTGCACCATTATTTACCCACCATCATCATCTTCCACATTCTCTTCTTTTTTCTTCCTCTTCGAATCCGGTAGACACCACCAAACTCATATCTGAGTTCGGGTTGTCTGTTGCGTAAAATATTATTGAGTTTCTGCTGGTTTAGTGCAACGGTGTCGTTTCAGCTTTTTAAATTTAATAAAAGTTATTTAGTTTAAATATTTATTTAAACGCAGCGTTTTGTTTCACTTTTTTTAAAACTAATGTATTTAAACGGCAATGTTTTACTTCTCTGTTTTCACTACTATAAAACCCCTATTCTAATGTACCAGTGTCTTGCAATTGCTCTTCATGTTTAAAGTTTTGCGTTTAAGGTTTCAGGTATTTTTTTTTCCTTCTTCTTTGCTTTTTTTTTTCTAGTACATTTAAATGTACAAATATATAATGGTCACGCCAATGCAATCGTCACTTTTATCCAAACTTGGGGCTCTCACCGTCACTTTTATCCAAACTTGGGGCACTGTTAAATTTATATAGCAATGAATGTTTATACAATACATGTTGCAAAGTTGATCGCACATCAAATTTCATAATAATAAAACATTCACTTAATCATATCATACAAACAACTAATCATGAGTTACCTCAATAAAATTTTGGAATGATACAACATCTAAAGTAGTCTAACTAAATTCTACTTATTGCAGCCATCTTGAACATCTTGAAACAAGCCATCTTGAAACAAGCCATCTTGAACATCCTAAAACAATAGAATAAGATGAATGTTAATAATTTCAATAAATTTTGTTGTTGTAAGGTATTGTTACATTCTTAAATAAGTGTACATACCATAAGCATGCTAGTGAAGCTCATTTGATAAGGTTGAGACAAATAAGGTACTAATTGTGATTCCAATGGAACTAAAGTTGATGACCTTATTAAAGGTTGACTTGAATGAAGTTGTGAAGGTTTTACTTTTCTTCTTTTTTGTTTTAATTCATCAACCCAACTCTTCAAACGTTTATACTTTTTTTTTGGACCGTCTTTCTTCTTAAAGGTAATACCTTTGGATGCTGAAGGTTCAACAACATGTTGTGTTGCCTCAATGGTCATGCCATGAGTACCATGTGATTGATGGTTCAATCGAATAGCAGCCACTTTCTTCTCAAGTTCTAACACCCCTTCATAAACCACAGTGTATGCTTCTGGATAATCAGATACATCATTAGCTAATGTTAAAAGTCTTGAACATAGTTGCTTGTATTGTTTTGAGCTTTCCAATCTAGGATCAACATTAATTGTCTTTCCACCATGATCAATCATTTATCACTTCGTGCATGTCTTGTCCACCTCTTTAATATATATTTTTCTGGGAGAAGCTTGATATCCTTACAAAATAATATTCTCAATGAATGACAACACAATATTCCCCATTGTTCAAACTTTCTACAACTACAAGTAATTGTCCATTCTCCCTTCTCTAGTAATGACTGATGTGAAACTCTTCATTCTCCTTTTTCATCCACCATTGTTAGGACATAGTCATAACATGCATTTGTTTCTTTCCTTTCAATTATGTTTGTTGCAATTACTAGATCCCATTCTCGTTGGAACAAGTTGAACATAGGAGGAGTGTATACTTGTGAAAGTTATCGAAATAAGGGTGAACTTTGTACTATCATTCTTGGTATCTTTTGGCGCATCTCATAATCTTCTTGTAACTCATTGTATCTTTTTTCTTGAACAATCCTTTCAAATTGCTTAAAAAATTGGTTGATATTCAAATTAGGTCTAGTGCAACTCTTTATATTTGAATTGATGTTTTGACTTAGTTGTGTGCTCCTCATGCCAAGCGTAAAAGCATTCTTCATATAACATGCTGCCCATTTCTCTTTTTTCTGATATATGGAATTCAACCATGTGTTTCCCTCAACATTGTATTTCACCAATAAATCTCTCCACGAGTTTTCAAAGTCTATTTCTTCTTCATAATCATACATACACTTCTTGAAATCTCGTAAGAAATGTGAGCCATCCTTCATTAAATTTCCGAGATGCTTTACTCCATTCCTCATTATATACCATGTGCATAAACAATGCTTTGTCAATGGCATAATCTCCTCTAATGCTCTTTTCATGGCTTGGTCTTGATTAGTAAAAATAGTTTGTGGATTTTTTTGATTGTGTGCCTGTAAAAAGGTTTGAAATAACCATTTGAAAGACTCAATGGTCTCATCATACAATAAGGTTGCCCCAAATATCACCCCTCCTCTATAATGATTAAATCCTGAGAAAATTGCAAAGGGCCTATGATCTCCATTTGTACAATATGTTGTATCCAATGAAACGACATCTCCAAAACAATGATAGTCAAATAACATTCTTGCATCAGCCCAAAATATGTTTGTTATTTTTTCTTCCAAATCCATTTGGTAGGCATGAAAAAATGAAGGATTATCTATTAGTTGTTGTTGGAAATATTGTAACAAGCTTCCAGCTTCACCACATGCCATATCTCTCCGCCTCTTTGAGTTCAAATAGTTCTTTGCATCTTCTCTTGTATAGCCCAAATTCTCTCTACCTCCCACATATTTACTCATCAAATCAAATGATGCCTTTTATTGAATCCCTGCATGTTCTGCCATTTCAAGATCATATGCTTGACAATCTGTTATTTTTCGTTGAGAAGGTAATAGATGAACTGTTTCTGGTGGATGAAGTGGGTGATTAAGATCATCAACAAAATCAACAACTCTATATCTTTCATTAACTCTTTTAACTTTCATCTTGCAGCAGATCCCATTCTTGTCTCAGGTCGAGGATTATTGGTCTTAAAGTCTCTTTTATCTGGTTTTCGCATACCTTCCTTGCAACAAACATATATGTAAGAAGTAATACACCTATCTTTTTTATTCTTGCTAGGGTAGTGTTTTCTAACTCCAAAACCTTTACTTCCACCATAATTAACCCAAAATTTCCATGCATCTTCTAGGTTATCAAATTCAAGACCAAGTTTGAGACTCAAACTTGTATCCATCAAATACTCCTATACAAAGCATGAATAAAACTAAAATAATTTATCAAATACATCATAAAACATAAATGAATCATCGCAGAAATATAATTTATACATTTAAATGTACTGGAAAAAAAAAGCAAAGAAGAAGGAAAAAAAAATACCTGAAACCTTGAACGCAAATCTTTAAACACGAAGAGCAGCTGCAAAACACTGTTACATTCGAATAGGGCTTTTACAACAGTGAAAACAGAAAAGTAAAACACTGTCGTTTAAATACATCAGTTTTCAAAAAAGTGAAAGAAAACAATGTGTTTAAATAAATGTTTAAACTAAATAACTTTTATTAAATTTAAAAAGCTGAAATGACATCGTTGCACTAAACCACCAGAGACTCAGTAATATTTTACACAACAGACAAACCGAACTCCTCATATCCACTCTCATATAACATAACCCATATTGCCTCTGCTCTATTACACCTCACTCTCATCTTTTTCCTCCTCCAATTCCTCCATCACCTCACCATTTCTCTTTTTCTTCATAAACCATCACAACCAAATGTAGTATTTTTACTAGCTTGGTGAAATTTCATTTGCAAATTACAAAAATGGGGTAAATTTTCAAATCTTCTATCCAAGGACAAGTCGTGTAATGAGGAGTCGACTTCAAATGAAGAAGTCGTACCAATCAAGTATTTACTTAATCTGAATTGAAGTTGTGCAATGAAGAGTTGACTTCATATTTGGGTATTTTATTTGAGGGAGGTGAAGGCTTCCATTGGGCACAAAATTGAATGCCATAGAATGCAGCTTGACTCACATACTAAATTCATAGATAAAGGGTTTCACATCATAAATTTACCCTTACTTCCATCCTTATTTTATTTGACTCACTTCACATGACAACCCTGTTCCATGTACCAACCAAACCAGTCTCATATATTTAATAAATAAATCAAACCAATCCAACTCTCTTCCTTTCTCTTTTTTTTTACTCTCTCCCCCACTGTTCCAGTATTGCAAACTCCATTAAGCAAAAAAAAAAAAATCATTGTTCTTTTCTATACCTTTCTCTCTCTCTCACCCAATGGAAGCTTTTACCTTACTCAAATGCAACACCCAAATAGAATAATACCCAGTTAAATTATTAATTTTTTAAAAGGTGCAGAAGTCATTCCATCATCATGCAACTTCTAGGTTTCACCTGAATTATTAAAGTCATATCATGTTAGCATGACTATAATTAACTTTTAATTAAAGTTGTATAATAATTTCATGACTTCCTTTTTTATATAAAAGGTTTTTCATTTTATCATGACTTCAACTCAGATTAAATGAAGTCGTATTTGAATAATTATTCGTATGAAGTCATATTAACTTTACATAATTTAGTCTTAACTACACAACTTGCCTCGAATGAAAATTTTGTCTTTTTCAAAATTTATCCCACTTTTGTAATTTGTAAATGGAATTGCACCAAACTAGAAGAGAACCACCTCCAATCCCTCTAATTTCTCCTCCTCTTTCACCCGCCTACACCTCCATTCAACCTTAATCCCTCTTTACCCCTCTCTGATCTCTCTTTCAAAATCTTCATCCTCATGCAAATATCATAACCCTCCAATTCTCCCAAACACATTTTTCCTTTCTCCTCATTTAATCCCCTTTTCTAATGTCTCTCCCAATTTCTCCATTCTTCTCATCTCCTTCACCCGCCCACACAAACGCCATAGCCACCATCTCATCTTCATGCTAGTATTGACGAAAACAATTTACGTTGAGAATGAAGAGAGAATAAACCAAGGTGCATGATTGAAGAGAGAATGAATAAAGGAGGTGCAGCGGCGCGGGTAGGTGATGCTTTGACATTTTAGCGATTTTTTATAACGATAAAACGGAAAATTTAAATTTTATGAACTGAGGTGCAGGAAGAAGTAGTAGCAATCATCAATGTGAGGACCAGTGGCAGATCTTGACCCATATTATTGGGGGAGCCAAAATAATTCATTCAAAATTGGTATACTTAATTACTGTCACTAATGCAATAAATTAGAATATATCATTTAGTATAAAGGTAACTACTAAAGAGATCACAGTATATAAATGATTGTCATTTAATAAATTTGAATATATCATTTAATATAACGATAACTATTAAAGAAATCACAATATATAAATGATTGTCATTTCGCCCTTGAAATCCTTGACCACTACCAATAATTGAATCATAACAAAAATTTGTAGCTATTTCTATTTGAATGTAAATAACCATAATGTCGGCAAAAAAATTGTCTTCCATGATAGAAGATGATCTTTATGTTGGAAAGGTAGAAATATGTAAACTTAAAATAAGACGAATTAAACGATCAATCAAGAAAAAAATAATTGATTTTACTCTTTTCGGCAAAGATTGACATGGTTGATAGAATCGGTTATGAAAAAACACATACTACAATACTTTTTCTTCTATATTCATAAAAAATTGAATAGACTTGTGAGATTAAAAATAATGATAATAATTAAACTAATATTTCACTATTAAGTGAGATAAAAAACAATATTGTTGAATAATAGAATAGAACATAGGAGAAATAAATGAAAAATAATAAATTTTTCTTTGTACAAACAAAAGAAAACAAATGAGAGAGATCAATACCATATTTAAAAAACTTAGAAGACAGTAAAAAAATAATAAAATATCTTAATAGATTTCTTTTATTCTTTACTATATTTTATTTTATATTTTATGATTTATTAACATTTAATATTGTGCCTTATAAAAGAAACAAAAAGATGCTTAATTTAATTTCTATCAATTTCCAATATACCATATATAATTTAAAAAGTTTTTCTAATTGCTAATGTGGATTCATGAACTAAATTCACTCAAACATGTATTTGGCCATCACAAAGAGTCTCACACGCATGTTTAAACGTAGACCCCTACACCTATAACAATCTAGGAACAAAATGTAAAAATACAATACAAAACTATGGTACCCATTAATATTTGTTGGATGGCTCCCCCTTGTCCCTTCTAAGTACCGCCACTGGTGAGGACCGTAAGGTTGTGTTTTTTTTTTTTATGGATGTACTATTCATAAGAAATGAGAAGTGAGGATTAACGAGTGAGTAGTGTGTTTTTTGAAGGTGATACAAGATGATGAGAGAAGATGATTAGGAGAATTCATTGAAAATCCGTAATTTCACTACTCATAACGAGATTAGATTAGTGGGTGACACTACCGGATTTACCAAATGACCCATTTACTTATATTCATTATCCTTATAGTGAAAAAACAACATAATTAAAATTAGTAACACAAATAATAATTTATTATGGTTATAATAAAAATTTATTACTTCTAAAATTACTATTAAAAAGAAAAAAAGTCTCCATGTAAATAAATTATTTTCCACCTTATATATTAAATTTATTTTCATACAAAAATATATTGTATTATTCATTTTTTTATAATTTTTTTTTTAAATTTTCAATCATTCAATAAAATTTATAAAGTAATTCTAAACCACTTATATATAATTTTATATTACCTATAACAATAGGCACATTATGATAATCTAATTTTTTTATTTATTAATTTTTTTTAATATGTCACATCAATTAATTCAATCACAAACTTCATTTCCTAATTCACTCTAAAATCATTTCTGAATCCTTTAAAAGAAACAGTACTAATTTTATCATGTAATCCTTCTGATCTCTTCATCTCTCTAGTCATTCATTCCAGAAAAACACAACTTAAATAACACAAAAAAATTTCATCACTTGTATAAAATGGGTAGCCACCCCTCCCATACTTTTGAAAAAGACATAAATTCACTTAATTAGGGCTTTTATTTCCTCCACCCATCAATTTCTTCATAAATCCTCTTACAATTTCAAAAATGACATAAATACCCTAAATCCTAAACCTTGTCCTAGCAAAAATGACTTCTGAAACATAAATTTCGAAAACTTTCCAAAATTTTCGTAGCAAGCTTTTCGGTATAAAAATTCCAAAAAAACTTCCGAAACAAAATTTTCAAAAATGCATCAAATATATTTCGGAATTAATTTTTCGGAATGAGATTTCCGAAATAATCTTTTCAAAATGCATATAAAACCTTCCAAAAGGAATTTTTTTCAGAATATCCTTAAAATATGTTCCAGAAGTTTCGGGTTAAACTTTCCAAAATACATTAAATATGTTATGGAAAAAACTTTTCTAATTTTTTTCCTCTGTAGTGCCCTCTCTTTTTCTTCCTCTGCAACAGTGGTCATGATGATTGAAGCGATGGCGGCGGCATTAATAGTAGTGACTGTGACAGCGATGAAGAGTGTTTAAATCTTTCTCTCTTACTTTGAGGTGCAGTCAGTAATATGAGGTTGCAGGAAGCAATAGCCTCTAATCAAACATTAATTGGGCTATCTACCAGCATTTCACGAGCATTTTTCTTCAAACCGACAGTAATTTCTGTCAATGAAGAAAGTATGGTTTGGACCCAGACAAATAGACTTACCGTACATGGCCCATTAGTTTGGTATGTCTCCACGCTCTAAGTTTTTCTAATATGTTTTTTCTGCACCCCCTTCATACTTCCTTCCTGCACCCCCCTAGTCTCCTCAACCGCACTTCCTGGTCTTCTTTCATTGTCTTTTCATGTGAGTTTTCACACTCTCATTGCTTCTCTTGGCCAATGTTTTGTATGGTTTTATTTTGTGGCACTAATATAATGAAAACTAGTTTCTGTTCGTCTAAAATACATAGTGGAAGCCGAGTACTTTTTACAACCTAATCGTTGAAAACAAGTTTTCATAGAGTATTTCGTCAAAGATATTTTTTCTTTAAAAAATAAGAAATGGGGGGGGAAATAAAAAAAAAAAAAAAAAAGTGCGATCACACGCCTTGATATGTCGAATACCTTTTGTTTGGGCCAACTCAATTGGTCAACAACAAAAATATTGGTGATCCCCATCCACAAATAGATTGTCAAATAAAAAGTTGATTTTGTTAAAAAGTATTTTGGCCTAACTAGAAACTAATAATAATATTAATAATACTTTTGTAATAGTAATATTTCGACCAATTTTGAAGAGACCATCGAACTAATCTTGACCAAAGAGTTGAGGGTCATTCCCCACAATGTTAACTTTCCATGGATAAGATCATTGAACTTATACTCTCATTGTAAGGGTTGAAATTACTTGCCACCTCGATGCACTAATTATGAATAATAATAATAATAATAATAATAATAATAATAATAATAATAATAATTATTATTATTATTATTATTATTATTATTAATGTTTTGGTTATGGAGTATTCTTGTTGCTATTTTATTGGATACATTTTCAATGAGTTGTGATTGTGGAACTTGTTTTTTCCGGTCAATAATGTCCAGATTCATCTTAGCACGTTCATTAATTAATTTGTTTTGTAAGTATAAAATAAGGAACTCAAACTAAGATTACCGATTTACAAACGAAAAAGAAGAAAAACATATTTTCCTTGTTCGATTACAATTTAGAAAAAGAAAGTAATTAAATTAAAATAATATAGTCTAAAAATTTTCCTTTTTCTTTTCTCTAAATTGTTAATATTAAGGCAATTAAAGAGAAAAGAAAAAGAAGGACAAGATTTTACACGATTCTTTTCTGCATCATACATACTAATATATAAGTTGATTTAAAATTGTAGAAGAAACTAAATCTGCTTTACTTTATTATTTTCTCATTTTGTAAATACTCATTTAGAACTTTGTCTTAATAGAGACGTATTAACAATTTTTATATACACAAATAAAGGGATATCTTTTCTTTATTTTCATACAAACAAATTTATTGAATAAAAATGAATGAATTATGCTAATAAGTGACCTGAAAGTACTGTTTAAGGTGTAATTAATGAAATTTTGTAAGAGTTTATAGGTAATTGTATCAAAGAGTATTAGGTTTTACATGATTAAGTTGTGGTCCAAGTCACTTAATTACCTAATAATCAAATTGGTGCAATTAATCCTATATTTAGTTGTTCTAAGTGATAGTAATCTCGACTCGGTCTATGGATCCAATACATGTTGTCCTAAAGGATTGACATGTACCTGGTCAGGCCATGTACTCCTCATAGATATTCTGGCCTCGTACAACATACTATTTATTTTATATCATCAATTAATCTATCCTGAAATATAGTACATGCTATGAAAATCTTTCCTTTTTTTTTTCATTTCAAATTTCTTATAAAATACTATGTATAAAACTATTAGAATCGAGAGTTTACCACTAGACTAAAAGTTATAGCTATTAGTTAGAGTGCAACTCTTTTTACTTAAGAGTTAAAAGTGTAACAACCCAAATACTACAATTTGATTGTGACCCAGTCCACTTGACCTATGTCATGGAACAATTGATGCCACCTAAAAAAAACTCAATATTCATTCAAAATTTTAATTTCCATCACTATTGATCACAAAACTATAATCTCTATGATTATATAGGTAAAACCGCATGCATCTATTGTCCCCAAATCCCATCATTGACGAGAACACTAGTGATGAAATTTAACCATAGCTGACAAGTCAACATGTGCATGTATTGTTCAGCAAACACCACCCAATAGTCTTTCTCAAGTTTCACATTGATCCATCAGCTTCAATGATCATCTTCAACTATCATGGTAAACTATACACAATCCTTTGTTATGAGTGCCACTTAGATATTTTGTTGAATTAGTATTCTTTAAAACTGAAGAATGACAAATGGGTAAAACCTAATTGTGGATTTTCAAAACTATCATGAGATACATACCTAAAATTCTAGAGATAATCATATCTTAAAGTTACCATTGAAAAGACATCCTTTATGTTTGTGACTTATAATGCAAGTATTTAAGTACTTTTCATAAGTTTATATCAATGATATTGCGATACATGTATAAATATAATATATATATATATATATATATATATATATATATATATATATATATATATAGCAATGCATTTATGGTTGGTATTTATATATTTAGAGGCACATGGGAAGCAGTTCAGTCAATGATTCTATTTGATAGAGGAGTAATTGCTATATCTACAATAATCAATAACTTAAACAATAAGATATCGAGACATAGTTAACAATGTTTTCCCAAACCAATGACATTTCAACATCTGCACAATCTTTGTTTATGCGACCATGTGGTTTCTGAGATAAACAATAATTATGAGAACAAAAATTCATGAAAGTTAGCACCCAAAATATGAAGACAAAGAAATAAACATGAAACCTAACACATGCAACGAATCCAATTCATCAGCAATTCCCATTCCTTATCAGTAGTGCGACAACTTAACAACCCTTTTGCTGAAAAATGGATATGCGACTTGCAAGATAGACAATAGAAAATTTGGATGAGTTGCATGCACGTGGAACTCTGATTGAATCTTCTTGTAATTTGGAATCAAAGCGTCTTTGTAATTATATTTAAGTACCATGCTGACTCACGTTTGTATTTATTTTGATAATATTATGATTTAAAATGTTTAATGTAGTTTACATTATCTTTACATTCATACAAAATTATTAATATATAATATGTAGCTACTTACAGAGTTTCTCGTGACATTATTTGAATTTGAATAAATACGTAAATACACCTTTTTCTTCTTCTTCTTTTTACCTACTTAGTTAGATGAATCAACTGTAAAGAGTTGGTATAAGAAACAGAACATTTTCAATTTACTCGGTCATATTTATGATCATCCAAAAGCTTACATGCATTTTTACAAAGAAAGAATAATTTTCTTCTCTTTATCCTCGTAGTATTATCATTTGTGATTTTTATTAACTTAGCACTAAACAATTTTATTTAAATGAACATCTGTTCATGCGTCAGATCTTATTTGTATGGAATTTATCTGTACCTATATATAACTATATATAACGGAGATAGTCCATTTTTTGTGTTCAAATTTTTATTTTCAATTTTATTCTTTAATAAATAATTGTTTTATTAAATAAATTTCTTTTTTACCATTTTTATTTTTTAAGTAATTTTTTTTTGTTAGATTTAACTATTTTATTTATTTATTTTTAAATTAATTACTTTTAAACTAAAATAAGTATTTTTAATAATAAAAAAAATCTATACCTATATATAGGGATATTACATTTTTATGTTCACATTTATATTCTCATTTTCACCCTTTAACAAACAATCGTTTTCTTTTTTAAATTAAAATGATTATTTTACTATTTTTACCTTTTAAGTATCCACTTTGTTAGATTTGATTGTTTTATTTATTTAATTTTTTTAAATTAGTCATTTTTAAACTAAAATAAGTATCTTTATTAAAAAATTATTACAAAATAAATAAATATTTATAATACATTTAAAAATTTGTTTATATAAAAGTTAAAAAATTGAACACACATGTGCTTATCCCATATGTTTTCACTGGTAAATTGGTAAAGAGAGTTCATTCCCCTTCACCAATTATACAATGACTCCCTACATTCTAGCAAAATTTTTCATGTTTGTCATGTGATTCAATTAAATATTTTCTAAATCACATATTTATGAGTCTTAATAAAAGTCATTTTTAAAGTAAGTAATTAAAGTTTTCGCCTGGTGATCCCGATCAAACCAAAATCGTTATTCTTGTTTAAGTTGTTTTCCTTTTTGAACGTGTATATGTGTCTCGTTTTTGCTTCCTTGTAACCTAACTTTTTTCTTTCAAACCCTTAATGAATAGAATATTGTTTCCTTTCTTCTTTGTCTCTCTTCTCTGTTCATGAATCTCAACTATGTTGAGCTTCTGAAAAACGATAATGGCCTCTTCAGAAACCATGTTAATTAAGATGGCATTAGAGATCTTCTTTTGATAAGCTTTGTTGCGCATCACTCTAACCTTTCTTTTCTTTCTTTCTGTCTTTCCTTTCCTTTTTCTTTTCTTTTCTTGCCATATCTGCAAAAATAGTGAATCCAAGGGGGTTGCTACCATTAATGATTTCAATACCCTCGCATAGTTTCCTCTATTTCCATCCCAACGAAAACCTAGTCATTTCCCTCGTTTCACATGTTCTGGAATCGCATAATTATCATTCATAAAGCAAATCATTTGAACACTGCCCTCAGCACGAAGAATAAGGTGGAATTTATTCACTGTACTGCCCCTGAACTAGCTAAGACAGATCCCATATACCAAGTTTAGAAGAGATGCAACAATATGGTAGTCTCATTTTGTCTCACCTTCATTAAGACAAAGCATATTATGGATAGAAAAATCTGCAGACATGTGAAGAGATCTCAAATCCAGGTTCTTTCATGGAAATTCACTTCATATATCTAAAATGCAATCAAAAGTTTCTTCCCTTAAACAAGGAAATTTCTTTGTGACTGAATATTTCACTAAGATCCATGTTCTTTGGGATGAGTTAAATAGTTTTCGGCCAAATTTAACTTGTGATTGTTCTGTTAAATGTTCTTGTAGTTTGACTAACACCTTTCATCAGAGAAAAATGAAGGACCATGCTATGCAATTTTTGAGAGCCTAAACGAATAGTACAATAACATCATTTCTCATGTTTTAATGATGGATCCTATCCCTCCTATTTTGGAGATCTTCTCCTACGTGGTTCAATAGGAGAGACAGATTGGATCAAACAATTTTTTGAATGGAGCATAAATCACAATAAAAAATGTCACTATGATTTGTAGTTATTGCAAGAAAGTTGACCACATTGAATTTGTTTGCTTCAAGAAACATGGCTTTCCTAGCAACAAACACAGACGATAAGAATACAAGATAATCAAGAAGGTTTTCTCCTTTTACGATTGAAATTTTCATACCATTGACAATTATTATAAAAAGCATGGTTTTGCCCCTAAGTATAAAGCAAGTTGTAAGACTAAAACTATGAACAATATAGATACTAGCCAATAAAGAAAAAAGACTGATTTTGTTAGTGAAGAATATGACTTTATACTGTCACAACAACAATTCCAAGCTTTAATGAGCTTACTGAAGCAGACCAATGGTAGTGACAATGATAATGTGTCAGCAAATCATGTTAGTCCTATTGTATCCTGCATCATGAAAAAAGGTAAAGTCAAGTCAATCATATCTCTTTAATTAGTTTCAATAGTCATGATGATTGGATTATAAACTCGAATGCCACAGACCAATATGTTGTTCCCTTTCAAATCTGATATCTTCTCATCAAATATCACCTATAAATGTTAGTTTTCCTGATGGAACTAAAGTTCAAGCTACTCAAATAAAATCTTTCAAAATGTATACATAAAAGATGTTTTATTTGTTCCTACATTCTCATATAACCTGATGTCTATCTCTAAACTAGTCTCTCATTCCAACAGCAATCATGCTTGTACGTGATAAAAGGGTGATACTAAAGTTAGAAAAAATTCTCCTTTGCACTTTTGTAATAATGTTGTGAATCAAAATACTTGGCACATGCGACTCAGTCACCCATCCCATCAAAGGATGGCATTCTCAACAAGAGGTTTCCTCATATATTTCTCCTTGACAATTCAAGTTGTGATGCCATTTACTAAACAATGAAAAATTATCTTTTTCCAATAGTACCTCATACGTTGTTTCTATTTTTGACTTGATACATATGGATATTTGGGGTCTGTGTTTTTTATTCCATGAATGGTGTAGGTATTTTTCTCACTATTGTTGATGATCAAGATTTACTTGGTTATATCTTATGAAAAGTAAGGTTGAGACATATGTTCACTTAGTGAGTTTTGTTTCTATGGTTAAGACTCAATTTCAGAAAAAGGATTAATATAATTAGGAAAGATAATGGTTTAGAATTTAACATGTTGCAATTCTTTAACACCGAGGAATCATTCACCAAACTAGTTTCATAGAAACGCCTGAGCAAAATGGTTTGGTTGAGAGAAAACACCGATATATCTTGAATGTTACACGTCCTTGTTGTTTCAGTCAAATGTTTCTCAAAACTTTTAGAATTATGTTATTCAGTATCTTGTCACTTTGATAAACGGTTTGCCTACTCTTGTTCTTAAAAGTTCTAGTCCTTTTGAGATTTTGTGTGGTAAGTTCTTTGATATGAGTCAATCGCATGTTTTTGGATGTTTGTGCTACGTTTACCATCACTGCCAATCAGACCAAGCTTGACCCTAGGAAAGATCAAATTTATTCCTTGAAAATGTCAAAGGTTATGTCGTGTATGATTTAAAATATCACTACTTACATGTTTCTAGAAATGTTATCTTTTATGAAAATCAGTTCCTTTTCAAGAATGAAACCATGAAAGTATTTCTAATAATGGGACAGGTATTTCAAAAACCAACCAATAGTTTCAATTTAAGCCTTGATGTCCATGTCCCATGATCTAGTATCTCCAATGATAATTCTAATGCCAAAACTGATGTTGTTCATAATCAAAGTGATAATGATCATGCTGATTTTACTGAATCCGATGTCATTACTATTGAGAAAAATCTTGACTCTATTGTAGAAGAAAATTTTCATAGGAGATCTTCTAGACACAAAACGACTCATGCTTATTTTAAAGACTTTCAAACTTCTTTTGCTATTGAAAATTAAAGAAGAAGCCTAGGTACCCCATTAATAATTATGTTTCCCTAACATGGCTTTCTCCTTCTTTCAAATATGTCATTAGCACCATTGATTCTCATGAAGAACCAGATTCTTGTGACATTGCTTCTCAACATGAGCACTAGCAGAAAGCCATGAGTGAAGAGTTGGCAACACTTGAACAAAATAAAACTTGGACTTTAAGTTCTTTGCCAAAAGAAAAACAAGCCATTAGATGTAGATGGGTATACAAGGTGAAATACAAAGTCGATGATAGCATAGAACGCTATAAAGCACACATTGTCACTTGCAGCCAAAAAAAAAACTATCAGAGTTCTTTTATCCTTAGCTTCCATAAATAATTGGCATTTAAAACAATTAGATGTCAACAATGCATTTTTGCATGGTGAGTTAAATGAGGAAGTTTACACAAAATTATCTCTGGGTTTCAATAATCATGATAAAATCTTATTTATCGTCTTCATAAAAGTCTTTGTATGGCCTTAAGCAAGCTAGTAGACAATGGTACTCTAAACTTTCAGAAATGCTATGTTCTCATGGATATATAAATCTTTTGCTTATCATTCTTTATACCTCAAATTTAATGAGTCCCGCATCATTACCTTGCTCATATTTGTTGATGATGTCTTCTTAGTAGGGGGCGATATAGATGAGATCAATGTCATTACTAACCTGCTCGATTGCACCTTTAGAATAAAAAATTTAGGAAACTTGACATACTTTCTTATTTTTAAGATTGCAAGGAGCAGTAAAGGAATTCACATGTGTCAATGCAAATACATTCTCGACATTTTAAAAGAGGTTGGAATGCTTGGATTTGCTCCCATAACAACCCTTGTGAATTTTTCCAAACATAAGATTACAAACACAGGAGAACATCTCTCAAATCCAACTCCCTTTCGATGTCTTGGACGTCTCACATACATCACTCACACTTGACCATATATCACCTTTGTTGTTCACCATTTAAGTTAGTTCATTATAGCCCTTACGACTCTGCATCATCGTGTTTCTATGAGGATTCGTCATTATCTTAAACAACATCCAAGACAAAGGATCTTTTTTTACTCCACTAGCAACCTTCAATTAAAAGCTTTTTGTGATTCTAATCGGGTTGGATGCCCTATCACAAGGAGATTTGTAATAGGGTTATATTATCTACACGGGTGGTTCTCCCATTTGCTTGAAATCTAAGCAACAAACTATGTCTAGAAGTTCTTCTGAAGCAAAGTATCGTGCTATTGCTTCCACAACTTACAAAATTCAATGGCTTCATCACCTTAGGCAAGATCTCAGGATTCAACATCAACAACCTTCTCTTCTATATTGTGATAGCCTTTTAGCCATACAAATAGCTTCTAATTAAGTTTTACATGCAAGGACTAATCATATAGAAATAAATTGTCATTTGGTAAGAAAAAAGATCAAACAAGGCATCATCAAGCTTCTTCATGTCAGCATTCATCATCAACAAGCTAATATTCTAACTAAGGCTTTATCCCCAACTACTTTCAATAATCTTATGTCCAAGTTGGGGCTCCTTAGCATATATGCCCAGCTTAAGGGGGCTGTCAAAGTAAGCAATTAAACTCTTCGCCCGACGATCCTAATCAAACAAAGTCTCTGCTTGACTATCTTGATCAAACTAAAATCGTTATTCTTGTTTAGGTTATTTTCCTTTCAGAACATGTATATATGTCTCGTTTCTGCTTCCTTGTAACCTAAATTTTCTCTTTCAAACCCTTAATGAATACAATTGTTTCCTTTCTTCTATGTCTCTCTTTTTTGTTCATGAATCTCATCTCTGTTACACTTCAAAATATGATAATGGCATCTTCTTGCACAAAAATCAGGTTAATTGAGAGTCATAGTATCCTACTTTTTTTTACAAGTTATGGAAATTTAGTGTTCTTTGCAAACTACCCTTCCACGTAAAATATAAATGATGATCATTCCTTCGACTACAAATGATTGAACATGAAAAAATATGATTAATAATTCAATCAATCATGTAAAAGCCAACAAGGCACATGCTAACATCTTCTTTAATGATAGTGTCATCCATTATAGAATCTTCTCACCAATACTCTAAGGAGGTGATATTTTCTAAAATGGATTGATTCATTCCAAACTTTCTCGACAAAGTTCAAGGCATGTGTTATCACACTACGCCAAATTTGGCAATAGACAGCGTTTTTTCCTTAATAGATAGCGCTTTTTAGGTGCTATCTATTGGAGCGGTATCTATTAATAGACAGCGCCTGTAAAAAAGTGTTGTCTAATGACACTTGATAGATAGCGCTTGTATGAACAATTGTTATCTATATATTTTTTAATAGATAGCACTTTCTTTAGAAAATGTTGTCTATCAAAGCTCTCATAGACAACACTTGAGATAGACAACACTTGACTCAACAAACGTTTTCTATGAGAGTAGTTTTTCATCAATAGGTAGCGCTTTTTCAATTCATTAGTAGATAGCGCTTGTTCAAATAAACATTGTCTATTTTTCATTAATGGATAATGTTCCTGCAGAGAACAAACAAGATAAGTTAGGCACAAGCGTCACCTTATCCATGTAGTCCGCTATCTCCTCAGTTGGCCTCTTCCTAGTTGGTACATGTCGGTTTGGACCTAAGAGGGGTTACCTGCAAAAGGGACTCCGAAGCTCAAGTGAGTCAAAACTCTCAAAAGGTCAAATCAGTGATTAATGAATGTGTACCTTTAATTACTAGGGTCCACGTGTATTTATAGAGCATTAATTGTGTCTGGTTATCCCATGGGCCGGGCCTTGGCTTGGGCTTTAGCTTGGGCTGTAAGTGGGCCTGGGTCCTAACCCAGGCTCTTAGGACCTATTGAACACGGGGGGCTTCGATTTTACTAAGTACATTGAGGTTGTCAGCCTAAACCGACTACTTTCCTTGGCGGTTTGTGTTGCTCATGTGCTGTCTTAGGCAGGTTATTCCTCTAGACGTCTAGGTTACCGATTTTGGCCGGTTAGGCCAGCCTAAGCCGATTACTTGAATGCTTTGGTATGGTGATCGTTTTATCATTATTTTGTTAAGTTGGCTTGGTGTGGTAGACATAACTTTTTCAATTCATCAATAGATAACATTTTTTAAAACAAGCGATGTGTATTGGTTTGCTTATTTTTTATTATAATTTATTTAATTTTTTGTTCATTCTATTCTTTGACTCACATGCCAAGGCTAAACAGTATGTCCATGAAACAATTTGGTCTAATAATCTTACCCCATCTTCTAAATTAAGATAGATAGTTTTCATAGACAACAAGAGTCTAAAGAAATTTTGGTTTTGATGAAAATTAATAATGTCTAATTTTGATGAACTACTATTTTAATTATGTTCATTATGAAAGACTATAAGATTGTCTCTATAAGAAGCTTAAATGTTGTTAAGCCTAATGGGGTGTTTCAGTAATTAGAGATGACCTAGATGATATGTCTAAAATAATCAAATCTCATAATTTATTCATGATAAACTAGCTTATATATCATAACATAGTCTTGATAAGACAATCCTATGCTTTGATCATTGCAAATGATATTAAGTTTTGACGAACTAATACTTTGTTTTAATTAGTGTTATAAACATATCATTCAACAATAGTGTAGTCATCATCAAACTATCAAACATCAGAATATTCAAACTTCAAGCAAGATTCATGCAATGCTACATAAAAAGCTTCATTAGTCAAAGACATAATGCTCAAGATTTGCTTCAATATACAAGATATCAATTCTCTTTGAATTTGTTAAACCATGGGAGAGAAATTCATCCCTATGAAGATTATGACATAGCAAACTAGACATTTCTCTAAGAATGTTTGCTAAATTTGGTGTTACTGATAAAAAAAATAATGTTTAAAACTAAAGGTATTTCATCCATAACAAATTGAGCATATGGAATATGTTACGTAAATTGAAAGGCTATCAACTCTAGATAAAACTCTCATAGGTGTATCCAAGATCTACATGAAATGTCCCACAATCTTATTTAAGACACTTATGAATAAAAGTCTTATCATTCACAAGTAGCTAATGATCTTACACATACTTATGATATGTTTTTTTTTTATTGACAAATAATTTTAATTAAATGAAGCATTTGGGATAAAAAACTATCATGATTTTTACACAGTAATTAAACATACCAAAAACAATTTTGATCAAACTTCCTTTGCAGGAGATAGCATAACTGTCATGATGTATTTATTATTCATGAACTATATTGTTTTAAGTGCCTATACTAGATCATATGATAAAGGAGCTACCTTAAAGTGATAAAATATGCACTTAAGAAATTTAAACGTAACCTATTATTATAGAATATTTGTTTTCTTTATCTTCTTATTATAATATAACTCTTTAAAGAGATAATTGGACGTAGGAACGTACCGGTTTGAAAAAGTTTTTATCATCTTCACTGTTACACATTTACTTGCCCTTTGTTATCCTTTCACAATTAGTAAAATTATTTTCAAACTTTGTTTTCTAAATTAATAGACAACCCTCTCAAACTATCTATATATTATTCAAAAGGATTTCATATTTTTAAGCTTTATTCAACCTTCATTCTTTTAGAGCTAACATGTATTTTTAAGATAATTAAGTGAAAATGGGATAGCATTGTTTACCCATTTACCACAACCAATGAAAATATTTTCAAACTTTATTTTCTGAACTAGCAGGAAATTCCTGACAAATTCTCTATCTATAAAATCTTTCAAAAGTATTTTATAAAGCATTTTTAAACTTTTTTTCAATCGTCCTTTTAGAGCTAATTTATTTTTTAAGGAGATGCTTTAGTGAAAATTGGATAACATTATTATTGAATTTTTACCCATTTACCGCAGCTCGTGAAGGAACATGTTATAATCTTGATGATAACAAACAATCAATTAACCTAAGGATTTTTATCAAAGAGACTGTAATTTATTATGTGTCTCTAACATTATATTTGTTTGAGATTGTAGATTCATTTCTTTATTTTGGCAAACTCTACAAGAAGATTTTGAGAAGATTAAGAATATCATCCTCAAATATATGGTCGCTTTAAAAGGATAATCCAAACACTTTAGAATTCGTTGAAAACATGTGCTTTTTTTATCATTATGAAAGTTGAGATATGATGTTATCTTCGGTAAAATTCACCTATAATAATAATTATTATAATGTTAACATCGACGTGACATTATTTAAAGTTTTGTATGAAAAAGTGTAAGAATTGTTAAGATTCATAAAATCTTTTAATAGAGTGAAAGTTATTGTGATAAAGAGATAAACAACAAAGAAAGTAAGACATATATAAGATAAGATAAAAACTTCAGTAATTAATAGAAAAAAAAAGTCATATGATAATAGAGTTATTAAGTTTGATAATAATTTTTAATTAATTAATGTTACACTATAAGAAAACTCTCGTTAAAAATTAATTTTAGTAAGAAAAAGAAAAATTAATCATTATAATAACCAATCTAATATCATTTTATAAAATAAAAAATTATTAAAATAATCACTATTATAAAGAAAAAAATTATAATTAATTATTAAATTGATTTATAAAATTTAACTATAAAAATTTTGATTAAAAAATTTTTAATAAACATTAATTAATAAAATTTGTGTTAGAAGAAATAATTTTCAAATTAGTCTTAAATTTACTAATGATTAATTTAATAATATTATAATTTTTTTATTCATAATAATAATTATTGTAGTAACTAATAATTTTTTATTTTATTAATCTATATCTATATCATAATTATTAATAAAAAATTATACGCGCACAGGATTTCTTTCAAAAAGACGAATATTTATTAGATTATTACTCGACCAATATTTATAATAATATACTTAACTTTCATACTTCTAATCATCTGATACCATTATACCATTTTTTTTTTATAATTTTACAATTTTGAATGATTTATACAATTGCATTATACATAAATTTACAAAATCTTCTTGCTGGTAAAATATCCCATATGAACTAGGTTGATAAAAGAATTATTTATGATGAAATTATTTTCTGCTAACAATCTTGTTTTGTCAGAAGGGATACAGATAATAAAATAAAAAATATCTGTACCCTTGAAATAAGACATTACTTGAAACTACAAATCATTACTACAACTTTAATTCAGAACAGTGAGTGGAGCCTACAAGGAAAATATGATGTGCTATTTCTATGTGCAAGCCATTGTAAAGGTGATAAATACCGCAATCTTCGCCCATTGGAATGAAAACAAAAAAGGTTAAAATATATTTTTAAGTAACCCAAGAACTTGCTCTGTGCCAATAAATAAATAAATAAATAAATATATGAATTGAAACTAGGTATATATACTATACTATGGAAATTTCAAATATTTTGTTGACAAGTTATGGCATAGATAGTCAACTTCACTATAGTCAGTCAAAATATTGATTGAGATATTTTCTTAAGATGTTTTATTAAAGGGATTGAGCTGGTTGGTATAAGCCTTGAATAAATCATAGGGCAGAAGTATTGTTCTTGTTATACGTATAATATTTAGATTTTGTTCCCATCATGAATACTTTCATTGTTTTTATAATTGATGAAAGAAAAATACGACAAAGAAAGTGAGAAAAAGACAGTTATAACAAAAAAATAGAGTGAGATAAAATACTAAAGTACATATGTAATGAGTATGTGATCATTCTTTTATAATAAAAAAAATAATAAAATTATTATTATTATTATTATATTAGTAAAAAAAGAGATTTTGACATATTTTTAGAGTCTTATTCTAGTTCTCTAATCAAAGTACACTGAGACAAGGTAAAAAAAGTGAGGTTTTAGATTTCGATTCTTAATCGAAGAATGTCTTTGATAGATATATTTTAGTTTTGGAAGCAATCAAAACTTATATATGATATAAAAGATTAAAATGATTTAAATACAAAAATGGGAGCATGCTTCGAATAATGGAATTCAGAAATGGGAGGCTACATCTGTATGGGGTGGGTAACAAAATGAACAATGCCTAAATAATGAAAGGAGAAGGTGTGAGCAACCAAGGTGTCAATAACGGAACAAGGCATGACCTGGATGAACCTATGACAAAAACCGAAATGTGTCATTGTGTCTCCTTTTTGCAAACAAACATTAAACAGACCAAAACAAATGCGAGAAAGGGGAAAACAAATCTCCAAACAACAAGAGATGGTTCATGGCAACCAATAATAAAAATGGAGAGGAAAGGAAAATAAGATGCTTCGTGAGGAGAGGAGATGAGAACAAGATGTTTCGTGGTGACCAACAATAGCAATGGAAAAGGGTTTTGCATGGGGAGGAGACCAACCATGGCTTCTTCAGTCGTAATGGAGAAGAGAGAGTGTGGGTTTTGTATGTGCTAAGGGAATACAAAGGTTCTAGAATGACCCAATGTTGTGCCGGTGAATTAACTTTTCTAAAAATTTAATCCTAGGCAGAAGAATAAGCTTTGTTTCTTTATAGAACTGAAGTCTACAGTTATGCAAATATTTTCAAAAATGTCACCACGTCATTGTAGGCTTTGATTTTTTAAAGAACCAAAGGTTATACCAATATAGACTTCGGTTATTTTAGAACCAAAACTTATAGTTGTACAAATAATTTCAAAAAAGTCACCGCGTTTTGAAAATTTTCATTTTTCTTAAAATTGAAACCTATTAGGCGAAGTTAAATCATCTTCTTGTACTAATGTATTATAATTATGAAATTAAATATAAATAGTTTTTATAATTTTATTGTAAATAATTTTTATTTATTTTATAGGTAGTTTTATAATTAAAAAAACTTTAAATACTAATTTAGTCTGTATTATTTTTTGAGTTCATTAATGTAGTCCTTTTTTTTATGAATGAAGTCCTAATTTCATTTTTATCAATGAAGTTCTAATTTTCGTTAATTTAGTCCTTTTTGGTAACGTCATTTAAATAGTTTACAGTAAAGTGAACATGGTATGTCATGCATCAATTTGTGATTTTTTAAATTTTTTCTTAATTTAAAATAAGATTGTGCATATGTCATGTCAACATGTCAGTGTCTTATAATTAATTTAGTCCTATATTTATAATTTTGATTCAATCCAATCCCATTTTTTTTAAAATGGAGCAATTTCGTACCCCTTCAATTCGATAATAAATTTAATTTTTATATAACTGTTATATTTATTTTTATATTAAAATTCACATTTTTATTAAATATTTCTAAAATTATTTTTATACCAACTCTAACTGTATTATTAGACTATAATTATTAGATTTATATTTGATATTTGCTACCTATAAAAAAATAGGGTTAGAGTTTGGTTTAGGATTAAAGTTGATTTACAATTAGAAGGAAAATTATTCATTTTTTAAACCAAGTCTAACCTTATTTTCTATGGGTAGAAAAATTCAAACATATATCTAATTATTATATTATAATACTATAGTTGTTAAGTATTTAAACGGCGATATTAAAAAAGACTAAATTGATGAAAATTGACAAAAATTAGAACTTCATTAAATAAAAAAAAAAGGCTACATTGAACAAACTCAATAAAAATAGAGACTAAATTAGTATTTAAGTCTTAAAATAATTGGTTAGGTTTAAAAAATAATTAAGTTAAAAAAACATTAAATTTTAAAGAAATCATAAAATTGATAAAATAATTATTTTAATTTAAAAAAACTGTTATTTAAAGGATAAATTTAGAAAATAAATGTGAACACAAAATTGATGATTCCCCTTTATATATAGGTATAGGTAAAATAATATATTTTGAACATAAAATGAGATGTAAAAAATTGAAAATATAAAAAGATAAGATACACACTAAAATAAAAGGTATATTAATTAAGGTAAAAATTTAAAAATTCTTAAAATGTATTTATAAATTATTTATTTACATTTCATATCAATATGTTTTATTTTTAATTTAATTTTTGTTAAAATTATAATACTATTACATCTTATTCTTATCTTTACAATAATAATAACGAAACTAATATTGTGTTATTAATTATTCTTATAAATAATTACTTTTCAAACAAAAATATATTTAATATTTTAATTTTTTAGAATAAAACATTATTTTTGTTCTCATTTATGTTTGCTCATATAAGATTAAAGTAATGTGTAATCATTATACTTATAACTCTATATACTTTAACTACTTTACATACTTTAAGTGATGTGGTGATCATTCAAGTAACTAGTCATGTAACTTAAGTGATAATTTGTAACTTAAGTGAGATAGCTTGTTGAGATGATTTTCTTTCTTCTAAAAGCATATCGCTTAAGTGTTGAGGGACATTCAAGCGATATGGTTTATTCTTCAAGTATTATTTTTGAGCGCTTATGCATGACATAAAGATAGTGTACACATGTTAACAAAGATATCACAACTTCACTGTTATCTAATAATGAATATAAGACTTCAAGTGATGAAAAAGTTGATGGAAGCTTACATCTAGATTGGTAGTAGGTGTACATAAAATTTAGTATTAGATGTTTTATGTCATTAATTAATATCAAGAATGTAAGTCAACTACAATATGGTGGATTTAGGATATGTCAAGTGTCATTCTATGGTGAAACTTGTTTATAATTGTTTCTATGTACATGTTTATGCTTCTATTTGTCTGTACATACGTATATGTTTGTGTCTATTTATGTATTTGTTTGTTTATTTGTGTTTGTCTCAATGTATGCCTATTTATTTATTTATGTGTTTGTATTCGTTTTCTGTGTATATATTTCTATGTGTTTGTGATTTTGTCCTTGTGATTTTTATCTATCTTAAAAGATTATGAGAGTTTTTTTTTTTATATCATTTCTTTAAAAGTACTACTTTATATTATCATTTTATGTCATGATACTACATACATTTTATCTCAACTACACATTAAAGAAAAACATCTTTAGTGTTTAAGAGTATTTTATTTTGAAAAAAATATTTTTTATGAGTTCTATTTAAAAAATGATAGACTTAAATTCTTTTATCTTATTTTTTTTATTCTTTTATTTGTTACCAAAGAGAAACTAAAAAAAACAAAGAGATAAAAAAACCATAATAAAAAATGGTTACATAAATATCATATATTTTTGTCAACACATTTTTGTTCTTTATTCTACTTTATATCCCATTTTAAATAAAATTAATAATTAAAATTGATTTTACAAAATTAATTGTGTATTAAATAGTTGATACAAAAAGGGAAAATATAGTAGTATATAGAGAAAATATTAAAAAGTAATATTTTTACAAAGTATAAAATATTACTGAAACTTTTATTTTTAATACTTGTATCAAGATGGTAAACTATCAGATAAAATATAAACTTATTCGTATCAATCAAATAACTATTTTTTAATATGGATAGGTTTAATAATTAAGTGTAAGAATATGAAGTGATGGTAGTATTATTTGGATGTTTGTATTTTGGGATTTGTGCAGAGAGAGAGTAGGTGAGACATTAAGGTTCAGCCATTTAATCAGAAAGAGTAGGTTTTTGCAGGAATGGTACATAATCTGATTGGAGTAGATTCTGGTCCTTTGTTCGCCATTTTCACACATTCATTGTATCTATCCATTCATACATACATACTTCATGCATCACACTAATTCTACCATGTTATTTTTTATTATACCCATACTTATCCAATTTCCAATTCTTTTGTTATTTTTATTTCAAATTTAATTACACCTATCAACATTTTTAAAATAATATTCATTGTGAATATTATTTTTAACCATTTCCAGGGTTTTTTTTCTCGGCAATTAAATAAATAAAGAATTAATTAGATATTTAACCTTTTTATAAAAAAACATATATACATGTCATAATAGCATAAATTACATAATCTAACTCTGGACCTCGTCAAACTCTTATAACTTTTACAAAAGAAAAATAATACTTTAAGAAAATTTTGTTTGACAGACTTTGATAAACGATTATTTTTAGTTAAAAAAATTCTCAAAATTTATTATTTAATTTTTGAAATTTCCATAAAAAAATGAAAAATTACTTAATTTAGTAACTTTGTCAACTTTGTCAAGAAGAAACACTATAAGAAAATATTTCATTAGTAATCAATTTTAAAGATCAAAAATTGTTAGTCACTATAGTGACCAATTTGGATACCAATTTACAAAATTAAAAATTATTGATTATTAAAATAGTTACTATTATAAATAAAAAAATTATAATTGGTCACTAATTAATTAGAGACCAATTTAGTAACTAAGTCATTTTGGTAGCCAAAAACCTAGGTAGCTAATTTTTAGTGACCAATTTCCTATGGTAGCCAAAACCATGATAGCTAATTTTAAAAACCAATTTAGTGACCAATTATAATTTTTTATTTATAATATTAACTATTTTAGCAACCAATAACTTTTTACTTTGTAAATTAGTATCTAAATTAGTCATTATAGTAACTAACAATTTTTTGTCACTAAAATTGGTTACTAATAAGACATTTTCTTGTAGTGATGTTTGTTAAAAAATCATTTTCGTTTACAAAATTTTATTATGTTTGATACACCTTTTATTACTATTATCTATGATGCACTTGTTAATAATTTTAGAATCGGTCTTCCATAGTATTGCACATGTAATCCTTTTATGGTTGTTATTATGATATTTTAGACCAAATTCTTCATCTATCATTCCTAATACATGCACACAACCAACAAAAACATAATATAACAGGGTGATAGGCCTCTACCTCCCATTGAAGCTAAATCTAAGATATAAAGTTATTTTTGAATACTTGTAATACAAGTTTTCAAGTATAGACATCAATCGGAGTATGAGAAAGTAAGTTTGAGGATTTTGTTTCTAATCCAAGCTCATGCTTTTAGTTGTTACACATGCAAATATTCCACCCCATCAACCTTTGCATTTCTAAACAAAACTTTATTTCTATGATCCTATATACTTCTCATTAAAGCCATTTAATTAACCTTCTAGATTTCCTTTTCTATTCAACCCTAGCATGTTAAAATGAGGAAAATTTTGCATGACTTTGTTGTGTAAGACTGCTATTATTCCTATCCATTTATAACAGCGACCCAAAACCGAATTTTCTACCTTACATTCAAAAATTAGATGTTGACATGACTCTTCATAGTTTGTACACAACACGCACATCTTATATGGAATTAGTATATTTATATGTTGGAGATTTTTCTTAGTTGCCACACTACTCAAACCCACTCTCCAAATAAAATGCTTGACATTAAGGATTGCATTTGTCTTCCATATCATATAGAAGAATTCATTAGAATTTTTTATGCAAATTTTACAATGTATATCTCTAACTCATCCCCTTTCCATTTTCAAGAATCATGTCCCTGTATCCGTGGTGCATACTTTACTAATACTTGTCTCAACATATTTACTTGTGTTAATCTCACGTAAACCACTCCACCCTTCACCTTATTTTCCATTCCCATATATAATTGTTCCATACATCCATTTATATATATATATATATATATATATATATATATATATATATATATATATATATATATATATATATATATATATATATATAAAAATAAAAATAAAAATTTATATAAAAAAAAAATAATATA
>Ga0214544_1003411_pt1 | contig 32895 bp, 20 predicted proteins | sample CNSS3metaG_FD_160074 | JGI IMG/M metagenome (GOLD analysis project Ga0214544, IMG submission 160074) | Root nodule microbial communities from cowpea collected in UCLA plant growth center, Los Angeles, California, USA - CNSS3 | ecosystem: Host-associated > Plants > Roots > Nodule | place: USA...
TAGGGGTCAACGCAGTGGTCAAAATAATTACGTGTCTCTACTGCCTCGGTTAAGAGAGAACCGAGGCATATTGCATCAGTGAAAAAAATAAATAAATTAAATTAGTGGTCAACGCGTTGAGTCAAATATTTTTTTAGCCATATGCCTCGGTTATTATGACAACCGAGGCATAAAAGTTGAATTTAATTACAAAACTGCCATCGCGTGCTTTTATGCAGCGGGTCCGCATGAACCGAGGCATATACAGCGCTGTAAAAGCTCTAAAATGCACTAGTGCTAGTTCAAATAGTTATTATAACTTTATAATATTTGAACAAAGTTCTTAAACATTTAAAACTACTAAACTAAATCTAACAAACAACTTCTAAATTCTTAAATCTAGAAAGAAAATACTTTGCCAACGTTTTTTGAACATAGGACAGTGCTTTTGAATCCATTGGCTGTTTGTCCATGAAATTCTGCAAAAGTAAATTGAAGTTAGAATTATTGCATATGAAAATGAATTAGGATGTGTTTGAATGGGATATATCATATTACATCATCCCAACTACTTCTATAACTGGATTGCACAATGGTTTTCATCTATTACATGACGTAGTAGCCACATTCAAAGCTTCCCTATTTGTTTATTGCACTACACCATATTTAAACCCATTAGAAAATTATATGATAATACATAGTAAATGAATAATATAGTATTTTAGGTACCTTGAGGAGCTACCATGTGACATGTTGAGTTGTGGCACTTGATCCACTACTCATTATGCTTTGACCACTAAAAGCACTAAATATAATAACATTTAATGATAGAAAACATGACATTGTATGTTCAAGGTCAATGAAGTACTAGGATTTTCTTAAAATAGACATATATATATATATATATATATATATATTTATTTATTAATGTCAATGATGACTACATTAAAAATTAGTGAAAACATATTTAAAATGCTAAAATATATCTTATTAAATAAGGATAAACTTACTTAAGTATATACGGAGTAATGTAAATTTGTTTATTTCCATCCAATATGACTTTGTTGATGTAGATTCGTCTTTCTGTAGGGAGTTACCGATTGGTTACAAGACCGAGGGTTTATAAACTCATGTGTCATCCTTCCCCGCTTCCAAGCACAAACCATACAAATACCTAAATTTTATACATAATAACATCATGTATGTGTATAAGGTAAAAAAATAAAATGATTAAAAGTTAACTTACATCATCCATAGTTGCAGGTGAATTGAATAGAGAGGAAAATGATGAAACAAAAAAAGTTTATAAAAGGAAAATCTAACTTACTATGACGAATTTTTGCATTAACTGTCATAGTTACTTTAAAATTAAGGTTAAATATGTTTGATCCCTTAACTTTTAGTGAATTTTGGAATTAATCCATTTCGAAACTTTGGACCAATTTGGTCATTCATCCTTCGAAATACGTGGATTTAGTCTTTTTAATCAAATTTTGGTAGGTTTATTTGATGTTTCGTATGCATTTTAGGATTGTATTTGAGTTGTTTGACACATTTTTGCTTTAATGTTAAGTCAAATACTATTATGAAACGCGTTTGAAATGTCAAATAAAGTTAACAAAATTTGATTAAAAGGACTAAATTCACGCATTTTAAAAGATGAATGATTAAATTGGTCCAAAGTTTCAAAATAGACTAATTCCAAAATTTACTGAAAGTTAAGGGACCAAAAACATATTTAACCCTTAAAATTACTATAACTGGTCCAGGTATACCTGTCATAGTAAGTCCAACTTACTATGACAGGTTTTTGTGGTGTCATAGAAAGAACACATTTTTTATGACTCCTACAACTATGATGCTTGAATACCTGTCATAGTAAGTCCTTCTTACTTGTCATAAATTGTGTTTTTTTGCACTAGTTAACTTTTGATTTCCAGCTAAGGTCTTCTCTAAATAAGATTGGTAATTGTATAATAGAAGCTTGCTTTGTTTGCAAAAAACAGTGATATCCTATGGAATCTCTGTTAGGTTTGTACCTATGGATGCAACAACCTTCCTCAATGTGGCTAGTGGATCATCTAGAGACAATACTCATTTTTTAGTGACTTGCAACCCTTTTTCATGTTGTTACACACGAAACAAATAGGACATTAGATAAGAAATTAAATACTGCATATGTAACAATATTAGTGTAGATACAAACCGAAGTATAACATGGTGCTATACTCACGAGATGTTTGGCCCAAGCGATGAAGGTGCAAAGCTTCTGATAGAGGACTATCCCAAGATTCCATACAAGAAGAACTTGAAGATGAACTTTTGGGTTTTCTTTTAGAAATTAGTTATGTTTTATGTTTTTGGGTTTTGAGCTTTCTTTTATAATTAGTTTATGCTTTTATGTTTTGGGCTTGGGCCTTCTTATAGGGTTTGCAGGTTTGCTTAAACTTATGTGCCTATAAATAAAGGTACTAAAAACTGATGTAGACACTTTTAGTCATATATTGAATTTGATTTTCATTAAAGAGAGGGTTCTCTTTGTTCTTGGCTTAGGCCTCTGGTTCTTATCAAAGATTAACATCTTTGTGGCGAATCTTCACTTGACTTATCAATCTGCTAGATTATGGCGTCCTCCATCTCTGTCTTATTCTGCGTTCTTCTCTAATTTATTCGTGTCGTGCCTCTTGAGGATTCAAATTCAGAAATGATCACACTCTTTCCTGGATAGGATCGTATCAGCTTCCGATGAAATACAAACCTCCGATGTCAATATAGGAGTTGGAACATCAACATAAGGTATCGTTTCCACCATAACCTTTAGCGAATGAGAGGGGAGAGACTGGCCATTTAACATGTTTGAACTTTCAAAGTTATTCCTATAGGTCACTAATCAAGGGCGAGATACATAATCAACTATTACTGGACCTGCCACCCTTCCAAAACACTTTGTCCACTACCAAGACTATCAAGAAAGGACTTCTTGATAACCTTTCCTGAAGATCATGGCCAACAAACTTGAAACAAAGATAGAAAACAAAAATTAGAAGACTAACAATTCTGATCTGGATCAATCTCTCATACCTACTAGTCCTTATTACCTACATCCTAGAGAAAGCCCAGGTTTGGTTCTTATTCCTACTACTTTGAATGATACTAATTATGCATCTTAGAGCAGGAACATGCAAAGGGCACTATTATATAAGAACAAACTGAAGTTTACCAATGGTAGCATCAAAACCCCTCTCCTTAGTGACTCTACCTACGAAGCATGGGAAATGTGTAATGTGATGATTCTTTCGTGGATCATAAGGACTCTTGCACCAGACATTGTAGAGAGTGTGTTGTGTATTGACTTTGCCAAAGAATTATGGGATGAATTAAAGAAGAGATTTCTCAAGGAGATTATTTTCAAATTTCAGATCTTCTACAAGAGATTCATTCCATCAAACAAGGAGAAAGGAGTATAACGCAGTTCTTTATAGAACTAGAGAAATTGTGGGAAGAATTAGAATTCCTACGGCCAATACCAATTTGCACCTATGGTAAACCCTGTGAGTGTGATCTTTCTAAGTCTTTCTTAAGGCAAAGAGAAACTGAGCATGCTATTTGTTTTCTAAAAAGGTTGAATGATAACTACAATAATGTCATAACTCAGATTTTACTGATGGATCGTTTGCCTAGCATAAGTTTTTTCTTTAATAATGCAACAAGAAAGGATAAATGGTGGTTCCAAAAATTTCAATAATGAAAGCAAAGTGTTGTTAAACATGGCTGACAAAGGGTACAAAACCCAAGAACAAGGTCCTTAGAGAGGCTAAGGAATAGGTCTTGGCTCTCGTGCACAAGGGAGAGGCAGAGGGAGAAATCCCCACCAGCGAAAGCAATGTACCTACTGCCACAAAATGAATCACACTACAGAAGAATGTTATTCGAAACATGGATATCCTCCATGGTACAAAAACAAAGAAGTGAGTAGGAAAAAGGATCTTACAATGGCAAAAATGGAGGTTCTCAACAAGTCTACAACCTCAACATTAATTCTGAAACTCAAGGACATGCTAATCAGGCTTTCAAGGAAGACACTACTGCAGTAACCTCTCTAAGTGCTAATCAAATTCAATGACTGTTAAAACTTCTTGATGAGAAGAGTGATTCGAAGCATGTTGTCAGCAATGTCACAAGCACAAACAACAACAATTCCACTCATAAGCCTTAACAAGGTAAACTCTGGATTTTGGATACAAGGGCCACCGATCATGTGACCTATGATCTAAACCATTTTCTAGTTTCTATAAGATTAAGCCTATCACTGTAAAATTACCAAACAACTCTACTGTCATAGATGAGTTTGCTGGAACTAAGGTTGGGCAAAAAACCTAATTTTCTTGATCCGATCCATTTTTGCTCCGATCCGATCCATTTAAAATCCATATTATTAAAAATTCAATCCATTTAAAATCCATTTTAATGGATCTGAATTTTAATCAAATCTACATTTTATATATTTTATGGATTGGATATCCATTCTTGAAATCAAGATTTTCTAATATGGATAATCCAAAAAATCCCATCCAAACTTTCAATTTAAATTTTTAGTTGGGTTAGGCAAAAGGTTTAGATGGGCTAGGTCAAATTCAGACTCGGATAGACCTGCTCGACTTGTACAAATCGGATGGGCCCGACGACCAGAATGGGCTAGGTGGACCTAACAACATGAACATGTTAGGTGGGCCCAACAAACCGGACGAGTTGATCGGGTCTGACAACTAGAAAAAGCTGAGCGAGCCCGATGACCTGAACGGGCCAGGTGGGCTCGATGACCTGAATAGGCCCGACGACCCGAATAGGACAACCAGTTTTGAAGACTCAAATGGGTTGGGCTGGGCCAACCCGATGACTCAAACAATTTGTGCACGACTACTTGTACGGATTAGGGAGGCCTGACGACCCTGATGGGCCGAGCGAGCTCGACGACTTGGACAAACTGAGTTGGCCTGACAAGTCGAACAAGCTGAGTCGGCTCGACGACTTGGACGAGCCGTGCTAGGCGCCCCATATGGACTGGGTAGGCCCGATGACCCGAAAGAACCAGGCGGGCCCGAAGACCCAGATGGGTTGAGCTAGGCCAACCTGACAACTCAGATGGCTCGTGTCTAACGACCTGTATGGACTAGACAAGCCTATCAACTGTGATGGGACGAGCGAGCCGGATGAACCTGATGGGTCGAGCGGGCTCAACGACCCAGACAAACTGAGTCTGTCCGACGACCCAAACAGGCTGAGTCGTGTCGGCATTAAGGACACAAGTTTTATAAAAATCAATTTAAATTTCTTTTCTAAAAAATAGATTCTGAATTTTGAAATTGATCAAATATTTGTTTTGATCTTATTCATTTTGACATATGGGGTCTTATCTCTATTCTCTCTATACATGGTCATAAATAATTCCTAACTATTGTTGATGATTATTCTAGACATACTTGGGTGTTCTTATGCATTCCAAAGGGGAAACTAGAAATCTTTTATTGAATTTTGTGGTTTATGTTAAAAATCAATTCAACAAACTCATTAAGAACATTAGATCTGATAATGGCCCAAAATTCGAATATGTTGATTTGTATGATTGTTATGGCATCACACATCGAAAGACTTGTGTTGGAACCCCACAACAGAACTATGTTGTTGAAAGGAAATACCAACACATTCTAAATGTGGCTAGGAGCTTACTTTTCTGGTCAAAACTTCCTAAATGCTATTGGTCCTATGTTATTAACCATGTTGCCCATTTGATAAACAGAATGCTTTCTGTTGTTTTGAAAAATAAATCCCCCAATGAAGTGCTAAATCTAAAGCCTCCCATATATCTTGACTTAAAAACCTTTGGATGTTTATGCTTTGCCAACCTCTAATTTGAATAGAAACAAGCTTGACCCTAGAGTCAGGAAATTTGTTTTCATTGGTTTTAAGAATGACATAAAAAGTTACATTCTTCTTGATATTAAAACCAAGGAAATCTTCATAAGTAGAAATGTTTTGTTCTATCAAAATGTTTTCCCATGTAGCTCCCTTGAAAGTGACAAAAAAAGACTGAGTATCTTGTTGAAGACCTAAGATTTCTGAACAATCCCCAGATTAATGAAAGAGATGATCAAAATGGTTTTAGAAATTCTGCAGAACAAGATAGGAATGATGAAGGCACAAGTGATCTCAAAGCTGACAGAATGTTGGATAATGTTTCAACACCTGGACAAGATGACCATCAATCTGAAAACAAAGGAAGAGTTCAACATGACTCTGAAGTTGATGAACATAACAACATCAATGATGACATTCAAAATCTGAGATGATCTAGAAGAGACAGAAGAGCTCCTGATTACGTAAAGGACTATTAGGTTAATTGTTCCTTTACCATGAATAATTACTACAAATATGATAATGCTAATCATTCTAAGTCCGGTTATAAAAATTCTTACCCTATTGATTCTGTTGTTGCTTATAATAGCCTATCAAGAGACCACTTAAATTACACTATGGCTATTACTGCCAACCATGAACCTCAATCATATGTTGAAGCTAGCAAAAACAATAAATGGGTTTTCAAAATCAAATATAATGTTGATGGCACCATAGAAAGACATAAGGCTAGATTAGTTGCTAAGGGATACTCTTAACTCGAAGGAATAAATTATTTTGATATTTTTTCTCCTGTTTCTAAACTAACCATTGTGAGAATCATCCTAGCCCTTACAACTACTAAGGATTGACACTTACATAAACTTAATGTTGATAATGCCTTCCTACTTGGAGACCTAAATGAAGAAGTCTATATGACACCTCCACATGGGCTAAACATTCCTAAGCAATGGCAAGTTTATCGCCTAACTAAGTCTTTGTATGGCCTTAAACAAGCAAGCCGATAATGGTTTGCAAAGTTGTCATCCTTTCTTCTGAATCTTGGTTTTATTTAATCAAAATCTGACTATTCTTTATTTACTCATAAAACTACTAGTACTTTCACTGTTCTTCTTGTGTATGTAGATGATGTTATTCTGGCTGGAAACTCCATGGACATCATCAACAAAACCAAAACTCTCCTACATCAAACTTTCAAAATTAAAGATTTAGGAAAGCTAAAGTATTTCCTAGGCTTTGAAGTTGGCAAAACAAAGAAAGAGATTCATTTATGCCAAAGGAAATATGCCTTGGACATATTAGATGAGGCTGGAATGCTTAATAGCAAACCTTGTCAAACCCCTCTTATGAATAACACAAAGGTTCTTTTTAATGCTGACATGCCTGTACATAATGTTGAATCATATAGGCGCCTAATAGGGAAGCTTCTCTACCTTACTAACTCTAGACTAGATATTAATTATTTTGTTCACTCACTTAGCCAATTTGTGCAACCCCTACTGTACAACATCAACAAGCCACTCAACATATTCTGAGATATGTAAAGGCTGACCATGGTCATGGATTATTCTGTCCTAAAGACAATGAAACATAGATTAAAGGCTTTAGTGACTCTGACTGGGCCATTTGCTCTGAAACCAGACGCAACATCATTGGTTATTGTATTTTCCTAGGTAGTTCTCTAATCTCATGGAAATATAAGAAACACAACATTATTTTTAGGTCTTCTTTAGAAGCCAAATACATAACTCTAGCTACCACAACCTGTTAAATCAAATGGATCAACTACCTTTTTCAAGATCTACACATCTAACAAGCCACTCAGCGGTCTTTTTTTGTGACAATCAATCAGTTAGGCACATCGCTCAAAATCCTTCCTTTCACGAGCGAACGAAACACATTGACATTGACTGCCATGTGGTTTGTGAGTACCTCCAAAGTAATCTCTTTCGTCTCCTACTGATTTCCTCCAACGAATAACTTGTTTATGTCTTTACGAAGGCCCTTCACCATACCAATTTTAAGGTGAACATCAACAAGCTTAGGATGTTGAGCATTCACCACCCAATTTGAGGGGAGGGTATTAAAACCCTAAACCCTTTTAGGGTTTCCTTTTTCCCCTCCTTGATCTAAGGATAACTAACTTGGTCGGTTATCTAGGGTTTCCCATTTCCTTTTGCCCTCTCAAATTTGTTTATATAATAAGATATGAGATCCCATAAGCTTGTAACAAAACACAATAGTTTTGGTTGAAATGCACAGATTCTTACCTGGCTTTTTTTCGTTGCTCTTCCCTTAAATTTCCTCTCTGCCTTTCGTGCGCTTCTCCCAGCCTTGCGTTTTTCTCCATTGGGTTCTCTTTTGAGAACCATGAGCCACTCACAAAGGTTCTTCTCTGCCACAAAAGAGAGAGTCTTAGTACTTTATTAAAGCATCTTTTTGAAAACTCAAAAGAATGTTAGATTGAAATCAAGGCATGCAAAGAATAACTGAAAAAGGAGGAGGGCGAAACAACAAAATTCTAGATCATTGTCAAACATAACTAGGCCTTTCTCCTTCAAAACCATACTTTATTAAGCCAATAAGACATAGCCCAAAAGAAATAAAAACTCATTGATGGCCCGTGATGATAAGAGCTTGGGCCCATGTTCCACTGATGACTTTAATTCTTCTTGAATTTGTTTGGCCACGGCTAGGAGGTATGCCATAATAAGATGAGTTTTGAGACGATCAATAAGGCCAGCATGACCAACTTTAATTGCAAAAATCCACCAACATCCAATAATAGAATTTCAATATGGTAACATGATGAGCTCTAAAGTTCCATTGTTTTTAAAAGCATTTATTTCATCAAGCATGGTTAAATGGTAACCAGGCTAAGGCTTCACCTACAAATTTTGGAATTGACACAAAAGAAAAACATGAAAGGCAAGTATAACAAGGTGGACATAATCTATGGCAACTCAAAGTAGTTTAAAGGGAGAAGGATTATGGGTAGATCTTATACCTTTATGGAGGGCAATTAGAAGTTCAAACTCACTTATCGAAGTCGAAGGGGATGAAGGAATTGGTACTAGAGGTGGAGAATTCAAAAGTGCACTAGACACAATAGGAGGATCACATAAAATAGGGATAAGGATTACAATACGTAGACACACAAGAAGAAGGAGGCTTAAAGTAAGGGAAAACTCATTAAAGGTGACATATGCGAAAATGAAATAAGGGTTAAGAGAAGTAGAGAAGAATTTATATACTTTCTATAATCTAATGAATCACAAAAATAGACATTTGTGTGACCTAGGATGTAGTTTATCAAGTCCAAAGCTAATATTATAAGTAAAGCATGTATATCCAAAAACTTTAAGAGGCAAAGAATGTAGTGGTTAATGTGGAAATAAAATAAAATGTGGAATTTTGTTATTTGAGATCAAACATGGAATGCAATTTGTGAGATAACATGCATTAAGGACAACATCACTGCAAAATGCTAAGGAACCTTACTAACATTATCATTGTTTAGTTTGAACAAAAAATCCAAATTGATTTTTAATTTCATTGTAAAATCTTTGAAATATAGAAAACAAATCAAAGTGATTTTGAATTAAAAACAACCAAGTATATGTTGAATAATCATCAATAAAAGTATCAAAATATTGAAACCTTAAGTTTGTCTTAACACGACTTGGTCCTTAAACGTCAAAATGATCTAAGACAAAAGAAGATGAAACACATTATGAAAGAATTCTAGGGAAAGAACTACGAATGTGTTCTCCTAATTGACACGACTCATAATAAAATTAGATAACATAGACAAACTTAGGACGAATTATTGCATCTTGGCAAGCTAGGATAACCTAGTTTTGCATGCATGAGAAAGAGAATCCATTACTGAACCAACATGTTTTATATGTCTAGAGATACTAAAGACCACGAGACACATCCAATGTCAATTATTTGACCCAAAATCTAGTCATGTAAACATACATAATTTTTTGTAAAGGAGATAATACAATCAAGGGAATAAATGAGACAACTAAAAGATAATAAGTTAAATGGAGACTTGGAACATAAATAACATTATTAATGGATAGGAAAGGAAGAAAATGAACATTAACAACACCAAGTAAGGAGACTTGAGACCCATTAGCCATGGTAATAGAAGGCGAATAACTCAAAGTAGACATAAAAGAGAAAAAAAAAATATTACCAGTAATGTGATCTTTGACACCTAAATTTGGAACCCAAAGGTCATAAGAGTTTGAATGAGTGAAGCACACAAAATATGTGCCTATGTGTGCAATAAAAGTAGTGGAACTAAAGTTCTAATGATTTTTATACCATTTTGTGAAATTCAGTAAAGATAGTAGGTTGTCCTAAAGGATTATAGGACACAAGAGCAATAAAATAAGCCATAACTACTCGAAAAGAGTGAAAATAATTACTAGGATTGAAACAACCAAAAATAGTGACAAATATTCCAACGACACCTAATCATAACAAAAATGATTGATTTGGAAAAATGGTGTCGTTATGCTAAAAATAATAATTAAAAAAAATAACAACGACAAACTATGGATCCATTAGAGAGATAAAGAGTAACCCTAGCTTTGGGTACCATGTTAAAAGAAAAAGAAAGAAGCATATGATGAATCTAAAATGCGTGTTGAACACGTAGGATTATGCATTTATAAATAAGAAAATATAAAGAGATGAGCTTAAGGCCGTTATATTTAAAAGTAACACATTATATTGTAACTAACGATATTTAATCATATCTTAACAATAACTTACATATGCCTTTTAAAAAGACTAATGTTAAGTGTGTTCTAGCAAAGTCTAAAATTTGATCCAATATGAGAATTATATTAATAAGTGAACCATAGAGTAATAATAAATCGAGTAAGTTTATTTCAATCTAAGGCTTATATCTAAACATGTCACATCGTGTAAAAATGTAAATTAGCACATTTTTAATGTTTAATAATGATCACTTGTGTTTATTAAAGAGAAGGTTAATGTTAATATGCAATTAATTTTGAAGGAACCACTGGGGTTTTTAAATTTACAAAGCTAAAAACAAATGAAAAAAAGGCTAAATTCAAGGTCAATTGATTATTAACATTAATTTTTTCTTTAATAAACACAATTGACTATTATTAAAGAATATAAACATGATGCACTTCCCTAATCATTAATAAAGTTCCAAAAAAATTAATGGATTAATTTTTTTTTATTAAGATTGCCATTTTTTTCTTACTATACTAAAATGGTTATTTACTCTTTTACACTTATAGTAAACATTCACATCCAATTCTTTAAAGATAAAAAAAAGGAAAATGGAATTATCGATAATAGCAAAATTTCGTTAGTAAAAAAAAAGTACCAACTGTAAAGTGATATCCAAAAATTCGTCGGTAAAATATTCATTAGTAAATTTTATCGACAGGTTGGAAAAATTAGACTGATAACCAAAATTCGTCAATAGTTATCCATTGGTAATTATTGTGATGTGGTTATTCTTCATCTACCTTTCCAAACAAAACCTTTTAGTGTGTCTTCTTGCAACAACAAAATTGTAGACAATGAATTTATACCATTTTTGTTTCTCAACTTAGACCTCCTTTTACCACCTCTATTATCATTGGTAGACCATATACCCATTGCTACAAGGCAATTCACAGAAGTTCAAACTTGTCATTCAATTACTTCAAACTTGGAGTAGCTTGAACCTTCTCAAGAGAGAGGGTTCTCCTTTGTACAACAAGGTCTCCTTAAAGTGATCATGTGTCTCAAATAATTAACAAACCAACGGTCACGCCTGATCTCATCATCAATATGAATACAATATTTTCCAGATCTAGGAATCAATTTCTTGAACTCGTTTAACTTTTTATTATTTGCCTTTTCATTACTCATCTTGTATGAGTATAACGTTTGCTTCAAATATAGGCGATAACTTGGTCATACATACCCTATCGAGCTTTATCCAAAGTCCAACTATAGTCTTCTTCTTTAAGACATGCCTTAACACCTTATTTCCAAGTCTTTGAACAATTGCGAAATTAGCCTTATCTAACAACATTTTTTGTTCTTCTTTGCCATTGATGCATCAAACCTAGATTGACCTTGTATATCTTCGAAGAGGCCTTGTTGAACCAAAAGAGCATACATCTTCATCATAATCCAAAACCATTCAGACTAGTGAATTTCTCAACTCATACTTTGTGAAAGTCATGATGATTGAATTCCATGCTTACCACACTAGTTTGTATTGGAATAATTCATAAAATCACTCAAAAATGTCTTACCACACAAATGTGATAAAAATTAAAGATTACACTGGAAATAATAGAAGGTAAACAGAAAAAGAGGGATAAAAATAAAGTATTAACAAACTCATTTGGAAATCACGTCTTCTTATAACAAAACTAAAAAGACACTAGACGATCTCATCAAATGATCTTAACATAGCACACAATCCTTAATAGACATTGTAAAACTAGTCGTCACCTTATTTGTCCTATTGTATATAAACACAGAACTGTCTAAAGCGTTTTAGACTATATAAAAACCTTTTATCTTCTATACAAGATTTTGATTAGTTAATTCTTCACACATATCATCATTCTCTATCACTTGCTCATTATTTATTGACTTTTTAGTGTTTCTGTATCTTCTTTTATATTTATATTTACGCTTATATAAAAGTGATTCAAATTAGAGTTACCAAATTATTTTAAACACTACAAGAGTTCAAGTAGTCAGAGTCGAAATATTAGTGTCCGCTTTATCTTGCATGTTATTAGAGTAAAAAAACCGACGAACAAAAGACAAAAAATAAAATGCCAAGCTTAGCATGGGTTGTGCAACTTTAGATAATCACCCTTACCATCTCTTGAGGGATGCTAGCTTCTCAATATTAAAAGAAAAAAAATATTAAAAGAAAAACATATTTCATAGCAACGATCGGGGAACATAATTGTATTTTAGACTAGTGTCACTTAAGGGATGCTTTGATCTTATTTTTTAAAAAGAATGAAAAAATCTATATTTAGATGCATTTAATAGTGTCAATTAGCCAACACAAGTTAGTAAAAGTAAAAAAGAAAATTTAATTTTTTGGAGATGGTTTGGAATGAGTTAAAAAATTTTTTTATAGAAGATAAAGTGGGTTGATCGACGCTTTTACCTTATTTTTAAAAAATAATGGAAATAAACTACATTAAGATGGTAGGGAGAGCTAGGGAACACAATCAATAGCGTCAGCTAGGCAACGCAAGTTAATAAAAATTATGTTTGTGGAGATGGCTTAGCCTAAGTTAATAAAATATTATTATATAGAGATAGAGTGGGTTGACCGACGCTTAAAGAAGTAGGTGGGAAGTTGGCATAAATCTTAACTTTACCAATTGTCTCATTTTAACTTTACCAATTTATCATTTTAACTTTACTAATTTTAAGTCCATTTATGTTTTCAATCTCACGTGCTCAGAGTCTCTTTCTATTTTTATTTTGCTTCATCTCCATTTTCATTTTGAGTCCCTCCCCCCATAGATTTTCAATCTCTTTCTTCTTGGATAGGCGCTCAACCCAAACACACTTTGGCCCTCGTGAGCTACCGTAGTATCAAAGTGAATGGTAGTTACTGAACAACGGTGGGATCAACCTTGAAGACATGGTGTAGTTGTCGATTGTTGGGCCTTGAAGATTCAGTGGGTTCATATTCGTGTTCTCTTCGGTGTTGGAGGTGGGTAGTGGACACTAAAAGGGAGACAATGGCTTTAATATTTTTCTCGCGTTCTCTGTGAAATGAGTTAGTGAGTTCCAATCCCTTATTTTTGAATATATTTATCATTTAAAGAAATTGGTTTCCCAACTGATTGAACAACTGTTTGGGAGTTGTTTGGTAGCTATTTTCCCAATTGAGTACCTTGTTTAGCAGCTTTTTTATCTACCCAACTAAAGGCGAGGTGGTGGGAGGCCAATTGAAGAAAAAAGGGTTGTTGTAGTGTCGAAGTGGTGGCCCTTCAGTGTTGGAGTGGTGGTGGTGGTGTAGACCACAAAGGTAAGGGAGTTGGTCCTTTTTTGTGGCATTACAATGTTCTGTAATTCAGCTTAGGTAACTTCACAAATCACACATATATATATATATATATATATATATATATTCATATGATTATTTATCATGTAATGGGTTTATTGATTAATGTTAATATATATGTGAATGGTTTATTGATCATATATGAATCTCGAAATCTCCTTTGGATTTTTGAATATGAATCCGGAATATCCACCGTTGATCAATTTCGATAGCAATTTTGTTATATAGTAGTTTGCCTTTAGTCTAAGAAAACAATTTCCAAAACTATTGGGTTCTTTATTTATTTATTCTCATTTTTTTGGGGGATGAAATGACGAATTCGTGGTGGGGATTGAATTGACTAGACCATAGGGTCGTTGTTCAATTTATGAAATATATGATGACATTTGTGCTTGAATCTTGATTGACGGTATTATGTTTGAATGTGAAACTAGTTGGACTGGATCTAAGTCAAACTTGTTTAACCACCTTTTGAATTTGGGGGAGGTAAGGTTTCAGAAAATTTTGATTTTCACTTCAAGATATTTTTTGTGCTATGTAAGATACTCTTTTTGTTGAAGATGTTGTTAGCTTGCATCCTGTAATATTTATCTTTGAAACAATGGTTATGTTTTAGTACTTTGTGCTCTTCTAAGTCTCTATTGTGAGAGACCTTGAAGTGGGCAGGAGCTAAAGTCTTGTCTATCAAGACTCTCTTGAACCTGTAGCAGATTACTTGTTTCTTTATGAGAAAATGGTTTTTGATGAGATATGAAGTAAATGTTGATTAAGATTTAAGGGAAAGAATGTACTAATCACTGATACTTTGTTTTGATGGTATGAAAGAAAGTGGTTTAGTTTTAATTTGATTCTAGAACACTTAGTGCATGAATGGTTATTAAAGTCATGGTATTTGATTTGTGAATAGGGCATTATGCAAATGTACATGTAGAAAGGCTATGAATATTGGCTTTTGTTTTTCTAAACAAATTACTATTACTTTAATTAGTATCTTATTTCTTCTTTAATACTACTTTAATATTTTAGAGTTTGGTGCCCAATTTTTTTTTCTAAAGTTATAGATTAATTTTTTTATTTAGGTTAAAATATCTTTTTGGTCTCAATTTTTGTCAAGTTTTTTCAAATAAGTCCTAATTTTGGTTTCGTGTTCAAATAGGTCCCAATTTTCGTCAATTTTGTTCAATTGGGTCCTTTTTTGCTAACACCGTTTAAATCATTAACGACCATGAACAGTGACTGCCACGTGTCATTCTGTGGTTTTTTGAATTTTTTAAAATTTTTATTTTAATTTTTAAATTTTTTTTAAATATACACGTGTCAATCCAGTAGCGTACCACATGTCACTTCGTGGTTTTTTTGAATTTTTTTTATTTTTTGGAATTTGTTTTTGATTTTTTTTTAATTCTTTTAAAATGTCCACGTGTCAACCCAGTAGCGTGTCATGTGTCAAAGTCAATGTTCTATATTTAATTTGGTCCCTATATTTGTTATTTCTGTTCAATTGAGTCCCATTTTTTGTTAAAATTAACCAATTTGGTCCCTCTCCAAATTGAACTAAATTTAATTATTATATTAAAATTCACATTTTTTATTAAATATTTTTATATAATATATTAAAATTCGCATCATTATAACTTTGATATAAAAATTAAATTTGATCACATCTTTGATAGGGACCAAATTGGTTAATGTTAACAAAAATTGGGACTAAATTGAACAAAAATAACAAATATAGGGACCAAATTGAATATAGAACATTGACTTTGACACGTGGACATTTATTTTTTTTTTAAAAAGATTAAAAAAAATTAAACAAAAAATTAAAAAAAACCACGAAGTGACACGTGGCAGTCACTGTTCATGTTCGTTAATGATTTAAACGGTGTTAGCAAAAAAGGACCCAATTGAACAAAATTGACGAAAATTAGGACCTATTTGAACACAAAATCAAAATTAGGACTTATTTAAAAAAACTTGACGAAAATTAGGACCAAAAAGATATTTTAACCTTTTATTTATATACAGAGAGGTAGAAAGGTACAAATGAGAGGTTCATTTAAAAAATAAAACATTCTTGCATTCATACCATATAGTACTAAATAATAAAAACATTTTAAAAGCAAACTTATCTTGGAATAGTTTATTTTAATATTTTTTTAATTAACAGATTGCTATTACTTTAATTTGTATGTTATTTAATTTTTTTCTAATACTACTTTAATATTTTAGAGTTTGGTGTCCAATTTTTGTTCAAAAAGTTATAGATTAATTTGTTTATTTATACACAAAGAGGTAGATCTTAGAGGTTAATTTAAAAAAATATTCTTACATTCATACTATATAATACTAAATAATAAAAACATCTAAAAACAAAATTATCTTAAAATTTAAGAAGTAAATGAAGGAAGCTTAACAAGTAATGACGAGAAAATTGGACAAATTTATGGCAAGGTGACAAAGAGTTTGACATAAAAAAAAAGCTTTATTATAATGTATGGCATTTCTTACCACATTCATTTACCTTTTTCAACTTTCCTTAAGCTATATATGTGGTTATAGAAGTTATTTCTTTCACCTATAAACTCTATTTAAAGGTAATGAAAATTAATGTTATAGGAGAATTCTTCTTTTTACCATCAATAGTTCCCAACTAAGTATTGATACATAATCTTTTCACCATTATTTGTGAAACATTGTACTTCAAAAACTATTTCAAATGTAGTTTTTGAATTTTACAACTGTGTTTGATAATTCGTAATAATTCTTTGTTGGACATGTAGAAAAGATGAATCATAGTTGGATGTATAACATTTTTTATACTTCAAGGAGACTTAGATAAGAGTTCGTTACTGAAGTGACATAGTTTGTGTCCAAAATAATGGAACAAAGTTGTTATATTTTAGACGGGGGGATTAGGTGTTTGTGCGTCAAATGCAAATGTTAAATAATCCATAAAGTACCACAAATGAGGGTTCATTTGCTATAATTTGGATTTTTTCCAAACTACGACATTTGGGTTAATCATGGAAAAGATGGATCAAATGTTCAGAACTTCAGTTATGCATCTAGTAGCTATGAAAACATGAATTGTGGGGATAAGTTTCCTTCAGTAACTGAAATGATGTATGATGTTGATATGCAGACATGTAATTTGATGCATGTTGAAGCCAATATGGTGAGTGGAAATTTGTATTAAGAGACCCCTAATGCTGAAGCATAAAGATTTTATGAAATGTTAGCTGGTGCAAGCAAATCCATTTATGAAGGAGCAATTGAGTCATGATTAACCATAGTTATAAGACTTCTAGCAATTAGAACCAATTGGCATGTTCCTGAAAAATACTTAGACCATTTTACTCAAATTCTTGTGGATGTCGCTCCCAAAGATAATTGCATACCTAAGAACTACTATGAAGCAAAATAAATAGCGTCAAGTCCTAGGTTGAAGACTCAAAAGATTGCTTGTTGTGAACATGGGTGCGTGTTATATTACAAGGCTGGTGATCTATTAATAGAATGCAAGTTTTGTCATCATCCTAGGTATTTACCTCATAAGGGTGGCACCAGAAGACACCAAAGTGTACCGGTTAAAAGAATGTTCTACTTATCAATCATCCCAACATTACAATGACTATATGCCTCTATGGAATTGCTTCTCAAATGAAATGACATTATGAGAATAGAAGATATGATGGTTTAATGTGACATCCATCTGATGGAAAAGCATAGAGACACTATGACAATGTCTATCCAGAATTTGCTGCTAACCCACGACATATAAGACTTGGTTTATGCTCATATGGTTTCACTCCTTACGTGCAAGCTTCAACATCTCGTTACTCTTGTTGGCCTATATTTGTTTCTCCTTATAATCTACCACCTGATATGTGTATGACTAAACCTTTTTTTATTCTAACATGTATCATACCTGGTCCAACAAACCTAACCAAAAAGATTGATGTGTACTTACGACCGCTCATTGATGATCTCAAAAAAATGTGGAATAAAAGTGTCATGACATATGATATTTTCATAAAAGAAAATTTTGTAATGCAAGCTTGCTTGATGTGAACAATAAATGATTTTCTTGCTTATGCCATGTTGTCTAGATGGGGTATGAAAGGGAAATTAACATGTCCCCATTGTATGGATGACACGAAAGCTTTCACATTAAGACATGGGGGTAAAACTACTTGGTTTGACTATCATAGGAGATTTTTGTCAAAAGATCATAATTTTAGGAAAACTCAACGAAGTTTTACGAAGAACAAAGTTGAGCTAGACGATCCACCGTGTTTATTTAATGTAGATCAAATTTGGCAATATGTTCACAACTTTCCAAAGGTAACAAATGGTCCATTTGGTATGTTGCCATGGTATACAAAATTTCATAATTGAACAAAGAGATCAATATTTTGGGATCTCCCTTATTGGAAAGACAACTTGTTAAGACACAACCTTGACATGATGCACATTGGAAAAAACTTTTTTGACAATGTTTTCAACGCTGTGATGGATGTCAAGGGTGTTAATTTTGAAATGGTGATTTTAGCCAAGAAGGGGGCAGGAGGGGGGAGGGGTTGAATTGGCTTTATAAAACTTTTTCGAAAGGTTAAACCCCTTTACAATTGAATCAAATAGACTGAAAAGTTTGGATGTAAATGCAGTAGACTAATACACTTTCAGTCGATTAAAATTTTAAACAGCACACTAATTTGTTGTTGGAGCTATGAAACAGTCGATTAAAAAGACAAATCAGTCGGCTAAAATACTGGAGAATTATGCAAAATGCAAAATTTGCAAATTCAACTCAAACAAAAATCTTTTACATAGACTTGTCCCAAACAATATTTATAATAAGTATAAAGTCTCAGATTACACAAGAACGCATTAAATCAAACCAAAGAATGAATTGCTTGGTTTTCTAGAGTTTTTAAAGAGATTCAAAGTGAGTGAGATGAGGGAGAGAGAATTGCACAATTGTTTTTATACTGGTTCACTCAATCACAAAACTACATCTAGTTTACCAGGACAACTTGAGCTTGGTTTCCACTATATTCAAAAGTTTTACAAATTACACACCAAGATTACACTTTTGAGCAAAGAAACTCATAAGATTTTTGACTCACACAAAAATCTAGACACATACCCTGCAAGAATCACACATACAGACCTAAAATCACATCAGGCAAACCAACCAGAGGCACAAGTGTTGACATGAGAAGCCAAGATGGTTTGCTTCTTGAAGATTTTATGAATATTGAATGAAGCTCTTTTGAACTATCTTGAAGCCATTACCATTGGAATGAAGCCTACATTGATGAAGGAAAGGAGATTTGATGATATCCATGGTGATCAAAGCTGGAACGTGTGCTCTCCATGTAGTTACATCATTTAGAAAGTGTATTTTAAGCTTGTAATTCATGTTGTAGACCTTATAGCATTAATTAGATGTAGTTTGGTCTTTATTGTGTTTTTAATCTATTGAATGGTTTTTCAACAGGTTAAAATGTCTTTTTTAGTCTGTTGAATGATTTTTCAACAGGTTAAAAGGTTGGCTGTAGTAGTCTTAAACTGCAACAAATTCAATCAATTGATTTAGTTTTTAATCGACTGATTTCACTTAAGTCAAGTGAAATCAACCGATTGATTTGAAAATTAACCTGTTGAATTTCGTAACAGTTTGACTATAAAAGCTGTGATTTTTGAAAGAGAGGTAAGTTTATCATTTTAGAGCACGATTTGGTTATGGGAACTTGTGGAAACTCTCTCCTTCGTGATCATAGGTGTTGTAGCTGTTGAAGATTGATCTTGGATCAATTCTTGGAGCTTTTGGCTTGGTTTGAAGCTTGGAGAAAGTGGTTTGTGGTAGGCTAGGTTGTGCTAGCACTAAGGTTTGATCTTTCTTAAGCTTTGTGTGTGTGCTTGGTGGTTTTCCAGGTCTGTAAGAGGGTTCTTGCTGTGCTGGTGTGATTCTTGTGTGATTCAGGAGTCTTTTGTGGTGTTTTTGCATATTTTGGAAGTGTAAGGGTGGATACTTTGTAAAACTTTTGAAATAGTATAAAGTCAAGCTAAGGTTGCCTTGACAAACTGGATGTAGCACAGGTTTGAGTGAACCAGTATAAAAAGTCGTGGTGTCCTCTCTTCTCTAACCTTTCTCTCTTGCATTTTCATTTTAAAGTTTCAAAAACTTGTGCTTTAATCATCCTTTTCATGTTCTTGCATGTTTTCATGGCATCTGCAACATTAAACGTGTTTTTATGATCATTTGGAACTGGTCTTGATCACTCTTGAGCATTGTTTCTATTTTAAAATTTAAATTCGCATTTCTGCATTTTTCCCAGTATTTCAGTCGATTGTTTTTCAGTTTCAATCGATTGATTATACCAGAACAGAATCTGTTTAGTAAAATCAATCTGTTAACTCTGTTTTTGATCGATTAAAAGTGTATAGTTCAGTACTGTTTGCATCCTAACTTGGTGATCTATTTGATTTAATTAAAGGTGGTTTTTAGCTTGCAAAGATAGCCTAAATTTTTAACTAGCCAATTCAACCCCCCCTTTCTTGGGCTTTCAACCATTTCAAAACTAACAACAAGAACATCCAAACCTGATGGTGGCTATCCCTAGCCAACCATAAATGTGTTCTTCAAGCTACTCAAAGGCAAAATGCCTCCAAGATCAACCAAGATCTTCAAACCACGAGTTGTAGTTGTGTAATGCAGACAAAGATCTTATATAGTCTGGTTTAAGTGAAAACAATTGATTGAATTTTCCGTACAATCAACTAATTTCACCTGACTTAATTCAACTTACTAAATGCATTCATACTATAAACTATATACAACAAGCCTTTTAACCTATTAAAACCCATTTTAACATATTAAAAGAGACACACTAAGGCACACAAGACATCTAACCTATGTCATATAGCCCACCAACAAGATATAACACTAAAACATTACATTTAATATGTTATTTTCAAATTTAACACACTAAAACTTAATTTTCAAGTGAATCTTCATCAATCTTCATCAAACACCTATAATCTTCAAGCACATGGCTTTATCAATTCTTTGCTTCAAGCTTGCTTCTGCCAACAATCTCCCCTGAATTGATGAAGCCAACATCCTCGATTTGAATTGATGAGCTAAGATCTATAGAGAAACCTGAAAAAGCTTTTGCATACAAGATACCAATATACAAAACATACATCCAAGCAAAAGCACACAAGCATACATACATATCACATATGCATATGCTCCACCTATCACTAATAATGTGATTTAACTTCAAATTTTAGATTAAGTTTGCAGTATTACATGATTCCAACATATTTATTTCCATGTTTTCCAATATTAACACAATTATTTTACTCATTTTAACTCAATTTTCTCCCCTGTTGGATTCATCAAATGAAAGTAAATGCATAAATCATTTTGGAAAAAATGAAAATTTTCATTAAAGCATTTACATAGGGGTGTATTAAGCCAACTGATATGTAATACAAACATAACAGAATAAAAATGAAAATGAAAATTACATCATGAAGCTAAGACTGATATAATCAGTCCATTGAAATAGGAAAACAGCCGATTAAAAAATTGGAATAGACAGATAGGCATACAAAATGCAACACGAAAATGCAATGCATGACCTTTGAGCCATCCCCTTCACTTATTCCTAGGGTTGTCTCTGTTGTAGACATTGGAAAGGAAGTCATGAACATTATGCAACTGATTATCCAGGTCTTGGAACCTTGTTGTGTAATAAGCATGGCGTGCATTTTGCGCCATGTTTAGGTCTTGAAGTTGGTTGAGAACCATTCTCTCAAACTGGGAGGTCCAATATTCTTAGGAGGGTTATAAAGCTCAATTGTCATGAGTTGTGGTTCATCTTCCCTTTGGTTTCCTCCACTAGTTCCCGCTTCATGGTCATTGGCTCCAACTTCAATATTTGCACCATGATCTCCTTCAACCAGCCAAGTGTTGCCTATCCAGGTGAATCCCATCTTGTGCATATTCAGTGTTGAAACATGATTTAGAAGACCAATAGACTCCTCAAACTCTCCTTCCACATCCACACCAAAACGCTCAATGAACTTGGAGATGAGCACCACATATGGAAGCTTGAAATCCGTGAGTCTCTTTGCCTTCATCATGTGGTCACAGATTGTGTATGTACAGTCCACCATCACACCATTTTGAATGCAGTACATCACCACAAGATCACCTTCATTCAAGGTTGCAAGATTGCTCCCCCTAGGCATGATGATCTTGGTCACCACCATGGCTAACAACGTTTGCTCCACATGAAGCCTTACCAATGAAAATTTTTAGTTTACTCACACACATTGGTTGAAGTATTTTGTACTTTGTTGAATTCATCCACTGCATTAGTTTCACCTTTGCGAACTTGCACCTCTTTGCCTTAGGCCAGCCACATCCTTCCATGTTTGCATAGTGATTTCCATCTCCACACCTTTGACACTTGTTTTGAGAATGCCATTGCTGAACTTGAGATTGGCATAGATTACTTTTACCAAATCCGGATATACCTTGCCTGAAAGTTCAAGGAATGTCTTCAATTTTTGAGCTTTGAGATGTTGCTCAAGGTTGCCAAAACTTTCAGCCCTCAGTCTCTAGATTTGAAAATCAGTCTTGCTATTTGAGTTCAAAATCTAGAAATTATTAAACCAAATTCTCTCTTTGAGCCCTAAATCCCAAATTGACACACCAATCTCACTTTGTCGCCTAAATGTACAAACCATTTCTCCTTTAGAACCCTATTTTAGCCATAATGTCTTTTAGTGGAGACCTAATGTAAGGATTGTTGCATCATAGTGGACTGTCATGTTGCTTGGCACGAGCTGCTATTTGAAATCTCTACATTCATCACAATGGGTTTTTCTAGTTACAACTCACTGTGGTAGTGTTGTTGGATACAACATTATTTGTGAATCCTTTGTTATTCTCTTTTTACTTTACCCTATTTTTTGTGATGAGTTGTTAATTTCAGTAGTGTTGTTGTTTGTTCAATTTTAATTTATTTTTTTGGGGGAGATTAAAGATCAGTGAGTGGCGAAGGGAGAAGGAGAATTCTCGGGTTTTCTTGCGTTGCTAGAGCCATCCAAGCGTTATCCATAGACTATAATCACAAGAATTATATGAATGTGAAACAATGCTTTTAATGTCATTAACTTATTGAACTTTTCATAATATATTAGGCAAAGGTGCTTATAATAGTGTTGGTTTATGATTCGTGTATCGGGTTTTAATTCCTAGGGAGTTTTAATTCCTAATGTGCACTAGTGACATTCAAGAGAGGGAAAATGGATTATATCCACCAGTTTTGTTGAGGGAAAGTGGGTAATTTTGGACAGTGATTTTGTAGAAAGAGGGACAAATTTATGTTCTGGTGTATGTTCTGACACTAAGAAGAATAGTTGGTATGCACTGTGTTGCATGAGTAAGATAAACCCATTTTAAGAATCTATATGCTTTAATCTATGTGGTTTTGTTTAATGAAATTTGTGATATCATCTCCACACATTTAATTGTTATCGGTGTGTGTAATTCTACAGTTTGTTTCTTAAGTTTTCTGGACAATTTGGATCATTTTAGGCCTTAAATGAGGTGCACCTATTGCAGTACCTAAGGTAAGTGAAATTTTAGACATTTTAGTGCAAATGTAATTTAGAAAGTGAGTTAACTTAATTTTAGATTGGTGGTTTTTCGTGAATCCCTTGGATCATTTTCTATCGATATATAAATCACTGATAAGATCAAATACTATGTTCGTACTATTGTTAAGTTTATGTTATTTGATCTACTTATAGCGTGTTTTGCAAAACATTACTTGAATATTTAAGTTTATGGCGTGTCACGGTGATTGACTATTATTAAGGAATCAACTTGGTAGTTGTTTCATTTCTTTCATTGTCCCTTCCCTTTGCAGAGCAAGAATTATAATTAGAATAGAATTAGAATTAGAATTCCTTCTCACTATTCATACTATCAATCAAACACCGCACAAGGTCCTCAATTTTGGTACTACCTGACATGTCCCTTTGCCCAGGGGTCAAACATCTATCTTAATTACATCAAATTAATATTAACTAACACAATGTCTATGTTTTCTATTTAATAATTACACGAGTAATGTTAATTAATTCTTACATAAAATTAATAATTCACTAAGTGAGGAATTTTTCTAGTTAGATAAATATAGGTGGGAGTGGTAATTAAATGTATGAGATAGAAAATAGATGCAAAGCTATAAAACGTTGACAACGAGAATAATACATTGAACTTAACTTTAGCATTGGCATTGGCTTTTTTATTTTGATTAAGATAAATTGACCTTGCAGTAAAAAAGTAAATATTTTTATTACTTTGAAATGTAAATTTGATTTTTTTATTATGATTAAAAGTTATTCTTATGACAAAATTAAGGATCATATAGGAGTGGTAAAAAAGTAAATATTTTTATTAGTTTGAAACATAAATTTGACTTTTTTATTGTGATTAAAAATTATTCTTGTGACATAAAATTAAGGATCATATAGGAGTGATAAAAAAGTGAATATTTTTATTAGTTTTGAAATGAAAAATTGACTTTTTTATTTTAAATTAAAGTGCTAAGTGAAAAATTCTAAGCTTGTAAATACAATTTTGAATATCAAAAATTGGTATACAAGGAAAAAGTGCAAAGATATTTGGTATATTATGGTGTGTGACTTATTAAAACTTTTCATTGGTTCATTACATGACAGAAAATGAATGTTCATGAAAATCGTAGTTGGACGTATACCACACTCTTACCTGGTCAAAAGGGATACACTGAAGCATTTTTAAATTGTGTCTTTTGCTCTAGAAAAATCAAACTTGTCAAATGGTAAAATTATATGCCCATGTAGTAAATGCAAACATCTTAACTTCTTAGATTCTGGAGATGTTAAAGTTCATCTCTATCAAAGGGGTTAAAGTTCATCTCTATCAAAGGGGATTTGTGCCTTCTTATTGGTATTGGACATGTCATGGAGAAATTGATCCAACTTTGTGTGATGTGTATAATACTTATCCAAATCCATCTACACGTGCACATGAGGATCATAATCAAGACTTTGACCGTATGATCCATGAAGTTGTTGGTGTAGAGTTTTCAAATAATTATGGTCAACAAAATGAAGAGTTTCCAAATTCTGAAGCAAAATTTTTTATGATTTATTACATGCTTCACAAAAACCACTATGGCCAGGATGTACTAATCACACTGAGTTATATGTTGTTGTTAGATTGTTGACAATTAAATCAGAGGGAAACATGTCCCAAAGATCTTTCAATCAAACGTTGGCTCTTTTAAAAGAAACACACCTAGCAAAGAACTTTATAGTAAAAGATTACTATAGAACCTTGAAACTAGTTTCAAAACTTGGTTTATCTGCAAAAAAAAAATGATTGCTGTATTGATGGGTGTATGTTATTCTACTTGGATGAGGACAAACAGAATGTAAGTTTTGTCACAAGACAAAAAAGGTGGGTAGGGGTAAACATAAATATGTTCCTGTGAAAAGAATGCATTATTTACCTCATTCCTAGGCTTATGAGATTATATGCATCAATGAGCTCTGCTCCACATATGAGGTGGCATTATGAAAATAAAAGAAAGGAAGGACTTTTGTGTCATCCGTCAGATGGAGAAGCATGGAAACACTTTGATGAAACATTTCCTGATTTTGCAGTTGAACCAAGAAATGTAAGATTGGGGTTATGCATTGACGGTTTCATACCATACGGTCAATCAGGAAAACCATATTCCTGTTGGCCGGTGATATTAACTCCTTATAATTTACCACCCGAGTTGTGCATGACTACTCTATACATGTTTTTAACTTTGATTATCCTGGGCCAAAAAGTCCAAAGGAAAAAATAGATGTTTATTTGCAACCATTGATAGATGAGTTAAAACTATTATGAATTGAAGGTGAGTTAACATATGACATATCAAGAAAACAAAACTTTATCATGAAAGTTGAATTAATGTGGACAATCAATGATTTCCCTACATATGGTATGTTGTCTGGTTGGAGTACATCAGGAAGATTGGCATGTCCATATTGCATGAATAATTCGAAGAGTTTTTGGTTGGACAATGGTCGTAAGTTTTCTTGGTTTGATTATCATCATCAATTTTTTCCTATGGATCATGCATATAGAAGAAATAAGAATGCATTTTTGAATAATAGAGTTGAATATTCTCAACCTCCTTTGATGTTGAATGGGGATGATGTATGGGAACAAGTTGCCTATTTTCCTGAAGTAACTAGGGAAGTACAATTTTCTTGTCATGGTTATGGTGTAGCTCATAATTGAATAAAACAACATATTATGGGAATTGCCATACTGGAATTCCAACCTATTAAGGGATAATCTTGATGTGATGCATATTGAAAAAAAATGTGTTCGACAATTCTTTAATACAATTATGGATATCAAAGATAAGACCAAAGATGATATGAAGGGAAGAATGGATTTAAAAAAATATTGTAGAAGAAAGGAGTTAGAATTACAACAACTACCAGACGAAAAACTTGTGAAGCCTAAAGCAAAGTTTGTGTTATCTAAAGAACAAAAAGTTGTTATGTATAAATGGATTACTAAGTTGAGAATGCCTGATGGTTATGCCTCAAATTTGCGTAGGTGTGTGAACATAGAACAAGGAAGAATGATTGGAATGAAAAGTCATGCTTGCCATGTATTTATGAAGCAATTGTTGCCTATTGCTTTTAGTGCATTGCCAAATGAGGTTTGGAAACCTCTAGCTGTGTTGAGTAAATTCTTCAAAGATTTGTGCTCAACAATTTTGCGAGTGGATGATTTGTCACTAATGGAACAAAATATTGTCATTACATTGTGTAAATTGGAACGATTCTTTCTGCCTGCATTCTTCAACTCAATGGAACACGTACCTATGCATTTACCTTATGAAGCAAGAATATGAGGTCATGTTCAATATCAATGGATGTATCCATTTGAGAGGTAATTTACTAAACATGCACATTTTTCTTCAATGAAATTAGTAATGAATTATATTATTATGTTATATCAAGTATTTGAATAAGTTAAAATAAATGGTTAAGAACAAGGCACATATTGAAGGCTCAATATGTGAGGCATATTTGGTACAAGAGACTTCTCATTTTTGTTCATATTATTTTGACCCTCATGTGCAAACAATGAGAAATAAAGTAAGTCGCAATGACGAAGGAGGTGAAAATGAAGAAATGGATTAAACATCAACAATTTTTAATCATCCTGGTCGCTTTAGTGGAACTTCTTCAAGTAGGTATTTAAATAACAAAGAATTAGATGATGTACATTTGCATGTATTACTTAATTGCGAAGAAGTACAATCATTCATCAAGTAAGTACCTAAATCAATTTTGACATGTATATTTTATTCATGTATATATAGTAACTAACATAATGTTATGTATAAATGTTAGAATATTTGAACAATTTCTAGAAGCAGTAAATCCAAACATCACTCAAAGAGAAATTGAGGCTAGGATTGCTTCTGACTTTCCTGGATGGTTTGCAAATTATGTAAGTATTGATTGTAAATCAATCATAACACTAATAATAAGTTTTTACACTAGTGACTATATTTGATATTCTCTTATCATTCATAGGTTCATGATAGGAACAATATGGTTGAAAGTCAACTTTTGCATGACTTAGCGTGGGGTCCAAGGAAAAAGGTTGTTACTTGGCCTATTTATTTTGTCAATGGTTTCAAGTTTCATATAGAAGAATGGAGCATTGGGAAGCAAATAGTCAATTATGGAGTTTGTGTTAAGGGTGATGATCATAGCAGAGATGAAGAAAATTATTATGATGGTATCATAAAAGAGATTATGTAACTTGAATACATAGGAGAAACAAAAAAACAATTAGTTTTATCAATTTCCAATGTTTTGATTTTGAAAGGAATCGAGGTGTAAAAGTTCATAAGGAATATGATATTGTTGAGTTTCATCACCGAAGAAGGTATTCAAATTATGATCCTTTTATACTTGCATCAAATGCAATTCAAGTATATTATATGCCTTATCCTAAAATAATACTCAATATGTGTCAAATGATGACCTGCTTGGTCAACTAAGAGATGATAAAGGTGGATATGAAGAAGTAGCATACAATGAATTAGAAAATCATAATGAACATAATAACATGGAAGATGATACACAATTCACTGAAAACGCACACCCATTTACTTACGAATTCATACTAAGAATGACCATACATTGTCAAAATTGACCTAGACCCTCATTGTATCATTTTTATGCCTCCAATTACTAAGCAATTATGACCGTTGCTTACACTAAATTTCTCCATCTCACAACTCACAATTTATTCCCAAATTAAATCATACTACTAACTCACAATTGCCATTCTACTTCTCGGTCCAAGGACCATAATTTGTTTCTTAACTAATTCGACCCCCAACCGAGACCCACACTCAAAATTGTATTTAAGAGCCACACAAAACAACTTATCATCTAGAATGAGATTATGCCACAATTGCCATTCTACTTCTCGGTCCAAGGACCATAATTTGTTTCTTAACTAATTCGACCCCCAACCGAGACCCACACTCAAAATTGTATTTAAGAGCCACACAAAACAACTTATCATCTAGAATGAGATTATGCCACGATCATCCAATTTCTCTGTATCACCTCATAATTTCATAATTATTCGTTTCTATTTAGTCAGTTAATAATCTAAACACCCTTTCCACCGATTAAAAACCACCTAGAACTTAGAAAACCAATGAATCGAGCCCATAACATGCTTAAAAGACAGTTCCCTCCTTGCTCTCCCACGGTCCAGCTAGGGTTTCTCCGCCCTTTCACATTCATGCCAAAGAGAATTTTGGGAAAAGAAAGTTTAATTTGGATCTACCAAGGTTTGAACTCATAACCATGCCAATGTCAAATTGATGCACAACCATTCAACCAATTTATGTTTCGTGACAATTCCTATAATTCTAGGATTATCTTATCACTCATCATGATCAAGCATATTATTAAAATAATAATCAATTAAATAACACGTAATTGGCATACATAGGACTTGAACCCAAGTCCTCTCACACAACCAAGTACTCTCAACCACTTAAGCTAGTACTTTTCCACATCGCATCATTCAACATTTAATGTCATAAAGGTTCCCACTACTCTTATTTATTATTTATTTATTTATTTAATTAATTAAATTTTGTGGGTCTTACAATATATCTCTATATTTTCTTACATGATTAAAAAATATAATCATTCTAATAGCATAATATTTCTCAGGAGCAAAAACATGGTCGTCTTGTGGACCCATATGAGTTATTTCTTGCCACTCATAAGAAGAAGGACGGTTCCTGAGTAGATACATGTGCACGTGAAACCTAGTTATGTTATCAATTTCATTACTCAACTTTTTTTATATTTTTTTTATATAAATCTAACACTTTTCAAATATTATGATTGAATAGGAAGCATATTTGCAATGTTTGCGGGATAAGGAATCTGATACTTCTGCAGAATCTACAACTGAAACTAGGAATGAATACTGGAGAGATGTTGTTGGAGGGAAGAGTAGAGGTAGATTTTATGACACCAGGGACTTGGCTGTCAACATTTATGAATGGTGTGTCATCCCTTACTCAACATTCAACATTATCCCGCGCAATTCTTCCTACGCAAAAATAGTTGCAAAAGGCAAATAGACTTCGTGAAGAAGTAAGACAAGCCACTTCAAGAGTTATTACAACTGATGAGAAAGCTGCTGCAACATCTGAAGGATTGGTTGAAACAAATAAGAAATGTGCGATGATGGAAGAACAAATGAAGTTGATGAACTGAAAATTAGCCTCAATGGAAAGATAGACTGCAAACACTTCAACAGGTAACAGTCATGTGCATCCACATTATGATCCTTTATTGGATGATCAACCCATCCCTTGAACAAGGACTTGATGAGGTAAATCATATTATAACTTAATCCTAGTTAAATTTCAATATTTGATGTATATTACAACTTTGTTAAAGTAAAAAAATTTTATATCCTTTTCTACAACTCATGTTGCTTAATTATAGGGTGTACATTGCTTGTATTTTTTATATATTTGTCTTACATATTCATTTCTCATTTCACAGGTACTATATTCAATGGACTTTTTGTAGTGCTGAGTGACCATGACTTCAACTTCTTCAACTTCATTTTCTAGTTTTAGTTAGTAGGCTTATTTGTATGGTGAACATTGTAAACAAATTATGACTTGAACTATGTACACTTTGGTGTGTTATCCACTTAGGTTTTATAAACTTATGTGTATTCCAATTTGATATTTATGACTCAATGAAGGATGAATGTAGTTTAATTTAATTAATAATTCTAACTAGACTGACTTCTGGATGGATAACTGAGATTATATTGATTCTACAATTGTGATCATGCTTGTACTTAAAATTTGGGTTCAGAATAAACAAATAGAATTAGTCAAGGGTAGCTATAGTAGGGTTTCCAGCCTCGCTATTTGTGTTGGCCAACCCACGCACCATTTACTAATTTAAATTTTTAAGTATCCTCTAACCCACACATTCAACATGCATTTTTAATTATTATAGTATCAGCTAGCCAACACATCATTTAATACAAAGTGTCAGCTAGCTCACACATTCAATAACCATTTTAAATTATTATTTACTATTATCGTTGTATAGCCCATGTTAGCTTTAGTATCTAGCATGCCCTAGCCAACGCTAAAGCTTTAGACTTTAAATTTTTTACTCATTTAACTAAACATGTTTGTGTCACAAGGACGACGTTATTACACTGCAATTTGCGTGAGCTAGACGACACATCTAAATTAGCCTTCATGATTTTTTCATAGTTAGCTTTCCAACGTTGGACAACAATAAATATAAATTTGTGTCGGTTTTGGACTATTTGTGTCGGAGTTTGGTCGATGCTATTTTCCTGAATTCTTCAACATTGCCATATAATTATATTTCTTTTCAAATCGATTGATGTAAGGAAAAACTAAAAATATGTATGAACTTTGTTTCTATTCATTCATAAAGTAAACTCATATATCACTAGTGCAGAATGGGGTTTTTAACTCGCCTTATAGGCCTCGGTTACTGCGGGACCGAAGCCTATAAGGAGGCGGTGGCATTTTTGAAAATTTTCTCAGCATTTTACCTCGGGTCCCCAATCAACCGAAGCATATAACTAGTTTTATGCTTCGGTTCTCAACCAACCGAAGCCTATAACCCATCTGTGGCCCCCAAATTTACAAAACTGCCACTGACAGCGCACACTTTGGCCTCAGGTGACAAAGGACCGAGGCCTATAACTTCGATTTGGCCTCGGGTGGCGAAGAACCGAGGCCTATCATCCTTTCTGCCTCGGGTGTTTACAGAACTGAGGCCATATCCTTTATTTATGTTCCCAAATCGCGCGAACCCTCACTGTTCATCATCTTCTCTTTCGCGAAGCGATCCCCCACCGTGCCCTCCGTTAGCCGCCCTCTCCATCGCCGATTGCGCCTTCGTCCACGAAGTTTGGGTCGCCGGTCTTGCTCCGCCACCGAACAGCAGGCGAAAAGGAGGCAGCCACCGTCGCGCCACCGTCTAGCCCTCGTTGCGGCCTCCGTCGTGCCACTGTCGCTCCTCCGCTGCGGCCTCCTGTGTAACACCCCCAGATCCTCTTGGGCTTACCAACATCCCACTTGCCACCCTCAAACCGGTTGTGTTAGGTTCGCAGCCCAATACACCCCAACCCATCACCTCTAGCACCAACTAGCAGGTGGGTTGTTCCCAGGGAGGATTGAACCTCAGACCTGAGCTTTAACACCCCTCAATCATTGAGAGACGCCACCAGTTGCGCGGTGTATTGGGCTGCGGACCTAACACAACCGGTTTGAGGGTGGCAGGTGGGATGCCTGGTAAGCCCAAGAGGATCCGGGGGTGTTACATCCTGCGCGCCACCGTCACACTGCCTCTGGTTGCGCACTCTTTTGCGCGGACGTCACGTCCTCCGTCGCGCCCTCCGTCGTGCATCCGTCGCCCCACTTCGCCACGGTCCCCCACAGCCACCACTTGTCGACAAACGTTGCACTGCTGCTCCGTGTGACTACTTCGGCGAGTATCTTGCGCCTTGTTCGCCAATTTGGTCTGAGGTAAATTCAAAACGCGTTATTTTTTCTTTTGTTTTGTATATTTTTTTATGATTTAGGTAATTGTTTTGCATTTTGATGAGATTTTTGGTTGATTTTTGCGTTGTTCTTTTGCTATTTTTATGGTCTCTTATTTATTTTATTACATGTTATAGCTCTTGAAGACCTCAATATCGAGGGTGTGCATCATCTTCCATTGTCATTCAATTTTCACGCTCCCAGGTTCTTAATTCTATTATTTTGTAAGATTTTGTTGTTTATTATGTATTAGTAATATGTTATATATATATGTGGTTTATTATTTACTTAAATATTTGTTTGATTTGTGAGTTAGCCTTAGTTTCCCATTTGAGATTCAATACGAAAATTATGTATTGTCCCCGAGTTTTCATTTTGAAAAAACTACATTTTTTTTAAATTAGATATAAGGGGATACAATACTAATAATTTAAATGTATTGAATCTTGAATTGTCCGATTGGACAGTTTAAGAAGATTAATCACTTTCTAGTAATTTATTAGTGCATATATATTCGTGAACTTGTTGGCCTAAAGTCTCACGATTGTCACATCTTAATGCAACAATTGTTACCTGTAGCTATTCGTGGAATTTTACCCAAAAATGTTAGACAAACTATAACGCGTTTGTGTGCATTCTTCTCTTCAA